>Ga0068858_100000309_pt1 | contig 51918 bp, 43 predicted proteins | sample KBSSwiS12_FD_66589 | JGI IMG/M metagenome (GOLD analysis project Ga0068858, IMG submission 66589) | Switchgrass rhizosphere microbial communities from Kellogg Biological Station, Michigan, USA - KBS Switchgrass S1-2 | ecosystem: Host-associated > Plants > Roots > Rhizosphere > Soil ...
CCCCTCCACCACGCCGCTTCGCGTCGCGGTCCCCCTCCCCGTGCCGGGGAGGAGCTAAGGAAGGTCACCCACTATTCCGCAGCGCCGTCGCGATCGCGTTGATCGACAGCAAAATCCCTTCGCCCACCCGCGGATCGTCCTCGCCCGCGCGGTGGCGTTTCATCAGTTCGATCTGCAACAGGTTGAGCGGTTCGATATAGGGCAGCCGCAGCCGGATCGATGCGTCGAGCGCGGGATGCTTCTCCAGCAGGTGCGACTGGCCGGTAACCGCGAGCAGCCCGTCATGCGCCTGCGCCCAGCCGTCGCGAATGCGCGGGAAGATCGTGTCGCGCAAGGCCTTGTCCTCGACCAGCTCGGCATAGCGACCGGCGATGCCCATATCGGACTTGGCGATCACTTGTTCCATATTGTCCAGCGTCGCGGCGAAGAACGGCCAGCCCTGTGCCATTTCGGTGAGCAGGCCCTTGTCCTCGAACGCGGCGATGGCCTGGCCGACGCCGTACCAGCCGGGCAGCATCACCCGTGCCTGCGCCCAGCTGAACACCCAGGGAATGGCGCGCAGATCCTCGATCCGGTCCGACTTGGTGCGGCTGGCCGGGCGCGAGCCGATCTTGAGCCCGGCGATCTCGGCGATCGGCGTCATCTGGCGGAAGAAGGTGCGAAACCCTTCCGTGCCATAGACCAGGTCGCGATAGGCGTCGAACGCGGTCGCCGACAGGGCGTCCATCGCCGCGCCGAAGCGTTGCGTGTCGCGTGCCGACAGCGCGTCGGGCTCCAGGCTGGCGAGCAGGGTCGCCGAGGCCATCGCCTCGAGATTGACCATCGCGCTCTCGCGCGTGCCATATTTCCCGGCGATCACCTCGCCCTGTTCGGTGATGCGGATGCGTCCCTGCACCGTGCCCGGCGGCTGGGCGCGGATCGCGGCGAAGGCCGAGCCGCCGCCGCGCCCGACCGCGCCGCCGCGGCCATGGAACAGCTGCATCGCCACGCCGGCGCTCTCGAACACCGGCTTCAAGGCGGTCGAGGCGCGCGACAGGCCCCAGGTCGAGGTCAGGTAGCCGCCATCCTTGTTGCTGTCGGAATAGCCGATCATCACTTCCTGATAGGTCCGCTCGGCGCCCAGCGCGCGCACCTCGGGCAGCGCGAACCATTCGGCCATGATGCCGGGCGCCGCCTCGAGATCGCCGATCGTCTCGAACAGCGGCACCGCCATGATCGCGGCATGCGGCGGCTCGCCCGGGCGGTAGAGCCCGGCCTCCTTGAGCAGGACATGCACCTCGAGCAGGTCGGACACCGACTGCGCCATCGAGACGATATAGTTGGTGATGCAGGCCGGCCCATATTTGCGATGCGCCTCGGCGGCGGCACGGGCGATGGCCAGTTCGGACGCGGTCTCGTCGGAATAGGTCGCGAACGGGCTGGCCAGCGGGCGCGGCGTCGACAGTTCGTGGCGCAGCAGCGTGACGCGCTGCGATTCCGACAGCATCGCATAGTCCGCCTCGACCCCGGCGACCTTGAGCAGCTCGGCGACGACGCGCTCATGCACCGCGCTGTTCTGCCGGAGGTCGAGCGTGGCGAGGTGGAAGCCGAATATCTCGACCGATCGGATCAGCCGCCCGAGCGCCCCGCCCGAGCCGAGCGCTCCGCCGCGCAGGCCTTTGGCCACCGCGATCAGGTCGGCGCGGAATGCCTGGGGGTCGGGATAGGGTTCGCCGTGCAGCTTGCCGGGGCGCGGCGCCGGCTTGCCGGTCAGCGCGAGATGCGTCGCGGCGAGGCGCGCATAGATGCCCGACAGCGCGCGGCGATAGGGTTCGTCCTCGCGGCTCGTCGCGGTGTCCCCGCTGGCCCCGGCGAGCCGCGCCACCTCGGCATCGACCTCGACATGCTCGGTCGAGATCGACAGCTCGGCGCCGAGCGCGTGCACCCCGTCGAGATAGGCGCCGATCACCGCCTCGCTCGCCCGCGCCAGCGCGGTGGCGAGCGAGTCGGCGGTGACGAACGGGTTGCCGTCGCGGTCGCCGCCGATCCAGCTGCCGGGCCTGAGGAAGGCCGGCACGCGCGCGCCGAGCGCGCGATCCCAGCGCTGGTAGAGCGCGGGCAGCGCGGGCACGAACACGTCGCGCAGGTAGCTCAGCGCCGTCTCGACCTCGTCGGTGACATAGAGCCGCTCGCGGCGCAGCACGCGGGTCTGCCACAGCAGCGCGATCTGGCGCAGGATCGCTTCATCGACCAGGTCGCCGTCGGGCGTCTCGGCCTGCCCGGCATCCCTCATCGCCATCAGTTCGGCGATGCGGTTGCGGTGGTCGATCATCGACTTGCGCCGCACCTCGGTCGGGTGGGCGGTCAGCACTGGCACGATCAGCGCGCGTTCGAGCAGCGCCAGCACGCGCGCCTGGTCGATGCTCTCACCGGCCAGCCGGGCCAGCGCCGCCTCGACCGTCGCGCCCCGCTCGGCGGCGACGCCCTGGCGATCCTCGGCAAGGTTGGCGAGCATCGAGAACAGCATGAAGCCGCGCACGAAATCGAGCGTCTCGTCGAGCGTCAGCCGGTCGAGCCCGAGATCGACACTGTCCTCCCCGCCGATCCCGCGATGCCGGTCGACCGAGGCGGCGCGGATATATTCGGTGCGCCGGAACAGCGCCTCGCCGCCATAGCCGCGGATCACGTCGCCGAGCAGTCGCCCGAGAAAGCGGACATCGGCATTGTTGGCGATGCTGGGCAGGGTGGCCATGGCGACCATGCTGCACTGCGACATTGGGCCGGTCAACGGCGAAGGTGTGTGGGCACGACCTATGGCGACATTATCGGTCGGATATCGGGCCGATCACGCAGTAAAGCGCCGCCGCATCACCGCCTTCCTGCGCACGCAGGAACCAGGGTCACAGTCGGCGCGCTCGAAACCCTGGGCTCCTGCTTTCGCAGGAGCACAAGCTATGCGAAGCACTCACGCCTCCAGTTCGACGTCCCAATAGAGCCAGTCATGCCAGGTGTCGTGAAGGTAATTGGGCGGGAAGCGCCGGCCATGTTCCTGCAGATGCCAGCTGGTCGGGCGGATCGCGGCGATGTGCAGCGGCATCTTCGCCTGTTGCGGCGTCCGCCCGCCCTTTTTCAGGTTGCACGGCGCGCAGGCGGTGACGACATTCTCCCAGGTCGTGCGCCCGCCCTGGGCGCGGGGGATGACATGGTCGAAGGTCAGGTCGCGCCCGCAGCCGCAATATTGGCAGGAGAATTTATCGCGCAGGAACAGGTTGAACCGGGTGAAGGCCGGAAAGGCGCTCGGTCGGACATAGGATTTGAGCGCGATGACCGATGGCAGCTTGAGCGTGTGCGTCGGGCTGTGCACCTCGCGCTCATAATGGGCGACGATGTCCACCCGATCCAAAAAGACCGCCTTGACGGCGGTCTGCCATGGCCAGACGGACAGCGGGTAGTAACTGAGCGGGGTGTAATCCGCATTGAGGACGAGCGCGGGGCACCCATCGGGATGGCGGATAAGATCGGGATGATACACCTTACCTCCCTTCGCTTCCTGGCCGCCTGTAAGCCGACAAGGATGACGTGGTGATGACAGCACAGCGCGCGACTCGCGGTCAAGAGTCGCCGTGACAGAAATCGTCAGTCGCTTTGCTCCTTCCCCGACGGGGCTGTTGCATCTCGGCCACGCCTGGTCGGCGATCGCGGCGCATGACCGCGCGCGCGATGCCGGCGGGCGCTTCCTGCTGCGCATCGAGGATATCGACGGAACGCGCAGCCGCGAGGCGTTTGTCGGGGCGATCGAGCGCGACCTGGCGTGGCTCGGGCTCGACTGGGACGGCCCCGTGGTGCGACAGTCGGAACGGCTGGGGCTTTATGACGCGGCGCTGGAGCGGTTGAAGGCGCTCGGGTTGCTCTATCCCTGCTTCTGCACCCGCGCCGAGATCGCCGCCAGCCTGTCGGCACCGCATGGCGATGCCGGTCCGGTCTATCCCGGGACGTGCCGGCATCTGGCGGAGGATGAACGGGCGCGGCGGCTGGCCCGGGAGCAGCATGCGTGGCGGCTGGACATGGCCAAGGCGGTTGCCGCACTCCCCGGTGTTCCTGCGCACGCAGGAACCCAGAACCGCGGGCGTTCCGCTTCGAACCCTGGGCTCCTGCTTTCGCAGGAGCACGGGGAAAGCGGGGCGGGCGCGCGCCTCACCTGGTACGACGAGCTCGCCGGCACCGTCCTCGCCACCCCCGAAATGCACGGCGACGTCATTCTCGCGCGCAAGGATGCGCCGGCCAGTTACCATCTCGCCGTGACCGTGGATGATGCGGCGCAAGGCATCACGCATGTCGTGCGCGGGCTCGATCTGTTCGCCGCGACGCATGTCCACCGCCTGCTCCAGGCGCTGCTCGATCTGCCGACCCCGATTTATCGTCACCACGCGTTGATCGGCAATGCGGAGGGCACGCGTCTCGCCAAGCGCGACCGCGCGCCGACGCTCGCCGACCTGCGTGACGCGGGTGCGGACGGCCCGGCGCTGGCGGCGGCCTTGCGCGCCGGGCGCCCGCCCATTGGCTTTTCCTGGGCGAATGCCTAAATCAACGCCATGCCCACGCTTCTCATCATCCTGATCATCGCCGCGATGATCGCCGCCGTCGTCATGCTCGTACGTGGCATCGCCTCCTTCCTGGCGAACTCGACCGCGCAGGTGCATGGCGAGGCACCGGGCGACGGGCCGAGCGAGGCGGCGCTCAAGTCGAACAAGATGATGCAGGGCCGCATCTTCTTCCAGGCGATCGCGATCTTCCTCGCCGCCGTGCTGATGCTGCTCTACGGCAAGCACTGAGGCGGCCCTGGTCAAGCTCAACAAGATCTATACCCGCACCGGCGATGACGGGACGACGGGGCTGGTCGACGGCTCGCGTGTCCTGAAGAGCAATGTGCTGATGTCGGCGATCGGCGATGTCGACGAGGCCAACAGCACGATCGGCGTCGCGATCGCCGAAATCCGCGCCGCCGCGCTCGGCACGGCGAGTCCGGCCTTCTGGCTGGTTTCCCTGCTGGAGCGCATCCAGAACGACCTGTTCGATCTCGGCGCCGATCTCGCCACCCCGGCGGCGATGCCGGGCGAGGCGCTGCGTATCCTGCCCGGCCAGGTCGAGCGGCTCGAAAGCGAGATCGATTCGCTCAACGAGCAACTCGCCCCGCTGACCAGTTTCATCCTGCCCGGTGGCAGCCGTGCCGCCGCCGCGATGCATGTCGCGCGCGCCGTGGTGCGCCGTGCCGAGCGCGGCGCGAGCAAGGCGGCGCAGCAGCTCGCGGTCAGCCCCGATTGCCTGTCCTATCTCAACCGTTTGTCGGATTATCTGTTTGTTGCCGCCCGGGTATTGAACCAGAATGATACCGGCGACGTTCTATGGCGGCCCGGCGCGACACGCTGAAGTCAGTCCCGGGTTGCAAAACGCGATGCGTTCTGGAAGAAGGGAACATAGTGAGAACGGCACGCTCCCCCCGGCCCGCCGAAGGCGATCTCGCGGCACGCTATGCGCGTGTCCGCCGCTTGAGCGAGTCGCTCGTCGCGCCGCTCAGCGATGCCGATGCCAGCGTCCAGTCGATGCCCGACGCCTCGCCGGCCAAATGGCATCTCGCGCACACCAGCTGGTTCTTCGAGACCTTCGTGCTGCGCGACCATGTGCCGGGCTATGCGCTGTTCGACGATCGCTTCCCGTTCCTGTTCAACAGCTATTACGAGGCCGAGGGCAGCCGCCATGCGCGCGACCGCCGCGGCATGCTCACCCGGCCGTCGCTCGCCGAGGTGCTGGACTATCGCGCTTATGTCGATGCCGCCTTGCTCGCCGCGCACGACACGTTGCCGGCGGCGGCGCGTGAGCTCGTCACGCTGGGTTGTCATCATGAGGAGCAGCATCAGGAATTGCTGCTCACCGACCTGCTCCATCTGATGGCGCAGAATCCGGTCGAGCCGGCGGTGTGGCCGGGCGAGCCCAAGATACCGGTGGCGATGCCGGGGCCGATCGGATGGCTCGAACATCCTGGTGGCGTGGTCGAGATCGGCCATGCCGGCAACGGCTTCGCCTTCGACAATGAGGGGCCGCGCCACCAGACCTTGCTTGCTCCGCACGCGCTGGCCGACCGCACCGTCACCAATGGCGAATGGGCCGCGTTCATCGCCGCCGACGGTTATGGCGAGGCGCGCCACTGGCTGGCGGACGGCTGGGCCTGGGTGAAGGCGAACCAGATCGCCGCGCCGCTCTACTGGGAGCGGCAGGATGGCGGCTGGACGCGCTTCGGCCTGGATGGCCGTCGCCCGATCGATCCCGCCGCGCCGGTGACGCATGTCAGCTTTTACGAGGCCGATGCCTATGCCAGCTGGGCCGGTGCGCGCCTGCCGACCGAGGCCGAATGGGAAACGCACGCGGCACCGTTCGATCCCGCCGGCGGCAACCAGCTCGACGGCGCCGGCCCGGTCGAGCCGCGCCCGGCGACCGAAGGGCACGGCTTTTTCGGCGACGTGTGGGAATGGACCGGCAGCGCCTATCGCCCCTATCCCGGCTTCCGCGCCGCCAAAGGCGCGGTCGGCGAATATAATGGCAAGTTCATGAGCGGGCAGAGCGTGCTGCGCGGCGGCTCCTGCGCCACGCCGCGCGGCCATGCCCGGGCGAGCTATCGCAATTTCTTTTACCCGCATCAGCGCTGGCAGTTCACCGGCGTGCGCCTCGCGAAAGATGTTTAGACATGCTCAAGCGTGAGATCGAGGATGGCGACGTCACCCTCGCCGATCCGGCGTTCCGCGCCGATGTGCTGAACGGCCTGGCGTCGCGCCCACGCGCGATCCCGGCGCGCTGGTTCTACGACCGGCGCGGCTCGGAGTTGTTCGAGGCGATCACCGACCTGCCGGAATATTACCCGACCCGCACCGAGATGGGCATCCTGCGCGCGCATGTCGCCGACGTCGCGGCGCTGGCCGGCCCGGGTCGCGCGGTGGTCGAGTTCGGCTCGGGCTCGTCGACCAAAACGCCGATCCTGCTCGGTGCGGTCGACCCTTCCGCCTATGTCCCGATCGATATTTCGGGCGAGTTCCTGCGCCACTCCTCGGCCGGCATCGCGGCGGCCTTTCCCGGCCTGCCGGTGCTGCCGGTCGAGGGCGATTTCCTGAAACCCATCGCGCTGCCGGCCCAGGTCGCGGGCCTGCCCAAGCTCGGTTTCTTCCCCGGCTCGACGATCGGCAACATGATCCCGCACGCGTCGACCGACCTGCTGCGCGCGATGCGTAGCTCGCTCGGGGAAGGGGCGATGCTGCTGATCGGCATGGACCGGGTGAAGGATGAGGACGTGCTGGTGCGCGCCTATGACGATGCGCAGGGCGTGACCGCGGCGTTCAACAAGAACCTGCTCGAACGTATCAATCGCGAGCTCGACGGGACCATGCCGGTCGACCGCTTCGCTCATGTCGCGCGCTGGAACGACGAGCGCAGCCGGATCGAGATGCACCTCGAGGCGCTCGACGATATCGCCTTCACCATCGAGGGCCGTCCCTTCAAGATGGCCACCGGCGAGACGATCCACACCGAGAACAGCCACAAATATGGCGCGCGCGACGCCCGGCTCCTGCTCCGCGCCGGCGGCTGGACGCCGATCGCGGAATGGACCGATGAGGCCGAGCAGTTCGCGCTGATCCTCGCCGAGGCGCAGGCACCGCGTCTGGCGCCCTGACGCCCGCCCTGTTACGCCGCGCCGGTCTGACCGAGGGTAAAGGCATGCGATGAAGGGGCTGCGAGCGGCAATCCTGATGGCGATGGTCGCGGTGCCGGCGACGGCATCGCCGCGCCATGGTCCCGACCTCACGCTGGTCGGCAGCTATGGCGCGGCCGAGAGCGAGGCGATGATCCTCGAGCGCGGTGGCGCGCTTTATCTGGCGCGCGGCGGCGCACCGGCGATCCGGCTGGTCGCGACGGGACCGCAGCGCTACCGGGCCGATCGCAGCACCGTTATTGCCGAGCGGGACGGCATCGTCGTCGACGGCCGCGCGCTCCGCCGTCACGATTTCGGCGCGGAGACCGAGGCGGCGATGCGCGCTGCCGTGCGCCGCGACGGCGTGGCACTGCGCGCCGCGGCGCTGGCCGCCAGCCCGCCGGCCGAACCCGCGTCACGCCGGGCCGCCGATCTCGTCGCCCTCAAGGGGCTGGTGCCGCATGTCCGCATCGACACGCGTTATGCCACCGCCAACAACTTCACCGGCCAGCCGATCTATGAGCGGCCCGGCGCCTATCTTCAGCGTCCCGCAGCGGCGGCGCTCGCCCGCGTGGCCGCGCGGCTCGCGTCGCGGGGGTTTGGCCTGATCGTCTATGACGCCTACCGGCCATGGTTCGCGACCAAGCTGTTCTGGGACGTGGTGCCGTCCGACAAGCATGTCTTCGTCGCCGATCCCGCCAAGGGATCGCGCCACAATCGCGGCTGCGCGGTCGATCTGGGGCTGTATGATCTGCGCACCGGCCAGATCGTGTCGATGCCCAGCCGCTATGACGAGATGTCGGCGCGCGCCTATCCCGATTTCGCCGGTGGCACGGATGCCGAGCGCGCCCACCGCGCGCTGCTGCGCACCGCGATGGAGCGCGAAGCGTTCACCGTCTACGAGGCAGAATGGTGGCATTTCGATTATCGCGACTGGGCCGATTATCCAATCGGCACGATCAGCTTCACCGCGATCGAACGGGCGAAGCGTTAGGGTTGTGGAGCGGCGCGCGCGGCGTCATGAGCGGCGGTTGGAAGCTTCCCGCCATCGTTACACTGAATTTCTTTGCTGATTACTCCGGTCAAATAGGCAGCCGTGTTCCTGCGTACGCAGGAACCCAGGGCCACAAGCGTTACGCGTCGAACCCTGGGCTCCTGCTTTCGCAGGAGCACTCACTTGTCGGAGCGGAAAGATCTCCCTCGCCGCTGGCGATGCGTGAAACGGCACGCTAGGGCCCACGCCAAGGGTCAGTGGGAGCAAATAGCATGCAGACGGTCGGGGTTATCGGCGCGGGGCAGATGGGCGCGGGGATCGCGCAGGTTTCGGCGCAGGCGGGTTACAAGGTGCTGTTGTCGGATGTCGACGTCGCGCGCGCCGAGGCGGGCAAGGCCGGCATCGCCAGGGCGCTCGACCGGTTGGTGACGAAGGAGAAGCTGACCGCCGAGGCGCGCGACACCGCGCTCGGCCTGATCGAGCCGGTCGCCGGGGTCGAGGCGATGGCGCCCTGCTTCCTGGTGATCGAGGCGGCGACCGAACGCGAGGAGATCAAGCGCGCGATCTTCGCGAGTGTCGGCAAGGTGCTCGGCCCTGACGCGATACTCGCCTCCAACACCTCGTCGATTCCGATCACCCGGCTCGCCCAGGCCTCGTCCGATCCGGCGCGCTTCACCGGCGTGCATTTCTTCAATCCGGTGCCGGTGATGGGGCTGATCGAGCTGATCCGCGGTCTCGCCACCTCGGATGCGACGGTGAAGATCGTCGAGGATTATGCCGTGACGCTTGGCAAACAGGTGGTCCATGCCAATGATGCCCCCGGCTTCATCGTCAACCGTATCCTGATGCCGATGCTCAACGAGGCGTGCTTTGCGCTGGGCGAGGGGGTGGCGACGATCCGCGACATCGACCTCGCCTGCCAGCTCGGTCTCAACCATCCGATGGGCCCGCTGACGCTGGCCGATTTCATCGGCCTCGACACCTGCCTGGAAATCACGCGCGTGCTGCACCAGGGCACCGGCGACCCCAAATTCCGCCCCGCGCCGCTGCTGGTCAAATATGTCGAGGCCGGCTGGTACGGCCGCAAGACCGGGCGTGGGTTCTACGATTATTCGGGTGCGGAGCCTGTGCCGACGCGGTGAGGCATTACGGGCCGGTCGTTTCCGGCCGGCGTTGAATTTGGTTCGCGCGGAGGCGCGGAGGCGCGGAGATGTTGCGTTTAGGGTGTCCGCTACGCGCTAGCGCCAATCTCTTTCAAGGTTGCAGCGTCGGCTCGATTGATTGCTACGCGATGCCGTTTCCGCGTGCGCAACCCCTCCGCGCCTCCGCGTCTCCGCGCGAACAAATCATCTTCTGCTCAGGTCAGGCCACCAGCGCCTCGAGCCATTTCTGGTGCCACGCCTCCATCCGGCGCGGGAAGAGCAGCCGGCCGGCGCGGGCGACCAGGCCATATTGGGTTTCCTCGGTCAGGATCGTGCAGCCGCCCGGCGTAGGGGTGATCAGCCAGGCGTGATAGGCCTTCACGCCGATGCCCGTCGCCAGCCAGGCGATGCGCGTCTCGGGCTCGAATTCCAGCACGCGCGACTTCAGCGCGACGCCGAAGGTCTTCCAGGTGAAGCGCGCGCCGTCGAACAGCTCGGCGCCGCCGCCCTCGACCTTCACGTCCTGCGCATTGGCGTAGATCGCCGGCCAGCCGGCGGCGTCGATCAGGCGCGTCCAGGCGAGGCTGGCCGGAACGCCCGCGTCGATGCGGTTGACGACATGGATCGGCGCCTCGCTCGGCGCATAGCCCTTGAGCCAGCGGATTCCCTCGCTCACTTCGCGCTGTCCGCGCGCTGCGCCGGCAACGCCATCAGCGCGGCGATGATCCGGGCGTCGTCGGCCGGCGCGAGCGGGGCGTGATAGGCCTTGCGCATCTTGTCGATCGTCGCCTGCCATTTGTCGGCGGCGAGTTTCGGCTGGTTGAGGATCATCTCGGGCGAATGGCAACCGGTGCAGTTGGTCGTCAGCACATCGCTGCCCGGGCCGGCGGGGTAGGCGATCTGGTCGGCCGGCAACGTCAGCGTCTGGCTGTTCAGTGTCACGCCCGCGGCGGCGACGCTGGTGTCGGTCTCGGTCACGCGCGGCGGCAGATGCGCCAGCCAGCGCCAGCCGAACACGCCGAGGACGATGAGCAGGAAGGTGAAGAAGGCGGCGCGGCGCATCAGGCGGTGCTCACCGAAATCTGCTCGATCACGTTGCGCATGAAACCGCTCGGGTTCCATGTCGGGGCGAAAGCCTGCGTCTCGCCCGCGCTGTTGGTGCAGCGCACCGCCAGCGTGCACGGCCCGGGCGGCAGCGCGGCGAGACGCATCGACCACAATCGGAAGCTGTAGCGCCCCTCGTCCGCGCCGAGCGCGGCGGCATGCCAGTTGCGGCCGCCATTGACCGACAGTTCGACCGCCTTGACGCCATGATCGCCGCCCATTGCGATGCCGCGCAAGCTCACCGGTGCGCCGCGGGGCAGGATCGCGCCATCGGCGATGTTGGTGAAGAAGGCGCGCGGCACCATGCGGTTGATCGGCGTGGTCGGGAAATCCTTGGCGCCCGGCGCGACATTGGCGTGCGGCGCGGTCGGGATGCGATAGGCCTTGTCCATCCAGTAACCGGTGTCGGGCTTGTCGAGCACCTCCAGCCGGTCGAGCGCCTTGACCCAATAGGTCGAGTACCAGCCCGGCACGACCAGCCGCAGCGGGAAGCCGTTGAGCATCGGCAGCTGCGCGCCGTTCATCTGGAAGGCGATCATCACGTCGCCGTCCATCGCATGCGCGATGTCTAGCGACTTGGCGAAGGCCGGCGCGTCGCCGGGCGGTTGGTCGAGGCCGGATGCCCGAACCTGCACCGCGCCCGACATCACCCCGGCGCGGTCGAGCACATCCTTCAGCCGCACGCCGACCCATCGGGCGTTGCCGATCGCGCCATTGCCCCATTGCGCGCCGGGCACGCGCGGGGCGAACAGGCCGCGCGAATTGCCCGAGCACTGGTTGACGGCGGCGAGTTCGACCCGCGGCATCGCCAGCAGGTCGCCGAGCGACAGCGACAGGTTCTGCCTGGTCGCGCCGGTCACGGTAAGGCGGAATTTGCGAACGTCGACCGAGGTGGGGATGTCGGCATAATGCCAGCGCACGAAGAAGCGCTCATTGGGGGTGAACACCTGCCCGTCGAACGCATCGATCGGCGTTTCGAGCAACGGCGCACGGCTGCGCTGCAGGATCATGCCCGTCTTGCCGGGAAAGGCGTCGGTGGTCGGCCGCGTGCCATTGCCGCCCGGGAGGTGCAGATCGACCTGCGGCGCGACGAGCGATTGGGCCCAGCGCGGCGCGGCGACCAGCCCGGCGCCCGCGCCGAGCAGCCCGAGCGCGTGCCGCCGGCCGACATTTGGTTTCAGCGGAGCTGAAACGGCGTCGGCACCGGCCCGCTCCCCCACCCGGCCTCCCATCAAGGATACTCTGAGTGGGAGGCCGGGTGGGGGAGCGGGCCGGTGCCGCCCAATGGACTACGATCAGCCATCGGCTTCCTGAGGGCTGCGTGCCATCGCGGCGGCGAACGGGGCGAAGCGCGCGACCTGGCGGCCGACCATGCACAATTGCTCGACCACGGCGGCGTCGTTTGCTCCGCCCTCATCGTCGAACTTGGTCACCTGGCTGTTGATCGCCGCGGCGAACGGCGTCGGCCAGCCGCGCAGCGCATGGACGATCGAGCGCAGCGCGGCGATCGTCGAGCCGGTCGCCTGCCAGCCATAAGCGGTGGCGATCAGCCCGACCGGCATGTCGGCGAGATAGGGCCGTGTCGCATCGCGGGCGGTCTCCTCGAGCAGATCGAGCGCGTTCTTGACCACGCCCGAGATGCTGCCGTGATAGCCCGGCGAGGCGATGATCAGCGCCGAGGCGCCGCGCACCGTGTCGACAAAATCCTGCTCGTCGGGGGTGCGCTGGGCCGCCTTGGGGTCATAAAGTGGCAGCCGCCCCATCTCGACGCCGCCGAACAACCGGGTGCGAAAACCCTCGCGCCCCGCGGCGTCGAGCGCGATCCTGAGCGCGCGTTCGGTCGAGGACGTCCCGCCGATCGTTCCGCCGATGCCCACCACCAGGGGTGCTTCGGGAGTCGCGTCGGCCATCATTCATCCTTTCGCTCAACGGCCCGCGTTCGACGACCCATGTCGCGCGAAAGGTGGCTCGGCGGCGTGGGGATAGCCCGACGGGCTCAACGGCTCAATGCCCAGATCGCGTGCCTGCCCGGCTTCGCCGACGATGGTCGCTTGATCTCCGTCCCGCTTCGGGAGAGACGCGAGGGAGCGTGAATTCCCACCGCAAGGCTGACCATGGCGACGACACGGACGAAACGGCCGCTGCCGATGGCGGCGGATCTTTACGGCGATATCGAGCCGTCGCCCAAGGCGACGTGGCAGGGGTACCTGCCCGGCCTCGCCATCGTCGCGGCCGGCACGCTCGCCGCCGGTTTCCTGTCGGACCATTATGGCGTGCCGCTGACGCTGATGGCGCTGCTCATCGGCCTCGCGCTCAATTTCCTGTCGGCGGACGTGCGCCTGACGCCGGGGCTGGCCTTCGCCTCGCGCTCGCTGCTGCGCTGGGGCATCGTGCTGGTCGGGGTGCGCATCACGCTCGGCCAGATCGTCGCGCTGGGGCCGGTCGCGCTGCTGTGCGTGCTGGCGATCGTCGCGTTGACGATCGGCGCGGGGATTCTTGCCGCGCGACGCTTCGGCTTCGACAATGCGTTCGGCGCGCTGGCCGGGGGCGCGGTGGCGATCTGCGGGGCGAGCGCGGCGATGGCGCTGGCGACGACGCTCGGCGAGAAGCGCATCAGCCAGGCGCAGCTGACGCTCGTGCTGGTCGGCATTTCGGCGATGAGCGCGGCGGCGATGATGCTCTATCCACTCGTCGCCCATGCCCTGCACATGACCGACCTCAAGGCCGGCTTCATGCTCGGCGCGGCGATCCATGACGTCGCCCAGGCGCTTGGTGCGGGCTATTCCTATTCCGAAGGTGCCGGCCAGATCGCGGCGATCGTCAAGCTGACCCGCGTCGCGTTGCTCGCCCCGGTGCTCGCGGTGGTCGCGATGTTCCTCGGCAAGGACGGCGGCGCCGCCCGCAAGATCGGCCTGCCCTGGTTCGTGATCGGCTTCTTCGTGCTCGCCGGGATCAACTCGACCGGAATCATCCCGCCGATTCTCGCCATGGGCGCGGAGAAGACCGCCGCCGGCCTGCTCGCCGCGGCGGTGACCGCCACGGCGATTCGGTCGCCGCTGTCGCAACTGCTCGAGGCCGGACCTCGCCCGTTGCTGGTGATTCTCGCCGCGACATTCGTCGCCTTCGCGCTGGCGGTGGCGGCGGCGTGCTTCCTGATCGGATAGAGCATCGTGCTGAAAAGTGGGAACCGGTTTTCAGCGAAAACGATGCGACAGCAACATCTAGGATCACTCGCAAGCGGGTGCTTCCGCTGGTATGACGGGCGCGATGTGCCGCAATCCCGCCTTCCTGCGCATGCTCGCTTGCACCCGCTGTTATATCAATGTAATACACGCCTCGGCCGCGTAACGGGCCCGGCAGCGAGCAGGCGATGCGTTCCTATCCCTTCGATCCCGATGGCCCGGCCGGTGACCGCGACCCGCTCGAGCTGACCGGCGGCATGCCGCCACCCGAGCGGCGTGCGCGGCTCGAGCCGGCCGAGCCGTATCAGCCCGACGCCTATCTACCCGATGACTACCCGCCCGCCAGCTACACCACCAACCTGCCGGTGGTGCAGCGCCCGCGTCGCGTGCTGCGCTGGGTCGGGCGCGGGCTGGCGATCTTGGTGTTCCTGTTCGTGCTCGCGGTCGGCTGGCTGGCGGTGACCGCGCCGCTGTCGAAATCGCTGCAGCCGCCGACGCCGCCGAGCATCACGCTGCTCGCCGATGACGGCTCGCCGATCGCCCGGCACGGCGCGATCATCGGCAAGCCGGTCGATGCGGCGAAGCTGCCGGCGCACGTCACCAACGCCTTTCTCGCCATCGAGGACCGTCGCTTCCGCTCACATTGGGGGATCGATCCGCGCGGCATCGCGCGCGCCTTCTTCCACAATTTGTCGCGCGGCGGCCTGCATGAGGGCGGCAGCACGATCACCCAGCAACTCGCCAAGAACGCCTTTCTCGATTCGGACCGCACCGCCGGGCGCAAGCTGCGCGAGGCGCTGATCGCCTTCTGGCTCGAGGCCTGGCTGTCGAAGGACGAGATCCTGTCGCGCTATCTGTCGAACGTCTATTTCGGCGACAATGTCTATGGCCTGCGCGCCGCGGCGAAGCATTATTTCAACCGCAAGCCCGAGGACCTGTCGATCGCCCAGTCGGCGATGCTTGCCGGGCTGGTCAAGGCGCCGTCGCGGCTTGCCCCGACCGGCAATCTCGAAGGCGCGCGGGCGCGGCAGAAGCTGGTCGTCGCGGCGATGGCCGAGGCCGGCTTCCTCACCAGGGACGAGGCGGCCGACGTCGGCCCGGCGCGGCTGTCGGTCGCGCCCGACCGCCAGCGGCTGCCCGACGGCACCTATTTCGCCGACTGGGTGCTGCCCGCCGCGCGCGACCATGCCGGCGAGATCGCCACCGAGACGACGGTGCAGACCACGCTCGACAAGCGGCTGCAGCGCGCCGCCGAGCGCGCGGTGGCGCGTGCCGGGGTGCGCCAGGCGCAGATCGCTTTGGTCGCGATGCGCCCCGATGGCCGCGTCGTCGCGATGGTCGGCGGCAAGAGCTATGCCGACAGCCCGTTCAACCGCGCCACCCAGGCGCGGCGCCAGCCCGGCTCGGCGTTCAAGCTGTTCGTCTATCTCGCCGCGCTGCGCTCGGGCATGACGCCGGACTCGATGATCGACGACGAGCCGGTCACGATCGGCGACTGGAGCCCGAAGAACGCCGATGGCCGCTATCTCGGCCCGATCACCCTGCGCCAGGCCTTTGCGCGCTCGTCCAATGTGGCGGCGGCACGCATCACCCAGAAGGTCGGCGTCGCGGCGGTGATCAAGGCGGCGCGCGATCTCGGCATCTCGACCCCGATTCCCAATGAGACGACGATCGCACTCGGCACCTCGACCGTGTCGCTGCTCGAACTGACCGCCGCCTATGCCGCGGTGGCCGGCGAAAGCTATCCGGTTCACGTCCGCGGGCTGGAGGACATGCCCAATCGCAGCTGGTATGACGAGATCGCCAACGGCCAGCACCCGCTCACCGGCCGCGTGCGCGAGCAGATGATGGACCTGCTGTCCGCCTCGGCCGAGACCGGTACCGGGCGCCAGGCGGCGCTGTCGGTCGCGACCTTCGGCAAGACGGGCACGACGCAGGACAGCCGCGACGCGCTGTTCGTCGGTTTCGCCAACGGGCTGGTGTGCGGCGTGTGGGTCGGCAATGACGACAACACCCCCAATCGCGGCCTGTCGGGCGGCGGCATCCCGGCGCGGGTATGGCGCGATTTCATGCAGTCGGCGCTCGGTGTCGGGCCGAAACAGGCGCCGCAGCCGGTGACCGACGCGGTCGACCCGGATGCGATCGACAATGGCGATGAGGGCAATGCCGTGCTGCCGATCGAGGGCAATATCTCGGGCATGGGCCTCGACCTGCATATCGGCCGGGACGGCAGCATCCAGCTCAACCGCGCGCCGCGCGACGAACCACCGCCGCCGCGCGACCGGCGGGAGGAGCGATTGGGTCCGCCGCCGGGGCGGAGCGACGAGGAATGATACCCAGCGCCACTTCCCCGGCCTTCGCCGGGGAAAGTGAAAGGAGCAGGCGACGGCTATACCGTTGACGTCCCGCCACCCGCACCGCATCAGCAGGCCCATGCGCTTCTTCTCCGACAACGCCGCTCCGGTCCATCCCGCCGTGCTCGCCGCGCTGGCCAGCGCCAACACGCTCGACACCGCCTATGACGGCGACGCGTGGAGCCGGCAGCTCGACGGGCGCTTCTCGGACCTGTTCGGCGCGCCGGTGACAGCCTTGTGGATGCCGACCGGCACCTCCGCCAATTGCCTCGCGCTTGCTGCCCTGTGCCCGCCGCACGGCGCGGTCGTGTGCCACCGCGACGCGCATATCAACAATGACGAAGGCGGCGCGCCGGGCTTCTACCTGCACGGCGCCAAGCTGCTGCTCACCGAAGGGCCGGGCGCCAAGCTGACGCCGCACGCCATCACGGCGGTGATCGACGGCATTCGGGACGACGTCCACCAGGTCCAGCCGCACGCCATCTCGATCACCAACGCGACCGAATATGGCCTGGTCTATACCCCCGACGAGGTCGCCGCGATCGGCGACCTGGCCAAGGCGCGCGGGCTCGGCCTGCACATGGACGGCGCGCGCTTCGCCAATGCCGTGGCGCATGGCGGCGCCACGCCTGCCGACCTGACCTGGCGGGCCGGGGTCGATGCGCTGAGCTTCGGCTTCGTCAAGAATGGCGGGATGAGCGCCGAGTGCCTGGTATTCTTCAAGCCCGAACTCGCCGCCGCGACGCTCTATCGCCGCAAGCGCGCCGGGCTGCTCTTTTCCAAGGGCCGCTATCTCGCCGCGCAGATCCTCGCCTTGCTCGACGGCGACCTGTGGCTCGACAATGCGCGTGCCGCCAATGCCGGCGCGCGCTTGCTCGCCGACGCTGCCGGCGACCGGCTGGTCTATCCGGTCGAGGCGAACGAGGTCTTTCTCCGTGCCAGCCCCGCGGAAGCCGCGAAACTGCGCGCGCTGGGCTTCGATTTCTACGACTGGGCGCCGGGCGAGGTGCGGCTGGTGACCTCCTGGGATCAGCGGGCCGAGGCGATCCGGCCGCTCGCCGACGCCATCGCCGCGCTTTGATCCACAAGGCTGGCTTATTACCCCATCAGCAAAAGCGCGTCGACACATGGCGCGGCGCGGCTAAAGGCTGACGGTGTGACCGAAATGACCGCACCCCAATCGACCAAGCTCGCGGTGCTGATCCCGTTCGGCATCGTCACGCTGATCTGGAGTTCGACCTGGCTGGTGATCCGCGACCAGGTATCGAGCGTCCCGCCGAGCTGGTCGGTATGCTATCGTTTCCTCGTCGGCGGCGTGGCCATGACACTGCTTGCGCTGGCGCGGCGCGAGAAGCTGTCCTTCGATGCGCGCGGCTGGGGCTTCGCCGCGCAGATCGGCCTCGCGCAGTTCGTCCTCAACTTCAACCTCGTCTACCGCGCCGAGGAGCATATCACCTCGGGCATCGTGGCGGTGGTGTTCGCGCTGTTGCTGGTGCCCAATGCGATCCTCGCGCGCGTCTTTCTCGGCCAACGCATGGGGCGACAGCTGTTGATCGGCTCGGGCGTCGCGATGGCCGGCGTGGCCTTGCTGTTCCTGCACGAGGCGCAGCTCAATCCCCGCGGATTCGCCGAGGCGCTGCTCGGCGTCGGCCTGACGCTGACCGCGATCATGTGCGCCTCGACCGCCAACGTCCTCCAGGCAACCCAGACGGCGAAGCGCTACCCGATGATTCCGATGCTCGCCGCGGCGATGCTGATCGGCGCCGCGATCGACGCCGTCATCGCGCTGGTGCTGAGCGGCCCGCCGGTGATCGAATGGCGCCCCGCCTATCTCGGCGGCGTCATCTATCTCGGCCTGCTCGGCTCGACTTTGACTTTCCCGCTCTATTTCGGCGTGGTGCGCGCGATCGGCCCGGCCAAGGCGGCTTATTCGAGCGTGATCATTCCGGTCATCGCGATGCTGCTGTCGACGCTGTTCGAGGGCTATCGCTGGACCGGACTTGCCGTGGCCGGCGCGGCGCTCGCCGGTGCCGGGCTGGTCATCGCGCTGGGGGCCAAACCCAACCACCGCAATGGTCGTGATCGTCCGGAGCAGGCCGCTGGCAAGGAGTGCAGCGCAGACGCGTAGCCGAAGCTACGCGCAAGCAAGCGACGCGGCCAGCGGTCTGCTCCGGGCGACCGCTCTGCGGCGGGCGGATTTTGGCGCATGGCGGCGTCGCGCGTCGGTCACGATGGGAAGTCATCGCTCCCTCCTTGCTCCTAGCCATGCGCCAAAATCCGCTCCGTCACGGCCGTTGCGGTGGTTGGGTTTGGCCCCTTAGGGCACGCAGGCCCAACCGGTAATCGGGATAGGCCGGCGACCAGCCGAGCACGCGCTTCGCCTTGCCGTTGGCGACGCGCCGGTTCTCGGCATAAAAGCCCCGCGCCGGCGGCGAGAGCGTGTCGAGCGCCACGAAGGGCGGTGGCGCGCGCCCGAGCAATCCGGCGGCGAAGGCGATCACCTCATTCTGCGCGCAGGGGACATCGTCGGCGAGGTTGTACGCCCCCGCCGGCGCGTCGAGCCCGGCGATCACCCCGCTGACGATATCGTCGACATGCACCCGGCTGAATACCTGCCCCGGCGTCGCGACGCGGTGCGCTGTGCCGGCGGCGACCCGGTCGAGCGGCGAGCGCCCCGGGCCGTAGATCCCCGGCAGGCGGAACACCCGCGCGCCCATCGCCAGCCATGCCGCATCGGCGGCGCTGCGGGCGCCCCGCCGCCCCGTTCCCGTCGGCGCGGTCTCGTCGACCCAGGCACCGCCGCAATCGCCATAGACGCCGGTCGCGGAGAGATAGCCGAGCCAGCCGGACGCGGCGGCAAGCGCCTCGCCATAGACCGTCAGCGCCGGGTCGGCATCGCCCTCGGGCGGGATCGACGACAGCACCGCGTCGGCCGCCATGATCGCCGCGCGCACCGTCGCGCGGTCGGCAAAGACCAGCGTGCCGTCACGCCCGTCGCGCGTCACGCCGGTCACCGCCCAGCCGTGCGCGCCAAGCGCCGCGCCGATCCGCGCGGCGGTATAGCCGCGCCCGAGGATCAGGATGCTATTTCGCGCCATAGCCGTGATAGAGCAGCCCGAAGAAATCGCCCTTGTTCCAGCGCGGCCGTTCGTCGCCATCGGCGATCTCGCGCGCGATGGCGTAATTGGCCGCGACGAAGCGCACGCCCTGCGCCCAGTCGAGCTTCTGCCCGATCTCGTCCGACGGCTGGTGATAATGATGCGCGAAGAAATCGGCCCAGGCCGCCTTGCCGTCGCCGGCCTGGCCGGGCCACAGGAACACCGACGGTACACCCTGCTGGACGAAACGATAATGGTCCGATCGCACGAAGATGCCCTGGCTCGGGTCGGGGTCGGGCGACATGGTCACGCCCAGCGCCGCCACCGCCTTGCTGACGATCGGCCCGAGCGTCGAGCGATCCGCTCCGAACACCGTCATGTCCTGAAAGGCATAGGTCAGGATCGGCATGTCGAGATTCACGTCCGCGACGATATGGTCAAGCGGCAGTGTCGGATGGCGCGCGAAATAATCCGAGCCGACCAGCCCCTTTTCCTCCGCCGTCACGGCGAGGAACAGGATGCTGCGCCGCGGTGGCTTGCCGCTCGCCTTGAAGCGCCTGGCCTCCTCGATCAGCGAGGCGATGCCGGTGGCATTGTCCTCGGCGCCATTATAGATCGTGTCGCCGCGCGCATCGGCTTGCCCGATGCCGAGATGGTCGAGATGTGCCGAGAGCACCACCACCTCGTCCTTCAGCTTCGGGTCGCTGCCCGGCAGCAGCCCGGCGACATTGGCGCTGCGCGACGGTTCGAACGCGGTGTGCAGCGACACGGTCAGCGTACCGGGTAGCTGCACGGCGTGGATCGGCGCCGAGTCATTGTCCGATCCCCGAACGATCGCCGCCCAGGGCGTCTTCGCCCCGGCGAACAGCTTGGCGCCGCCGCTGGCCGATATCGTCGCCAGGATCGGCGCGCCCGGCGCAAAGCCGGTGCCATCCGGATTGGCCCAGGTCGTCCGCGCGCGGTCCCAGCCGGCGCCGGCGCGCCCGGTGGCGCGCGGCGCGAGCATGATCATGCCGATCGCGCCATGCTGCGCCGCGATCATCGCCTTGGTCGCGGGGCTCGCGAAATGCGCGCGTTCCTCGCTCTGGAACCGGTTCGGCACGCCGCCGAGCACCGCGACGATCTTGCCGCGCACATCGACCCCGGCATAATCGTCGCGTCGGTAGCCCGGCGCGACGATGCCCTGGCCGACGAACACCACGGCGGCATCGAGCGTCGTCGCCGCGCGCCCCGCCACCGCGCCGGGGACATAATCCTCGCCGAAGACCAGCGGCTGCGGCGTGCCGCCGCGGCTCAGCACCAGGTCGCCATGGTCGGCGGCGCGATAGGCGACCAGCGGCACGTCCTGCAGATAGCCGCCTCTGTCGCCGGCCGGGCGCAAGCCCGCGGCATAGAATTGCGCGGCGACATAATGCGCCGCGATCATATATTCGGGGCTCGACGCCTCGCGCCCCTTGAGCACGTCGTCGGCGAGGAACAACACATGCGCCTTGAGCGCCGCCTGCTCGTCGGGCAGCGCCGCGTTGATCGCCGCGAGATCGCGCGTCGGCGCGTCCTGCGCCGGTGCGGCGCTCGCCAGCAGCAACCCGATCCCTGCCAATGTCCGCCGCATTTCGCCCTCATCTCACGCTGATATCTCGCGTATTACCGCGCTATCACAGCGGCGCGCCTGTGCAAGCGATGGGTTTCCCCGCTCCGATAAGCGATGTGCTCCTGCGGACGCAGGAGCCCAGGGTTCAAAGCGCAGCGCCTGCGACCCTGGGTTCCTGCGTGCGCAGGAACACGGCTCCTTTTCGTCGGCGTCAACGCCTGATGTTTTGGGTGGCATGGCCTCGACGCACCCCCTACATCCCGGCTCATGCTCGACGTCCAGAACGCCACCGCCCTGCCCGCCGTCACGCGCCGCGAGGACTATCGTCCGCCGGCATGGCTGGTGCCCGAGATCGCGCTCGATTTCGATCTCGATCCCGAAGCGACCCGGGTCCGCGCGACGCTGCATGTGATGCGCAACGGGTCGCACGACCTGCCGCTGCGCCTCGATGGCGGCGGCCAGGCGCCCCTGTCGGTGATGGTCGACGGCGTCGCGGTCAATGACTGGCGGGTCGAGAACGAGGCACTGGTCCTGCCGCTCACTGGCGACGCGCATGTCATCGAGACCGAGGTCGAGATCGCGCCCGATCGCAATACCCAGCTGATGGGGCTCTACGCCTCGGGCGGAAACCTGTGCACCCAGTGCGAGGCGGAAGGGTTCCGCCGCATCACCTTCTTCCCCGACCGGCCCGATGTGCTGAGCCGCTACAAGGTCAGGATGGCGGCCGACAAGGCGCGCTTCCCGGTGCTGCTCGCCAATGGCGATCCGATCGCGTCGGGCGACCTCGACGGCGGCCGCCACTGGGCCGAATGGCATGATCCCTTTCCCAAGCCGAGCTATCTGTTCGCTTTGGTCGCCGGCGATCTGGTCGCCAATCGCGGCACTTTCGTCACCGCCTCGGGCCGCGAGGTCGCGCTCGGCATCTGGGTGCGCCCGGCCGATCTGTCGCGCACCGGCCATGCGCTCGCCTCGCTGCAGACCGCCATGGCGTGGGACGAGCGCGTCTATGGCCGCGAATATGATCTCGACGTGTTCAACATCGTCGCGGTCGACGATTTCAATTTCGGTGCGATGGAGAATAAGGGCCTCAACATCTTCAACTCGCGCTATGTCCTGGCCGATCCCGACACCGCGACCGACTATGATTATGACGCCATCGCCGCGGTGGTCGCGCATGAATATTTCCACAACTGGTCGGGCAACCGCGTCACCTGCCGCGACTGGTTCCAGCTCAGCCTGAAGGAAGGCTTCACCGTCTATCGCGACCAGTGCTTCTCGGCCGATCAGGGATCGGCCGCGGTCAAGCGGATCGAGGATGTGCGGGGCCTGCGCGCCGCGCAATTCCCCGAGGATGCCGGCCCGCTGGCACATCCGGTGCGCCCGGAAAGCTATCTCGAAATCGCCAATTTCTACACCGCCACCATCTACAACAAGGGCGCGGAAGTCATCCGCATGATGGCGACGATGCTCGGGCCGCAGCGCTTCCGCGCCGGCACCGATCTCTATTTCGATCGCTTCGACGGCACGGCCGCGACCTGCGAGGATTTCGTCGCCTGCATGGAAGAGGCCGGTGATATCGACCTCACCCAGTTTCGCGGCTGGTACAGCGAGGCCGGCACGCCACGCGTCACCGCCTCACTGCGTCATGATCCGGACGTGGCGCGCGCCACGCTGACCCTGTCGCAGCGCACCCCGCCGACCCCGGGCCAGCGCGACAAGCCGGCGATGGTGTTGCCGCTCAAGCTCCGCCTGTTCGGCACCGCGAGCGACCGGCCGCTCGGACCTGAGCAACTGCTCGTTTTCGACCAGCCGCGCGAGGAAATCATCTTCAACGACGTCGCCGAACGACCCGTGCTGTCGATCAATCGCGGCTTTTCGGCGCCCGTGGTGGTCGAGACCGATCGCAGCGCGGCCGATCTCGCCTTCCTCTCGGCGCATGACGACGATCCCTTCGCGCGCTACGAGGCGATGCAGCAGCTGATGCTCGACACGCTGGTCGCCGGCGCCGAGGGGCGCATGGCCGATCATGCCGCGGTGATCGCCGCGGTCGGCAACACGCTCGACGATGCCGCGCTCGACCGCGCCTTTGTGGCGGAGGCGGTGCTGTTGCCGTCGGAAAGCTTCATCGGCGACCAGATGGCGCTGGTCGATCCCGAAGCGATCTACCGCGCGCGCGAGGCGCTGCGCCGCGATCTCGGTCGCGCGCTCGAGCAGCGCTGGCGTGCCGCCTATGTCGCGGCAAAGGGCGTCGGCGCCTATCGCTACAATCCCGAGGACAAGGGCCTGCGCCGGCTCAAGAGCGTCGCGCTCGGCTATATCGCGGCGAGCGGCGCGGGCGATGTCGCCGGCCTCGCCTTCGACCAGTTTGAGGGCGCCGACAACATGACCGACCGGCAGGGCGCACTGACCACTTTGGTCAACAGCGACGCGGCCGAACGGATCGCGGCGCTCGACATCTTCTACAACCGTTATTCCGACAATGCGCTGGTGCTCGACAAATGGTTCTCGACCCAGGCGCTGGCGTCGCGTGACGACACGCCGGCGGTGGTCGCGGAGCTGGCCCGGCACCGCGACTTCACGCTCGCCAACCCCAATCGCGCCCGATCCCTGGTCGGGGCGTTCAGCGTCAACCAGCGTGCTTTCCACGTGGCGAGCGGCGCGGGCTATCGCTTCGTCGCCGACCAGCTCATCGCGCTCGACAAGCTGAACCCGCAAACCGCCGCCAAGCTGCTCCCGCCGCTCGGCCGCTGGCGCCGCTTCGATGCGGCCCGCGCCGCGCTGATGCGCGCCGAGCTGGAACGTCTCGTCGCGGTGCCCGGCCTGTCGAAGGACATGTTCGAACAGGCATCCAAAAGCCTCGACGGATAAATCCTCCCCGGCACGGGGAGGGGGACCGCGCGCTTCTTCAGCGCGTGGTGGAGGGGGCGGGCCGCAAGCGATACGCCCGCAGCCAGCTCGCCGGAAGATAAGATTAAAGAGATTTGTTCACGCGGAGGCGCGAAGGCGCGGAGATGTTGTGCCCGGCGCACCCGTTGCGCGTCAGCGCAATCGTCTTTCCCGGTGGCAAGGCCAGCAACGACAATGCAGCGCGATGTCATCGCAACGTGCGCGACATCTCCGCGCCTTCGCGCCTCCACGTGAATCAAATAGCGGCGCTGGTCAGGAACGAAGACCTGGCGAAGGGGCCGTAACAATGCCGCCTGGTACGACCGCGCGAAAAAGGCGCCCGGCCGGGATGGCCGGGCGCCTCGTTACTGACGCGTGGGGGAAGGCGTCAGCTACGCCATCTACTTCTTCGCGGCGTCCTTCACCTCGCTCTTGCCCATCGCCGAGACCAGGACGTTGCCCGATCCGCTGAAATTGGCGGCGGGCAGCGTCGCGGTGCGCTTGCCGACCTGCATCACCACTTCCTCCACCGTGCCGCGCGCGGTGGTGCGCACCGACTGCACCGTGCCGATCAGCCGGCCGCGCGTGTCGGTGACGTCCATGCCGGGCGTCACGTCGAAGCTGCCGGCACCATTCGCCGCCGTGGTGCCGGCCAGCGCCAGCTGGCCAAGACCGCCTGAGGCCGTGCCGCTGCCGGCAGCACTGCCGGAACCCGCGGCGCTGTAGCCGCTCGACGCCGCATTGCCCGCGGTCGAGGCGGCGCCCGACGCGGTATCGCGCGTGGTGCCGACCGCGCCGCGTGCCAGGCCACTCGCCCGGCCGGTCGCGCCGCGCACGGCGTCTGTGCCGACCAGTTGCGCATCGGCGTTGCCCGATCCGCTCGCCGAACCGGCGGCGTTGCCGCCCAGCGCCGACTGGCCGAGCACGGTCGAACTGTCGAGCGCGCCATCGCCGGCGGCCGATCCCGACGCGCTGGCATGGCCCTTGCGCGTGTCGACATGCTTGCTCGCGCGGGCCGAGCCGCTTGCGCTGGCGGCGCTGTCGCTGCGCAGCGGCGTGCGGTCGATCGTGCCGTCGAGCATCCCGCCCAGCGAGCCCGAGCCGGCGCCGGTGATGCCGCCCAAGCCGCCACCCAAGCCGCCGCCGAGTGCGCCGCCGAGACCGCCGCTGCCGCCGAGCAGCTGCGCCGAAGCGGGGGCAGCGGCAAGGACGAGGGCCAGCGCGGTCGCACCGAACAGGGTCTTGATCATGGTCGTTCTCCTTTTTGCGTGACTGTCACGGGGAGAACGGACCGGGTCGGGCGTTTAATCCCGCCCTGCGCAAAAAATTATTTCGCCGCCGTCCGGCAGTCGCCGCACACCAGCCCGCGGCCATAGATCGGGTCGGCGCCGCGCTTGCCGAGATCGCGCGCCGTGGCGTCGACCGAGGCGATGGCGCGGCGCATGCCGGCCGGGTCGGGCGCGGGGTGGAAGCGCGCGAAGGTCGCCGCGACCAGGGGTGCGGCGAACGATGTGCCGCGCACGCGGACCCCGCGGCCGCCGGCATCGCGTGCCAGCATGTCGGCGCCGGGCGCGACATAATCGAGATGGCTGGCGCGCCCCGCCTCGATCAGCGCCCGGTCGCGCGCGTCGATGCCGGACACGGCGATCACGCCGGGATAGGAGGCGGGAAAGCCCGGCGGCGCGGCCGGGCCGTCATTGCCGACCGCCGCGACGATGATCGTCCCACGCGCCTGCGCCGCCGCCACGACGCGCGCGAGCAGCGGATTGGACGGCCCGACCAGGCTGATATTGACCACACCGACACGCTCGCCGACCAGCCAGGCGAGCGCCTTGGCGATCGCCGTCGCATTGCCGCCGGCCGGATCGTCGCCATAGACATCGGCCACCATCACCCGCGCGCCGGGCAGGCCACCGCGAATCCCGCCGCCGCCGCCGATCAGCGAGGCGACCGCGCTGCCATGGTTGCTGGCGCGCGGCGCACCGCTGGCGAAGCCGCGCGACGGCGCGTCACCCGCCACGCCGCCGTCGATCATCCCCACCACCGGCCCGTCGCCGTTCGGCGCGGCGCCGGGCGGGGCCGGGACGGCACCGCTCTGGAAATGGATCTGGTCGGCCGACACCTGCCCGCCCAGCTTGCGCAATTCCCTGAGCGCGCCCTTCAGCGAGCGGCTGGGCGGCACGGCGAGCCGCGCATAGTCGACACCGATCAGCTGACCGCGCTCGATCACGCGATATCCCCGCGCCGTGGCGGCGGCGATCAGCGCGTCGTCGGGCTGGTCGACCACCACCTCGCCGGCGCGCGCCGGCGATCCGTCCGGGTCGAGCTCGATCCGTCCCGGCGCGCCGCGCACCAGCGCGGTCAGGCGATCGAGCCGCAATCGCGCCAGCCCGTCGGCGACGTCGCCGGTCACTTGCCGCGTGTCGCCGGTCAGGCGGTCGAGCGAGCCCGCCACCACGCCGCCGAGCGGCGCGGCCGGCACCGCCGGCAGCAATTGCGCGCGTACCGCGCTCACCGCCAGCAGTCCGGCAAGCCCGGCCAGGCCGATCATCACGCGGGTCATCGTCGCCACGCCAAACTCCTTCGGTGAAATTTCATTCTGCGTGGATTAAACGGCGGAGGCCATCCGTTTCATCCATCGGCAAGGGAGCACCAGGTTTGGCGGCGTTCGAGGACGACATGCTCGCGCTGCTGCCGCGCCTGCGGCGCTTCGCCCGCGCCCTGACCGGCAATGCCGCCGACGCCGACGATCTGTGTCAGGCGACGGTGGAAAAGGCGCTGGTCGCGCGGGCGCAGTGGCAGGCGGGAACGAGGATGGATAGCTGGATGTACCGCATCATGCGCAATGGCTGGATCGACACGACGCGGGCGCGGACCCGCGCCGGGCAGACCTTCGTGCCCGAGGAAGCCGGCCTTGCGATCGGCGATCATGGCGCCCGGACGATCGAGGCGCATGTCGCGCTCGGCGAGGTGGAGGCGGCGCTGCGCACGCTGCCCGACGAACAGCGCGAGGCGGTCGCGCTCGTGCTGATCGAGGGGCTGGCCTATAAGGAGGCGGCGGCGGTGCTCGACGTGCCGATGGGCACGCTCACCTCGCGGCTGGTGCGCGGGCGCCAGGCGCTGCTGGCGAAACTGGGAGAAGCGGCGTGACGATCGATCCCGAAACCTTGATGGCCTTTGCCGATGGCGAGCTCGATCCGCTCGCCGCGAAACGGGTCGAGCGCGCCATCGCCGCCGACCCCCTACTGGCCCAGCAGGTCGCGGCGCAGCGTGCGCTCCGTGCGCGGCTGTCGGCCGCCTTCGCGCCGCTCGCCGAAGAGGCGGTGCCCGACGCGCTTGCCGCCCGGCTGCGTTCCAACGTCGTCACGCTCGCCGCGCCGGCGCCGCGTCGCGTCGTCTCGCGCTGGCGCGAGGCGCTGGCGCTGGCCGCCTGTCTCACGCTCGGTGTGCTGCTCGGCCAGAACTGGCGCGCCGCCGGGCCGATCGCGGCGCATGATGGCGCGCTTTACGCATCCGGCCGGCTCGCCGCCGCGCTGGATACGCAACTCGCCGCGACGCAAGGGGCCGCGCCGGTGCGCGTGCTGGCCAGCTTCCGCGCCACGGGCGGTGGCTATTGCCGTGTCTTCGCCGCGCCGGTCACCAACGGCATCGCCTGCCGCGACGCGCATGGCTGGGCACTGCGCCAGACCCGCGCCGGCACCGGCGAGGGCGGGCAGGGCGACTATCGCCAGGCCGGCTCGTCCGACCCGGCGCTGCTCGCGGCGGCGCAGGACATGATGGCCGGCGATCCGCTCGATGCCGCCGGCGAGGCGAAGGCACAGGCGGCCGGCTGGCGGTGAGACTCGTTGGTTCCTCCCCGGAACGGGGAGGGGGACCATTTGCTCCTTCAGCAAATGGTGGAGGGGGGCCGCCACGGGCGAAGCGCTAGCGGCCACCCCCCTCCACCATCCTTCGGATGGTCCCCCTCCCCGCGCCGGGGAGGATAAGCTCAGAACAGCCGCCCGCCATTCGGCACCGGCACGCTTGGCGTCACCAGCACCACCTTTCCGTCCGCATCGGGAAATCCCAAGGTCAGCACCTCGGACATCATCGGCCCGATCTGGCGCGGCGGAAAGTTGACCACCGCCGCGACCTGTCGCCCGGGCAGTTCCTCGACGCGGTAATGCTCGGTGATCTGCGCCGACGAACGCTTCACCCCGATCACCGGCCCGAAGTCGATCGTCAGGCGAAAGGCGGGCTTGCGCGCCTCGGGAAAGGGCTCGGCCGTGACGATCGTGCCGACGCGGATATCGACCGCGAGGAAATCGTCGAAGCCGATCGTCGCCGCCGCCTCGGCCGCCGGATCGTGTGACGCGTGCATCAGAAATCCAGGTCGTCATAATGGGCGGGCGGGTTGATCTGCTCCATCCGCTCGGCGAGCAGCGGGCGGAAGCTCGGCCGGCTCTTGAACCCGCGATACCAGCGCGCGGTCTGTTCGTGGTTCTTCCAGTCGATCCCGCCGAGATAGTCGGTGATCGAGATCTGCGCCGCGGCGGCGAGATCGGCGAGGCTCATCGTGGCGCCGCCCAGCCAGCTGCGATGGTCGAGCAGGTAATCGGTGTAGTCGAGATGCCGCACCGCCGCCTTCATCGCCTCGCGCAGCACGCGCGAATCGGGCGTCGCGTGCTCGACCAGTCGCTTGATCATGCGTTCGTGGAGCAGCGGCGCGGTCACGTCATTGTAGAATTGCGTGTCGAACCACGCCACCAGCCGGCGGATCTCGGCGCGGTTGACCGCGGTACCGTTGATCATCGCCGCCTTCTCGACCGTCTCCTCGAAATATTCGCAGATCGCCATCGAATCGATCAGCAATATGCCGCGCTCCGGGTCGGTCATCACCGGGGTCTGCCCGGCGGGCGTCATGTCGAGAAACTCGTCGCGTCGCGCCCAGGGCGATTCGCGCACCAGTTCGCAGCCGACGCCCTTTTCGCCCAGCAGGATGCGCACCTTGCGCGAGAAAGGGCAAAGCGGGAATTGATGAAGCTGCCACATTCGGCTCTGTTAGTCAGAGCGAGGCTTCGGGGGAAGGCCAACAATTCCTCCCCGGAACGGGGAGGGGGACCACGCGCTTCTTCAGCGCGTGGTGGAGGGGTTGGTCGGGGGAGGTTGAGCTGTTGATCGACAGCGGCGCGTCTGCCTCTCGACATGGCGAACGCACTGGCGGGCTTGGGGCTTGCTTTCGCTTAACCAGCCCCTCCACCACGCCACACGCGGTCCCCCTCCCCGTTCCGGGGAGGAATTAATCAGCGCCCCTGGGTCTCGTCCATCGCCTGGCTCGCCGCATCGAGCACCCGGCGCAGCCGTGCGGCGGTGGCGTTCAGCTCGGCGGTCATCGTCGCGGCGTCGCGCGTGGCCTGGCCGGCGGCGGCGACCGCGCCGCGCGTATTGTCGTGCAGGCGGCGCTCGAAGCCGGGGTCGTCGCGCGTCACCACGTCGCGCAACGTGTCGTCGGGCCGCACGCCGTCACGCGGATCGGTATAGTGCGCCGCGGTGCCGACATGGGTGGCGAGCAGGGCGTCGGCCAGCGCGCTGACGAAGGTCGCGGCGCTTTCCTGCACCGCCGGACTCGATAGCGCATCGCCCACCGCGGCGACACGCTGGTCGGTGGAAGGGGCGGGATGGCGATCATGGGCGAGGGCCGGGGTCGCCAGCAGGGCCAGCGGCAGGGCCAGGATTTTACGCATACAGCACCTCAAAACAGCGGGTGATGCGACTCCCATAGCAGAATTACGCGCCGGTTTCGAGTGTCGGCAATCCCCTCGCGCCTTCGCGTCTTCGCGTGAATCAAATTTGTTCACGCAAAGGCAGACCAAATCTCCGCGCCGCTGCTCACGCAGAGGCCCAAAGGCCTGCCCGCACGGCGTGATTCAATCTTTCGGGCAAAAGGCGCTTGGGTAGGCCATGGTCACGATCCACGCCTTCGCCCGTTCGACGACAGCCGGCAAAACCGACGAACGAAAAAAACCGAAATTCCCTGCCAATTTCCCTGCCAGATATGATCTGGCAGGGAAATCGCTCCTCTCACTCCGCGGCGACGAGGTGTGCCGAATCGTCGAGCGGATGCGACAGCCGGCCGAGCATCTCGCGCGGCACGACCTGCCAGAAGCGGTCGATTGCGCGGCCCCAGTCGTCGAGCAGGGTCGCCGACCATTTGCTGTCGGTCGCGGCGTGGTGCGCGCGGACCAGACCGAGCAGCACCGACTCCCAGTGCATCGAGGCGAGCCGGTGCCAGGTGATGCTCTCCGGGTTGGCGCGACGCTCGAAGCTGCCATCGGCGTCGTAGACGAACGCCATGCCGCCGGTCATGCCGGCGCCGAAATTGGCGCCGACCGCGCCCAGCACCACGGCGATGCCGTTGGTCATATACTCGCAGCCATTGGCGCCGCAGCCCTCGACCACAACGGTCGCGCCCGAGTTGCGCACCGCGAAGCGCTCGCCGGCCTGACCGGCGGCATAGAGGCTGCCGGCGGTCGCGCCGTACAGCACGGTATTGCCGATGATGGTGTTGTCCTGGCTGGCCAGCGGCGAGCTGACCGCCGGGCGCACCGCGATGATGCCGCCCGACAGGCCCTTGCCGACATAGTCGTTGGCATCGCCGAACACTTCCAGCGTCACGCCCTTGCACAGGAAGGCGCCGAGGCTCTGCCCGGCCGAGCCGCGCAACCGCACCGTGACATGGCCGTCGGCCAGCGTCGACATGCCGAACTTGCTCGTGATCTCGCTCGACAGCCTTGTGCCGACCGCGCGGTGCGTGTTGCGCACGGTATAGGTCAGCTGCATCTTCTCGCCGCGCGAGAACACCGCGCCGGCATCCTTGATGATCTGCGCGTCGAGGCTGTCGGGCACCTCGTTGCGCCAGGTGCCGAGGCTGAAGCGCCGCTCGCTGTCAGGCGCGTCGACCTTGGCGAGGATCGGGTTGAGATCGAGATCGTCGAGATGCTCGGCGCCGCGGCTGGTCTGGCGCAGCAATTCGGTGCGGCCGATGATCTCGTCGAGCGAGCGAACGCCGAGCCGCGCGAGGATGTCGCGCACTTCCTCGGCGATGAAGGTCATCAGGTTGATGACCTTTTCCGGGTTGCCGGTGAATTTCTCGCGCATTTTCGGGTCTTGCGTGCAGACGCCGACCGGGCAGGTGTTGCTGTGGCACTGCCGCACCATGATGCAGCCCATCGCCACCAGGCTCAGCGTGCCGATGCCGAATTCCTCGGCGCCGAGGATCGCGGCGATGACGATGTCGCGCCCGGTGCGCAGGCCCCCATCGGTGCGCAGCTTGATGCGGCCGCGCAGGCCGTTGAGCGTCAGCGTCTGGTTGACCTCGCTGAGGCCCATTTCCCACGGCGTGCCGGCGTACTTGATGCTGGTCTGCGGGGAGGCGCCGGTGCCGCCGACATGGCCGGAGACGAGGATCACGTCGGCATGCGCCTTGGCGACGCCGGCCGCAACGGTGCCGATGCCGGCCGAGCTGACCAGCTTGACGCAGACGCGCGCGCGCGGGTTGATCTGCTTCAGGTCGTAGATCAGCTGCGCCAGATCCTCGATCGAATAAATGTCGTGGTGCGGCGGTGGGCTGATCAGCGTCACGCCGGGTGTGGCGTGGCGCAGCCTGGCGATGAACTCGGTGACCTTGAAGCCGGGCAGCTGCCCGCCCTCGCCGGGCTTCGCGCCCTGCGCGACCTTGATCTCGATCTCGTCGCACGCGCCGAGATATTCCGCCGTCACGCCGAACCGGCCCGAGGCGATCTGCTTGACGCCCGAATTGGCGTTGTCGCCATTGGCATAGGGCGTGTAGCGCGCCTTGTCCTCGCCGCCCTCGCCCGACACCGCCTTGGCACCGATGCGGTTCATCGCGATCGCCAGCGTCTCATGCGCCTCGGGGCTCAGCGCGCCGAGCGACATGCCCGGGGTGACGAAGCGCTTGCGGATCTCGGTGATCGCCTCGACCTGGTCGACCGCGACGCCCTCGTCGGGGAAATTGAACTGGAACAGGTCGCGCAGATAGATTGGCGGCAGCGCATCGACGCCGCGCGAGAATTGCAGATAGGTCGAATAGCTGTCGGTCGCGACCGAGGTCTGCAGCAGGTGCATCAGCTGCGCCGAATAGGCATGCGTCTCACCCGTCGCGCGCTGGCGGTAGAAGCCGCCGATCGGCAGCGTCGCCACGCCTTCGTCGAACGCCGCCTCATGGCGCAGCTGCGCGTTGAGGTGGAGCGAGGCATAGCCCTCACCCGAGATCTTGGCCGGCATGCCGGGGAACAGGTCGTTGACCAGCGAACGGCTGAGCCCGACCGCCTCGAAATTATAGCCGCCGCGATAGCTGGAGATCACCGCGATCCCCATCTTGGAGATGATCTTGAGCAACCCCTCCTCGATCGCGGTGCGGTGGCGCGTCAGACACTGCTCGATCGTCAGATCGCCGAACAGGCCGCGCGCATGGCGGTCGGCGATCGACGCCTCGGCGAGATAGGCGTTCACCGTCGTCGCGCCGACGCCGATCAGCACGGCATAATAGTGCGTGTCCAGGCATTCGGCGGTCTGCACGTTGACGCTGGCGAAGGAGCGCAGGCCCTTGCGCACCAGATGCGTGTGGACCGCTGCCGCCGCCAGCACCCCGGCGATCGCGATGCGGTCGGGGCCGATCGCGATGTCGCTGAGGAACAGCTCGCTGCGCCCTTCGCGGATCGCCTGCTCGGCCTCGGCGCGGATCCGCGCGATCGCGGCCTTCAGCGTCTCGGGGCCGCCACCGGCCTCGAAGGTGCAGTCGATCTCGGCCGCCTGCGGGCCGAAATGGGTCTTGAGCCGCGTCCAGTCGGCGCTGGTCAGCACCGGCGAATCGAGCACCAATACGCCATCGCGGCGGTCCTCGGTGTCGAGGATGTTGGCGAGATTGCCGAACCGCGTCTTGAGCGACATCACGTGCCGCTCGCGCAGGCTGTCGATCGGCGGGTTGGTCACCTGGCTGAAATTCTGCCGGAAGAACTGGCTGATCAGCCGCGGCTTGTCGGAGATCACGGCGAGCGGCGTGTCGTCGCCCATCGAGCCGATCGCTTCCTTGGCGTCCTCGACCATCGGCGCCAGAACCAGCTCCATGTCCTCCAATGTCTGCCCCGCCGCGACCTGGCGGCGCGTCAGCTCGGCGCGATCGAAGCGCGTCACGGCGTCCTTCGGTGCCGGCAGGTCGTCGATCTTGAGGAAGTTGCCGATCATCGCGGCATAATCGGCCTCGCCGGCGATGCGGTCCTTGACCGCGCGGTCGGTCAGCAGCACGCCCTCCTCGAGGTCGACGGCGATCATCTGGCCCGGTCCGAGCCGGCCCTTTTCGACGATGCTCGATTCCGGCACGACGACCATGCCGCTCTCCGAGCCGACGATCAGCAGCCCCTCGGCGGTGAGCGTATAGCGCAGCGGGCGCAACGCGTTGCGGTCCATGCCGGCGACCGCCCAGCGGCCATCGGTCATCGCCAGCGCGGCGGGGCCGTCCCACGGCTCCATCACGCTCGCCAGATACTGGTACATGGCGAGATGCTCGGCCGGCATGTCGCTGTTCGGCGAGACCGCCTCGGGGACCAGCATCAGCTTGGCGGTCGGCGCGTCGCGGCCCGAGCGGCAGATCGCCTCGAACACCGCGTCGAGCGCGGCGGTGTCGCTCGCGCCGGCCGGAATCACCGGCTTGATGTCTTCGGAGAACTCGCCGAACGCCAGGCTGGCCATGCGGATCTCGTGGCTCAGCATCCAGTTCTTGTTGCCGCGCACCGTGTTGATCTCGCCATTATGGGCGAGGCAGCGGAACGGCTGGGCCAGCCACCATTGCGGGAAGGTGTTGGTCGAATAGCGCTGGTGGAAGATCGCGACCCGGCTCTCGAAGCGCTGGTCGGTCAGGTCCGGGTAGAACACCGACAGGCTCTCGGCGAGGAACAGCCCCTTGTAGATGATCGAGCGGCAGCTCAGCGAGCAGATGTAGAAGCCCTGGATCTGCGCCGCGATGACGCGCTTCTCGATCCGCCGGCGGACGAGATAGAGGTTCTTTTCGAACTCGGCCGCGCTCGCCTCGTCGGGGGTCGGGCCGGCGATCATGATCTGCTCGATCTCGGGGCGGGTGGCCTGTGCCTTTTGCCCGATCACCGAGACGTCGACCGGCACCTGGCGCCAGCCATAGATCGAATAGCCCTCGTCGATGATCGCGCTCTCGACGATCGTGCGGCACGCCTCCTGCGCGCCGAGATCGGTGCGCGGCAAGAAGATCATGCCGACCGCGAGGCGGTTGGGCAGCGGCTTGTGACCCGACGCGGCGATGGCGTCGTCGAAGAACTTGGTCGGCAGGTCGATATGCAGGCCGGCGCCGTCGCCGGTCTTGCCATCGGCATCGACCGCGCCGCGGTGCCACACCGCCTTCAGCGCATCGACCGCCGCCTGCACGACGCGCCGCGACGGCGTGCCGTCGGTCGCCGCGACCAGGCCGACGCCGCAAGCGTCGCCCTCATATTCGGGACGGTACATGCCCTCACGAGCGAGGCGTTCGCGTTGGTCGGTCATGATGCTGCGGGCTTTCCTGCGCCGGCGAGTTCCTTTCGCAGGCGTTCGATTTCAGCGGCTTGTCGTGAGGTGCCTTTTTGGGCGAGCACCTGCTGCCACGCTCCGACATCGGGATCCGACATCAGCTCGGGGCTGCGCAGGATAAACTTCTTGCCCGCCGGTGTCGCGGCAAAGGCCTTGATCTGTGTCATCTCATCGACCGTGAACATGCGGGCATAGGCATGGGCATAGGCTTCGATCAAACCCGGCATGGCGAGTTTGAGATCGCCGAGCGCAAGCACGCGCTGACGCTCGATAAAGCGGTCGAAGACGACGCGCTTGGCCGGCTCATCGCGCAATTTCTCGGCAAGCCCGTTGCCACGCTCAATGCCGGCCATCAGGTTGTGCAGCATCGCATTGAGCACCGCTTCCATGATGCGGTCGCGCTGCTCTGGCGGAAGAACCACAGCGATCAATTCGCGGCCGGCGGCAAGACGCGCCGGATCAAGAGTAGCCGGGGACGAAGCGACTGGCGTGACCTGCTCAGCGGCCACCGCGGGCGCTGCCATCGCTGTAGCGACCGCTATAAACGCGGAGAGCATCTTCACGCCGCTTTCCTCTCACCCTTGGCCTTCGCCTTGAGCCAGGCATGCATGTTCTTCGCGACGTCCTGGCCGTCGCGGATCGCCCAGACGACGAGGCTCGCGCCGCGCACGATGTCGCCGGCGGCGAACACGCCGTCGAGGCTGGTCATCAGCGTCTTGTTGTCGACCAGCACCGTGCCCCAGCGCGTCACGCCGAGTTCGGGCGCGCCGAACAGCTTGGGCAGTTCCTCGGCGTCGAAGCCGAGCGCCTTGATCACCAGATCGGCGTCGAGCCGGAAGTCGCTGTCGGGTTCCTCCTCGGGCGCGCGGCGGCCGCTGGCATCGGGCGCGCCGAGCCGCATGCGGGTGGCGCGGACGGCCTTGACCCGCTCGCCCGCCTCGAAGCCCTGCGGCGCGGAGAGCCAGACGAACTCGACGCCCTCTTCCTCGGCATTGGCGACCTCGCGCTGCGAGCCGGGCATGTTGGCGCGGTCGCGACGGTACAGGCACTTCACCGAGGCCGCGCCCTGGCGCACCGCGGTGCGCACGCAGTCCATCGCGGTGTCGCCGCCGCCGATCACCACGACGTGCTTGCCGGCGGCGTTCAGGCTGCCATCGTCATATGCCGACACGGCATCGCCGAAGCCCTTGCGGTTGGAGGCGATGAGGAAGTCGAGCGCCTCGACCACGCCTTCGCTGCCGACGCCCGGCGCCTTGATGCCGCGCGCCTTGTACACGCCGGTCGCGATCAGGACCGCGTCATGACGTGTGCGCAACTCGTCCAGGCTTGCATCGCGGCCGACCGCGAAGTCGTTGTGGAACACGATGCCGCCGGCGGCGAGCCGGTCGACACGGCGCATCACCACCGGCTTTTCCAGCTTGAAGCCGGGAATGCCATAGGTCAGCAGCCCGCCCGAGCGGTCATGCCGGTCATAGACATGAACGTCGTACCCGTAGACGCGTAGATATTCCGCCGCGGCGAGCCCGGCCGGACCGGCACCGATGATACCGACCGACATGCCGCGGTCCGGGCCCGGCACGATCGGCTCGACCCAGCCCTCTTCCCAGGCGGTGTCGGTGATGAACTTCTCGACCGAGCCGATCGTCACCGCGCCATGGCCGGAGAATTCGATCACGCAATTGCCCTCGCACAGCCGGTCCTGCGGGCAGATGCGGCCGCAGATCTCGGGCATGGTCGAGGTGGAATTGCTGAGTTCATAGGCCTCGCGCAGCCGCCCTTCCGCGGTCAGGCGCAGCCAGTCGGGGATATGGTTGTGCAGCGGGCAATGCACCGAGCAATAGGGCACGCCGCATTGCGAGCAGCGCCCGGCCTGGTCCTCGGCCGCTTGCGGGGCGTAGCGATCGGCGATCTCGCGAAAGTCCTCGGCGCGCGCGGTTGCCGGGCGCTTGGCGGGAAAAGCCTGCCCCCGATTGACGAATTGCAATGTCCGTCCGCCCGCCATGATTCGATTCGCCTGTTTGATTTCACCCGCCCGCTAGCGAAACGAAGGCGCGGAGTCACGCAAAAACCGACATATAGGTAAGCTATACTGTCTCACTTTACCCCGAGACTAGGGCGATTCAACCGATCCAGCTAAAGCGTCCAATATTATAAGGCCGTAACGGACCTATTTGTTCAGCAGCCAGATCAGCGCGGCCCCGCCGACGACAATGCGATACCAGGCGAACGGGCCGAAGCCGCGCCGGCCGACGATGCCGACGAACCATCGCACCACCAGCAGCGCGACGATGAAGGCAACGACAAAGCCGATCGCGATGCCGCCGATCCCCACACCCTGGCCGAGCGCCAGTTCGTGCCGCTTGGTCACCAGTTCGAGCACGCTGGCGCCGAGCATGGTCGGGATGGCGAGGAAGAAGCTGAACTCGGCGGCGGTCCGGCGCTCGACGCCGAGGCTGAGCGCGCCGAGGATGGTCGCGCCCGAGCGGCTGACGCCGGGGATCATCGCCAGGCATTGCAGCAGGCCGATACCGCCGGCGGTCGAGGCCGACACATCGGCCACGCCGCGGGTCGTGCCCGGCCTGACCAGTCGCTCGATCACCAGGATAGCGACGCCGCCGACGATCAGCGCAACCGCGACGACGATCGGCTGGAGCAGCAGCGCCTCGATCTTCTTGTGGAACAGCGCGCCGATCACCGCGGCGGGAATGAACGCGATGATCAGGTTGCGCACGAAACGCACCGGGCCGGGCTCGCCGCGCAGCAGCCCGCGCAGCACCGTCCAGAAGGTCCGCCAGTAGAGCACCACCACGGCGAGGATCGCGCCGAGCTGAATGACGATGTTGAACAGTTCCCAGCGCGTGCCGTCATAGCCGATCAGCGCGCCGGCGAGGATCAGGTGGCCGGTCGAAGAGACCGGCAGGAACTCGGTGATCCCCTCGACGATGCCGAGGACGATGATGGTCAGCAGGTCGTGCACATGGGTCTCCCGTTGCGCGGCTCCCGGCCCCGCGAGATCACTGGATCGCGCCGCTCAGGCGGCGCTGGCGCTCGTCGTAAAGCGGCCGTGGCGGCGATATTGCACCAGCCAGCCCGGCGCCACGGTATCGAGCGGTGTCGGCGTGACGCCGAGATCGCCGAGCGTCGCGGCGCCGGGCGCGACGACATTGTCGACCTGCAGCATGAGCCATTGGTCGCGCGTGATCGGCGCGCCGGGCAGGAAGCCGCCCCATGAGATCAGGCCACCGATCAGATCGGGCAGCTCGATGATCGCCGGCGTGCGGCCGATCGCGCGGGCGATCCAGCGGATCAGCGCGCCCATGGTGACGATGTCGGGACCGCCCAGTTCGAAGGTGCGGCCGGCGGCCTTGTCCGGATCGGCGATCGCCGCGACGATCGCGGCGGCGACGTCGCCGACGAACACCGGCTGGAACTTCTCGGTCGCGCGCAGCACCGGGATCACGGGCAGCGGGCTGGCGATCATCGCGGCGAAGCGATTGATGAAGCCGTCCTCGCGCCCGAACATGATCGACGGGCGAACGATCGTCGCGCCGGGGAAGGCCGCGCGCACCGCCGCTTCGCCCTCGCCTTTGGTGCGGCCATAGCGCGACAGCGATTCGGCATCGGCGCCGATCGCCGAGACATGGACCAGCGCGGCGACGCCGGCGCGCGCCGACGCCTCGGCGACATGGCGGGCGCCACCCAGCTGGATCGCGGCGAAGTCGCCCTTCAGCGCGCCGACCAGGTTGACCACCGCGTCGGCGCCGGCGACGGCGCGCGCGATCGTCTCGGGCCTGCGCACGTCGGCGGCGACGAATTGCGTCTGGCCGAGCCCGCTCTGGGTCTTGAGGAAATATGCGCCGCGCGGATCACGCTGCGCGATGCGCAGCCGCGCGCCCGCTGCGAGCAGATGCTGCGCGACATAGCGGCCGAGAAATCCACCGCCGCCGATCAGCGTTACGAGCTTGTCCTTCATCACACCTTCAGTCCATTGCCGCGCCGCCGCCTTGCCGCGCCGCGCGCGAGTTGACAAGCCGCACGAGCCTCCCCTAAGGCGCGCCCCCTACCCCGTGCCCAGATGGCGGAATTGGTAGACGCACCAGCTTCAGGTGCTGGCGGTCGCAAGGCCGTGGAGGTTCGAGTCCTCTTCTGGGCACCATTTTCCCGCCGCGCATACGCGGCGGGGCGCAGCCGAAGGGCTGATCTCCCCGCCGTCGTCGAGTGTCCGGGCTTGCAGGCAAGACGCTAGCAATCTTTTCCACAGCCGGAATCACCGTTTAGGGCGCTTCCCGGAAGTGTTGAATCAGGCTGACTAGGCCGCGCGGCGCAAGGTGAAGCGGCCATCGTCGCCAGCGACATGGCCGAGCCGGACGAGCGCGGCGAGCGTGGCGGCGATGCGTGGTTCGACTTTCAGCCCCTGCGCATAACGGCGCGCGATATCGGTGCTGGTCAGCGCCGCCCCGCCGCGCAGGTCGGCGAGCACGGCGGCGGTCTGGCCGATCGCGTCGCGCGGAAACATCGGTTTCTTCGCCGCGGCCTCGGGCAACAGCGCCTCGATCTGTTCGGCTTCCGCCTTGGGTGCGATCACGGCGACGCCGGCCTTAGGGAGCTGATAGTCGGGCCGTAGCCAGCGGACCTTGCCGGCCTTTTCCTCGGCATGGCGCTCGGCATTGAGCGCGACGAGGCGGGTGACGATCTCCTCGTCCGACAGGTCGTGGGGCCAGCCATAGGCATCGGCGACGGCGGCATCGATCTGGTCGTGCAGTTCGGCGATGATGTCGATGCGGCCCCGGCGGCGCTGGTCCTGTTCGGCGTCGGTGAAGGCTTCGCCCTTCGCCAGCTTGTCGCGCAGATTGTAGAGGCCGGTAAGCGTCAGGTCGCCATGCTCGGCGAGTACTTCCTTGCGGATAGCGTCAAGTTCCTCGGCGAGGTCGCCAATGATTTGTCGTTGCGGGATCGGGGCATCCGGAAAGGGAAACGGATCGAAACTGCGGACTTTGACATACACGGAGTCGTTGCCGACGCCCAGCCAGCCGCAAGTTATCAATGTCCACGACGTGTGGATTGCCGAGGAAAGTACGCCAAGGGAGAATGCGTCGGGCAGTCCGAAAACCATCAACTTTTGATCGGGCATGATATTAGCGGGAAGAAACTGGAAGATGCGGTGCTTGGCTGTTTGCACAGTGACGACGTACCGCTCCAACCCGTACAGAAACGAACGCATTTCTTGTCGCGGCTTGCAAAATAGCCACCATTTTTCGGCATATTCCTGCGCATCTTTGGTGGTTGACCGCAAAGCTGCAGCATCACGTTCGGGTCGCACGTTCGCAAGTAGGTGTTGATAGATTTCTGGATATTGTTGGCGGACCTCAGCCGCCGATAAGCCAAACATATCAAGCGCATAAACGTCACGTGCGCGACTGGTCAGATCGCGACCATTGCGGTACTCGCGAATGTGAGATTCGGCATTGGGTCGGCGGCCCAAGCCCAGAAGCGCCGCTTCATTTTTCGACACGATAAAGCCCGAGCCAAGCGGCTTCATCCCGTTGCAGCACAGCCACTCATTAGCGAGGAGCTTCTCCGCCTTTGACGTGTCGGAACCGAGCGTAAGATCGGCGTGAATGCTCCCCGTCGAATTGGTCGTAGTTATCAACGGCGCATCGGTATCCAGGCCGCTTTCGTCGGTGACAACAACTAAATCGCCATTGCGCTTGCCCGCTTCCGCGACTGTCATCGCGATCCGAACGGCGGCCGCGTCAGGTGTGGCTTTGGTCCAGGGATGATCGGGTATCGCCATGACGAGGCTGATCGGAGCGCGGGCGTCCATTCGGGCCGCCATCACGCGGCGGCTGAATTCCTGCGTGATCGAGTTGGTCGTGACGAAGCCGAAGCGCTTGAGCCGCGTGCCCTTCTCCGTCAGCCGTTCGGCCGCGCGGTCCCACCAGTACATCACGAAATCGGCCGATTTGTTGATCTTCGGATGCGCCTTCCACAGCGCGGTCGCATAGCCATCGCCGAGCCGTGAACGAACGTCCTTGCCGCCGATGAAGGGTGGGTTGCCGACGATATAATCCGCCTGCGGCCAGTCCGGCCTGCGCGGGTTGGGAAATTCGTCGAACGTGCCGTCGTCGCGCAACTGGCCGGGGTCGTGCTTCAGCACCGCGTCCATCGCCGTGATGTTGCTCAAGCGTTCGAGCACCGGATCGGCGATGGTGCCGCCATTGCGCATCTGCCGTTGCAGATAGCCGAGCCACAGCACGAGCTCGGCGATCGCCGCCGCGCGCGGGTTGAGTTCCAGGCCGAGGAAGCTGCGCGGGTGGACGGTCGAGGTTTCCATCGCCAGCGCTTCCTGCCCGCCGAGATCGGCGAGCACTTCCAGCACGTCGCCTTCGAGCCGCTTCATCAGTTCGAGCGAGACGTAGAGGAAATTGCCGGTGCCGCAGGCGGGGTCTAGTACCCTGGTCGTGGCGAGCTTCACGTGGAAATCATGCACCGCCCTGATCGCCCCGGCCGGATCGGTCGCGCGTTCTCGCTCGACCGTGCCGAGCACTTCGGTTTCCCATTCGCGCTGCAACGGCTCGATGATCGTGGCGATGACCAGCCGCTCGACATAGGCGCGCGGCGTGTAATGCGCGCCGAGCCGCTTGCGCTCGTCCTTGTCGAGCGCCTGTTCCAGCAGCGTGCCGAAAATGGCCGGCTCGACTTCGGTCCAGACATGTTTGGCCGCCTCGTACAGTTCGCCAATCTCCTCCTTCTTCAGCGGGATGGCGGAGCGCTCGGCGAACAGCCCGCCGTTGAACTTGCGCACCTGCTTGCGCAGCACGGGTGAGAAGCCGCCGCTGTCCATGCTGCGCCACAGATCCTCCAGCATCGGTGCGAAGCTGTCGGGGTTGGTGCGCGCATCGGCCAGCACCTCGGTGAAGCTGCCGGGCTCGAGCAGGCCGGTATCCTCGGCGAACATCGTGAACAGGCAGCGCATCAGGAAATGCGCGACGGGTTCGGGCTGATAACCGCGTTCCTCCAGCAATTTGCTGACGCTGGCGAGGCGTTTGGCGATATCCCGCGTGACGGCGGCGGCGTGCTTCGCGGGATCGAGGCTGTGCGGATCGAGCCACATCGCGCGCAGGCGATTGCGGACATCCTCATCGCGCAGATCGTCGAGATAGATGCGATAGCCGGAGCGATCGGGGAACTGGCGGTAGTTCTTTCCCTGGCCGGAAAAGTCCGCGAAAATCTCGAACGCATGGCCGACATCGGCGACGATGATGAAGGGCGGCCAGCCATGCTCGGTCGGCAAAGCGCGGGCATATTGCTCGGCCTGTTCGCGCGCGTTGCGCATCAGCACGTCCCAGCCGCGCTGGGCGCTGCGCTTGCCGCGTATCTGCGGTTCGGCGAAGCCGGGCAGCGCGGTCTGTTCGGCGGGGAGCGCGACTTCCTTCTTGCCGCCGCGTTCGCGACTCTGCTTCGCCTCCAGCACGAAGGCGCCGCGCTTGTAGAGATCGATGCGGCCATGGCCGGTGCGGCCGGCCTCGTCCTTGAAGGTGACGGCGCGCTCGAAGACATAGTCGTTGCGTTCGTGCGTCGCGTCCGCCGGGTCGGCCTGGGGCAGGTCGAGCAGCGTGCAGAGTTCGGTCAGGAACAGGACGTAATTGGCGCGCTCGGCACCGCCCTCATTGGCACGCCAGCGCGCGATGAATTTCTCGATCTCGGCGGCGTTCCCCATCGGCATTTACTGGCCTACAAATGGGTTAGCCGCAATGCGGGCACCGGATTTTCCGTCCGCGCGCGGCATCGCCTCCTGCCAGATGCGAGCATCAACGCTTCGCCGCTGGCCGCGCGATCCAGCGCAGGACGACGAAGCCGGCCGCCGCCGACAGCCCCGAGCCGATCAGCACGCCGATCTTGACCGAGTCCATCCGCGCCTCGTCGAATGCCAGCCCGCCGATGAACAGGCTCATCGTGAAGCCGATCCCGGCGAGCACCAGCACGCCGTAGAGCTGCGTCCAGCTCACCCCGCGCGGCCGCGGCGCGATGCGCAAGGCGTCGGCCAGCGCGATCCCGCCGAGCATCCCGGCCTGCTTGCCGACGAACAGCCCGGCGGCGACCGCGACGACCAGCGGCTCGGCCAGCGCGTGCGGGCCGAGCCCGCCCAGTGCCACCCCGGCATTGGCCAGCGCGAACAGCGGCACGATGGCGAAGGCGACCCACGGGCTCAGCGCATGTTCGAGCCGGTGCAGCGGGGATGTCGCCTCATCCGTGCCGATCGGGATCAGCGCCGCGGCGAGCACGCCCGCGACCGTCGCGTGCACGCCCGAACGCAGCACCAGCCACCACAGGACCGCGGCGCACAGCAGGAACGGCCACAAGGCGCTCACCCCGCGCCGCCCCAGCGCCCACATCACCGCGAGCACGCCCGCCGCGGCGAGCAGCGCGCCGATGTCGATGCCCTTGCTGTAGACGATCGCGATGATCGCCACCGCGCCCATGTCGTCGACGATCGCGACGGTGGTGAGGAACAGCTTCAACGACGCCGGCACGCGCTTGCCGAGCAGCGCCAGCACGCCGACCGCAAAGGCGATGTCGGTCGCCGCCGGGATCGCCCAGCCGCGCCGGAGCGACGGGTCGCCCCAGCTCACCGCGAGATAGACCAGGGCGGGCGCCGCCATGCCGGCCAGCGCCGCGACCAGCGGCAGCCGGCGATCGGCCGGGCGCGACAATTCCCCGGCGACGATCTCGCGCTTGATCTCCAGCCCGACGAGCAGGAAGAACAGCGCCATCAGGCCGTCATTGACCCATAGATGCACCGTCATCGCGCCGATCGCCGGCGCCAGCACCGGCCCGGTCGCGGCGTGCAGCAGGTGGAAATAGCCGGCGGCGAGCGGCGAATTGGCCAGCGCCATCGCCAGCGCCGCGGCGGCGATCAGCACGATGCCGCCGAGCGCCTCGTCGGCGAGGAATTGCCGCAGGGTGGAGAGGGTACGCCGCATCGTGCGCCTTGTGGCATCGAAACACGCTGTCCGTCACGCGCTTCCGGAGACGCGGCGGCGATTGCCGGGGACGGCGGCGATGCCACCGACCCCAAGGCTATCCCTCATGCCGGGCTTGTCCCGGCATCCACTGTTCCGCAAGCGTATCGCGGGTTATTTGCGCGGCACCGTGGACCCCGGAACAAGTCCGGGGTGACGTGAGGGTGTTCAGATCGGCATTTCGGCGACGAGCGCCATGCAGCGCGCGGAGCCCCGATCGCGGCTCAGGATGCGGCGGCGAGTGCTTCCTGGCTGTCGCGTGTCACGACGCGGCTTTCGCGCTCCAGCCGGGCGGCGGCGGTGCGCTCCTGGCGGTCGGCGATTTCTTCCCAGGCGCGGGCGGCGCGCTCGCAGCGCGCCTTGACGTTGTCGAGCGTGGAGGCGTCGCCATTGGCGCGCTCGGCGGCGGCACGTGCGCGGCTGATCTGCGGGGTATCCATCGGGCGGGCTCCAGTTCGGGGAGAGAGTAGAAGAGTGCGGCGCGAGCCCGAAGACCCGCGCCGCGGCAGACCGATATTATTCGGCGTGCTGCAGGTTGACGGCGCTCATCTTGCCGCGCTTGTCCTGCTCCAGCTCGTACGACACGCGGTCGTTCTGGGCCAGCGGGCCCATGCCCGAACGCTCGAGCGACGAGATGTGCACGAAGGCGTCGTTCCCGCCGCCATCCGGCGAGATGAAGCCGAAGCCCTTTTCGGTATTGAAGAACTTTACGGTGCCGGTGGTCATGATTGCATTCCTTCTTTCTGGGGGGACGCCCGAGATGCGGACGGCCCGGTGCCGTGGCAGCAGGGAAAGAAGGAGAAGGGAGCCGCAAAGCGCCGAAGACCGTCGATATGCGACTGAAGCCCGCGCTATATAGGACATGACGTGCAAAATGTACAGCCGCGCGGACTTTTGGGCCAGTTTCAGCAACGCTGAAACCGGGGCGGTGCCGGCCCACGCTCCCCACCCGACCTCCCCATCAGGCTATTCCAGGGGAGGTCGGGTCGCGACGCGGGATGGTGCCGCAACCAGCGAAGCTGCCAAGAAAGCCGCTACTTCGCGGCGAGCAATGCCTCGACCGCGCGCAGCCCCTCGTCGCTCGCCACGGCAAGGTCGATCGGCCGCCCGCCGAGCCCGTCATGGACGGTATTGAGGAACGCCGTCGCGGTGCCGGCGGCGGCGAAACTGTTCAGCGCCAGCTTGACCACCAGCCCCTGGCGCTCGGCCGCGCGCGGCGTCAGCTTGACGCCGACGAAGCGGTTGCGCGGGGTCGGCGGCAACGGGCGCGGCGCGACGGTGACGACGGTCGGTTCGGCCGGCACATGCGGCTGGATCGCGGCGCGCACCCGCTCATTGGCTTTTCCCCCGCGGCTCAGGCGCATCGGTCGGCTCGGTCGCGATAAAGGCGGGTCATGCGCTTCTACTCCCACGCGTAAGCGGGAGCACGCGGCTCTCAGCCATCGGCGCTTACAACGAGACTGCCGATGATCCAGTCATCCTAGGCGATCGGCCGCCAATTGGAAAGCGCGGCGATTTTTCGGTCGCGCCTGTCACCTGCCGCGCCGCCGTCTCGTCCGGTCCGCGCAACCCGGGAAAGGGCCCGCCATGACCGCGCCCATCAATGCGTTCGCCGCTGCTCGGGATCGTTGCCGGCCGCGCCGCGTTATCATGTCCGAAATGTGACATTCTCAGGCTTGCGCCGCGCCGCTTATCGTCTCATCCCTGAGCATCGGCCTGGCCATGGGCCTGAGCGCGCGCGCAAAGGGGAGGGGATCGCGATTGAGCTTGCTGGAAGCCATCCCGGCGGTGCTGCTGGCGGCAAGCCCGGTGCAGGCCGGCGCCGTGCCGCCGCCCGCCGCGCCGACCGTTACGGTCGCGTCGCCGCCCGTCGCGCAGACGCCGCCGCCGGTCGCGCCCGCCCGGGCCGCCAACGACAATCCCGAAAACGACATCATCGTCACCGCCGCCAAGCGCCCGCTCGCGCCCGATCCGATCGAGGCGGTCAACCTCGCCTCGTTCAACGTCACTGAGGCGGTCGACAGCGCGTTCATCGGCCCGCTCGCTCTGGCCTATAAGGACCATGTCCCCAGCCCGGTGCGCAGCGGCATCCACAATTTCCTCTACAATCTGCGCGAGCCGATCGTCTTCCTCAACTTCGTGCTGCAGCTGAAGATCGGCAAGGCGGCGGAAACCGTCGCGCGCTTCGCCATCAACACCACGGCCGGCGTCGGCGGGGTGATGGACATCGCCAGGCGCAAGCCGTTCAAGCTGCCGCGGCGCGGCAACGGCTTTGCCGACACGCTCGGCTTCTACGGCATTCCCAACGGCCCGTTCATGTTCCTGCCGATCGTCGGGCCGACCACGGTGCGCGATCTGTTCGGCGGCTTCGTCGACCGGCTGATCCTGCCGGTCGGGATTGGTTCGCCGTTCAACAGCACCACCTACACTGCCCCCGCCGGCGCGCTCGGCGCGCTCGATCACCGCGCCGAGTTCGACGAGGAGCTGCACATCCTCCACGACAATGTGCCCAACCCGTACGAATCCTCGCGCGACTTCTACCTGCGCCGCCGCCAGGCCGAGATCGACTATCTCAAGGGCAGGACCACCGCCGGCGCCGCGCCGATGTCGGAAAACCCGCTCGGCTACATCGCCCCCGACAAGGTCGCCCCGCCACCGGTCGTGCCGACCGTGCCGGCACCCGCCGCACCACCCGCGGCCGCGCCGGCCCAGCCATCGCCCGCGGCGGCCGCCACCGCGAATCCCTGAGAGCGGTCGCACCCCACACCCACACCCGTCACCCCGGACTCGTTCCGGGGTCCGCCGCGCCGCAAAATCCGGCGCCGGCGGAAATGCGGACGGGTGGACCCGAAGCGAGTCCGCGATGACGAAGCGCGCGCGGAAGGGAGCCAGGCGCGCACCCATTCCATCCGCTTCGCTATTGTTTCCCAACGATAATCCGTCACTCTCCCGCCCCGGAACCGGCCCGGCCCGCGCCGGTCGGTTGCCGCGCGCGGCGCGGCGCAAAGGGGAGTTCGGGACATGACCTCACATCCGCACCGCGACGGCCGCTGGCCCTCGACCCCGCTTTCGCTCGCCATCATCGCTGTCATCGATGTGACGCTCATCGCCCTCGGCCTGGCGGCGTGCAAGCCCGCCGCGCCCGCCGGCAACGCCGTCGCGCTCGCCACCCCGGTCGCCAATCCGTGCGGCGCCTTCGCCCCGACCCAGACCCCGGCGCTGCCGGTCAACCCCGGCAACGACCAGACCCAGGTCGATTGCGCGGCGTGGGGCGCGTTCATCGCGCTCAACTGGCGCGCCGACCCGGCCAGGCCCGGCTTCCCCGATCCCGCCGCCGACTGGGCCAGCTTCGGCACGCCGGGCGACGACAGCCCCAAGGTGTGGGAGAGCTATCTCGAGGCGAGCAATGTGTTCGGCGACAAGGCCCCGTTGAAGGGGATGTGGCAGGCCAGGCGCCCCGGCATCAAGGCGCTCAGCCGCCTCTCCAAGCTCGGCAATCTCGACCTGTCGGCGATCGCCCAGGCCGGCAGCGGCGACCATTGGCTGACCAACCAGCGCGGCGACGTCACCTATTACGAAGTGCTGATGAACCAGGACGAGTTCGAATTCATCACGCAGGACCATTTCGACCTGACCACCGCCGCCGGCCAGCTCGCCTGCGCCACCCAGCCCGGCAAGCCCGTGTCGGACGGCCCGCCGATCAAGCCGCCTTACCCGCCCGGCACGGTGCTGCGCGGCGGCATCAACTTCCCCGCCGGCCAGGCCAATGGCTGGGACGATACCGATTGCACCGGCAACATCCACGCCTTCGGCCAGGGCGTCGGCGCGATGGAGGTCAAGGCCGCCTGGACGCCGCTGCCCGCCGACCACAGCCTCGATTATCGCTACAAGACCGCCCAGGCCGAGATCCTCGACCCCACCACGAAGAAGGTTCGCACCGTCACGGTCGGGCTGACCGGGCTGCACATCATCCGCAAGCGCTTCCCGCGCCTGCCCTGGGTATGGGCGACCTTCGAGCAGATCGACAACAGCCCCGACGAGGCGGCCGGCGGCGGCTTCACCCCGCCCGCGCTGCCCGCCAACCCCAACGAGAAAGCCTCGCCGGGCTTCACCTTCTTCAATCCGACGTGCGACCCGGCGAAGGACAAGGTCTACGCCTGCAAGCACAATGCCCCGCCGACGCCGTGCGGCACCGCCGGCACGCCGTGCGACCCCTATGCCGCGCCGATGCAGATCACCCGCATCAACCCCGTCGGCGCCACGGCCAACGGCGTCACCGCCTATGTCTGGGGCATGTTGCCGGCCAAGTCGGTGTTCAACTATTACCGGCTGGTCGACGTGCAATGGCCGCAAACCGGCATCGCCACCCCGACGCCCGGCCCGGGCCTCAGGACACCGCTGACCTATGGCGACCCGAAGCCGCAGGGCGCCGCCGGCGGCCCGACCCAGATCGTCGCCAACACCACCTTGGAGTCGTTCCAGCAGAGTTCGAATGCCTGCATGGACTGCCACGTCTACGCGCCCATCGCCTCGCCGCAATTGCTGGCGGCGGTCGGGCCGCATGGCCTGCGCAAGGTGGCCAAGCCGGGGGCCGGGGCGGCGGCGCCTTATGCGGCGGACTATTCCTTTTTGTTTGTTTCGGAGACGAAGCGGTAGGGAGTGGCCTTGCCGCAGGCAAAGCGGAAGCGCATATTGTCGTCATGGCAACACGTTCGGATACCATCAGTCCGAAATCAGCCAAGCACGCTGTGGTGCTGGGTCGTAGCGCCGCGACCGGTCAATATGTGATGAAGCCAGCGTCGAAGCAGGGTGCGATCTCGCTCAGGGATGCGACGGCGGCCGTACTTAATCTCGCTCGCGCTAAGCAATAAACTTGGCGGCAAGAGACGCTATTTCCGCCGACGACGTCTTCATCAATTGCCCGTTCGACGCCGACTATGCGCCGACATTTCGCGCCCAACCGGGTCGCTCGGCTGTTTAACCGGTTTTGGGCCGACTCGCCGAATTTGGCGGCCGACCTTGAATTCGATCCCGACGCCGTACCGTATGTGGATTTCGAACGGATCGTGGTTAGCTGGCTGCTTAAGGCGCAGGCGCCGGAGTGAGGCCGGTTTGCCGGCGCCGGGGAGAAGGGCAATACCAGGGCGCTGAGATACTGACGCATCACGCCATGGAAATGCTCAAGCGCCGCACGGGCTTAACCAAAAAGCGATGAGTCAAGCTCATCGCTCTTTGGTATAAGGGGTTATAGCACCTGGCACCGTAATAGTGCCGTAATAGATTCAAGTAGATGATTCGACCATCGTGGATGAGGGGTCATGAAAGTTTTGCGCTGTCGCTCAGGGCGTGAAAATCTTCCAACGATCTGTCGAAATAGAAAAGGCGCGGTGCATCGAACGTCACCATGAACAGATTACCCTTCACGATGACCGCCCGCGCTTCGCCCTTGCGGGGAAGGTCATCATTGTCGATATATTCGTAGGTGAACCGGACGCCGTTCTGGTCGAGAAAGTGATCCGGTTTCGAACCAGTTACCGTGAAAGTCGCAATCCCCTTCTCACTGCGATAGGTAGCCTCCAGTAATTCGGGCAACTCGACGAGCAGTGTCGCGCGCGTGAATTTGGGCAATGGCTTCCGCTTCTTGCTCGTCTCGCGGATCAGCGCTTCGCCGGGCGCGATGCCGCCGTACCAGGTCACGTCGTTGAGTTGCTCGCCGTCGAGCGTCCACGTTTCGGCCTTCTTGCCGGGCTTACTCGAAAGCTGATTCCAGTCGCGGCTCGGTGTGACGCTCATCGACGACTTCGCGACACTCACCGACTGCCCCTTTTCGCGAAGGCCGTTGGCCGATGCGTATGATGCCAGCCCCGCCCATAAGGTGAACACCGCGACGGCCAGCGAACCTCTGAATATTTTCATCGATCGTTCCCATTGGAAGGTGCCAGCATGCGGATCATGGCGGCATCCGATGCATCGGGTTTGAGTTGGAGATAACGCGCCAATTCGGCCTGTCCGTCACTCTGGCGTCCGGTTTTCAGCAGCGATAAGCCCAAGCCGCGATGCGCCTCGGCCAGGCCGGGGTTGAGCCCGACGGCGTTGGTGTAGAATTCGGCCGCGTTGACAAGGTCGCGGGGATTGCCCCGCGCGCGATAGAGATCGCCGCGCGCAAGCCACAGTGACGCGGTCCAGCCTCCCTCGGCGAGCGCATTGATCAGAAAGTCGCTGCCGCCGAAATCGTTCAGTTTGATCTGGTCGTCGAGAAACAGCGGCAGCCATGTCGCCATGGCGCGCTGGTAACGATCCGTGCCATCCTCCCTCGTGCGTCCCTCGGGAAGCGCGAGCGCCGACAGCGTCATCTCGCGCTCGGCATCCGGCGGGTGCGTGGCGAAAAAGGCGATCTGGTCGAATTTCGGCCGCGGCAATCCGCGAGCGCTCGCCGATGCCGTCGCTTCCGCCATGGAATTGCGCCAGACATTGGCGGCGGCCTGCGGGCGCAATTTGCTCGCGTTGAGAAACCCGATCCCGAAGACGTCGGCCTGCCGCTCCTCATCGCGATTGAAGCGGTAAAGTCTCCCATAGACGGACAATTGCAGACTATCGAAGTTGGAACGCGCGGAATAGCTGTTCGACATCGCCGCAAAGACCGCAGCCCAACTGAGAAGGTCCGTGGCGGAGCGCTGGGCTTTGAAACGCGCCAGGGTGTGACGCAGTTCGAAATGACCGAACTCATGCGCCAGAACCTCAGCAAGTTCGGCCTCGTTATGCATCCTTAGCAGCAGGCCAGTGAACACGCGCATGGTGCCATTGGGCGACATGTTGGCGTTGAATACCGGGGTTCGCAGAATATAAATCCGGGTGCTCTTGCATCGGTCATCACCGACGGCCGAACACAATACGCCCTTGACGTACGTGTTGAGCGCCTCGTCGCGGATGACCATCGGCGAGGTTGCCAGCACACGTTCGTCTTCGTCATTTTCCTTCCATAACCCGATCTCATCCACGCCGCGCGGCTGATAGGCACCGACATAGGGTGGCGGCGGCGGGGCAACCTTCACCCCGCCAGGCGCCGCGAGCGACGCGCTGGCGAGGCACAGGCCGACAACGAACGTGACCGCGCGCCTCACGGTTGCGTCGGTGCGACTTTAGGCCTTGCGCTGCCTGGGAAATCCTCGAGCAACTGGCCGACACGTTTTATGGCACCGTCGGCCGTTCGTACGTCGCCGCCCATTGATGCATCCGCATTTAGCCAGAGCACGTCGCCGGTCTTGAGGTCCACCAACGCCGCATAGCCGGCGTGCTCCCCTGATTTAATCGCGATACCGGGCCCCAAAAGCGCGACAATTTGGAGCAGCTTGCGTCCCGTCGAACCATATGCGTCCTTGTTGTAGATGAACAACGCATAGTCAGCATCCTTGGCACCCGGCAGCGCGCTCACGCCGCTGCCCAACGACCAATCGAAAATATTTGCCTTGTTGTCGCGCTTTTTGGTCGGAAGCCGGTTTCCAACAAAGAATTGATAGTTGATCACCGATTGCGATACTGCGGCGAACAGCGCGGAATATTCCGCAACCAGCTGGGCATCGGCACCGTAGACCTCAGGAGCCATCACCACCCGGTTGCCGAGCCCGTTCTGACGCGCGGCCAAGGCGATTTCGATGTATTTTCGCGCCTCATCTGTCCAATCACCGTTAGGCTCGAACATGCCTCCCGTCGACTGCGCCCCCACGCGCACGGTGGGCCGGAAGACCAATATGGTCTTCCCGCTGTTAGGGGGTAGCTCGAACCCGGCCTTGACCGCTGTGCGCTCTTGCCCGTGTGCCGGACAGGTCACCATCACCGCGAGCGACGCGGCAACCACGATGCGATAAAACTTCATGATGCCCCCGCATCCAGCCTGTATCGGGCGATGCTATCGGGCAACGACAGACGTGACAAGTCTTCTGTATTTTCAAGCCGATGCTATTCCGGCTTCGGATTTACACTGTGCACCGCTTGGAAACGCCGGCTTCAAAACGAAGGTCGCCTTTCTTTCGGGAACCCCTACCGCCCCAAAGCCCCACAATCAGCCCCCGCGTATTCGCCACCCCATACAGCGCGATGAAGCTCCCCATGCGCGGCCCCTGGCTCGTCCCTAGCGTCTCGTACAGCGCCTTGAACCAGTCGCGCAGATTCTCGAAGCCGCTCGTCTTGCCGATCTCATAGACGATGTTCTGGATCGTCTCGGCGTCCGCATCCGCCGG
>Ga0068858_100000310_pt1 | contig 51909 bp, 52 predicted proteins | sample KBSSwiS12_FD_66589 | JGI IMG/M metagenome (GOLD analysis project Ga0068858, IMG submission 66589) | Switchgrass rhizosphere microbial communities from Kellogg Biological Station, Michigan, USA - KBS Switchgrass S1-2 | ecosystem: Host-associated > Plants > Roots > Rhizosphere > Soil ...
GCCATGTCAGCCGCGACAGCGCCGGCATCGTGATCTTCGCGACCGAGAATGTCGGTAAGGCGGAAATGAAGGGGGTCGAGGTAGAGAGCCTGTTCAAGCCGTTCCGGCACACACAGCTATCGGCGAACGTCCAGTATCTCGACGCGGCCTACACGGATTTCACCTATACCGTGCCGAACTTCGGCGCGCCGCCGATCGCGAAATGCGCCGCGACGGCGCAAGGGGCCGTATATCGGCTCGACTGCTCGGGCAAACGTCCGCCCAATGCACCCGAATGGACGATCGGCCTGGGAGTGGAACAGACAATCCCGCTGGGCAACTACCAGCTTATGCTCAACGGCCGGACCAACTGGCAGTCCCGGACGCTTGCCAGCCTGGAGTTCCAGGATGTTCAGTATCAGGCGCCCTATTGGCGGTCCGATGCCTCGATCGGCTTCGGAGATGCCGGTGGTCGATATACGATCACGGCGTTCATCAACAATATCGAGAACAACCGGGTCCTGGGAACCGCCACACCCCACCCGCTTGCGCCGATGATTTCTTCGTCGCTTTCCGCGCCACGCACCTATGGCCTGAGAGCGGCGGTCAATTTCTGAGCCGGGGCGAGGAAAAGACCGCAATGGTCGACAATGGACGTAGATCTATTCTGAAGGCCGGCGGTCTGCTCGCGACCGCCGGCGTCGCACCGGGTCTTGCCCGGGCCGCGATAGCGCCAAAGCCCAGGCTGATCGCCGTGGAGGAGGCCTGGGCCTGTCCGGAATGGATGGACGAAATGCGCAAGCTTCCCGCCACCGGGCTGGAGGCCGACGAAATCGCGGCCTTCCACATCCTCAGCCATATCGGGGACATCCATGCCCGGTTGGTGGATATGGACCTGCGCCTGAAGACGATGGACGAGCAGGGTGTCGACATGCACCTGCTCAGCCTGACCGCGCCGGGCGTCCAGTCCTTCGCGCCGGACCTGGCCTTGCGTGTCGCCCGGCTCACCAATGACCGGCTCGCCAGGATCGTTCACGACAATCCGAGGCGCTACGCGGCGCTCGCGTCGGTGCCGCCCCAGGACGTGCCGGGCGCGGTGGCAGAAATCCGGCGCGCCCGGCGCGAGCTTGGCATGAACGGTATCATCATCAATTCGCACACCCGCGGCGAGTATCTCGACGATCGCAAATATTGGCCGATCTTCGAGGCGGCCGTGGAGACCGGGGCGCCCGTTTACATCCATCCGCGCACACCCAATCCGCAGATGGCGCCGTTGTTCAAGGACTATGCCCTATGGGGCGCGATCTATGGCTACGGGGCGGAAACCGGGCTGCACCTGATCCGCCTGATCTCGAGCGGCGTGTTCGACGCCTATCCGGATCTGAAGGTCGTGATCGGCCATATGGGCGAAGGCCTGCCCTATTGGTTCTACCGGATCGATCATATGCACAAGAATATGGTGACCCTCGCTAAGGTACCGATGCGCCCGGTCCTGAAGCGCCTGCCCAGCGAATATTTCAGGACCAACATCGCGATCACCACGAGCGGGGTTAACTGGCATGAGGCCTTGACGTTCGCCCAACGCACCGTGGGAGCGGACAACATCATGTTCGCCATCGACTATCCTTATGAGCGGACCGAGGATGCCGTCAGCTTCATCCGCACGGCCCCGCTCGAAGCCGACGACATGGCCAAGATCACGCACGGCAACGCCGAACGGATTTTCGGGATCGCGAAAGCCTGATCTTCGGTCGTCCGCGCATCGACTTCTTGGGTGGCTGCCTCTGCGCATTGCATCCACGCCGGTCCGGACCGGCTGCAGGAGGTTGAGGCTATTGCTGCACTGCAGGCGCGAAGAGCAAGGTGGATTCCGTACGATTCCTGCCTTTGCTCTTGGCTCGATAAAGGGCTGCGTCGGCAGCCTGGAGCAGGCCTTCGGGCATCCGCATGGTGCCGCCCGAACGCGCGAGCGCGGTCGCGACGCCAAGGCTCACCGTGACGCATGAAACGCCGTCATTTCCGGCATGCGGAATCCTCAGGGCTTCCACCGCGAGCCTGATCTGCTCCGCGATCGCAATCGCACCTTCAGCATCACAGCCGGGAAGGACGATGACGATCTCCTCTCCACCATAACGGGCGGCAAGATCGCTGGGACGCAGGACGCAGCCTTTGACCGCGGCCGCCACGGCGCGCAGGCAATCGTCTCCCACCTGATGGCCATATTGGTCGTTGAAAAGCTTGAAATGGTCGACGTCCAGGAGCAGCAGCCCCATTTGCGACCCTTCGGACACCGTCCGTTCCCATTCCCGCTCAAGCGCCTGATCGAACGCGCGACGATTGGCGAGGCCGGTCAGGCCGTCTTGCAGCGCGAGACTGGTAAGCTGCTCTTCCAGGACCTTGCGGTCCGTGATGTCGCGCATGACCAGCACTGTCTCGAATCCCTCAGCCTTGTTCGCCGCCGGAAGGCGCCGGGCGTGGGTTTCGACCCACAAGAGGCGACCCTCAGGCGCCAGGATGCGAACTTGGGTGGTCGCCGTCTCCGATTCGCCTCGCGCAAAGCGCGCGGCGGCAGCGGCGATGATCGGCATATCCTCCTTCACGATCAGCGCGTCGGGTTCGAGGCCGATCAGTTCTTCCGGTGGCCGTCCGAACACCGAAAGCGCGGAGGGCGAGATATAGGAAATCCGGTGATCGGGCCCGAGCTGGCAGATCACGTCGGCGCTGCTTTCCGCGAGCAGACGAAACCTTTCACCGTCCGACAGATCAACGGCGACGGTGCGGCTTCCTATCAATTTTCGTATGCCAGCTAGCCAGGGGATCATCGCGGCACCTAAAAAACCCGCCTAGCCCGCAATGCTTAACAACGGCTTTCGCTGATTTTCTTCCGATGAGTTCTTTTGCCGGCGACAGGCGGGTCCAGTGATCCGGACTGGCCAGCTTCATCACAAAAGCGAAGGTCCGGTGTCGACCCCGGCCCGCTGGCGTTCCGTCGCGACTCCAGCGCTATATTTGGCTGATTTGCATTTGCCGGAAGTTTCAGGCCGGAGAGTGTCAAGGCTGGTGCTGCGGCAGCGGCACGCCTTCGTGCCGATATGGCTTCGCTTCGATCAGGACGAAAGCGATGCGGCACGCCTCGCTCAGGCTGGGATTGCGCCACAAATGCATGGTGCCGCGCTGAACGATGATGGCGCCGGGGCCGAGCAGCGTCCTGCTGCCATCGTCGAGCTCCAGCTCGACCTCGCCGGACAGGACGATGCCATAATCGATGCTGTCGGTCCGGTGCATCGGCGAGGCACCTCCGGGCAGCATGTCGACGATGCGGAACACTGAACCCTGATGCAGGGTCAGCCCGGCGTCGCGCAGCCGGCCATCGGTTTCGTCATTATTATCCGCGGGGACCGATTCGGTCGTCCACAGGAGCGCAAAGGCGGCGTCGCCGCCGGGGATCGGGACGGTCGCGAACGTCTCGTCGGCGCGCACGATCGCGCGTCCGGCCCGGTCGTGGCCGGTGACGACCCGGCGGACGGGCGGCAACTCAGCCACGGGCGTCGCCCTGTGCGACGACGCGCTGATCGATCGTGCCGAACACTGCGGCGCCGTCCGGCAGGCTTGCCTCCATGCGCACGGTGTCGCCGAAGCGCATGAAGCCGGTGCGCGGGGCACCATGATCGACCATTTCGATGCCGCGCCGCTCGGCGATGCAGGAAGACCCGACCTCGCGATAATTCGGGTTGGAGACGGTACCGGACCCGATGATGGTCCCTGCCGGCAATGACCGGGTGCGGGCCGCATGGGCGATGAGGTCGTGAAAGCCGAATGACATCGGCGCGCCATTGGCATTGCCGAAGCGCGCACCGTTCCAGCTGACCGCAAGATCGAGGCATACGCGGCCGTCCCGCCACGCGTCGCCCAGTTCGTCGGGCGTGACGGCGAAGGGTGCGACGCTGCACGCCGGCTTGGCCTGAATCCAGCCAAAGCCGGTCTTCATCTCGACCGGGGCAATCGTTCGCAGCGACCAGTCGTTGAGCTGCACGATCAGGCGCACATGAGCGAGCGCGTCGGCCGCGCTGGTGCCCATCGGCACCGCGTCGGTGACGATACCGAACTCGCCTTCGAAATCGATGCCGTCCGCCTCGCTCGGCAGCGGTACGTCATCGCGCGGCCCGAGAAACTGATGCGACATGCCCTGATACATCAAAGGGAGGTCAGTCTCGATCGGCGGTAGCCCGAACGCCTGCTGCATGAGCGCGCCGTGGCTCGCAAAGGCCGAACCATCGAGCCATTGCCACGCACGCGGCAGCGGCGCGGCAAAGCGCGCGGCGGCCGTCGGCTGGCCTTCGCCCTGGGCGAGGCGGTCGGCGAGCGCGGCGAGACGGGGTGCGACCGCAGGCCACTGCTCCAGCGCGGTTTGCAGCGTCGCGGCGGTCTCGCCAGCCGGCAGATACCGGTTGGTGTCGACTGAAATGACGACCAGCGCGCCGTCGGGCGTGCCGTCTTGAAGGGTGGCGAGTTTCATGTGGGGCTGTCCTGACTGGCGATGGTGGCGAGGGCGCAGGCGACCAGCCGGTCGGCCGCGCCGTCATGCGTGAAACCGAGCGCATCGGCACGCGGGGTGATCAGCGCTGGATAAGCGCCGAAGGCCGCCTGCAGACCGGGGTCGGGCGCATAGCCGACCCGCGCGATATCGCCGCCGGTCCGGTGTGCGATCGCTGCAACCAGCTCATCCATTCGCAGGCGCAGTGCGGGCAATGTGATGGCGCGATCATCTGGCAGGGGCATGTCGAGCGTCAGTGCGTGGAGCAGCGCGGTGACCACCGTCTCGACCGACATCAGCCACATCGTAGCGTCGGCGGTGACTGGGCTGGTGAACGGCGCGTCGGCGCGCAGTGCGTGGAATATGTCGCTCATGAAGGCCGACTTCATGCCCGAGGGGCCGGGCGGGCGCGCGACGATCCCCGGCAGGCGCAACGATAGCGCGTCGAGCGCACCGCGACGCGAAAGCGTGGCGAGCCACTGCTCGATCATCGCCTTGTGCACGCCATAGACGAGTTGCGGGCGCAGCGGGGTCGTGTCCTCGACCAACGCCGGAAGCGGCGCTCCTAGCACCGCGATGCTGCTCGCGAAAACGAAGCGCGGGCGCGCGCCGGCGGCGGCCGCCGCCTCGCTGAGCGCGATCGTCGCGTCCAGGTTTATGCGGCGCGCGGCGACCGGATCGGCCTCGGCCGCGCCGCCGGGGATGGTAGCGAGATGCACCACCGCATCGCAGCCCTGCGCGAAGGCGCGGGCGAGGATCGCGGGGTCAGCGATGTCGCCTGCGATGGCGATGACCTCCGCGCCGGGCGCGGCGTCGGCGACGTGATCGAGTGCCACGACGCAGTGGCCATGCTCGACCAGACGGCGCACGAGCACCCTCCCGACGAACCCGCCCGCGCCGGTAATGATGATCCGCATTGCGCTCAATTCCCGTCGATGATGGCGGCGCTGTCCTCGACCCCGAGGTCGGTGTCGGCCACCCGCACGACGCAGGAGGTTAGAGCCGTAAGTTGGCTGCGCGGCTCGCGGCGGCAGCTATCACGTTCGCAGGCTGGATCGACAGCTTGGCGCGTGCCGCCGGCATCCCGTGACGTCGCCGCCGGCAGTTTCGGCCGCAGGTTCAAGAGCCCCAAAGACCTCACGCCCTACGAAGCCCGTTGAAAAACATCGATATCCCCAGGAGCGCAGCCAAGCCACCCGACAGAAAAAAAGCCGTTCGGACGCCAGAAGTTTCAGCAAGGCTCGCAATTACCAACGGACTTGTGAATTGCCCCAAAAAGAAAGCTGAGGTCCAGATACCGATACCGCGGCCGCGGCCTGCGGCCGGCAGACCGTTCATCGTCCAGTGGATCAGCGACGAGAGGAGAACGCCGCATCCGAACTGGTTGAGGATCATGGCGACCGTGATGTCGATAGGCTGCCGGAGCCATCCCATGCCCGCGAGCCCAAGCCCGGCACAAAGAAACGCCGTGGCGAGCAGCCCTGCAATCGACCGATGCGACGACCGCCTGAAGAACCACGCACCGAACGGCACACCGATTGTGCCGACCGATCCGAGCAGGCCCGCTTTGGCCGGGTCGTGGACGCCGTTCGCCGCAAGCAAAACGCCCGCCTGGATCGGTGCGACGTAGAAAATGATCGCGCCTGCCAGGGTAACTGCCAAAACCCAGGCGAACCAACGGGCATCGATCCGCGACTGGCCGCGCACCTGCTGCGTGACCGCCTCGGAATCGCGCTTAGGTTCCCACAGCAAGTACCCCGCGAATAAGGCCAGGGGAAAGGCGAACCCATATAAGAGAAACGGAGCGCGCCAGTCTAAAGATGTCAGCAGTCCCCCCACCAGGTAAAGGACTGTGGCGGCGATGGACAGAGTTGCCGCTTGGAGGGCAATCCAGCGCGCCCTTACCGGACCGTCAAAATAGTCGGCCAGCAGCGTCGATGCAGACGTCATGATCGCCGCCTCCGCGATCCCCAGCGCGAAACGACTGATCAACAGGACGTGAAGGTCGTCCATCATGAGGGGAACCATGCCCGCGATTCCGTAAAGCATCATTGCGGGCAGCAAAATCGAGCGTCGACCGAAGCGATCGACCGCGGCACCCATGGGGGCGGAGAACAGTGCGATGCACAGACCGGGCATCGTGAGCGCTGCCGGAACGAGAAACGGGCTTCCCGAAACCGCGGCAAAGTGCGCAAGCATCGTGGGAAGCGCGGGAGCGAGCGAAATGATCGCGAGCACGGGCAACAGGGTGGAAAGAATTACGAGCACGCCCTGGGACGCACCTGCCGATCGTGGGTCCAGTGCCATCAGGCCTCAGCCTCGGCGGCGATCAACTTCGCCAGACGCCGACGGACAGACACGGCGCCACCATCGCTCGGCAACATCGCGGGGCGTAGCGACCACAAATCGCTAATTCCCATATTGCGCTGTACCGCCTCGACCATCGGCTTGTCCTCGACCTGAAAAGCGTGGAGCAGCTGGCCGCGCAAAAAGGCATTGAACCCGGCGTCTTCGACATTGAACGATCGCGTATTGCAGGCGAAATAATGGGTATGCGTCTCGCTTGCTGGGGTCATGCTGTGCAGGTTTAGGCTGTCCGTCACCGCCGCTGGGTCGTCCACCGGATGTCCGCCGGCGCGCAGCACCATGATCGCTGGCGCAAACCAGTCGACGATCGTCCACAATTTCGCCGGGCTGCGCATCTGGAACGCTGGCGGCGCTTCCTCGCTGTCTGCTTCCCAGGCGACGGTGATGCGATCCTCCAACTGGGTGATCTTCGCCTTGGTTCGCGTGTTGAAACCGCTGCCCAGTGACGTCGGATGCAGATAGTCAGCATGGCTGAGATCGACGATGTTGTCGGTCAAAAGTTCGTAATGGGCCTCCACCGCGGTGACGCTGCGGATCTTTGCGGTTTCCGGGGCTGCGTCGATAAACGACAAATCGGGGATGACGGCAGGGTCGGCGATTGCCTCGCCCATCCAGATCCACAGCGCTTCGTGACGCTCGATCACAGGAAAGCTGGGCACGGCCAGCGTCGATACCGCAGGGCCGTGCGGATTGTGGACGCATTGTCCGCTGCCCGCGAATTGCAGTCCATGATATGGGCAGGTGATCTTTCCCTGGTCGATCGTGCCGAGAGACAGGGGAGCGAACCGATGCGGACAACGATCCAATAGCGCCGCCACACCGTCGCCATCGCGAAACAATACAACGCGCTCCCCGAGGACCATCCTGGCTAGCACCGCGTCCGCCGCCAGCTCTTCAGCCCAGGCGATCTGGTACCAGCAATTCCTTAGATAGGTCATCTTCGTGTACCCCGTCTGAAGCTTTGTCGGCCATCTTGCTGCGACGACCGGAAAAAGCGGTCCGTCGTTGGAAGGCGGCCCAGGTTCTTGCAGGCTTAGTTCCCGGAGGCAGAGCAAACTGGTCTTTGGTCGATAGCATTGAACGGAGTGCTCCCATCGGGCCATCCCGCGGTGAATGCGTGACGCGGCATCACGTTGCTGCCATCTCGCGGCGCAGCATTGCCTCGATCAGCCGCCGCGCGCGCGTGCCGCCCTGGTCGATGCCGAGCGACACCGGCTTCTCGTCCCAGAAATCGCGACCATCGAGATTGGCGAAGGCGGCCTCGATGATCGGCTTGTCCTCGCCCTCGAACGCCTGCTCCATCAGCCCGCGCAGAAAGGCATCGGTCCCGGGATCGATGTGATCGCCGGATCGGGTTGTGGCCCAGAAATAATGCGCGGTCGTCTCGGTCTCGGGGGTCAGGATATGCGCCTGCCACACGACGCAGCCTTTGCCGCGCGGTTCCCCCTTGGGCGTCGCGCCGATTTCGAGCAGCATACTGGCGGGTGCGTTCCAGCGCATGTCGAGCCAATGGTCGCGGCGCAGCTCGGACGGATAGATGCCGAAGGTGTGCGCGGGGGCCGCGACATCGGGCATCCACCAGTCGGAATGCAGCGTCTCGCCATCCTGCTGGATGCTGTGCTCGCCGCCGAAGATCACGCCCGCCCCGGCGAAACTGCCGGTGTGGACGAACTCGATATGGCTGAGGTCCATGAGATTGTCGGTGCCGAACTGGTATCCGGCATCCATGGGCATCAGCCCGGTGAGCGGCGGGCCGCATGGCCGCGTCAGCGCGGAGAAATCGGGGATCGACGCGATGTCGGCCTGGTCCGGCGCGCCGGCCCATAACCACACCGCGCCGTCGCGCTCGACCACCGGCCAACTGCGGATCGTCGCGCCCTTGGGCAGCATGTCGGAGAAGGGGTTGGCAACGCAGACGCCATCGGCGGCGAAGGTCAGGCCGTGATAGGCGCAGCGCACAGTGTCGCCCTGTCGCGTGCCCTTGCTGAGGGGCGCGAAGCGATGGCTGCAACGATCGGTCAACGCCGCGACTGCGCCGTCTTCGCGACGGAACAGCAGGATCGGCGTGCCGGCGATGCGGCGGCGGAACAGCGCGTCGCCGATCTCCGACGACCACGCCGCCATATACCAGACATTCTTCAGGAACGGTGCGGCCATCATCACTCCTCGAAGATTGCGACGGCGCGGGTCCAGCCCGCCGAACCCGCCTTCACCTTGTGTGGGAAGCAGCAGACGGTGAATCCGAACGGCGGCAGCGCCTCGAGATTGTGGAGCTTTTCAAGGTGGCAATACCCAATGTCGCGGCCGGCCTTATGGCCTTCCCAGATCAGCGAGGTGTCGCCACTCTCAGTCACGCGTTTCGCCGTGTAGCTGAACGGCGCGTCCCACGACCAGGCATCGGTGCCCGTCACGCGCACGCCGCGCGAGGTCAGGTACATCGTCGCCTCATAGCCCATGCCGCAACCGATATCGACGAAGCGGGGGTCGCCCAGGGCGGCGCCCGCGGCGGTGTTGACCAGCACGATATCGAGCGGCTGGAGCTCGTGGCCGATACGCGCGAGCTCGTCGGCCACATCGGCGGCGGTGACGACATAGCCATCGGCGAAATGGCGGAAGTCGAGCTTCACGCCGGGGCGGAAACACCAGTCGAGCGGCACCTCGTCGATCGTGATGGCGCGCTCGCCATGGTTCATCGTCGGGTGATAATGCCACGGCGCGTCGAGATGCGTGCCGTTGTGTGTGCTCATCGTCACCGATTCCACCGCGGCGAAGCCCTCGCCGCCGGGGAATTGCTCTGCCCCGACACCGGGGAAGAAGGTCTGCGCCTCGGGCACGGTGTCGCGGTGCGTCTGATAGGTGATCTTCGGCCGCATGAACGGTGGGTCGGTGATAACATCGGGATCGAGCGTGATCGACAGATCGACGAAGCGGCGGGTCATGGCGGAGTCCTTCAGGCCGGGACGATTTCGACGCGCGGGCAGGCCGGCGCGCTCATAAGGTGTGCCCGCCAAGAGTCTCGGCGAACCAGTCGGAGATATAATCCCGGCCGAAACTCATATTGTCCGCGCCGACATGCTCGACCCCGCCCTCGCGCGCGGTGAAGATCTTCAGCTCACGCCGCGATGCGTTGACCAGCTGGTCGTAGCTCTGATGCGCATAATCCACCGAAATCTGCCGATCCTCGGCACCATGGGTGATGAGGAAGGGCACGGTGATGCGGTCCATCACCCCGTTCAGCGTCATGCCTTCGGCACGGCGGAAGAAATCGTCCATATCGCTGGCGCCGAACACCCACATGACGTGCGACCAATAATGCGGCACCGGGTTCTCGCCTTCGCGGCGCAAGCGCTTCTGCTGGACCTCGGCCCAGTTGTGATTGGCACCCCAGACCGCGCCGCTCGCGAAGCGCGGTTCGAACGCGACCGCGCGGGGTGCATAGTGGCCGCCGAGAGAGATGCCGGTCATGCCTATACGCCTCGGATCGACATCAGGCTGGGTCTCGAGCCAGTCGACCGCCTTCGACGCCCAGCGTTCGCTCTCGGGAATGGCCGGCAGGTTTTGCAGGCGCAGCGTTTCGCCCGTGCCGGGTTGGTCGACACACAGGGTCGAAATGCCGCGCGCGGCGAGCGCGTGCGGGAGGCGCGACCAGAACAGCAGCTCCTTGCAGCTGTCGAGACCATTGCAATAGACGACGACCGGCTTCGGCCCGTCTCCGGGCGCACGGGTGTAGAGGGCCGGCATCGTGCCGCCGTCGATCGGAATCTCGACCCGTGTGCAATTCTCGTGCGTGAAGGCCGTGCTCTTCCCGAACGCGGCCAGCGCCTTGGCGAAGGTCGCGCTGCGTCCGGGATGGCCATGGCCCTGCATGCGCTCGGCGGTGAAGAGATAGAGCGCGGCGCGTTGCAGCTTGGCGCCGGCCGAGAGCGTTCGGCCCTTCGCCTCATCCTCGTCGGCGAGACCGATCAGCTTGTCGGCCATCTTCACCCATTCGGCGAGGAACTCGGCTGTGCCGGCGTCGGTGCCGTTGTTCGCCGCATCCTTGATCGGCTGGCACATGTCGACGATCTCGCCGATCCGCGCGCCGCTTTCGAGCGCGATGGCAAGGCTGAGGTTCCACACATAATTGGGGAAATACTGGAACAGGGCCATGGATCAGGCATCCACCGCCTGGAACAGCCCGGCATCGGGTGCCGGGTGCGGCATGGTCTGCGGACCGCCGATACCGATGCCCCATTGATCCATGACCAAGGGCGCGGGCGTACGCACCATCGGCTGCCACGTCGCCTCGTCGACCTCTTCCAGCTCCGAGGTATATTCGACCGCAAAGCCGTTCGGCGTGACGAAGTAGCTGAACGTGTTGTCGCCGGCGGTGTGGCGCCCGGGGCCCCAGGCGATGTCGACGCCCTTCTGCTTCAGATTGTGAATCCCGCGCATCATGTCGTCGACGCCGAGCATGTCATAGGCGACATGGTTCAGGCAGGGCGGCCCGGGCAGGAAGGCGATGCGGTGATGCCATTCATTGCAGCGCAGGAAGCTCATGAAATCGCCGAGCCAGTCGCTGAGCCTGAAGCCGAGCACGTCGATGAAGAATTGCGTCGCCGCCTTGTGGTCGGGCGAGTGAAAGACGATGTGGCTGATCCTTTGGGGCACCGCGTCCCAACGCTGGATCTCGCGTGAAGGACCGCGCGCGACGTCGCTGGAAATCTCGAAGGTCATGCCATCCGGGCTGAAGAAGCGGAAGCCATAACCGCCGCCGAAACCGTCGAGCCGTTTCGGCGCGAAGATGATACGGCAGCCGGCGGCAACGACCTTGTCGTGCAGCGCATCGACATCGGCGCGCGTGTCGGCGGCAAAGGCTACCAGATCGACGCGCTTTGTGGCGGAGGCGCGTAGCCGGACGACGAACAATTCATCATCCCCCTCGGTCGCGAAATAGACCAGCCCGTCGCGCTCCTCGACCTGCTTCAGCCCCCATTTCCCGGCATAGAAGGCGCGCTCCGCCTCGAGGTCAGGTACGCCATAGCCGACATAGCGGATTTCGGTAATTCTGCTCATCCTGGTCATTCCTCAGATCGGCTGTGCGATGATTTCGAACATTTCGTGCGTCATCTTGGCCGGATCGAGCCTCGGCCCGATGCCGAGCTGCCCCTCGCACAGCGCCAGCGACGACTTGACGATAAAGCGGCAGCGTTCGAAACGCCGGTCGCGATAGGCCTGGAATGCCTGCTCGGGCGTGTCCGCCCTGGCCAGCTCCTCCGCCAGTACGAGACTGTCTTCGATCGCCATTCCAGCCCCCTGGCCCAGATGCGGCGTCGTCGCGTGCACCGCGTCGCCCAGCAGGGCCACCCTGCCCTTGTGCCAGGCGCCTTCCAGGAAGAGCCATTCCAAAGGCTTGTAGACCACCTCGTCATTATCGGTGATCTGCTCGGCCAACAGGGCGATCTGGGGCGGCGCGCCCGCCAGGCGCTGGCGCATCAGCGACGCGAGCTGGTCATGCGGATGCCTGGGATTACCCGGCTCGGGTGTCGTGACGTACATGTACATCAGCGATTTCGACAATGGGACGAGCCCGATGCCGATCGGCCCGTCATAGGCACACAGACTTGTCACGCTCTCGGGGCGCTCGAAATTATGGCGCCAGACCGACTGGCCGGTGAAAGCGGGCGCAGCAGCCTCGGGAAAGATCATCCGCCTTGTGGTCGAATAGAGACCATCGGCGCCTATGACGAGATCATAGCGGCCCGAACTTGTATCGGAAAATGTGACATCGACGCCTGCGCCATCGTCATGGAGCGCGTTCGCGACGAGCCCAAGGCGAATCCGCGCGCCTGCAGCTTGGGCGCGTTGGCCAAGCACAGTGTGAAGCGCGCGACGGCCAATCCCCAGGTTCGCGGGATATCCTGCCACCAGCTTCAGGGCGGGCACTTTCGCCGCGTGCCGTCCGTCCGGGAGAAACACATCGACATGGTCGAACCCGAAACCGGCGTCGACATAGTCATCGAGAATGCCGAGCGCGGCGACGGCGCGAATCACGTTCGATTGCTGAATGATCCCGACGCCATAGACCGACCAGTCGGGATCTCGCTCGATGACATCGACATCGAAGCCGCGCTGGCACAAAGCTATGGCGGAGGTCAGGCCACCAATGCCGCCGCCGATGATCAGGATCTTGGCCGCCTTCATGTAAGGCGCCCGCGTGCCTGACAAATACTATGATGGAATTTCACGACAGCCCTCCGGGTCTGTCCCTTGGGTGGGACATCTCTTTCCCGCCAAACTACCGCCTTTTAGAGATTTTCAAAGATGATTGAATTGATCGATTTTCATTCGTTTTATTGATAATCTTTTCTGTCGCGAGGATGCCACACTAGCCCGGCAAGCCCGTCATCGGCACGATGCGCGATGTGTCATCCGCATCATCCAGCTTCACGCCGGCAATGGGAAAGGAAAGGCGTCCCTAGAGCAGAACGAACTGGTCGGCGCGATCGGCTAGGACGACACAAGGCCGACAGCACTCAGGCGGAGCCGGCCCAGAACAGCGCCGCCAGCGGGACGATGAGCGCCAGCGTCATGCCCAGCGCCAGTGCATGCCGGCGGCCAATATAATCTGACAGCAAGGTCTGGACGCCGATATTGAGGCCGACGCGATACGGCGAGGACTGCGACGTCACGATCGATTGGGTGATCGGGGAGAGCCCCCCATCGCGGCGCCCACGTAGAGTTTGCTGCTTTGGCATTTGTCCGGGGCTGCCGCGCGCTTCTCGATAAATCCGCCTCGTTACGGAAAGAGCCGCAGATCGATGCCGTCACCCATGGCGGTGTAGCCGCGATCGCTGGGGTGGAGATGATCTCCGGAATCGAATTCGGCCCTGAACCGCGTTGGCGCTGCCGGATCGCGGACCATGGCCTCGAAGTCGATGGCGCCGTCCGGCTCGCCCGACGTACGTATCCAGCGGTTCACCGCGTTGCGCATGGCGACCTTTGCCGGCGTCGAGAAATCGTCTGCGGGATTGGGCGTCAGCGTGCCGATATAGACCTTGATCCGGCGAGCATGCGCACGGGCGATGACCTGCCGATAGCCGGTGATGAGCTCTTCGGCTGATATGTCCGGGTTGGTACCGAAAGGGCTGCGACCGGACATATTGATATCATTGATGCCCTCAAGAAGGATCAAGTGCGACACGCCCTCGATCCGGAACACATCCCGATCGAGCCGCGCCAGGCCCGCCGCGCCCCAGCCACGAGTGAGGAGGCGATTGCCCCCGATGCCTGCGTTCACCACGCTATAGGGCCGACCGCCCAGCCGTTTCGCCAGCCGTTGCGCCAGCCGCTCAGGCCAGCCGTGCAGCATTTCCGGCTTGGCGCGATTGCCGTCGGTGATCGAGTCGCCCATCGTGACGATGACCCGGGGCGCGGGATCACCAAGGATCTGGACCCCGCTTACTAACGGTCGGCCGGTCATCGGCGTGGAATGATCGAGCACCGTCTCCATGACCTGATTACCATCGCCGCGAACGAAGCCGGCACCACCCCGCCCCTCATTGGCCATCGGCGACGCCAGGGCGACGCTGACAACCAGGTCGGTGCCCGGCTGGACATTGACGCTGACGGGATCGCTGATCATCGCCACACCCGCGGCGAGACTGATGTGCGACACGCCGCCGAATGTGAGCGCCCGGAGCGATCCCGGCTGGGCGGCGAAACCGTCGGCGGCGACGCCAATCGACACCTCCGCCAAGCGCAGCGGTGCGGCACCCTCCTCGTTCGATAACCGGATGCGAAGCTGCGATCCGGCCGCCTCGATCGTGATGCGATAGCGGACGGTGCCGTTGACCGGTTGCGGCGTCAAATCAGTTCGAAGCACTTCCAGCGGCGCGTGCCAATGCTCGGCCGCAAACTTCAAGAATTGGTCGGATGGCGCGTCATAGGTCGCTGGGCTCGACTGGAACGCCTCGCGCCATGCCGACCGTGCATGCGCAACCCCACCAGCCATCAGGATGGCCACGACTCCGGCTAGCCATTTGGTCCCGCCATTTGTCAACATGTAGTCCCCTCCGTGTCGCGGCAGTGCCGCTTGTGATCCTGCGAGAAACCAGCGCTGCGCATGAGAACGCCGCGATCAGAATTTGAAGTTGGCAAACAGTCCAGCCGTGCGGAACGACGAGTCTGACAGGATCGGCGTCCGGTACACTGTAGCGCGCGCGATACAGGGGCAGCCCCAGCGTCGGGTGATGTCGAAGCCTTCACGCCCCATCTGCCGGGTATGTGAGACGCCGGATGCGTCGACCCAATTTTCAGTGACGGTGATCGGCGACGCGAGGCCAGATTATCACGCAACCGTCGTAGCGGCTCGGCGCCAGACGCTGTCCGCGCGAGGCATTGCCCTTATTCCGCCTTGCAGCCTTGAAATCCAGGCAGCTTTGACATTTCCGCGAGGAGCTTCTTCTTGTACCATCCATTCAGCATGACGCTCTCCTCCATATGCGGGCTTTGATCGCTTTCCGCTACAATCCAGCCGGCGTACTCGATCCCCGACAGAGCGGAGACGATCGCCGGGAAATCGACCAATCCGTCCGGGGTCCCCATTTCATAATACCAGCGGTCGATGCCCCGTTCGACTCCAGCCGTGATGATCGGCGTCGGCCAGTATTCCATCTCCGCGTTTTCGCGGGCGTATTCGTCGAACCCATCTACAACCGTCGTGTCCTTGAAATGGACGTGAGCGACACGTGCTCCGTGCTCCTTGAGGAAGGCGACGGGGTCGAGTCCCGCGATAGTGAACTCTGCCGTATCGAGCGCGACATGGACGAGTTCCGGATCCGTCATCGTCAGGAGCGTGCGGATGTGGTTCTCGCTTCGAATCCCGCCAAGGAAGTCGAAATGAACTGCGGTCTTGATACCGGCCGCCTTCGTCGCTGCACCGACCTTGTTCCAGCAGTCGGCGAGAACTCTGATCTTCTCGTCCGTGATCGGAGCTTCCTTCCAGTACGGGCCGCACGGTCTGACAACGAGCCGGGAGCCGCCGAGGTCGGCGAGGAACCCGGCCGCTCTGGCTGCACTGCTCGCCATCCTTTCGTGATCGGCCGGCGCCGAGGGATTGCCATGGTCCAGGCCGGTAAAATGGCTACTGACACAAGCCAGCCCGCAACTCCTCAGGAACTCTAGAAAATTGGCGGGTGACCCGAAATAGGCAGGGATGGTGTGCCCGCCCAGCGCGGCGTCGGTAATCTCGATCGCTTCGAAACCGCAGACCGAGATGGTCTTGAATGCGCTCTCCATCTGATCGAGGCGGGCGAGGTCGGTTTCCACCGTTCGCCACTGATTGATGGCATAGCTCCAGCGAACATTATTCATCACTACAGTCCGATCAGGAGTAGATAGGTGAGAGGACGTTGTCGATGTACCACTTGGCCCGACACGTGCTCTCGGCGTAGCTGGCGCCGCCGATGTCCGCCTTGTCATGCTCGACCGTCAGCCATCCGGTATAGTCTTTGGACTTGATCGCGCGCATCAGCTTTGGAAAGTCGACAAGCCCTTCTGGTGTCCCCATCTCCCAGAACCAGCGGTTCGTCGTGCTTGCGGCCCGTTCGGGATCCGGTGGCGTCCGATAGTCGCCGACGGTGTCCCTATGATGGGTATCCTTGAAGTGAAAACCCGTCACCCTCTCAGCGTATTTCAGGTAGAGGTCCGTCGAGTCGATCCCGACGATCTCATGCTGCGCCGTATCGATGAACAAGCCGACATATTCGGGATCTGCATAGGAGTAGAATGTGTCGATCTCCTCCTGTGAATGCAGGGCGCAGTAGAATTCATGGTGGCAGGAGAGCTTGATGCCATGCCTACTGAGCATCCGGCCTATGCGGGTCCAACACTCCGCCATGATCTTGATCTTGTCGTCCGTGACCGGCTCGACAAGCCAGTACCTCGACACCGGCATGACGATGTAGGAGTCCAGCTGGATATCCTCGAAGGTCTTCACCTTGTTTTCGAAATTCCGCAGCAGCGCGTCATGGGTTTCGGCAAGGTGAGTACGGTCGTCGTAGAATGCGACGAACATGTTGACGAAGCGCTCGATGCCACGATCCTGGGCGAAACGTTCGGCTTTCCGCGCCGAGCCGAAAAGCTGCGCCTGTGACAGCAACCGAAACTCAAAGGGGTCCACGCCTTCAAATCCGACGCCAGCCAATTGGCGGTAGAAGCGATCGGCATATTTGACGCCGTGCTGGGGCGTCACCCAACCGCTTGGCGACCGCATGGTCCAGTGGTCCATATAGGACCACTTGATGTTCTTGCGTTCGGATACCGGCCCGACGGCTGGAGATTGTGCGGTACTCACGGATACTGCTCCTGATTGTCATTCCGCAGCCGCCCTCGCCAATGGCGACTGGAATCTGCACTTGTGTTGCTGTGACCCCAGGTTTGACGGCTTCGTCGCCTCTGTCGGAGCCATGGTCGCGATCCGCATCTGTCATCCGCGGCGCATGGGCGTTCCTCGCAATCCAGAAGGCAGGCGCCTGTCCGGAGGTCCCCCTCAGGACTGGCGCCTGGATGCCACTAGAAGTGAGCGTCGAACTGGAAACCGACCAGGCGGCGCGAGTTTGGATCGAGGAATTGCCACAGGCCGCCCTGAGCAAAGGCATCACTTGGATACAGCTGCGTCGGATAAATCTTGTCCGTGAGATTGCGGGCGAACAGAGCTATCGACCAATTGTCGCCCGCCTTGAGACCGATGCGTGCGTTCAGAAGAGTCTGGGCTGGTATCACATACTTCGGATTGGCGGAGAGATACATGGACTGCTTCGCTCGCGAAGTAGCGTCGCCCCCCAGAATCAACGAATAGCGGTCGGACAGCGGCACCTCTTGCTCGATCGAGATGGTCGCCTTGAATTTTGGCGCATAGTTCAATTGCTGCCCGCTCAGATTTGACAGGTCGGCGCCCGTAAAGCCCGTTGGGTATTTAGCATCGTTGTAGATGCCGGAAACGTTCACCGTGGTGTAGCGCCACGGCCGGCCAAACAACTCGAACTCGACGCCTTTGCTAATGACCTTCGGGACTGTCAGGTTTGTGCAGGCGATTCCGTTCGGAGCCGACACGCAAGACTGAGTCTGAAAGTCCTTGACGTGGGTGTAAAAAACGTCGGCGTCAAAATACAGCCGGTTACCAAGCAGTGACTGCTTAAATCCGATCTCATAGCTGATCGGCCGTTCGGCCCTGACAGGAGAGAGAGAGTGGACAGTCGATGTCAGGGTATCGTTGATCTGCGGAGCCTTGTACCCTGTCGAGACCGTCGCATACACCATGGTGCTCTTGGAGAAATCATGCTGGATACCGGCCCGCCAGGTCAGCGCGTCAGCGTCCGTCTTGGTGGAAAAAGCGTCCGGTACGCCGGAGTTGATCGGATCGGCTTTCGTTTCAGACACCGTTGAATGCGTGTAGCGTGCCCCGGCGATCAGCCGCGTTGCGTCGCCGAGGTAAAACGTGTCGTTGCCAAATACGGCGTAATCATTGGCCTCGGAGTTCGAGATCGCCACGGCATCCCCCAAGGTAATGTCGAAGCCGAGGAAGGACGGGTGCGCGATCAGTTGCGAATGCTGGCGGTCGAAGAAGGTTGCGTGCTGAAAATACGCACCGACCACCCACTCGAAATGATGATTCTGGTCGGAGGCGAACCGGAGTTCCTGTGTCACCAGCGAGCGCCGGCTCCTTTCAGGATCTCCAGGGACTCCGCTCGTAAGCGAGACCACGGGGCTGCAGGCGACGAAATCGCAATTCTGGAGATATTGGCGCGCATAGGACGGCGCGAGGCTGATAATGTCAGCCAGCTGGCTGGCCGACACCTTCCTGTAGGAGGTGATCGAAGTCAGGGTGCTCGTCCCCAGCTTCAGGTCGAACTGCCCAGACACGCCGCCGATCTCGGAAGAACCGTTATTGGGATAACCCGCGCAATTGTCAGTGTTGCGAGGACCCGGGGTAACCCCGCAAGCGCTGAGGGCCTGAGCCAGAAGCGATCCGGGAGCAGCAGCTCGCCAGATGAATCCACTCCCGTTTTTCGATCTGGTGTGATTGTAATCACCGATGAGATTGAAGGTCAGCGCGTCGCTGATCTCCCACAGATAGCGTGCACGGACCCCGAAATTGGTCTGGTCCATGACGTTACCGTTCGAGCGGTCGACGGACAGACCATTGTTGTTGAAGAAATAGCCCGCGACGCGCAACGCCGACGTCGCGCTCACGGGAAGATTGACTGCCCCTCGCAAAGCGCTGCGTGAGTATTCCGCACCCAACCCGCGAATGCCGAATTCAGTCGAGATGTAAGCGGACGCCTCGCCAAGCTTGGGCGCGCGCGTCGTGATATTGAGGACGCCAGCCGAGACCGAGCTGCCGAACAGCGTGCCCTGAGGTCCCTTCAGAACCTCGACGCGCTCCGTGTCGAAAATATCGCTGATATTGGCGTTGCCGAGCACCACACCGTCGAGCACCACGCTGACCGACGACGCCGCCGTGGCATTGCCGACCTGATTGGTGCCGATCCCGCGCACGAATGCGCCTCCACCCGGCGCTGCGCCCGGCGCTGTGAATTCAAGCGACGCGCTCGCCTGCGAGAGATCCTGGATGTCCTGCACGCCGCGACGAGCGAGCTGATCGGCTGATATGACGGTGACCGCAATCGGCACCTGCTGGACGTTCTCGGATCGCCTCTGCGCCGTGACCACAATGTCCTGTGCAGTCTGCGCATCACTGGTCGATGCCGGGACAGGCTGTTGCTGCGTGTCTTGAGCCTGGGCCCGGGCGACACCTCCAGCCGACCACAAGATCGCCGCCGTTGCGACAGAAGCGAAAAGCTTTGACATTTTGTAATTCATTACCATCTCCCCAAACACCCTGTCTTTTCGAGTTATTTTTATTTAACGACTCAATCTTGAGTGCAGTCCTCGCGATAACTTGAAGTATATTCTCACATAGTTTAAAGTATTATATTACAAATTACCCCCACACTGGAAACAAGTTCTCTCAGAACAATGAGAGCCTGCCGCCGGATGCAACGTAATCGCGAAAAACATCGAACCGCGTCTTCAAGGACACTGGCCAGCCGGCTTCAGGATGAGAGCCGAGCATCATGATCCGCCCAGGTACATGACTCCATTCGGGCCATGCGGGGCTGAGGCGATCATTCGGGTCGCCTTTTGTCATGAAATTGACCCACCGCGTTTCCATCTGATCGGCAATCCGGTGGTCTTCCGCGGTAAACTTTATATGGGGCACGTTCAGCGCACCGAGCACATAGGGCACCTCCGCGGTGTGGAAGGCGCCGAACCTGGCCGGGTCGGATCCGGGGTAGCTGTGTTTGAATTCGTAGAGGTAAAGCGCGGCCTTCTGAGCCGCGGCATGCTGTTCGGCCCAGAGGACGAGCTGAGACATGTAGCGATCGCGCCCGATGTCATCCAATGACCGCGATGCCTCTTCGCCGGTGGCGTGCGGGTAGACGGCCAGAAAGCGAGCGGCGAAGTCACCGTAACGGCTCTTCACATAATCCTCGAACTGTTCCGGCGTGACGTCTTTTGGCGTGCCGAAGATGAACGCCTCGTCGTGGTTGTACCCGGCCATGATCGGCACGTCGGAAATGACGCGCCCGCTGGCCTTTTCGGGGTCCCAGGCGATGACCACGCGGTCGATATTGGGTGCCATCAGGATTTCGGGTGTAGAGCCCTTCGCTGGCGGGTTGACCGCGGTCGCTGCCAGCAGGGCGTCTGCGGGAAGGCGTCGCAGCTCCTCCGGAGTCCGCACGCCCAGTCGACTCGCCACGCCCTCCCCGATCTGCTCGGCATCCACCAGCGTTCGCCCGCGTACGCCAAGACCGGGGCCGCTCTGGATGACGGCATGCGCGAACAACCCCTTGGCGGCCGGCGAGACGAGCAGATCGCTCACGGCCGCCGCCCCCGCCGACTGGCCTGCGATGGTGACGTTTCGGGAATCTCCTCCAAACCGGCCTATGTTGGCGCGCACCCATTTCAGCGCGGCGATCATGTCCAGAACGCCGTAGTTACCGGACGACTTCAGTGGCGATTCCGCTGTGAGGGCCGGATGGGCAAGGAAGCCGAAGACGCCGAGACGATAGTTGATCGTCACCACGACCACGCCTTTGCGGGCAAGGCCCGCACCGTCATAGACCGGCACCGAAGTCGATCCGCTGCCGAACCCGCCCCCGTGGATGTAGAGGAAGACGGGTCGCTTGCGTCCCGGCTTCGACGGAGACCAGACGTTGAGGTAGAGACAATCTTCCGACCGCCGCCCGACGTTCACGAACTCGTCGGTGAACGGGCCGAATGACCTGCCTTCGGTCTGGTAGCACGCTGGAGAATAGGTGGCGGCGGCCAGTACGCCGCGCCATGGGACCACTGGAGCCGGCTCACGCCAGCGAAGATCGCCGACCGGGGGCTTCGCATAGGGAATTCCAAGGAACAGGTTGAGATCGCCCTCGTTCCTGCCCTCGATCCGACCGCCGCTCACGGTAGCTCGCGGCTCCGCCGCTGCGACAGTGGCAAAGAATGCAGCGACCACCGCGAGCGCACTTACGGTACCTCCCCTCATTCTTCTCTCCTGCCATTCAGCGATGGTTAGCCCGACTTCACATCGGTGCGCTTATTAACGCGGCGATAGCTACCCTTCCATAATACGAATTGCAACACCCATTCTAATAAAGGCCGAGATCGCACCGTCTGCGCTTCTGCCACAGGACGACCAGACCGAGGTCACCACCAGGCACAACCCGATGAGCGCACGAGGCATAGCGGATGCGCAATCCAATTTAAGTATATCATTTTATTTGTTTATTTCACAATGACGCCGCTATGCGCCCGCCCTTTTCGGCAGGATCGCGAGCCCCGGGGAGCCGGAGTTGCGGCACTAACAGCGATCCCGGGCAGTTGACAGGCCTACCCACAACGCTCTAGCTATCCAGAACCGTCGTTCTATTAACCGGGTTGTGCGCTCGAGTAGCGATCGGAGGAGAGGCTGAGATGAGATTTTCCGTTTTCCTGAACGCCCGCACGACGGCGGCAGACCAGGATCGACGCCTCATATCGGACCTGATCGATCACGCGACGCGCGCCGAGGCGCTTGGATTCGACGCGGTGTTCATTCCCGATCACCATTTCACCGGCTATATGCCCGTGGCGAGTGACCCGATGATGTTTGCGGCATATCTCGCCGCAAAGCTCCCGCGGCTTCACTATGGTTTCTCGGTCACCTCTGTGCCCCTGCACAGCCCGGTGCGCTTCGTTGAGCGGGTGAACATACTCGACCAGCTGACAAACGGGCGCTTGCTGGTCGGCGTTGGCTCGGGAACCACACCGGAAGAAATGATTGGGTTCGGAGTCAACTACAAGGAAGCATCCGCGATCTCCGACGCCAATCTCGCCGTCGCCGAGCGGTTGTGGGCCAAGGAGATCGGCGATCCCCCGATCGAGTTCGACAATGGGCCGCACAAGGGCAAGGTGCTGCAACGAATCGCGCCGGCACCCTTTACGCCAGGACATGCCCGGCTGATGCCGGTCGCAATGAAGGAAGCGAGCGCCCGGCGCGCGGCGGAGCATGGCTGGCCGGCCTTCATACCGGCGTTCACCCCGCCCAATATCGGCGGTACCGAACCACTCAAGCACGTCACGAAATATTTTACCGCGTATCGCGACCTGCTTTTGGCGGCCGGGCATGACCAGGCGCGAATCGACGACGCGCTCTCATGGACGACGCACACCTATCAATGTGTCCACCTTGCCGAGAGCGACGATCAGGCGCGCGAGGAGCTGGAGGTGATCCTGCGGGCATATCAGGCCGCGGTGGATCGCGAGAAGTATTTCGCCGACGAGGCCGAACGGGACACCGCCAACCACAAGACCGACGAGACCCCGATGGCGCTCACGGACGACTGGATCGCGACATGGTGTCTCTACGGCAGTCCCGAGACGGTAATCGAACATCTCGAACCCTATGCGGAGCTGGGCATCGGCAATATCCTGTGCGGGACCACGACCGGTCCGCTTGACCAGCAGCGCCTCGACTGGGCCGACAGGACCCTGGAGCTGTTGTCGAACCATGTCTTGCCACGGTTCAACGGCGCGTGATGCCCGCAAGTCCGCACGTCGTCGGGATCGGCGGAACGACACGCCCCGGCTCGTCGGGCGAGCGCATGGTCCGCGCGGTTCTGGCCGCCGCCGAGGCGAAAGGGGCGAGGACGACGATGTTCGGCGGGGCCGAGCTGGCAGCGCTGCCCCACTTCGCACCGGAGCAGGACGAACGTACCGCCGAACAGCAAGCTTTCATTGCGGCCGTCCGTGACGCGGACGGGCTCGTGATCGGAACGCCGGGCTATCATGGCGGGATTTCGGGACTGGTGAAGAACGCGATCGACCTTCTTGAGGATCTGCCCGCAGACGAGCGGGCCTATTTCGACGGCCGGGCGGTTGGGTTGATCGTCGTGGCGGCCGGCTGGCAGGCGGGTGGCGTCACGCTGCAGGCGCTGCGTGGCGTGGTCCACGCAATGCGAGGCTGGCCAACTCCGCTCGGCATCACCGTCAACACGGTCGAGCAGAAGCCGTTCGACGCCGAGGGCAGACTGGCGGATGAGGGATTGCGTGCGCAGGTCACCGCACAGGCCGGGCAAGTGATGCAGATGGCAAGGATGACGCGGTGATCGACGACGACGCGCTCGCGCTCACAGCCGGGCGGGACATGTGGTCCACGCACCGGAGCGGCGACGCGCCGTCGGTGCGGATGGCTGACGGCCCGATGGGGATTGCGAGCGGCCGCGTGGACGAACGCGACATCTCGGTGCTGACGCCGAGCGGCGTCGCGATGGGCGCAAGTTGGGACCGGCTTCTGGTGGCGAAGGTCGGCACTATCGTCGGCACGGAGGCGAAGCGTCTCGGCGTCGACCTGATCCTCGCGCCCAATCTCAACCTGGCGCGCACGCCCAATGCCGGCCGTGCGTTCGAGATGTTCGGCGAGGATCCGTTGCTGGCCGGAGAGCTGGGCGCGGCATGGATCGGCGGTGTTCAGAGCTGCCGGGTCGGGTCAGTCGCAAAGCATCTGGTCTGCAACGACACGGAGACGCAGCGGGACCGTTATGATGCGATCGTCGATGAAACCACGCTACGTGAAATCTATCTTATGCCGTTCGAATTCGCCGTCCGTGCCGGCTGCGCGGGGCTGCTCGCCGCCTACAACAAGCTGAACGGCGAATATTGCGCCCAGAACGGACACATCCTCTCTCGCGTCGTCCGCGAGGATTGGCGTTTCGCCGGCTTCACGGTCAGCGACTGGTTCGGCACGCATGCCGGTGCTGCGTCGATCAACGCGGGGCTTGACCTGGAGATGCCAGGCCCCGCCCGCTTCATGGGTGAGAAGCTGCGTGACGCCGTGACGGCCGGCGAGGTCACGGCGGCGCGTGTGGCCGAGGCGGGAAAGCGGGTGCTGGACGCGGCGCGACGCTGGTCGGGGCCTGCTCCCGCCGCGCCCGGCGAGAATCGTGATGCGGTGCTGGCCGAGGCCGCCGCGGCGGGTTTTGTGCTGCTCCGCAACCGAGGCGACCTGCTGCCGCTGGTCCCGGCGTCCATCCGCCGGCTGGCCGTAATCGGGCCGAATGCTATCGCGCCCTGCTTTCAGGGCGGGACATTCGCCAGGATCGCACTGCGACCGGATGCAACGCTGCCCATTCCAGCGCTCGCCGCGCGATTCGGCGAAGAAACGGTTCGCTTTGCTCCGGGCTGCCCGCCTGCCTACCGCCTGCCACCGATGCCGGCGACGCCCGCGCGCGACCTGGGCGACGGTTGCGCGCGCGGGATGACGATCGAATATTTCGCCGACCATGATTTCACAGTCCTGCTCGGCGACGAAACGCGGGACACCAACTCGCTCACCTGGTTCCACGGAATGCACGATCTTGGCGCGTTCGAACGCCCTGGGGGCATCCGGGCAAGCGGGCGGATCACACCCACTGTGAGCGGCACGCACCGGTTCTTCATTGGCGGGACCGGATCCGTGCGACTGCGAATCGACGGTCGCGAAGTGCTCGCGGCGGAGCGGTACATCCCAGCCGCTGACGTGATGGGTGCGCTCAAGAGCGGCGACAGCGAATTCGTCGAAACCGTGCTGGAAGCGAATGTGCCGGTGCTGGTCGAGGCGGAGTTGCGCTACACGCCGGCCCGCGCCCACGGACTGTGGTTTGGAGTCGACGCGCCGCGTGATGCAGGTGCCATGCTGGCGGAGGCAGTCGCGATCGCGCGCGACGCCGACGCGGTGCTGTTGCTCGTCGGCGAAACCGCCGATGCCGGCGTGGAGAGCAAGGATCGCGAGACCACGGCGCTCCCACTCGAACAGCAGGCGCTCGTCAGCCACGTCATTGCGGCGAACCCGAACACGATTGTCGCCGTCAATGTCGGCCACGCGTTCGATCCGGGCTTTGCACAAGGCGCGGCTGCATTGCTCTGCGTCTGGTATCCGGGCGAGGCTTTCGGGCCGGCACTGGCCGCCGTCCTGGCGGGGGACCTGGAGCCGTCGGGACGCCTGCCGCTTGCGCTGGCGGCGGTCGAGGCGGACTATCCGGCGTTGCACGCAGCTCCCGGCACCGACGGGCGTCTGCCATATGCGGAGCGGCTGGGCATCGGCTATCGCGGCATGGCGGAGCGCGGACGACAGCCGGCCTTTGGCTTTGGTGAAGGGCTTGGCTATGGCCGCTTCGTCTTCGAGAGCGCCCGCGCCATGGCGACAGCGGAAGGCGGCCTGGACTGCCGCATCATGGTCCGAAATATCGGGCGCCGCGCAGCCGCTGCGGTAGCGCAAGTCTATCGCGAGGACGATGGCCTGGCGTTGCTTGGCTTTGCGAAGCAAGTGATCACCCCAGGCGATGCCGCAGAAATCCTGGTGGCGGTCGATCCGATCGCAATGCGTCGGTGGCGTGGGGACGGATGGCAGCCACCCACCGGCAGATTCCGGATCGGCGTTGGCCCCTCGTCGCTCGATCGGCCCCTCATGATCGAGATCGACCTTGGATAACGATCAGCAACCGGTGCCGACCGGCAACGGGAGAGACCAGATGGCACGCGTTTCCGAAATCCGCTTCGTGGGATATGCCGTTCCGGACCTGGTCGCCGAACGCCGCTTCTACAAGGATGTCTGGGGGCTGACCGAGGTTCCGTCGGACGATGGAATGGCCTGCGGCCCACTTGCGAGAGGGCCGAAATCGCGCGGTATTTGCGATCTGCCCGGAACTGGGTTCACCATTTCCTGCCTCCCGGCAAAGGTAAAGGGTGGCTCGGCGGGCTGGAACCGGGCGGTAGCCATCTTCGACTGAAGCAAAAGCTTGATCGTCCTTGACGCGAGCGGCGGATCGGCGTCAGTAATAGAATTATTGTTCTGAAAATGGAGAGGGCGATGGCCGAGCGGCTGCGCATGGGATTGATCGGCGGCGGCCCGGGATCGTTTATCGGCCCGGTCCACCGCATGGCAGCAGAGCTCGACGGCCAGATCGCGCTGGTCGCGGGGGCGTTCAGCAGCGATCCTATGCGATCGTTACAGGCCGGCGAGAGCTATGGCATCGATCCGCGGCGCGCCTATCCCGACGTGGCGACCATGCTCGCGACCGAGGCCGGCCGAGCCGACGCGATCGACTTTGTCGCGATCGCCACACCCAATCATCACCACTTGCCGGCCGCAACAGCGGCGCTGGCGGCGGGCTTCGCCGTGGTGAGCGACAAGCCAGCCACGGCGACCTTGGAGGAGGCGCACACGTTGCGCGACGCCGTGGCCGCCGCGGACCGTCCCTATGCGCTGACCTATACCTATACTGGCTATCCGCTGGTACGCGAGGCGCGAGAGCGCGTCCGGGGCGGCGCGATCGGCGCGGTCCGCAAGGTGGTGGTCGAATACCCTCAAGGATGGCTTGCCGGCCGCCCCGAGGACGAGGACAACCGGCAGGCAGCCTGGCGGGTGAATCCGGCGCAGGCCGGGCTCGGCGGATGTATCGGCGACATCGGTGTCCATGCGTTCAACCTGGCAGAGTTCGAAACCGGGCTCCGTGTCGAGCGGTTGCTGGCCGATCTCGGGACAGTCGTGCCCGGCCGCCTGCTGGATGACGATGTCAGCGTGCTGTTGCGCTTTGAAGGCGGCGCGCGCGGCCTGCTGATGGCGTCGCAGATCTCCATCGGCGAACTCAACGGGCTGCGCATCCGTGTCTATGGCGAGACCGGGTCGCTCGACTGGCGCCAGGAACATCCCAACAGTCTCCTGCTTCATTTCTCGGATGGCCGGACCGAGGTTCTCCGCGCAGGTGATCCGGGGTTGGGTGCAACCGCGCGCGCCGCGACGCGGCTCCCCGGCGGCCATCCGGAAGGATATCTCGAGGCGTTCGCGAACCTGTATCGGGACGTGGCCGCGGTACTGCGCGGCGGCATCGCGCCTGCCCTGCAAGGCATCGAGGAAGGCGTGCGCAGCATGGCGTTCATCGACACGGCGGTGCGCGCCAGCCGCGCGCAATCCGGCTGGGTCGATTTCGATGGTCGATAAGGGAGCCAAGCGATGAAGACGATCAAAGGACCGGGCATCTTCCTCGCCCAATTCGCCGGCGACGCAGCGCCGTTCGACCGGCTCGACACGATCGCCGACTGGGCGGCGGGGCTTGGCTATGCGGGTGTTCAGATACCCAGCTGGGATGTGCGGCTGTTCGATCTGGCGCGCGCGGCCGAAAGCCAGGATTATTGCGACGACGTCAAGGGAATGCTTGCCGGGAAAGGGCTGGCGATCACCGAGTTGTCGACACATCTGCAGGGCCAGCTCGTCGCCGTGCACCCGGCCTATGATGCGATGTTCGATGGGTTCGCCCCGCCGGCGGTGCATGGCAATCCGGCAGAGCGGCAGCGCTGGGCGGTGGAGCAGCTCCATTTCGCCGCGCGCGCGAGCCGGCGGCTCGGGCTATCGGCACACGCGACCTTTTCTGGCGCGCTGGCCTGGCCTTACGTCTACCCGTGGCCGCAGCGCCCGGCGGGCCTGATCGAGGAAGCCTTTGCGGAACTGGCGCGGCGCTGGCGCCCGATCCTCGACGCCTTTGACGAGGCGGGCGTCGATCTCGCCTACGAGATTCATCCGGGCGAGGATCTGCACGACGGTATCACCTTTGAGCGATTCCTCTCGGCGGTCGACCATCATCCACGCGCCAGACTGCTCTACGATCCCAGCCATTTCGTGCTTCAGCAGCTCGACTATCTGCAGTTCATCGACATCTACCATGAGCGGATCGCCTGCTTCCACGTCAAGGATGCCGAGTTCAACCCGACGGGACGATCGGGGGTCTATGGCGGCTATGCCGGCTGGACCGAGCGAGCGGGACGCTTCCGATCGCTTGGTGACGGCCAGATCGATTTCGGCGCGATCTTCGCCAGGATGGCGGTCAACGATTTCGCCGGCTGGGCGGTGCTCGAGTGGGAATGCGCCATCAAGCATCCCGAGACCGGCGCGGCCGAGGGCGCGCCGTTCATCCGCGACCACATCATCCGCGTTACCGATCGTGCATTCGACGATTTCGCGGCCGGAGGCACCGACAGCGCGCTGAATCGGCGCGTGCTCGGCCTTGACTGATCCTGATTACTACACGCAACGCAAAAGGACGATACCATGTACCTCTCCGCCTGTATCGAGTGGCTTTTTGCCGCCGAATGTCCCGACTTCTGTGATCGCATTCGCGCCGCCAAGGCGGCGGGCCTGAAGACGGTCGAGTTCCACCTGTGGCGTGACAAGCCGCTGGAAGACATCCGGCAAACGCTGGACGAAACGGGAGTCGAACTGTCGAGCATGGTCGTCGAACCCCGCCGCAGCCTGGTCGATCCTGCCCAGCATGGGGAGTTCATCGAGGCGGTGCGCGACAGCCTTGCGGCGGCCCAGCGTGTCGGCTCGCCTGCGCTGGTCGTCGCGTCCGGTTTTGCGCGGCCAGACGCCACGCGCACAGAGCAACACGCCTGCGCCGTCGCAGTCCTGAAGCAGGCCGCTGCCTTGGCAGGTGAAGCTGGGATCATGTTGCTGCTGGAGCCGCTCAATACACGGGTCGAGCATCCCGGCATGTTCCTCGACAGCACTGTCGAGGGACTGGATATCATTGCCGAGGTCGGCAGTCCGCATCTGCGATTGCTGTACGACATGTATCACTCGACCGTGATGGACGAAGACCCGGCGGTGGTGCTGGCGGGCCGTATCGATCTGGTTGGCCACATCCAGATTGCCGACGCGCCTGGACGCCATGAGCCGGGCTCCGGCACGATCGACTGGGCTCGCTACATCGCGGTGCTGCGCTCGCTGAGCTATGATGGCGCGCTTGGACTTGAGTACAAGCCGACGGGACCGACTGAGGAGACGCTCGCACGTACCCGGACCGCCCTCGGCCTCTGACTCGCCGCGGGCAGCCGCGTCGCGGCTGCCCGCGGATCGAGACGATGTCTGCCGGCATTAGCGTTTTGACGCAGGTAGGAGAGCGGACTATGCCCGAGCCATGCTGAGCACCAACTCCAAAAAGAGAACCGAAGATCCCGTTATAAAACGGCCTTTGTCAAAAGGCGGGGGAGGCGCGACCGCGGCTGAACCGGGCGAGAAGGTGCTCCGCGTCCCGCAACAGTCGCGTAGCCGCGCATCGTACGAGCGGATGCTCGATGCGGCGGAGAAGCTGCTACGCGAGCGTGGCAGCGACGAGGTGACGCTTACCGAGGTGGGCAAGCGCGGCAAGGTATCGATCGGATCGATCTATTGCCGCTTCGACAGCAAGGATGATCTGATCCGCGCTGTCCAGCAGCGTGTGTCGGCTGCGATCTCGGAAGAGCAATCGGGGACGCTGACGCGGTTGAGTCGGCACGCGACGTCGCTCGAAGGGTTGATGCGCATGCTGGTCGACGAACTCGCCGAGTCTCTCAAGCGGCACGCCAGCATTCTCCGACCGATGATGCTGCGCGCCAACCAGGATCCTGTAATCGGGAGCATGGGAAGAAGCGCACATGATGCGGTCGCTCGCGTGGCGGTGGACGCGATGCTGCGATTCAGCGATGATTTCAGCCATAGCGAGAAAGAGCGATCGGCCAATGCCGCATATTCGATCATCTATGCCGCACTTGCCCGGTTTTTGGGTCTCGGATCGTCGATGGAATCGTCGGAGCAAGGCGATTGGGAGGACCTGAAGTTCGATCTCGCATCCATGGCCACTGCGTATCTGACGACAGGGAAAGACCGCGCGCGCTGACAGCTGGCGATTGACGCACGAAAAATAGAATGATAGTTCCAAACATGAAAAGGCGTTAGTCGGGAGATCGGCAGTGCCGGCCCTTTGCATGGCGCGTCGTGGCCCCGGGGAGTTGGTGGCGTGCCAGCCAATCGGCTTCCAGCGGGCCGACGGAATTCGTGTCCGTGGAGCGCCGATCCGTGGGCGTCAGCCACGCTGGCACACGCCGTCTCCCATTGAAGCCCTATCGACGACGCCGAATCTCACCCTTGCTCGCGGCGGGGCTCCCAGACAGGAAGTAAATGCATGTCCGGCTTTGACATCAAACGAGGCGTAAGCCTGTACAGCTACCAGGAAGAATATTTTCTTGGCCAGAAGTCGCTTGAAGACCTGATTGCGGTTTCAGCCGAGATGGGTGCGTGCGGGATCGAGGTGGTCAGCGAGCAGACCTTCGCCGACTTCCCCAATCCCCTTCCCGCCAGCATCTACGACAATTGGCACGCCCTGATGGCGAAATACGGTACGACGCCGGTCTGCCATGACTTCATGCTCGACTACAAGAAGTACAAGGACCGACCGATGCCGTTTGAGGAGCAGGTCGCGTCATGCAAGGTCGATATCGATCATGCTGCGCGGCTTGGATGCCCTTTCACGCGCTCGCTCGTATCCGTCGCGCCCGAGGTCCTGGTCGCCTGCGCCGACTATGCCGAGAGCAAGAATGTCCGCATTCTGATCGAGGTGCACGCGCCGCTTCATTTCGATCATCCGTGGATCATCCGGCACGCCGAAGCCTTTGAGAAATCAGGCTCCGACTATCTGGGCTTTCTGCCGGATATGGGCATGTTCCTGTACCGCTTTCCGCGTGTGTGGAAGGAGAAGTTCATCCGGGACGGCGTGCCGCAGCGCATCGCAGACTATATCGACCAGGCCTATGAGGACCGGGTACTCAGCGAATATGTCATGCTGGAGGTCGAGAAGATGGGCGGCACCGGTCCGGCCATGGCGATGGCCGCGACGCTGCGCCACAATGCAGCTTTTGAGCCCAGGCGCATGCTGGACTTCATGCACCGGATTTGGAACGTCCATGGCAAATTCTATGAAATGACGGATGAGGGGATCGAATATTCGATTCCCTATGACGAGATCTTCCGGATTCTGAAGAAGGGCGGCTACAAAGGCTATATCTGCTCGGAATATGAGGGAAATCGGTGGATTCAGGACGGCTTTCCGGTGGACTCGATCGAGCAGGTGCGCCGGCAGCAGGAGATGTTCAAGAAGCTGATCGGTGAGCCCGCGCTTGCCGAGCCTGCCCTCGCTTAAGGAGCAAGAACGATGTTCGACAAATACATGATCTGCGAGGACGGATTCGAGAATGTCATGACCGACGGCCGCGCCGTCGGTTTCGCGTTCCTTGCGCGGCTACCCTATTACCGGGGTATCGGATTCTCGATGGTGGAGGATGTCGCTGTGACCGTGGACGGCGAGGCGGTCCCACGCGACGCGGTGCGTGTCACCAAGAGCGGGCGCAGCTGGACACTTGACGAGATGGAGACCGAATATACCGAGCGATGGAATTTCGGCGAGAAGGTCCGCATCGTCGTGATGAAGGACGGCGGTCTCGCACCGGGCCGGCATGCGCTCACGCTCGCCGAGCGCCTTCGTATTTCCTACCTGCCGTTCGTGCCGACGACGCGCGACAGCAAGGAGCTCGAGATCGCCGCCTGACGTACCCGCTCCAGATTCGTGACGCCGGAGGCGGAGCGCGGCAAGCGCCCCGCCCCCGTCTCGCGTGCACCGGATCGCTTCGGACAAGCCCGATATGACCAGCCTTGCATCGTCACCCACCCTGGTCGAGAGCGCCGCCACCCGTGCCGCCGGGTTCAGCGCGGTCGCGCGGCGCCTCGCCTTCTTCACCGTCAGCGTCGCATTCTTCATGGACGTGCTCGACGGCACGATCGTGAATGTTGCCATCCCCGCGATCCGGAGCAACCTCGGCGCGGGCGACGTCGCCATCCAGTGGATGATCGCGGGCTATTCGACTGCATTCGCCATCCTGCTGATTGGCGGCGGCCGCCTCGGCGACCTGATTGGCTACCGGCGGATGTTCGTTGCCGGTATGGCCGCCTTCACGCTCGCCTCGGGCTTGTGCGGCTTTGCGCAGACGCCGACGCAGCTCGTGCTGGCACGTATGCTCCAGGGCGCTACCGCCGCGTGCATGGGGCCACAGGTGCTCGCGATCATCCAGCTGCTGTATCCGCCGGCTGAGCGCGTCCGCATGCTGTCTTTCTTCGGCCTTCTGGGTGGGCTTGCCGCGGTTCTGGGTCCCATCATCGGCGGCGCGCTCATTGAAGCCGACATCGCAGGGCTGGGCTGGCGAACGATCTTCCTGATAAACCTGCCGGTCGGGTTCGCTGGCGTTGTCGCCGGGGCCTGGCTGCTGCCGGGCGGTCGCTCCGGTCATCCGTTGCGCGTGGATTTGGCAGGCAACGCGCTTGTCGTCGTCTTGCTGTTCGCATTGGTTTTCCCGCTGGTGGAGGGGCGCCAGCTCGGCTGGCCATGGTGGTGTTGGGCACTGCTGCTGGCAACCGTGCCGATCGCGACCTTGCTGCTGGCCCATCTGCGCCGCCGCATGGCGCGGGTCGGGTCGGCGCTGGTCGACCCCGCCATTTTCAGCGAGCGAAGTTTCGGCAACGGGCTGTTGACCTCGATCGTATTCGCATCCGCAAGCAGCGGCTTCCTGCTGGTGCTTACGATGCTGCTGCAGGTTGGTCTTGGGCTCGACCCGCTGAGCGCGGGACTCGCCCATATGCCGCTGGCGATCGGCGTCGGCACCGGTGTCAGCATGCTCGGCCGCCGTATCTTGTCCCGGCTGGGGCGTTCAGTGATCGCGGTGGGCGCGGGCGGCATGAGCCTTGGCGTGCTCGGGGTCGCCGCCGCGGTGCTGCTGGGCGGATCCATCGCTGCCATGGAAGCCTGTCTGTTTATCACAGGCCTGGGGATGGGAACAATATCGGGCCCGCTGTCGCCGATCGCGCTTGCGCGTATCGACAAGCAACATGCGGGTGCCGCCAGCGGCACGCTGAAGACTGTCCAGCAGCTCGGCGCCGCGATCGGAGCGGCAAGCGTCGGCACGCTGTTCTTCGTGATCGCGGGCGGAGCGCTAAGGGCTGACTCTACGCGCCACGGCTTCGTGGCCGCGGCAGGCGCCATCTCTATCCTCCTGCTGGTGGTGGCGGCACTCAGCCAGCGCTTTCCGCGCAAGCTTTTCGACCCGACCTGATTGGACCCACAACGACTGGTCGCAACGCGCGCTGGCCGGCCCCGAAATGAAGACTGGATTTGGCTGGGTGCAGGAGAAGCCGGCATGCTCGATGGCACCGGTCGCGGTAACCCCAGACGAGCTCGGGGCGGCATGGCGCGATAGCCGTGCCCATCTCGTCCTCGCAACCGATCGCAATAGCGAGGCCTTCGGTCGCGTCGAGGGTGGGCCGATGGCTTGGGGCTTCTGCGGCCTCATCGTCCATGCCACGCGCACGCGCCGGCTTTGCGCGGGAACCATAATCAGCTCGGGCACAGTATCGAAGGAGAATTTCCGCGAGGTGGGCTCGTCCCGCATCGCGGAAAGGCGCGGTATTGAGATCGTGGACAGAGGCAGGCCCGAAACGCCGAATCTCCCCTGATCAGCTCTGCCCGCGCCGACAGCGTGTTTGCGGGGACGTCAGGTATTCGCACCGGAAGCGCGAGGGGCAGCTTCTTTTCCAGCAGAGGCGTGAACAAGCCGGGATCGTCGCACCAGGCTTGCCGCCGCGACCAGGCCAGAGACGAGGCCGATCAGCCCCATCATCAGGAACGCACCTTGGATAGAGCCAGTGAGGAGGCCGAAGCGGTGGACGAGCCAGGGGCTGACAAACTGGCCGAGGAAGAAACAGGCCGTCCACACGCCCATGCCACGACCTCGATGCTGGACGGGCAAGCGAGTCTGCGTCCAGGCGATCAGCGAGGGCACTGTCATGCCCGTACCGATCTGCTGCACAATCACAGCCGCAACCATCCAGCGGTAGTCGGGTGCCAGGCCGATCCCAACCAAGCCGAGCCCGAGGATGATGAAGAAGGCGGCAAGCTGCACCGCGTTGGCTGTTCCACCCAGCAGTCTGAAGACCAGCGCGCCGAGCATCACGAACAGGCTGGGAATCACGATCAGCTCACTCAGATGGGCCGGGTTGGTGACGCCGACTTCGCGGAAGGCGAGGCCGCCATTGATGGAGAAGACATAATAGAGCGTTGCGGTGAGCAGCGTGACGCTCCCCGTCAACATGATCCAACCCCAGGGAAAGCCCTGTTTGACCGACGGTTCTCCGGTTGGCACCGCCTCTCTCTGGGCCGCGGTGGGTTCGAAAAGAAAGAGGAGCATGGCCAAGGCGATCGGAAACGCGACCGCATAGACGAGGAAAATGCCGTTCCAGCGCAGTGCCGTCACGGGGCCTGCGAGCAGAATGACGCCGCTGGCGAGGAAGGGCCCGACCAGGCCCTGGATGAACAACCAGTCGCGCCTGCCTGAATCATCCCAATAGTCGCCGAGCAGCGTGTTGACGATCGTCAGGATCGCGGCCTCACACAAGCCAAGCGCGAACCGCGACGCGAACAGAAAATCGAGACTTTCAACAAAAAAGGGTAATGTACCGATGATCCCGTACAGAAAGGTTGCGGCAATCAAGAGGTTGCGGCGACCAAGGATGTCGACCAGCCATCCCGCAAACGGTGCCGTCAGCGCGATCGTCAAGCCCGGTGCCGCGACCATCATCGGCACCTTCCAGTGCGCCGCTGGATCCGACCCGAAATGGTCAATGAGCGACGGCACCGCCGGCAGCATCGTAACGATCGCGAAGATCGGCAGAAAGGCAGACACCACGATCGTGATACCCTGGGGTATCAACGTCAGCCGGCGCATCGTGCTTAAGGCGCGCATCACATCTCCTAGCGTCGGCTCGTCTGGCCAGCTGATAAACAGAACTGATATTCTTATTGTGAAGTTGCGCCAGCGTGCGGCGCGCTGTCAAGCGCTTACGATCTCCCGCCTTGCAAAACTGGCCCAAAGCTCTCTCCGATACGCCAAGCGCCGCGCTCACGCACAACAAAAGCCGAATGCGCTTGGCACATAAGAACATTCGTTCTAATGTTGATCCAATGAGAGATCAGGGAGCAGGATGTGACTCGTGAGGTGTTCGATTACGTTATTGTCGGCGCGGGCTCGGCTGGCTGCGTGCTGGCCAATCGCCTAAGCGAGGATCACCGGAACCGCATTCTCCTGATCGAGGCAGGCGGCCGCACGGACCAGTGGTTCATCAAGATGTCCGCTGGCTTCATAGCGGTGGGACAGAAGCCGGAATTCTTCTATCAATTTCCGGTGGATCCGCTGCTCGGCAGGGAACCGGAAACCCAGAAATACGGTCGCGGCCTGGGCGGTTCCTCCGCAGTCAACGGCATGTGGTACCTTCGGGGTATGCCCAAGGACTATGACGGCTGGAGCAAGATGGGGCTTCCGGACTGGACCTGGGCCGATATCGAGCGGAGTTACCGCTGGCTTGAGAGCTATCGCGAAAACGGGGCGGATCCGTCGCGTGGACGCGATGGCCCGCTTCAGGTGACCCAGTCTGACCTGAAGGATCCAATCCTTGAGCCGATCACCAAGGCCTTCGAGGGCATGGGACTACCTTGGCTGGAGGATATCAATACGCCGGGCGCGCAAGGTGTGGGACGCACGCAGTTCACGGTGGATCGACGCGGCGAGCGGGCATCGAGCTGGACGGCGTTCGTCGCGCCGATCAAGTCGCGGCCCAACTTGACAGTGATGTCCGAAGCCGTGGTTGACAGGATCCTGATCGAGGAAGGGCGTGCCACGGGCATCACGGGCCGGCTGAGTGATGGAACGGCGTTTGAATACCTCGCCGAGACGGAGGTGATCGTATCGGCCGGCGTGTACAACTCTCCCGCCCTGCTCCAGCGATCGGGGATTGGTCCTGCGAAGCTGCTCGCGGAATTCAAGATCCCGCTCAAGCTGGACCTGCCGTCCGTCGGCCAGAACCTGTGCGATCATCACACCATCTCGATCAGCTTCGAACTCAACAACCACGCCGGCGACAATCGCGAGTTCACGGGTTGGCGGCTCTATCGCCATGCCCTTCAATATTTTCTTTTCCGGAGCGGTCGCATGACGCGAGTCGGCATGCCCCTCACGGCGCTCTGCTCGACGGTCGGGCAACCTGACTGGCCCGATATCCAGATCGCGGCGGCGCCCTTCGCCATGAAGTCATCGAAACAGAGGAAGGCGGACCCGGGTCGAGGCCCACTCACCGAAACACCTGGTATTACCTTTTTGGCATTCGACTTGCGCCCCCTCTCTCGCGGTTCGGTGCGTATCGCCTCCACGGATCCGACGCAGAGCCCGTCGATCAACCTCAACTGGTGGGCTGACGATCGTGATCGGGCGAAGGCGGTGGAAATCCTGCGAGCACTGAGGCGCCTCGCCGCTTCGCCGTCACTCGCGAACTATGTGGGCGAGGAGTGGACGCCAGGCCGGGCCGCACAGACGGACGACGAGTTGATTGAGGAACTCAAATGGATGATGAGCCCCGGCCTCCATGGGACCGGCACCTGTTCGATGGGCGCCTCTTCATCGACGTCCGTGGTCGACGGCCATTGCCGGGTGCACGGCATCAAGGGCCTCCGGGTTGTCGATGCTTCGATCATGCCGACGCCGGTGTCCGGTAACACCAATGGACCGACCATGGCGGTGGCGGCGAGGGCAGCGGAGCTCATCCTAGCAGACGAGGCGGCAGTTTCCCGCGGTAACGCGATGTCCAACTAGGCCAGGCGCTCGCCAGCTTGGCGCGGTCTGTCTCAAGTCGCGTAATTCGCCGCAGCGGCGGTGGCTGTTTCAGATATTTGAGCACGCGATCGGCAGCATGGTGCGCCTTTCGGCCAGCCGCGAAAGCATGAGCGAGGCCACCCAAGCGCTCTGCTTCCTCGTCGGCGCCAATTCGATCTTCACCGGCGAGAAGCTGTTGACCACCGGCAATGCCGGCGGCGGCGACTAAGTGCTGTTCGCCAAGCTCGGTCTCAAGCCGATGCAAGGCACGCAGCCGTTGCGGGTGGAATTCGAACCCATCATGGGCATTGCCCGATGCTTAGCTCCCTCCTCGTTGCCAATCGCGGCGAGATCGCGTGCCGGATCATCTGCACCGCGCGCAAGCTCGGCATCCGCACGGTGGCGGTCTATTCGGACGCCGACACCAAGGAGCTTCATGTCCGCCAGGCCGACAAGGCGGTGCATATCGGATCGTCGCCCGCGCGCGAAAGCTATCTGGTCGGCGAGAAGGCCATCGCGGCCGCGAAGGCGACTGGTGCCGAGGCGATCCACCCAGGCTATGGATTCCTTTCCGAGAATGCCGATTTCGCGCAGGCGGTGATCGATGCCGGGGTCATCCGGGTGGGGCCCAACCCTTCCAGCATCCCTGCCATTGGGCTGAATGATGCCGCCAAGGAACGGATGATCGCGGCCGGCGTGCCGGTTACGCCGGGCTATTTGGGCGAGAATCAGGAGCCTGATCACCTCGCCGCCGAAGCAGCCAAGGTCGGCTATCCGGTGCTGATCAAGACGGTCGTGGGCGGCGGCGGCAAGGGGATGCGGCGGGTCGATGATCCGGCCGATTTTGCCGATGCACTGGCCTCGCGCCAGCGCGAGGCGGCTTCCTCTTTCGGCAACACCCAGGTGCTGATCGAGAAATACATCCGCCATATCGAAGTGCAGGTGTTCGGGGACACGCACGGCAATGTCGTCCACCTGTTCGAACGCGGCTGTTCGCTCCAGCGCCGCCACCAGAAGGTGATCGAGGAGGCCCCTGCCCCCCCGGCATGGACGAGATCACGCGGCAAGCGATCTGCGCGGCGGCGGTGAAGGCGGCCAAGGCGGTCGATTATGGCGACCGAGCTGTCAGTTCCCGTTAGGGCTCACGGCTTCCGCCCGACCGGCTCATCACGACCGACAGCAAGTTTCGACACTCTGACGACGCCAATTGGGTCGGAGAATATGGTCGCGCGCGGCCGGCAGCCGCACTCCGGGGCATCAATTCGAGCGGATTCGACACCGCTAAAGCGCTTAGGACGAGCCGAAATCGCCATGTGCCCGATTTGTTACCTGAAGCTCGATTTGCCTGGTTATTTTCAGACTCTTGACGACCCATACGAAGAGAGGCACAATCAGATAACCTACGGAAAAACCGCGGGTTATCTGGTCTCAAGCTTTGATTTCGGAATGGTGCCCCCGGCGAGATTCGAACACGCGGCCTACGGTTTAGGAAACCGTCGCTCTATCCGGCTGAGCTACGGGGGCACGGGGCGGTTGGTAGAGATTGGCCCCGCGCCGGTCAATCGCCCCGGAATCGCAACCTCAGTTGACTGCGTCGGGCGGCACGATCGGGAAGGGCAGCGGCGCGATCGGGACGCCTTCGTCGGCCAGCTCCTTCGCCTGCCCGACCGTCGCCTGGCCGTGAATCGGGGCGGGATCGGCGTCGCCGACATGCATTGCCCGGGCGCGGTCGGCAAAGGCGCTGCCGACCCATTCCGACTTCTCCAGCGCCTTGCGCTGCGCCTCCGCCAGCGCCTGCATCGCCGCCTTCATCACGGCAGGGCTCGGCGTCTCGACGGAAGCGGGCGCCTGGACATTGCCCCTGGTCGCGATATTGGGCGCCATCACGGCCTTGCCGATATCGCTCGCGCCGCAGATCGGGCAAGATAGCAGCCCGCGCCCGCGCTGATCCTCGAACGCATCGCTCGATCCGAACCAGGCCTCGAACACATGGCCGCTCGCGCAGCGCAGATCGAAGACGATCATGCCGCCGTCACCGCCGGGATCGCGCGACGATGGGACAGCACCGGGATGCGGCTCCGCACATCGTCGATCCGCCCCGGATCGATCTCCGCGAAGCCAAGGCCAGCCGCCTCGCCCATGTCGAGCAGCACCTCGCCCCAGGGATCGATCACCAGCGAATGGCCATAGGTCGCGCGGCCATCCTCGTGCACGCCGGTCTGCGCCGCCGCGACGACATAGGCGCCCGCCTCGATCGCCCGCGCGCGCAGCAGGATGTGCCAGTGCGCGGCGCCCGTCGGCCGGGTGAAGGCGGCCGGCACCGCGAGGATCGTCGCGCCGGCGTCGCTCAGTGCGCGGAACAGGTCGGGGAAGCGCAGATCATAGCAGATTGCAAGGCCGAGCTCGCCAGCCGGCGTCTCTACCACCACCGCACCCTTGCCGGGCGCATAGGAGTTTGACTCGCGCCAGCTCTCGCCAGTCGGCAGATCGACGTCGAACAGATGGAGCTTGTCGTAGCGGGCGCGGATATTGCCCTCGGCATCGATCACGAAGCCGCGATTGGCGAGCTTGCCGCCCTCTTCCTCCTTCACGGCGAGCGAGCCGAGATGGACCCAGATGCCGTGCGCCGCCGCGGCCTCGCGCACCGCCGCCAGAACGGGGTCGTCGCCTTCCGCGAACAAAGAGCTCGCCGCGCGCGCCTTGTCGCTATCGAGCAGCCCGGACATTTCCGGCGTGAACAGCATCGCCGCGCCGCCGGCCGCAGCCTCGGCGATCGCGTCCGTCATCGTGCGCGCATTGGCGGCGGGATCGATCCCGCTCGTCATCTGGAGCAGCGCGATCTTCATGCCGCGAGCAAGGCGTCCAGCTTGCCCTCGCGATCGAGCGCGGCGAGATCGTCCGAGCCACCGATATGCTTTCCGTCGATGAAGATCTGCGGCACGGTGCTGCGCCCGCCGGCGCGATCGAGCATCTCGGCGCGTTTCGGGCCGCCCAGCGAGATGTCGAATTCCTCGACCTCGACACCCTTGGCGTCGAGCAGGCGCATCGCGCGGGTGCAATAAGGGCAGAAAGCTTTGGTGTAGATTTCGATCTTGGCCATCACCCAGAAATGTGGGGCGTGCCCCCGCTTGTCAATCGTTCGCGGCGGGATCGAGCACGCGCGCCCAGCACAGGATCACCACGCTCGCCGCGCCGGCGCGCAGCAGGATGCGCGTACAGGCGTCCGTGGTGGCGCCGCTGGTATGGATATCATCGATCAGTATCACTGCCTTGCCGCGCAGCTTTTCCCGGTCGTCACGGCCGACGAAGAAGGCGCCTGCAACCGCCCTGGCCCTTGCCTTTGCGCCCATCGCCCGGAGGAACGGCGTCGCCCGCACCCGGCGAAGCAGCAGCGGATCGTTCGGCACGCCGGTCTCGCGGGTCAGCGCGCGGGCGATCAGCGCTGCCTGGTTGAAACCCCGCGACCAGAGCCGCCAGCGGTGCAGCGGCACCGGGATCAGCAGATCGGCCCGTTCGGGCATCAGCCGTACCATCTGCCGCGCGACCGTCTCGGCAAAGGCGGTGCGGCCGCCATATTTGAGCCGTAGCGCGACCGTCCGCGCGACATCGCCATAAGCGACCGCCGCGCGCACCCCGGCATGGCGCGGGCGCTTGCCGTGGCAGGTGGCGCAGAGCGCGCCCGGCCCACGATCATAAGCGAAGGGCACATGGCAGGCAGCGCACCACGGCGGTGCCAGGAAGCGCAGCTCGCTCCAGCAGGTCGCGCAAAAGCGGTGATCGTCGCCGGTGACGGCGCCACAGCCCGGGCAGCGCGGCGGCAGCGCGAGATCGGCGGCAAAACGCAAAGGAGCGAGCAGGCGCGCCACATCCCCTTGTCGCGCCGCGCATCCGGCGGCACAAGCCCGCAGGGTGAGCGTCCCCGACATCTTCGACCGCATAGCCCGCCGCCTGCGCCGCGACCGCGCCGCCGCGAACTTCGCAGACCATGATTTCCTGCGCGCGGCGATGCTCGACGGCATCCAGGATCGGCTCGACACCGTCACCCGCGGCTTCGAGGATGTGCTCGACCTAGGCTGCTTCGACGGCGCGTTTCAGCCGCCCCCTGGCGCGCGGATCACGCGGTGCGACGCCGGCTCCGCCTTCGCGACACAGGCCAGCGGCGTGCAGGCCGACGAGGACAATTTGCCCTTCCCCGCCGATGCCTTCGATCTGGTCGTCTCGGCCGGCGTGCTCGACAGCGTCAACGATCTGCCCGGCGCGCTGACCCTGATCCGGCGTGCGCTGCGCCCCGACGGCCTGTTCCTCGCCGCCTTTACCGGCGCGGGCACGCTCGCGACCCTGCGCGCGGTGCTGCGCGAGGCCGAAGCCGACCGCCCCGCCGCCCGCATCCACCCCCAGATCGACGTGCGATCAGCCGGCGACCTGCTCGTCCGCGCCGGCTTCGCCCTCCCCGTCGCCGATGTGGAATCGCTCACCGTGCGCTACGGGGACATGGGCAGGCTGTTCGGAGATCTGCGCGGCATGGCGGCGACCAACCTGCTGATCGGCCGCACCCCGCTCCGCCGCGACACGCTCGCCCGGGCGGCAAGTCTGTTCGCCGACCGCGCCGACCCCGACGGCCGCACGGCCGAACGCTTCGAGCTCATCTTCCTGACCGGCTGGGCCCCTGCCCCCTCACAACCGCAACCAGCGCGGCGCGGCAGCGCCACCGCCTCGCTGACAGAGGCGCTCAAGCGGGCGGGCGGAAGCCAGGCCGAATAGGCATTCAGCGGCCCGGCCGAAGGGCATGTCGCTTCCCGGCGGAGGCGAGGATTTGCTGGCTGTTCCTGGCTGTTTCGGAGGATCATTTTCTTGCTGGCTGTTATGTTGGAGCCGAACCCGGGATTTACGGATTGATTTCAGGTGCTTGGAGTGTGCTGGCTGTTTTCGAATAACAGCCAGCTATCAGCCAGCGTAACAGCCAGCAAACAGCCAGCAAACAGCCAGCATGCTGGCTGTTCCGGCGATTATCAGCCAGCCAATTGTCCAATAGGATTCAAACTTAGAAAGAGCGGGGCAGCGTCTTGGGAGAGGCGCGGGCCGATCGCGGGTCTGCCGGACTCCGCTGCCATGTTGAATCGAGGCGGCTCGTAACCACGATCCCCTGTCGGCTAAAGTCATACGCCTGGCAGCCTCCGGAATCGGGGCTGGAAGCGATCACGTCAGGTCATTTGCGCGTTGGCCGGCGAACGACTGGCTACGCAAAACCCCGCGTTCCCATGGTCCGAGTCGAACGGGCAGCGTCCACGGCTGCCAAAGCCCAACCCGCAAGCAGTCATTCAATCGGGTGTCATCACCTGACGACCGAGATGGAATGGCGTCCCCCCAGTATGCGCTGCCGTCATCAAACCCATAGCGAGACCCGATTTCACTCTCCGCGGTGCCGTCGGTAGCAAACCAGCCACCGTGACCCTTCGACACCGGAGACTGACATGAAATCCTTGCACATCGTCGCGCCGATGCTGGCGGCCTTCTTGCTTGCGACCGCGCCCGCCCAAGCGCGGCCAGCGAGCGCTCCGGCGCCGGTCGCGCTTCCCGTCGCCGCGGCTGATGGCGTCGTCCAGCTGCGCAGCGCGAACGGCTTCGATGACACGGTCGCGCGGCTCAAGGCTGATGTCGCGGCCAAGGGCATCCGCTTCTTCGACGCGATCGACCAGACCAGCCTGGGCGACGGTGCGGGCCTGAAGATCCGCCGCTCGACGCTGATACTTTTCGGCAATCCGCCACTCGGCGTGCAGTTCCTTCAGTCAAACCCATATGCCGGCCTCGACTGGCCGGTGCGCATGCTCGTGATCGAGGGCATGGATGGCAGCGTGTCGGTCGCCTGGACCGATTTCGGCTTCATCGCCCACCGCTATCGCATCACTGACCGCGGCCCGCAGCTCAAAATGGCGAGCGAGGTCGCCGCCTCGATCGCGACCGCCGCCACGTCACGATGATCTCGGGCTGGGCAGCGCTCGGCGCGACGATCGCCCTTCTGTCCGCCGCGCTGATGGGTCTCGCCATCCAGCGCGGCGCGACCTGCATGGTCGCCGCGGTCGATGAGATCGTGACCGCAAAGCGGGCCACACGAGCGCTTGCACTGGCGGAGGCCGCCTTATGGGTGGGCGGGCTGATCGCGATCGCGCAGATCGCCAGTGTGCTCGCCATCTTCCCGTCGCGCTATCCGGTCACCGGTTTCACGGTGCTCGGCGGCGTGCTGCTCGGAACCGGCGCCTGGATCAACCGCGCCTGTGTGTTCGGCGCGATTGCCCGGCTCGGCTCGGGCCAATGGGCCTATCTCGCGACCCCGATCGGCTTCTTCCTGGGCTGTTTGGTTCCATTGCGCGCGCAACCGGCGCTGCCGGGGTCGAACCATGTCACGCCCTTCGTGAACGCGGGGCTGGTCGCCATGGGCTTTGCTGCTCTTGCCGCATGGCGCCTCGCCCAGGCCGCCCGCGCGCCCGGGTTCTTTAGCCATCTCTGGCATCCGCACCGGGCGACCCTGCTGATCGCGATCACCTTCGTCACGACGATGCTGACGGTCGGGCTTTGGGCTTATACCGATGCGCTGGCCGCGCTAGCGCACGCGATGGACGCGCGGCTGACGCTCCGCCTGGCGATGGTCCTCGCGCTGCTCGCGGGCGCGATCGCCGGCGGATGGATCGCGGGCACGCTGCGACCCGAGCGGCCGACCCTTGCCGCGCTGCTGCGCTGCACCACCGGCGGCATGCTGATGGGCGTGGGCGCCATGCTGGTGCCGGGCAGCAATGACGGGCTGATCATGATCGGCCTGCCGCTGCTGCAGCCCCATGCCTGGGTCGCGGTCTTCACCATGACGATGTCGATCGCCGCGTCGATTATGCTGGCGCGGCATTTCCGCCGGCCGGGCGCCGCATAGGCGCCTGGCCGGATTGCTCCGAACCGATCCTGCTCGCCGCTGGCAGAGATCGTTGAGCAATGGTAACGAATGAGCGGCGCCCAAAGGAGAGGCGACTAAAATGGAGATGCAGCAGGTCCGTTATTTCGTGGCGCTCGCGGAGACGCTCAATTTCACGCGCGCGGCGGAGCAATGCAATGTCAGCCAGCCGGCACTGACCCGCGCTATCCAGCAGCTCGAATATGAGCTGGGCGGCCCGCTGTTCCACCGCGAGCGCAACAACACGCATCTCTCCGAGCTTGGCCGGATGATGCTTCCCTATCTCGAGACCGTCGAGGCCTCGACACGTGCCGCCAAGCAGGCGGCGAGGTCAGCGAAGAAGATCGAGAACGTCACCCTGACGCTGGGCGCGATGTGCACGATCGGGCCGCAATTGATCTCCGATCTGATCGTCCGGTTCCAACGCGAACATCCCGATGTCGAGGTCAGCGTGATTGATGGCGAGGCGCAGGCGATGATCGCCAGGCTCGAAAAGGGCGATCTGCACATCAGCATCGTCGGCGTTCCCGAGGAGCTGCCCGAGGCTTTTCATCAGGTGCCGGTCTTTACCGAGCGCTTCGTGATCGTGCTGCCCCCTGATCATCCCTGGGCGGCGAAGAACGCGATCCGGGTCGCCGAGCTGAATGGCGAGCCCTATGTGGGGCGGACCAATTGCGAAGTGTTCCAGACGGTGACCGAGGATTTCGCGCGTCGCGGCGTCAGCACCAGAAAGGTGTTCAGCTCGCCGCGCGATGACTGGGTGCAGAATATGATCAAGGCCGGGCTCGGCTTCGGTTTCTTCCCCGAATATTGCGTCACTGATCCGGATCTGGTGATCCGCCCGCTGATCGAGCCGGAATATTCGCGGACCATCTATCTGGCGACGGTGCGGGGCCGCCCGCACTCGCCTGCCATCGGCGCGTTCGTGCGCGAGGCGCGACGCCACAACTGGCCGCCTTTTCAGCCTCATTCCGGGCAGGACTGACAATCGGGATCGCGTTCGACCAGCAGGTCGTGACAATCCGCCAGCGCGTCGAGCGCGGCGGTGATGCCGGCATGGCTGGCGGTCTGGACGAGGATCTCGACGATTTCGGCTTTGGTCCAGCCGAGATGGAGGGCAGCGGCGACATGGATGCGCAACTGCGCCGTCGACCGCCCCATCGCTGCATAGGCTGAAACCGCCGCGAGCGCGCGCAGCTTGAGGTCGAGTCCAGGGCGGGAGAGAATTTCGCCATAAGTGAAGCCAAGGGCGAGGCGGACGAAATCGGGCGCGACCTCAGCGGCCCGGTTGCGGCTGGCATCCTGGCCAGCGCCGGTCTGGGCCAGCACCTCCAGGCCGAGGCGATACGGATCGGTCACATCATGATCCTGAACTGAAAAAGGGGTGGCGCGGTGCCCGGCATCCTCATGCGGGCACCGCGCCGGAAGGCGTCAGGTGGGGGGGAGCCGACGCCTCCATGACGGGCGTCAATCGCGGGCCTTGACGTCCGCCGAGAGTAATATGGCCGGGACCGAACCGGTATTCTTCCACCAGTGCGAAATGCCGTCGGATTCGCTGGCGATCTCGCCGGCCTTGTGGACGATGCCGACCGAGCAGGTGCTGCGGTTCTCGGTGACTTCGCCGGTGACGACGATGATCAGCGCCGGGCGGCCGACATGGCTGTGCAGCGGCACGATCCCGCCCGGCTGGACGACCAGGCGCCGCATGCGCAGATCCCGCCCGTCGACATTGATCTCCTTGCCGAGATCGACTGAGCCGATCACGTCATCCGTGACATCGACCGGCATGGTCGGCGCGGCGGTGAGCGGGTTGGCGGCGGCTTTCCCGGCCGGGCACATGCCGGCAAAGGCGGGCGCTGAGACAAGAGCGGCGGCGGACGCGGCGAGCGCCGCGGCTATACGGATATTGAGCTTCATATGATGTCCTTCCTGATGTGAAAACCTTTGTCACGGGAGGCAGCTCAGCCGGCTGGGGGAGGGTGGCCGGAGCGGTCCGCATCCCGTGACAGCCCGAAAACTAGGCGGGGGCGGCGGGCGGGGACATTCGATTGTCCGCATCGTTTCCATGCGCGAAGGGCATTTCAGTCAGCGCGGCGCGACGGGCATGTTTGGGACACACCATCCCGAGGAACCTGCCATGACCGTTCAACCCGTCGCCGCGCTGAAGCCGGCATCCATTTCCGCACGCCCGCTTTCCGGCCGCGTCGCGATCGTCACCGGATCGACCAGCGGCATCGGCTTCGGCATCGTGCGAGCGCTCGCCGAAGCCGGCGCCGACATCGTCCTCAACGGCCTGGGCGATCCCACCGCGATCGAGGCGATCCGCGCTGAGCTTGAAGACACCTGCGGCGTCCGTGCCGCCTATGACGATGCCAATCTGATGGACCCGGCGGGTGCCGTCGCGCTGGTCGAAAACGCCGCGATCGCGTTCGGGCGGGTCGACATCCTGGTCAACAATGCCGGCATCCAGCATGTCAGCCCGATCGAGGATTTCCCGCCAGAGAAATGGGACGCGATCCTCGCGCTCAACCTTTCGGCCGCCTTCCATGCGATCCGCACCGCCTTAGCGCCGATGAAGGCGGCCGGCTGGGGTCGCATCGTCAATGTCGCTTCGGCGCACGGCCTCGTCGCCTCGCCCTTCAAGAGCGCCTATGTCGCCGCCAAGCACGGCATTGTCGGCCTGACCAAGACGGTCGCGCTCGAAGGCGCCCGCTTCGGCGTCACCTGCAACGCGATCTGTCCGGGCTATGTCTGGACCCCGCTGGTCGAAAACCAGATCGGCGACACGGCGCAGGCGCGCGGGATCAGCCGCGAGGAAGTGATCGAGACAGTCCTGCTCGCGGCCCAGCCGAGCAAGCGCTTCGCGACTGTCGAGGAACTGGGCGCGCTGGCAGTGTTCCTGTGTTCCGACGCGGGCCAGTCGATCACTGGCGCGGCACTGCCCGTCGATGGCGGCTGGGTGGCGCAATGAGCGCCCGGCTCCATATCGCCCGCCGCGACCAAAGCTGTATGCGGCCCGAGCTCGCTGCCTTCTTCGCGATCGCGCGGAGCTGCCCGTCGCCGGTGAAGCATGCCGAGACAGCGCCGCGCGGCGTGCTCGGCGAACTGGCCAGGCACGGCAGGCCGTGACCCCGCGCCCGCATGACGCGGCGCCCGCCATCCCAGGAGATAAAGCATGACCCGACCAACTCTTCACGACGAACTGCGCAGCCATGGCCAGCAGGTGCTGGTGCTTCAGGGCGGCGGCGCGCTCGGCGCCTATCAGGTGGGCGTCTATCAGGCGCTACACGAAGCAGGCGTCGAGCCCGACTGGGTGATCGGCACCTCGATCGGTGCGATCAATGCCGGGATCATCGCCGGCAGCAAGCCGGCCGAGCGGATGGACCGGCTGCGCGAATTCTGGCGCAGGATGGAACATGGTCACGCCTTCGACTGGGCGCTGCCGACCCAGCTTGCGGCATCTTTCCGCAACCTGTCGACGACATGGGGCGGCCTTCCCGCCTTTTTCGCGCCGAACCCGATGGCGTTCCTCAATGCGCACGCGACGCTCGGCGCCGAGGGGGCCGGCTATTATTCAGTCGATCCGCTCCGCCAGACCCTCGCCGACCTGATCGATTTCGACCAGGTCAATGCGGGGCCGGTCCGCCTGACCGTCGGTGCCTCACGCGTCACCTCAAGCGAGATGCATTATTTCGATTCGCGCGATACGCCGCTCGACCTGCGTCACATCCTGGCCTCGGGCGCTTTGCCGCCCGCCTTTCCTGCGGTGCGGATCGATGGCGAGCTCTATTGGGATGGCGGCATCCTCTCGAACACGCCGGTCGAAGTGGTGTTCGACGACAATCCGCGGCGCGATTCGATGGTGTACGCGGTCCATATCTGGAACCCGCATGGCGCCGAGCCGACGACGATCCAGGAGGTGATGAACCGCCAGAAGGACGTCCAATATTCGAGCCGCGCGGGAAGCCATATCAAGCGGCAGCGCCAGCTCCACCGCCTGCGTCATGTCATCACCGAGCTCTCGGCACTGGTGCCGCCGGACAAGCGCCAGTCGCCCGAGGTCGCGAGCCTCGCCGCCTATGGCTGCCCGACCCGCATGCACGTCATCCGGCTGCTCGCCCCGGCGCTGGAGTGCGAGGATCACAGCAAGGATATCGATTTCAGCGCGCCTGGCATCCGCGCGCGCTGGGATGCCGGCTATGCCGATACGATGCGCACGCTCGAAGCGGCGCCGTGGCGCGGCGAGGTCGATCCGCTCGAAGGCTTTGTCCTGCACGAAGCGATGGGCGGCGAGATGGTCGAAACATCGGCCGCGCGCGGCTGACCTGCCGCCCCCACCTGCCGTCCGACGCATCGAAACCATGCATTCTCGGTAGCGGACGCGAGGCGGCTTTCCCGCGATTGAAGAGCCGCACCCGCGAAGGGCGCACCCAATCAAAAAAGGAACCCCAGGATGAAGACCGTCAATATCGCCCTCACCGCCGCCGTCCTCAGCGCGCTCGGCACCGCCGCCGCGCATGCCGGCCCGGTCGCGGCGCAGCCCGGCATGGACAAATGCTATGGTATCAGCCTCGCCGGCAAGAATGACTGCAAGGCCGGTGCCGGCACCAGCTGCGCGGGCACCTCGCACGCCGCCTATCAGGGCGATGCGTGGAAATATGTCGCCCGCGGCACCTGCGCCAAGATCAAGACCCCCAAGGGCTATGGCTCGCTGACCCCGAAGCGCTGACCATGACCCGTCCGACCGCTGGCGTGGCATTCAAGCCGCAACATTTCGACGAGGCCATGGCCGCGCCGGCGGCCGGGCTGTGGTTCGAGGTTCATGCCGAGAATTACATGGTTGCCGGTGGCCCCAGGCTGGCGATGCTCGAGGCGCTCCGCGCCGCACGGCCGCTCTCGCTGCACGGCGTCGGCCTGTCGCTCGGCGGCGCGGAGCTGCCTGACAGCGATCATATCGCGGCGCTCGGGCGCCTGGTCGATCGCTTCGATCCGTTCCTCGTCTCCGAGCATCTCGCCTGGTCGCGGATCGGCACGCGCTGCCTGCCCGATCTGCTGCCGGTGCCGCGAACCGGCGAAGCCCTGGCCTGCGTCACGCGCAATATCGATATCGTCCAGCAGGCGCTCGGCCGGCAGATCCTGATCGAGAATCCGGCGCATTACCTCCCGGTCGACGCGCTGTGGAGCGAGCCCGATTTCCTGCGCGAGATCGTGTGGAAAACCGGGTGCGGACTGCTGATCGACGTCAACAACGTCGCGGTCGCCGCCCATAATCTCGGCTATCATGCCGGCCGCTATTTGGCTGAGCTGCCGCACGATGCGGTCGGCGAGATCCATATCGCCGGCCATGCGCCCGACCCGGTCCATGGTGCCGGATTGCTCATCGACAGCCATGACAGGCCGGTCTCCGAGACGGTCTGGGCCCTGCTCGAAACCCTGCTTGGCCACACCGGCCCACGCCCGGTGCTGCTCGAACGCGACGGCGACGTGCCCCCTTTCGCCGACCTCATGGCCGAGCGCGACCGCGCCGCCGCCATCCTTGCCGGAAAGGTTCTCGCTCATGTCTGATCTTGCCGCCTACCAGCGCGACTTCGTCGCCACGCTCGACAACCCCCGTGTCGGTCACATCGCGCTTGCGGTCTATCGCAACACGGCGATCAAGGGCGCAGTCGATGCGCTCGCCGATAATTACCCGACGATCATGGCGATCCTCGGCGATACCGCCTTTCTCGCGCTCGCCGCCGATTTCGTCGCCCTGTCGCCACCCGACAGTCCGGTGCTTGCCGGCTATGGCGCCGGGTTCGCTGACTGGCTCGAACTGCAGCCGATCGGCCAGGCGCTGCCCTATCTCTCCGGTGTCGCCCAGATCGACCGGATGGGGACGGAGTCGCATCTCGCCGCCGATGGCGATGCGATCGATCCGGGCGCGCTCGCCGCGATCTCCGCCGAACAATGGTCGCGCAGCGCGGTGATCCTTCATCCCGCGACGCGCTTCGGCTGGTTCACCGTGCCGGCGCCCTCGATCTGGCTCGCCCATCTCGGCGAGCAGGAAGACGAGATCGCGCCCGAATGGCAGGCCGAGGGCATGCTGATCACCCGCCCCGGCGGCGCCGTCACCGCACGACGGATCGGCGCGGCGGAGCACCGCATCCTGTTCGGCCTCCGCCTCGGCGAGACGATCGGCCGCGCCGCCGCCACCGCTGCCACCCTCTATCCGGATGCCGACATCACCGGCGCCTTTCGCGAGATCCTCGCGAGCGGCGCGCTTTCCTCGCTCAAGAACAAGGGATTCTGACATGCTCGATACCATGGTCGCCATAACCGCGCCGGAACGGCCCAGCCTGACCGATCGCTTCGCCGGCCTCGCAGCCAAGGCTCTGCCGCTTTCGGTGCTGCTGCTCGTCCAGCGCCTCGGCGTGGCCGCTGTTTTCTTCCAGTCGGGCCGGACCAAGGTCGATGGCTGGTTCACGCTCAGCGACGGCACCTTCGAGCTGTTCCGCACGGATTATGCGCTGCCTTTGGTCCCGCCCGTCGCCGCCGCCTATGCAGCGACCATTTCCGAGCATCTCTTTCCGATCCTGCTCGTGCTCGGCCTGTTCAGCCGTTACGCCGCGCTCGCCTTGTTCGGCATGACCATGGTCATCGAGATCTTCGTCTACCCCGACGCCTGGCCGACCCATCTGAGCTGGGCCGGGCTGATGCTGCCGATCATCGCGATAGGCGGCGGACGTTTCGCGCTCGACCGCGTCATCGGCATCAAGTGAGGCGGCGATGACCAGCCTGACCATCCCGATCCTGTTCGGCTCGGTCCGCCACGACCGCGCCGGCATCCGCGCCTGCCGCTGGATCATGACGGCGCTGGCCGAGCGCGGTCAGCATCCCGTGCTCGTGGACGCGGCCGCGCTCGATCTTCCACTGCTCGACCGCATGTACAAGGAATATGCGCTCGGCACGGCGCCGGCGCCGCTGGACGAACTGGCGGCGCTGTATGGGCGTGCCGACGGCTTTCTCGTGGTCAGCGGCGAGTATAACCACGCGGCGCCGGCCGCGCTCAAGAATCTGCTCGATACCTTTCTCGAGGAGTATTTCTGGCGGCCGTCCGGCATCGTCTGCTATTCAGCCGGCCAGTTCGGCGGCGTCCGCGCGGCGATGCAGCTCCGCATGACGCTCGCGGAACTCGGCATGTCGAGCGTGCCGAGCCTGATGCCGATCCCGCGCATTGCCGAGGCGCTCGATGAGGACGGCAAGGCAGCGTCGTCGGCCCTGGATTTGTCGCTGGCGCGATTCCTCGACGAATTCCTCTGGTATTGCACGGCGCTGGCGACGGAGAGGCAGAACGGCATTCCACGCTAGGAACAACGGAGCGCACCGGGCGGACGCGAGGGCTGATGCCCCCGCGCCCGGGCGGGCGATCAAAGCGCGTGTTCGTACGCCGGCAGCGAGTATATGAGGCCAGGATGCAACATATGGCCCGCCGCGACACCGACCGGTGAAGCATCGGTTTCGTCGACCAACATCCAGTGCTGTACCTCGGGCATGTTCAGCACCATCGCGCCGCCGCCACCCGACAGGATCACGTCGCCCGACTGCAGCTGGCTCGACGTCACGCCGGTCAGCGTCACGCTGTCGCCGCCGCCCAGATCGATCACCGCATTGCCGCCCACATCGTGCGTCGCGGCCTGTACCGCGGTGAAATTGGCAAAGCCGAACGCCGATAGATCGAGCTTGTCGGTGCCTGACGCGAAGTCACTGACCGTGTCCTGGCCGGTGCCGAGATCGAACACGAACTTGTCCACCCCGCTGCCACCGATCAGGATATCGTTACCCGCCCCACCATTGAGAATGTCGTCGCCGTCGCCGCTGTACAAGGTGTTGGCACCCGCATCGCCGGTCAGCGTGTCGCCAAAGGCCGATCCGGTGAGATTCTCGATACTGCTGAACGTGTCGGAGCCCGCGCTGGTCACATGCGGGCCGGCGTCCG
>Ga0068858_100000313_pt1 | contig 51649 bp, 57 predicted proteins | sample KBSSwiS12_FD_66589 | JGI IMG/M metagenome (GOLD analysis project Ga0068858, IMG submission 66589) | Switchgrass rhizosphere microbial communities from Kellogg Biological Station, Michigan, USA - KBS Switchgrass S1-2 | ecosystem: Host-associated > Plants > Roots > Rhizosphere > Soil ...
TCCTGGGCGGCGGGCAATGGCGACCGGTCCGAGAATGGCGACTATATCTACGGCCGCAAACGCCTGCGCGAGATCGATCGCCGGCTCGGCTGGCTGGCCAAAAGGATGAAGGCGGCGCAAGTCATCGACCCGGCCGCCCAGCCCGACCGGGCGCGGGTGTGGTTCGGCGCCACCGTGACCATCGCCGATGAGGACGACAACCAGCGCGTGCTGACCCTGGTCGGCGACGACGAGACCGATGCCGGCGCCGGACGCATCGGATGGAGCGCGCCGCTTGCCCGTGCGTTACGAGGTGCGGCGGTCGGCGACCTGCGGCGGGTTGCGCTTCCCGCCGGGGAGCGCGAATACGAGCTTATCGCCATTTCCTATCCCGAAAGATCCTGATGACCGATCCCCGCCGATGACCGACACCCTGACCCGCAACATCGCGTTGCTGATCGACGCCGACAACGCCTCCTGGCACGCGCTCGACCCGGTGCTGACGGTGCTGGCCGAGCTGGGCACGGTCAATATCCGCCGCGTCTATGGCAACTGGTCGAAGCCGGGACTCAAGGGCTGGAAGGACATGACGGTCAAGCACGGCATCGAGCCGCAGCAGCAGTTCGACCTGACCAAGGGCAAGAACGCGACCGACATGAAGATGACGATCGACGCGATGGACCTGCTGTTCCGCGGCCGGGTCGAGGGCTTCGGGATCATGTCGTCGGACAGCGACTTCATGCCGCTCGCCATGCGCATCCGCCAGGACGGCCTGCCCGTCTATGGCTTTGGCGAGGCCAAGACACCGGAAGGCTTCAAGCAGGCCTGCACCCGCTTCATCGATGTCGAGGCGCTGATGCGCAGCGAGGACACGATCGAGCCGACCCAGATCCCCGCCGCGATCGGGAGCAAGCCACCGGCACGCGGTGAAGTCGGCCCGGAATTGCTCAAACTGCTGCTCGATGCCTACAAGGCCGCACGGCGCGACGAGAAGGGCTATGTCAGCCTGTCCGAGATGGGCCAGCTCGCCGCCAACCGGTCGAGCTTCGACGCGCGCAATTATGGTTTCAACCATCTCTCCGACATGATCGAGGCGGTGCCCAACTTCGCTACCGAGCGGCGCGCCGATGGCCGGCTGTTCGTCAAACGGCTGCGTTGAGAACACGTCCGGCGAAGTAGCTGAAAACGGGTCGTCCCATATTCGCAACGCCCTGCGCCGAACGCCCCGCTGGCTGCGGTGGACGGCACCGCACGCCCCTCGTCTGGTAACCTCGTTGCGCTACCCTGGGCGCCGGGGTCCGGTCGCGGCCCCGGGTAGAACGGAGCGGGTAAATGGGGATGATGCAGCGTTTGCTGGTCAGCGGTCGGGTCCAGCGGGTCGGTTATCGCGACTGGACGATACGCAACGCCCGCGCGCTCGGCCTGACCGGCTGGGTGCGCAATCTCAGTGACGGCCGGGTCGAGGTCCTCGCCGATGGCGACGAGGACTCGCTTCACAAATTGCTCGAAGCGCTGCGCACCGGGCCGCGACTCGCCGAAGTCGAACATGTCGAGGCGCAGTCCGCCGCCGAGGAGAAGGCGGTGAAAGGCTTCACCAAGCGCCTCACCGTCGAGGCCTGAGCCTCTCGCTCAGCGACGCGGCTTGATGAACTTCAGGGCATATTGGTCGGTATGCCCCCGCACCTTCTGGTCGAAGATCGGCAGGGTATAGTCGTCGGTCGTGCGGTGCAGGAACGAGCCTTCCGCGACCAGCCTGAAGCCGGCGGCAGTGACCTCGCGGATGACCTGGGCCTTGTCGATGCGGTGCAGCCGCGTGATCACCGCCTCGTCGAGCCCCGCCGGCCCCTGGTGATCGAGCACGAAGAAGGTGCCGCCGGGCTTGAGCGCGGCAAACACGCCGCGATCGAACGCGGCGGTATCGACGACGCCATATTGGGCGATCTTGAGGTCGTGATAATTCTGCGTGACCCAGGCGATATCGAGCGGCCGGGGGAAATTGACCGTGCCGAATGGCCGCGCCTCGATCGTGACGTTGGCGAGCTTCCCGTCGGCGAGCAGCGCCTTGTCGGCCTTGACCGCGCCCTTCCACACGACATTCTCGATGCCATAGACATGACCGGTCGGGCCAACGACGTCGCTCAGCATACGGGTAAAATAGCCGCCGCCGGGGTAGAATTCCCCGACGACCATGCCCGGCTTCACGCCGGCAAAGGCCAGCGTTTCGGCCGGTAGGCGATTGGCGTCGGTAGCGGTGTCGTCGGCCGGCCGCGACGGATCGGCAACCGCGTGCGCGACGACCGGCGGGATGGAATCGGACGCGGCGAAGAGCATGACGGGCGTGAGCGCCATCACGCTCAGCAAGGCGGCGGCTGACAATCGGCGCATTGGCTATCCCTCCTGATTGGGTCGGCAGCGCACCATGCCCGACCCACCGGTCAAAGCAAATTACGTCGAACGGCTATTTGGCGAGACGACCGCAGGGTCCGCGCGCCGCGATCAGCCACGACAGCCGCCCGCCTCGGCAATCATCGCATCGAGTTCGCGTTCCACCAGAGGGCGCGCCGCCTTGTTGTCGAGATGATCGATCTGACTGAGGCTCATCGTCCTGCCAAGCCGTTTCATCAGCCGATAGCCGACATAATAGCCCCAGCGCGCGGGGAATTTCTGCTGCCGATCGCCGCCGAAGAAATAGCCGGCATAGATTTGGTGATCGATCGATTCCAGGTCGGCGCGCGTCTGGCACAACGCCCCGCGCCAGTCGGCATCGACGCCGGCACGGATCGGCCTGGGCTGGTCGAGCATCAGCATATGGTCGTCGGCGCCGGGGTTCATCACACGCGCGGCGTAGGTCGCCCCGCCCTCCTGCCACAGCGAGCACCAAAGCGTGTCGCAGTCCTTGAACCATTGACCGTTTTCGACATGGAACATCTCATGATCGAAGAACGGGCCGATATCCCTGCCGTCATGAATCTTCGCGATCACATCGGCGCCGAAGACCATGTAAAACTTGCCTTTCAGCTCACGCGTGCCGCCATCCATGCGGCCGAGGGAATGGACGAACCACACTGGCAGCACCGGCTTGAAGCCGGGAAACTGGGCGCGGAAATGGGCGATGCCCGCGGCATAGGCGCGTGGGAAGTCGCGCTCGGTCGCGTGGTATTTTTCCCGCAGCGCGGGGAACGCCGCGAGGCTCTTTGCGATGCTTGCGTTGAACTGGTCGTCGGTCTGCCCGTCGGCCGGCTCGTAGAATCCGGGGAACAACGCATCGAAGCGCTGGCGGAACAGCACGACGCGCTGCGCCTCGGGCATTGCCGCCGTCTCGTCGTGGAAGCGCTCGAACTCGGCGGTGAGCGAGTGATAAGGCGCGGCAGGCGGAGACGATGCCGCGACCGGCGTGAGCGCGACCAGGGCGGAGAGTAGCAGAGCCGGAATTCGCATGACCGTGTATTAACGTTACAATACACGCTCATCAAGCGCCGTTAACTCGCCGCGATATCCTCGTTCCACAGCGCCGGCTTCTCGGCAATGAAACGCGCCATCAAGTCGGTGCAGCGCGGATCGTCAACGATATCGACGCGAACGCCGCGTTCGCGCAGGAAATCCTCATTGCCGCCGAAATTGGTATTCTCGGCGATCACGACATGGCGGATGCCGAACTGCACGATCGTCCCTGCGCACATCATGCACGGGCTGAGCGAGGTGTAGAGCGTGAGGCCGGCATAGCTCGGCTGGCGCCCGGCATTGCGCAGGCAATCCATCTCGCCATGCGCGATCGGATCTCCGTGCTGGACGCGCTGGTTGTGGCCCTCGCCGATCACTTCCGCGCCACGCGCCAGGACGGAGCCAATCGGCAGGCCGCCCTCGTCGTAACTCTTGCGCGCGAGGTCGTAGCAGCGGGCGATCAGATGCAAATTGACGTTTGGCATTTCATCTTGTCCGCGAGCTATCCTGCGAGGTCAACGTCCGGGTCGGAGGTGCAATCCTGCTTTAGTCATGATATTATCGACCCGTGACGGAGCTTTTACCCATCCAGACCGCACCCGTACCGGTGCGGCTACGCGTCGAGGACTTCCTGCTGCTCGACGCCTCTGGCGCGTTCACAGGATATGCCAAGACCGAATTGATCGAGGGGAGTATCGTCGGGATGAACGCCCAGCATCGACCCCATGGCATGCTGAAGATGGAATTGTACGATCGGCTCCGCGAAGCTTTGAAAATGATGGGATCCCCGTTGCGGCCCGTGATCGAATTCGGCCTGGCACTATCGCCTGAAACCTTGGCGGAACCGGATCTGATGCTGACCAGCGAGCCGAGCGGAGACGGCTTCGTGCCGCTGGCGTCCGTAGCCTTGGTGATTGAGGTATCGGACACCAGTTTTGATTATGATCTCGGCGCAAAGGCGGCGCTGTATGCGCGCCACGCTATTCCCGAATATTGGGTGGCGGATGTGAACGCGAAAGCGATCCATCAAATGTGGGCGCCCAAAGATGGTGCCTATTCTCAACGTAGGGTGATGGCTTTCGGAGACCCTTTGAGTGCGGCTGCTGTTCAAGGCCTCACGGTGGAAACGTTGCGGTTATAGGCGTTCGCGGACTTTGCCGCTGGCCGCCGCTGCATAGTAGGTGCGTGCGTGGCATATGCTGGACGGGCAGTTTTTCTGCGGAGCAACCACGAGGACTCGATCTTCGCGCACTCCCAATCGTGCTTGAGAAGCAGCGCGACACGACCGGTGAACTCTCCAATATGAGCCGATGCATCTTCATCAGAACTCGACATCAGCCGAGCAAGTCGCACTATCGCCAAATCCTCAGCGTCAGTTGGATTGGTATTCAGCGCTAAAGCGACTACGCCGCCTTATTAGCACTTGATGCAGGAGTAGCGACAAGAACATCAACAAGCGCAAGTGTCCGGCCATCGGTCTGTTGCGCTGATATGGTTAGTTGGCCAGCGGTACGTGGAGCTGTTCGAAAGAAATCTATCAGTGATATAGTGGAAGTTAGTACGCCTCTAGAGCAAAAGTCTTCAAACGCTCGATATAATCTCGTGTAGCTTCGGCCAATCTGTCGATCTTGAACCTATCAACTGCCGTAGAAGACTTACACGCCAGCCTCGCCTGACCGAGCCAGGTAGTTAGGTCATTCCGAATCCGCTTCTGCATCTCATCACGTGAAAGCATGAGCCATTGTTTTACAGGAGCCGAATAAGATGCCTCAAAATCATCCCCGCCATCATCGGTATCCCTGTAGCACCTGTCTATATTAATGGAGACAACAACACGGCTACCCTGATCCCAAATGATCTTAAACAGATTGGGGTCTTCCCCCTGCAACAGAATCACTGATGCATCATTCCCCGTACCTGACAAACTCCCGATACTAATGACCCGCCAAGGTCCATAATCTTTCGAGGTGGGCTGAGAAGCGCGGGCTGACGTAACCATGAAAAGCAGGAGGATGGGCAAGATCATTCGCATTGCGTACTCATCACACTGCTGAACTGGCATGGCAATGACAATCGAGGCATCTGATTGCCACACTACGCTTCAGGCCGGACGCTTACGAACAAACGCTCGTACCTTCTCGCGCCACTTGACTGGTTCCACGCTGATGTTTTCAGCACGCAAACGACGTTGCGCGACGAAGATTGCGCCAAATGTGCCGAGCACCGCACCGATGCTCTCACTCGCCAGTGCAGTCACAACCTCTTTGATCAGCGAGTGAGCTTCTTGTACGCCAGCCGCGTCGGACGGTCCGCCGCATCGCCCAGACGGCGGCGCTTGTCTTCCTCATAGGATTCGAAGTTCCCCTCGAACCATTCGACATGGCTGTCGCCTTCGAACGCCAGGATGTGCGTGGCGAGGCGATCGAGGAAGAAGCGATCGTGGCTGATCACCACGGCGCAGCCGGCGAAGCTTTCCAGCGCCTCTTCCAGGGCACGCAGCGTCTCGACGTCGAGGTCGTTGGTCGGTTCGTCGAGCAGCAGGACGTTACCGCCCTCCTTGAGCATCTTGGCGAGGTGGACCCGGTTGCGCTCGCCGCCCGACAACTGGCCGACCTTCTTCTGCTGGTCCTGGCCGCGGAAGTTGAACGCGCCGACATAGGCGCGCGTGCCGAGCTCCTGCTTGCCGAAACGGAACACCTCGAGCTTGTCGGAGATTTCCTCCCAAACATTGTTGTTCGGATTGAGGTCGTCGCGGCTCTGGTCGACATAGCCGAGCTTGACCGTGGTGCCAACCTCGATCGTGCCGCTGTCGGGCTGTTCCTGGCCGGTGATCAGCTTGAACAGGGTCGACTTGCCGGCGCCGTTCGGGCCGATCACACCGACGATGCCGCCGGGCGGCAGCACGAAGTCGAGATTCTCGAACAGCAGCTTGTCGCCGTAAGCCTTGGTCAGGCCCTTGGCCTCGATCACCTTGCCGCCGAGACGCTCGGGCAACTGGATGAGGATCTGCGCCTTGCCGACCGAGCGGTTCTCCTGCTTCTCCATCAGCTCGTCGAACGCGCGGATACGCGCCTTGGACTTGGTCTGGCGGGCCTTGGGGGTCTGACGCATCCAGGCCAGCTCGTCGGCGATCGCCTTGGCCTTGCCCTGCTCCTCACGTTCTTCCTGCTCGAGCCGCTTGACCTTCTTTTCCAAGTAACCGGAATAATTGCTCTCATAGGTGTAGTAGCGGCCGCGATCGAGCTCGAGCACCCAGTTGACCACGTTATCGAGGAAGTAGCGATCGTGCGTCACGAGGATGACGTTGCCGGTATATTCCTTGAGATAGTTTTCGAGCCACTGCACGCTCTCGGCGTCGAGATGGTTGGTCGGCTCGTCGAGCAGCAGGATGTCGGGCTTTTCGAGCAGCAGCTTGCACAGCGCGACGCGGCGCTTCTCACCGCCCGACAGGTTGGTTACCGGGCTGTCGCCGGGTGGGCAGCGCAGGGCCTCCATCGCCTGTTCGAGCTGGCTGTCGAGCGCCCAGCCATCGGCGGCGTCGATCTTTTCCTGCAGCTCGCCCATCTCGGCCATCAGCGCGTCGAAATCGGTGTCGTCCTTGGGGTCGCCCATCTCGGCGGTGATCGCGTTGAAGCGCTCGACCATCAGCGCGACGGGGCCGGCGCCGAGCTTGACGTTCTCCATCACGGTCTTGTCGGGATCGAGCTGCGGCTCCTGCGGCAGGTAACCGACCTTGATGCCCTCGGCGGCCCAGGCCTCGCCGACGAAATCGGGGTCGATCCCGCCCATGATCTTCATCAGCGTCGACTTGCCCGAGCCGTTGGGGCCGATGATCGCAATCTTCGCGTCGGGCAGGAACTGCAGGTGGATGTTGTTGAGCACCGGCTTGGCAGCGCCGGGGAAGGTCTTGGTCAGGCCCTTCATCACATAACTATATTGAACGGCCATCTTCAAAGCGCTCCGGGAGATTTGAATGTCGGGATGTTTCGGGCGCGCATGTAGTGGGCGCGTGGCCGATTGGCAAACGCCTCGCTGCATCTTAGGCATCGCGCATGAGCAAAACTCCCCTGCTGGCGGCCACCGCCCTTTTCGCCCTTTCCTCCCCTGCTTTCGCCCAGCGCGCCATGCCGACACCGGTCACGCCCGATGCGCATGTCGCGGCGCTGCGCGACAAGGCGCTGACCGACGACACCGCCTATGCCATCGTCGAAAGCGTCACGACCGAGGTGGGCCCGCGCCCCGATGGTTCGGAGGCGGAGGGCCGTGCGCGCGCCTGGGCGGTTGCGAAGATGAAGGCGCTGGGCTTTCAGAATGTCCGCATCGAGCCCTTCACCCTGCCGGTATGGCAGCGCGGCATCGAGACCGCCGAGGTCATTTCACCCTTTCCGCAGCCACTGCGGCTGACCGCTTTGGGTAATTCGGGTGCCACGCCGCCCGAGGGGTTGACGCTGCCGTTGGTCTATTTCGCCAGCTTCAACGACCTGCTGCTCGCGCCCGACGGGAGCCTGACCGGCAAGATCGCCTTCGTCTCCAATGCGATGCAGCCGACCCAGGACGGGTCGAGCTATGGCAGCCAGGGCCTGGCGCGTTTCGTCGGGCCGAACGTCGCGGCGAAGAAGGGCGCGGCGGCAATCGTGATCCGCTCGATCGGCACCGATCATGGACGCGGGCCGCATGCCGGCGGGACCAATTTCGAAGCCGGCGTCACGCCGATTCCCGCCGCCGCCTTGTCGGTCGCCGATGCCGAGAATCTCGAGCGCATTGTCAAAGTCGGCAAGCCGGTAACGCTGCACCTGACGCTGACCCCGAAGCAGGTCGGCGATCGCGAATCGGGCAATGTCGTCGGCGACCTGCCCGGCACCGACCCGGCGGCCGGTGTGGTGCTGGTCGGCGGGCATCTCGACAGCTGGGACCTCGGCACCGGGGCGATCGACGACGGTGCGGGGATCGCGATCACCGCTGCCGCGGCGCGGCTGGTCCATGCCGGCGGCAAGCATCGCCGCACGATCCGCGTGGTGTGGTTCGGCGACGAGGAAACCGGCGGCTTTGGCGGCATCGCCTATGCCAAGGCGCATGCCGGCGAGCGCCATGCGCTGGCCGCCGAATCCGATTTCGGTGCCGACCGGGTGTGGCGTTTCAACGTCAATCTGCCCGATAGCGCCAAGGCAGCAGGCGATCGGCTCGCGGTGGCGCTGGCGCCGCTCGGCGTGGTGCGCGGCAACGAGGTGGCGGGCGACGGCACCGATGTCGCGCCGACATTGAAGACCGGCGTCGCCGCAGTCGACCTCAACCAGTCCGGTCTGCGTTATTTCGACTGGCACCACACGCCGGAGGACACGCTTGACCGCATCGACCCGGCACAACTGGCACAGAATGTCGCCGCCTGGACGACGATGCTGGCGATCTTCGCCGACGCGCCCGAGGAAATCGGCGCGGTCACACCAAAGCGCTGAACCGGCGGTGAAAGCGCGGCAATCCGGTCTTTTTGCGACAATTTGGCGATTGACCGTTTCGGCAACGGCGTTATTGGCCGGCGCTTCGCGACGGCAATCGGGTCGGCCGCGATAATCCAGTTTCGGAGCTCCTGATGAAGAAGATCGTTCTTATCGCTGCTGCCGCCGGCCTGATGTCTCTGGCCGCCTGCAACAAGCCCGCCGACACCACGACGAACAACGTCGCCGACCAGGCCGCGGTGATCGACAACACCGCCGGCGCGATGGAAGACACCTCCAACGCGACGGCCAACGAAGCCGTTGCCAACGCGATGGACAGCGCCGCCGAAGTGGGCAACGTGACCACCAACGCGCAGTAATGGCGCCCGGGCCGCAAGGCTCGCGCGATTGCAAGGAACAGGGCGTCCCGTTCGGGGCGCCCTTTTTCTTTGTCTGGCGCGGTCACGGCCACCAATGGGCTTGCGTTGCCGGACGCACCATCCTAACCGCGACCACCTCGGGGAGTGGCGCAGCCTGGTAGCGCATCTGGTTTGGGACCAGAGGGTCGCAGGTTCGAATCCTGTCTCCCCGACCATTTCATCAATTTGGCTCGCGAAGGCCGACGCGGCAAAGCCGCGTCGTCGGCGCCGCTTGTCGCGGCGCCGGCCGCGCGCGCCCTGGGGCGCGGCGCAGCTTGCTGCGCCTGGTCCGGCGCGCGGTGGGCCCGGCAGGACTTGAACCCGCAACCTAGCCGTTATGAGCGGCCAGCTCTAACCAGTTGAGCTACAGGCCCCCCGCGCCGCTGCGCGTTAGCTGATGCCTGGCACCGGTGGCAAGGCTCGGCTCGCGGTGATCAGGTCGTCGAGCGACGCTGGATGCACGCCGCGCCGGGCGAGATCGTCGATCACCCCGTCCCACCAGCGGTGAAAGGCGGCGAGATCGGCGGCGTCGCGGACATAGGGCGTGTGGCCAGGCACGAGCGATGGCGAGTGGAACGAGAAATTGAGCACCCGCACGCCGTCATCGAGCGCCACGGCGATCGCTTCGAGCGCATCGTCGAGCGGCATGTCCTCGGGCGTCAGCGCGACGCGCGACAACAGGCCGGCGCGCGCGAACAGGGCCCTGCCCTTGGGGACCGCGCCAAGCCACTCGTACAACCGGCTGCCGCCGCGGGCCGCGAGACCGGTAAAGGCGGTCGTCAACGGCAATTCGATCAGGTCGCCGAGGCGAAAGGCATGGTTGCCGATCGCCCGGAAATCCGGGCCGCCATCGGCGACATAGCTGTAACGAGCGCGCATCGAGCTATCGAGGCGATAGCCTCGCGCCGCGAGCAGGGCGGCGGTCGCCCGCCCGATGCCGTAGCGCCCGGCGCGATAGGCACGCGGCGCCGCGCCGAACGCGGAGGTGATGGCGCCGGTCAGCGCGTCGAGCTTGGCGGCCTCGAGCGCGGCGGGCAGATTGCCGGCATAGCTGTTGGCTGGTGTCAGCGCTTCGTCGAACGGCGGATTGACCCAGGCATGAAGTTGCGTGCCGACCGCCGATACGCCGTCCGCCAGCACATTGCGCAAAATATCGATGGCGCGCGGATCGGTGGCGATGGGATAGTCGACCATGAAGGTCAACGGCACGCCGCGATCGGCAAAGCGGCGATGCGCCGCCGGCAGGGCGGCAATCGCCGACACGCCATGCGCGTCGCGCGTCAGGGGCGCGTGCCAGTCGAATTCCTCCTCGGTATCGACGAAAACGGTGAAGCGCGTGCCGAAATCCTCCGGCCAGGCGACGAGATCGGCGGGATCGGGCGGCGGCACGACGTACCCCGGCTCAGGCGTGGTCGACGTCACCACGGTCAGTTGAGGGAAGCCTGCTCCACGTGCGGCAGGAAGGCGGCGGGCAGCCGCAAAGTCAAGCATTCCTCGCCGATCGTCAGGCTCCCCCCGAGTTCGGTGGCGAGATTACGCGCCAGCCGCAATGCGAAGCCGGTGCCGAGCAAGGGCGCGCCATCGCGTTCCGCCTCGACCTCGGCGTCGATGGTGAGCAGCCGATCCTCGGCATAGGCACCGAGCGCGCGCGGACGATCAAAGGCGAGCACGACGGTGCGATCCCCTTCGCCGCTCGCGACGACCGCGATGCGCTCATCGGCACTGGCGGAGGACACCAACGTCGCCACCAGCCGCGCGATCAGCCGTTCGACCGCGCGATCGTCACCGGCGATGGCGATGCCCTCCGGTCCGGCGTCGATGACCAGATTGGCCCGGCGCAGCCGGGCAAGCGGGGCAAGATCATGGGCGATCCGCGCCAGCAACGGCGCCACCACCACATCGCCCGGACGCAGATCAAGCGCGTCGGATTCGATCCGCGCCGCCATGTCGATATCGTCGATCGCGCCGAGCAGGTCATGCGTCTGGTTGCGAATCGCCGCCGCGTGCGCGCGGTAAGGCTGGGGCACCGGACCGAGCAGTTGCGACTCGATCATCTCAGCGAAGCCGGCAATGGCGTTGGCCGGCGTGCGCAGTTCATGCACCAACTGGCGCAGCGCGTCGGACGCCGGGTTGCGCCCCTCGCGCGCCGGTTCGGCCATTTCGTCGGCGCGCGGACGACGCGCCGAGCCGCGATAACCGGTGAAGCGCCCGCTCGCCCGGTCGAACACCGGCAAGCCGGTGATGCGCCACTGGCCGGCCGCGTCGGAATGGCCCTCGACGACCAGCCGGGCATTGGTGAAGCCGGCGCGACGGCGGAAGGCCCCAGCCGCGACACCATCGACGCGCGACCCGCTGGGCAGCGCGGCAAGGTCGAGCGAGAGGCCGATCAAGGGCGCGCGCGCGGCGCCCTCGATCCAGCGTACGACGCCAGCGGCGTCGGTCTCGAAACGGAAGGTTTCCGCCGGCGTGGCATCGAGCGCGAACAATTCGGGCTGCATTTCCGGCCCGGCACCCGGCAACGGCATGGCCGGCGCATCCTCGCGCTGGCGTTGATAGGCATCGATGCGCGCGACCAGCTCGGCGATCTGGAAGGTGCCGGCGGCAGCCTCGGGTGGCGGTAGCGGCGGGACGAGTTCGGCGACCACCGGCGCGGGCTGCTCCACACTGTCCGACGGCACCAGTTCAGGCAACCACTCAGCCTCTGGTTCGACGGCTTGTTCCGGCTCCGCCTCGGCGCGCTCTCCCACTTCTTCCGCGGCCGGTGCCGCCTCGGTCTGGCGCAGTGCCTCCGCGACGACCGGAAGGCCGAGCACGACGCTGGAGAAGGACACGAAACTCGTCGCCGGCGGCAAGAGAATCGTGGCATTGTCGGGCAGGCCGCGCGCTTCCTCTGGCGGCGCGGTCGCGACGGCGGGGTCGGTGGCCGGCGGCGCGACGGACTCCTCGTCGGCGGCGGCTATGGTCATGGCGACCGCCGGCTCGGGCATGGCCTCCGCAGCGCTGGCGCGATCGGCGAGGATGCGCCACGGAACATGCTCCGCGACCGGTTCGACACGTGTCTCGACAGGCGCGACGGGCGCGGCAATGGGCGGCTCGTCGGCGATCGGCCCGACGACGTCGGTCCAATCGATCGCGAGCGGTTCCACGGCCGGCGGCGCGACGATCTCGCCATCGGTGACGGCCGGCGGGGGTGCGATCTCGATGGCCTCGGTCGCGGCCAGCTCGACCGCGGCCGGCTGTACCGAGGTCGACAGCACGAAATCGACGCTGCCGAAACTTTCCAGCGCCCGCTGGACATCGGGAGCGAGATCGCGGCGATGGCGCAGGACCGAACGCGTCGCGGGCGACATCGCCGGCAACATCGCAATCCATTCATGCGATTCGATCGAGGCCATACGCAGCACCGGCGCGGCGATCGAGATGTCGTCATCGGCAAACAGTCGCACCAGGGCCGCGGGCGGCTCCGCCTGGGCAATGGCACGCGCGCTCGCCGCGCGCACCGGTGGCGCCACCAGCGGGCGAATCGCCCGCAATCGCGCGATCGCCGCCGGCGACGCCGCCACGCGGCGACGGCCGATCAGATCGACCAGCTGCCGCCAGGCAGACTGCGCGCCAAACGGCGAGGACATGTCCGCCGCAAGCACCGTTTCCAGACTGTCATCGAAACGCACCGTTGCGAGATCCCCGCTCCGACCACGGGGGACCCGTGTCGCAACAATTTCTTAACCGGTCCAAGGCCCGGCCGGAACACATCTTTTTGGCACGTCGCAATGTGGGACAATTGCGTTCGCCAGCAATTATCTTATGCTGAACGGGCGCGCTTCAATTGGAAAGAAGCAGCGCGGGGGAACCTTGCGTAATGGCCTTCGACATGATCGACCGGCGAATTCTCGAATTGCTGCAAGGCGACGGCCGGATGACCAATGTCGAGCTGGCCGAACGGGTCGGCTTGACCGCCCCGCCCTGCCTGCGCCGCGTCCGCGCGCTGGAAGATCGCGGCGTGATCCGTGGCTATCATGCCGAGCTCGACGCGGCGACGATGGGCTATCCGATCACCGTTTTCGCGATGGTCAGCCTGCGCAGCCAGGCCGAACATGACCTCGCCGCGTTCGAGGAGCATGTCGCGACGATTCCCGAAGTACGCGAGTGTCACATGCTCAACGGCGAGATCGACTTCATCCTCAAGATCGTCGCCGGCGATCTGAAGAGCTTTCAGGATATCCTGATGACGCATCTGACCCCGGCACCCAACGTCGCGAGCGTCAAGACCTCGCTCACCATCCGCACCGCCAAGGCGCTGCCCGGGGTGCCCGTTTCGGCTGAGTGAAACGCGGGGACGCGCGAGAATCCGGTCGGGCGCGTTCAGCGCAGCGGCGATGCGCCACCCAGCACGGGCATCGACGCCGCCGCGCGCAGCCCGATGATGGTGGCGCGCGACGAATCCTCATCGGCGTCGATGACGAGGCGAATGCCGCTGTTGCCGATCCGCTCGAACGGATCACTCGCGCCCAAGGCGAGAAACTTGCGCCGGATGCGCAGCATCAACACCGCGCGGATGCTCGGATTGGCACCAAATTCGCGCAAGGCCTCGTCGATCGCGGCGAAAGTGGTCCGGCCGCGCACCGCCACGGTCGCCAGGATATGGGCTTCGCTGGGCGAAAGGCGGACCGGGCGGCCGCGCCAGGTCACCGAATAAGGCTCGCGCGTGACGATCAACGCGCCGCGCTTGATCGCCAATGTTTCGGATGGATCGACGGCGGAGCCGCAATTCGGGCATCGGCACGGCGCGTCGGACGCGACCGCCGGCGCCACGGGATGGCGATGGGGCGACACATGATCGCGCGCGGCAGGGCCTTTCCACCCCTTCACAGCCATTTTATCCGCCACCGTCCGAGCCATCTTCGCCTCCATCCCGCGACGGTAAGGCGATGGTAGCGCGGCCGAAATTGTTCCGCGACGAACGGGCGACAGGGCATCACCAACGCACCGCGGACGCGAAAAGGGGCGACCGATCGGCCGCCCCTTCCCGTCTCGTCCGACGATGTCCGCGCGCCGTTACGCCGCCGGCGGGGTGATCAGCCAGGTGGTCCACAGCTTGGCGATGTCGCTGTTCGGCGAGGTCTTGACTGCGGCGAGCGCGGTTTGCGCGTCGGCCTTGTTGCCGCTGAGCGCCAGCGCGATGCCGAGATGCAGATTGACCGGGTCGAGATCGATCTGTCCCTTGCTGATCGCCAGCTTGTACATCTCGATCGCCTTGGCATAGTTGCCGGCGCCGAGATAGGCATCGCCCGCCTGCGAGGCGAGATCGCCCTTTGCGGCGGCGGCGGCGAGCTTTTCCTGCGTCGCCAGCGGCCGATCGGCAGCGATCGCTGCCTTGGCGTCGCGCAGCACCTGATCCGCCTCGGCATCCGTCGGCAGGATGACCTTGGCCGTGCGACCCTCGGTGATCACGGACTGCGCCTCGTTGGGCAGGCCGATGCGCTTGGAATAGGCGGCATAATCGAGCCACTCGCGCGCACCGGCGAGGCTGCCCGAGGCCTTCATCAGACGATACAGGTCGACGCGCTGGCGGTCGGTCAGGCGCTTGGCGCCCGCCCCGTTGAAGCCAAAGGTGTAAATCGCGCCACGCCAATTCTCCTTGGTGCCATAGGCCGTGAGCCAGGCGCGGGTCCAGGCGTCGGTGCCGGCCATGTCGCCGGCCTTGAACAGGCGCGAGATGGCGTAGCGATACCACGGCTCGGGCGCCTTCTTGCCGGCCGCTTCCTCAGCCTTCACGGCCTCCTGGAGCGACGCCACGCCGCCCGCCACATCGCCGCTCTCGACTTTCGCACGGGCGATGTTGAGCAGCAGATCCTCATCGGTATAGCCAAGCTCGCGCGCCTTGCTCCACGATGCCGCAGCGAGCGGATATTGCTTGGCATTATACGCCACCGATGCACGATAATTGTAGAACAGCGGCAGCTTGTCGCGCGGCGTCTTCGGATTGGCGATCAGATCGTCGAGCGGCTTGGCGAGCGGCGCGTCACTCTGCTGCGCTGCCGGCATCGCCTTGATCTGCTTGTCCGCGAGCTGCAACCGCAAGGTCGCGATGACATAACGCTCGTCGTCGGTCTTGGCCGCCGCCTCGGCGGCGGCGATGCTCGCCTCGACCTTGGCGAGGTCGGGCGTCGGCAAACCGAGTTCGGTCTGCGCGGCGAGCGCCGGCGTGCGCACCGCGGCCGAGAGAACCGGCGCCGTGGACGCCTGCTCCTTCTTGGCGAAAGCGGGGGCGGCGACCGACAGGCTACCCAAACCAACCAACAACGCCGCGGCGATCGCGGTCGACGAAACCTTCTTCATGACGAAACTCTCCTCATCGGCGCCGGGCGCCATCATGCCGCGCCGCTCTAACCAAGCCGATAGCCCGGTTCAAGCGATGCGGTAACCAACGACCTGCGAATGCGCATCCGGCGCTGAACGAAGATTGAACGCGCCAGGGTACCTAGCGCAAGTACAACGCGCGATCAGGGCAATGGGATGACGGATTTTTCATGTTCGCAGCAGCAGCGTGAGCCTTTGACCTGCGCACCGGCGACCGCTAGCCGCCCATCATGGAGCGACAGGGCAAGCAGGCAGCGGTCGTAATCGGCGCATCCGGCGGGATCGGCGCGGCGATCGCCGCCGCGCTGGTCGACGAAGGCGCCTTTGACGTCGTGCACGGCTTTGCGCGCAGCCATGACGGTGCCGGCCATATCGACCTCGAGAATGAGGCGAGTATCGCTGCGGCGGCGGGGCGCGTGTCACGAGGGCCTGCGCCCTCGCTGGTGATCGTGGCGGCCGGCCTGCTCCATGATGGCGAGCGCGGGCCGGAACAGGCGTTATCCGAGCTCGACGCCGCGTGGCTGGGGCGCAATTTCGCGGTCAATGCGATCGGCCCGGCGCTGGTCGCCAAGCATTTCCTCCCGCTGATGCCGCGCACCGGGCGCAGCGTGTTCGCCGTGCTGTCGGCGCGGGCCGGCAGTATCTCCGACAACAAGCTCGGCGGGTGGTACGGCTATCGCGCGTCCAAGGCCGCGCTCAACATGCTGGTCTGCACGCTGGCGATCGAGGAAAGGCGCCGCAACGATCGCTCGATCGTCGTTGCGCTGCATCCGGGCACCGTCGATACCGACCTGTCGCGCCCATTCCAGGGCAATGTTCGTCCCGGCACGTTGTTTACGCCAGACCGCGCCGCGCTTCAGTTGCTCGATGCAATCGACGGTCTGCGCCCGGCCGACAGCGGCAAGCTGTTCGACCATGAGGGCAATGAGATTGCGCCCTGAGAAGACACCCTAAAGCAACTCACGTGCGCGCGCACGCGTGCGCGAGGGGTGGCCATAACGCGCCGGCTCGGCTAGGACTGTCGTCATCCCGTAACATAGCCGAAAGCGCCCCGTTTTGACCGACGAGACCGTCCTCGCCGACCCTTCCGATATTTCCCCGATCTCGATCGTCGACGAGATGAAGACCAGCTACCTCGATTACGCGATGAGCGTGATCGTCAGCCGCGCGCTGCCCGATGTGCGCGACGGTCTGAAGCCGGTCCATCGCCGCATTCTCTATGCCAGCCAGGAGGGTGGTTTTGTCCCCGGCCGGCCCTATCGCAAATGCGCCAAGATCGTCGGTGACGTGATGGGCAATTATCACCCGCATGGCGACAGCTCGATCTACATGGCGCTCGCCCGCCTCGCCCAGGATTGGGCGATGCGCGTGATGCTGATGGACGGCCAGGGCAATTTCGGATCGATGGACCCGGACATGCCGGCCTCGATGCGCTACACCGAGGCGCGGCTGACCAAGGCAGCGATGGCGCTGCTCAGCGATATCGACAAGGACACGGTCGATTTCGCACCCAACTATGACGGTTCGCGCGAAGAGCCGACCGTGCTGCCGGCGCGCTTTCCCAACATCCTGGTCAATGGCGCGGGCGGCATCGCCGTCGGCATGGCGACCAACATCCCGCCGCACAATCTCGGCGAAGTGATCGACGCCTGCCTCGCCTATATCGAGAATGGCGGCATCACCACCGAACAGCTGATGGAAATCGTGCCGGGTCCGGACTTCCCGACCGGGGCGATCATCCTTGGCCGCACCGGCTGCCGCAATGCTTATGAGACCGGGCGCGGCTCGATCATCCTGCGTTCGCGCTACATCATCGAGGAAGGTCGCGGCGACCGGCGCTCGATCGTGCTGACCGAAATCCCCTACCAGACCGGCAAGAACGCGCTGGTCGAAAAGATCGCCGAGGCCGCCAAGGACAAGCGCGTCGAGGGCATCAGCGACATTCGCGACGAATCGAGCCGCCACGGCGTGCGCATCGTCATCGACCTGAAACGCGACGCGACCGCCGAGGTCGTGCTCAATCAGCTGTGGCGCCACACGCCAGCGCAATCGAGCTTCCCGGCCAACATGCTCGCCATTCGCGGCGGACGGCCCGAGACGTTGACGCTGCGCGACATCATCGAGGCGTTCGTCAAGTTCCGCGAAGAGGTGATCACGCGACGTTCGAAGTTCGAACTCGCCAAAGCGCGCGAGCGGGCGCACATCTTGCTCGGCCTGGTCGTCGCCGTGTCCAATCTCGACGAGATGGTGCGCATCATTCGCGGCTCGTCGAGCCCGGTGGTGGCGCGCGCCGCCCTTGCCGCGCGCGAATGGCCGGTGGCCGAGATCGCACCGTATATCCGGCTGGTCGAGGCGATCGAGACCGAGATCAGCGGCGACACGTACAAGCTGTCGGACATTCAGGTCCGCGCGATCCTCGATCTGCGCCTGCATCGCCTGACGGCGCTGGGCCGTGACGAGATCGGCGACGAGCTCAAGACGCTGGCCGAATCGATCACCGAACTGCTCGCGATCCTCGCCGATCGCGCCAAGCTCTATGAGGTGATGAAGGAAGAACTCGGCGCGGTGCGCGACGAGTTCGCCACGCCGCGCAAGACCGAGATCGCCGCCGCCGCCGACGGCATCGAGGACGAGGACCTGATCGAGCGCGAGGAGATGGTCGTCACCGTCACGGTGCAGGGTTATATCAAGCGCACCACGCTCGACACGTTCCGCGCCCAGGCGCGTGGCGGCAAGGGCCGCGCCGGCATGGCAACCAAGGACGAGGACGCCGTCACCGAGCTGTTCGTGACCAGCACGCACACCCCGGTGCTGTTCTTCTCCACCCACGGCAAGGTCTACCGCATGAAGGTGTGGCGCCTGCCCGAAGGCGGTGCCGCGACGCGCGGACGACCGATGATAAATCTGCTGCCCCTGGCCGATGGCGAGAAGATCTCGACCGTGCTGCCATTGCCCGAGGATGAGGCGGAATGGGGCAAGCTCCACGTCATGTTCGCCACCGCGCGGGGCAGCGTACGCCGCAACTCGATGGACGCCTTCACCAACGTGCCATCGAACGGCAAGATCGCGATGAAGTTCGAAGGGGATGACGAGGGCGACCGGCTGATCGGCGTCGCCCTGCTCAACGAGAAGGACGATGTGCTACTCGCCACGCGAGAGGGCAAGGCGATCCGCTTCGCCGGCGACGATGTGCGCGAATTCCAGAGCCGCAACTCGACCGGCGTGCGTGGCATGACGCTGAAGGGTGACGACGAGGTGATCTCGCTGTCGATCCTACACCGCGTCGGCACGACACAGGAGGAGCGCGAGGATTATCTCCGTTTCGCCGCGTGGAAGCCTGATCGCGAGGGCACGCCGACCATGGACGCCGATCGCTTCGCCGAACTCGAGGCGCGCGAGCAGTTCATCCTGACGGTCTGCGCCAATGGCTATGGCAAGATGTCGAGCGCCTATGAATATCGCCGCATCGGTCGCGGTGGCCAGGGCATCACCAATATCGACAACATCAAGCGCAACGGCCCTGTCGTCGCCAGCTTCCCGGTGACCAAGGAGCATCAGCTGATGCTGGTCACCGACCAGGCCAAGATGATCCGCATGCCGCTGACCTCGCTGCGCGTCATCGGGCGTGGCTCGGCCGGGGTGAAGCTGTTCGATGTCGCCGACAATGAGCATGTCGTGTCCGCGGCACGGATCGAAGGCGAGGAAGAAGTCGAGGCCGAGGTCGAGGCGGCCGCGGAAGCCGACGCACCGGCGACCGAGGCACCCGCGCCTGAAGCGCCCGAGAGCGAGGCGTGAGCGAGAAGCCAACCACGGCGTACAAGGTGCTGACCGGCGAACAGATGGCGACGCTCGAACGCGACGCCAGCTTCGCCGGCGCGCCGGTCGACCTGGCCGACGGCTATATCCACCTCTCAACGGCGAATCAGCTGACCGAGACCGTCGACAAGCACTTCGCCGGGCAGAGCGACCTGCATGTCGCGGCGGTCGATCTCGAGGCGCTGGGCGATGCGGTGAAGTGGGAAGAGTCGCGCGGCGGCGCGCTGTTCCCGCATATCTATGGCGGCCCGCTGCTGCTCGAAGTCGTGATCGCCTATGGCCCGCTGGAACGCGGTGGCGATGGCACGGTGAAACTCCCAGTCAGCGGCTGAGCGGCGCATGGGCGAGATCATCAACCTGCGCGCCGCGCGAAAGGCGCGTGATCGCGCCGCCAGGGCGAACACCGCGAAAGCTAATCGCGCGCGCTTCGGCCGGACCAACGCCGAGAAGCAGGCCCAGCTTGCCGAGGCAGCGCGCCGCGAGAAGCTGTTGGACGACGCGCGGCTCGACGAACCCGACCATGTCTGTTCAGGCGAACAGGTCGACGACCTCCCAGCCCTCACCGACGGCATCCATCAATAACGTTCGGTGGCAAACCGCCGGGTCGCGCTCGAAGCACAGCAGGGCACTGGGCTTTTCCGCCGCGAAGGCGAGCATCTTGGCGCCTTCTGCCTGCGCCTCGGGCAATGCGAGTTGCCCGGCATAAACTTTCTCGAGCGTTGCGCGGTCGCCCTTCTTGGCGGCATCGCGCCCAGGCTTGGGTGTCCCGAGCGCCTTGAGGTGGACATAGCCGATCCCAACCCCGGCCAGCTCCGCGGCGAGCGGCGTCTTCGAAAACCCCGGCCGGCGTGACAGCGGCAGCTGGCGCACGTCGATCACCTGTTCGACGCCAGCTTTGGTAAGTGCGGCGAGGAATTCCGCCATCGTCGCGCCTTCATAGCCGATCGTGAAGATGCACTTCATCTCGGTTCCTCGGCCAGTGCCCGCCCCGCGCCCCATGCTATCAACAACTGCCCGGCGAAATAAAGCGGCCAGATCAGCAGCGCAGGGATGATCGAATCGCGCAGCAGGTGAAAGCGGGAGAAGATCAGCAGGTCCGACACGGCGAACATCAGCGCGCCGAGCGCGACGCGGTCGCGCGGCAGCCGGCTCGCCCAGGCCGCGCCGACCATCGCGCCGAGGCCGCAGGCATAGACCAGCACGCCGCCATCATGCGCCAGCAACCACGCGATGAGCGGAATGACCAGCGCGATACCCAGCGCCGTCACCTGGCCGGTGCCCCGGCGATACGCGCGATATAACGTGAAGGCCAAGCCGTGACTGGCAAGAAACGCCGCGCCGCCAAGCGTCTGGCCGGACGTCTCGAGCAGCGCGTCGCCCAACGCGCTGAACGCCAGCACCAGCGCGAGCAGCCGCCCCGCGCCATTGCGGGCCACGAGCAGCGCCCACAAAGCGAGCAAGGCGACACCCGCTGCCTTCCACAGGACGAAGCCGGTGTCCGGCGCCAGCACGTACGACATCGGCCAGAAGCTGGCACCCGCCAGTGTCGCGCTGACGAACAGCAAGGGCGCGAGCGTCCTGACGTGGAGATTTTGATCCATCGCGCGGGGATGCCGCCTGGCACTGCCGCGCGCAAGCCGGGCGGTTTCGCGAGATACGAAACATTGTGACCGGGACGCTTCCCCGATAGGGCCGTGTCATGGCCGATCCGCGCATCACCCATGTCTCGCTCGATGAGCGCACCATATTGTGGCGGTCCGCCGATATCGAGCAGGAACGGCGCATCGCGATCTTCGATCTGATCGAGGGCAATTACTTCGCGCCGCAACGCGCCTATCCTGATGGCTATGCCGGCCCCTATCGCATCGCGCTGAGCGTCGAGGATGGGCGCCTGGGCATCGCGATCAATCGCGAGGATGACAGCCACCTCGAAACCTTCGTGCTGGCCATGGGTCGCTTCCGCCGCCCGATCAAAGACTATTTCGCGATCTGCGACAGCTATTACCAGGCCATCCGCAACGCGACACCGGCGCAGATCGAGACCGTGGACATGGCGCGGCGCGGCATCCACAATGAGGCCGCCGAGCTGCTCAGGGAACGGCTGGAGGGCAAGATCGACATCGACTTCGACACCGCGCGCCGGCTGTTCACGCTGATCTGCGTGCTGCACATCAAGGGCTGATCGGAGCGTGGCGCTGCGCCAGTGGAGCCGCCGCTTCGGGCGCGCGGGGGCTTTGGCCGTCGTGATCGGGCTGAGCGCGATCGTCGCCTGGACCTTCGCGCTCAGCTGGCGCCCGTCCGCCACCAGCTATCCCTATCAGGGCGTCGACATCGACGAGAATAGCGGCGCGATCGACTGGTGGACGGTACGTGCCGGCGGCGCCGATTTCGCCTATGTCCGCGCGACCTATGGCGGGTCCGGCCGGGACGCACGCTTCGCGACCAACTGGGCCGATGTCTATGCGACGGGCATGCGGCGCGGTGCGCTGCACGTCTATTCGATCTGCAATCTCGCCGTTGACCAGGCGAACAACTTCAACACGACCGTGCCGCGCGACCGCGATTCCCTCCCCCCGGCGGTGCTGATCGATTTCACGCCCGGCTGCGAATCGCGCCCCGTGCCGCGTGTCGTGATCGACGAGCTGCGCCGCTTCATGACGATGGTCGAGGAACATACCGGAAAGCCGGTGCTGATGAAGCTGTCGCGACGCTTCGACGCAGCCTATGGCGTCAGCGCGGCGATCCCGCGGCCGGTTTGGGCGGTGCAGGATTTCTTCCCGCCCGATTATGCCGCCAGGCCATGGCGCATGTGGCAGGCGAACGACATGCGGCGGATCGACGGTGTGTCGGGCGCGGTCAACTGGGATGTGGTGGCACCATGAGCATCGACGATTTCACCCGCGACCGGCTGATCACGGCCGCCCGCCAGGCGGCGAAGAACGCTCACGCGCCCTATTCGCATTTCGGCGTCGGCGCGGCGTTGCTGCTGTCGGACGGCAGCACGGTCACCGGCTGCAACTTCGAGAATGCCAGTTACGGCCTGTCACTGTGCGCCGAGACGGTCGCACTGGCGACTGCCAATGCGGACGGGCGATTGGCCGACGTGCTGGCAGTGGCGGTGATCGGCGGCATGATCGGTGCTGATGGCCAGGTCAGCGGCACCAAGCCGGTCGGCCCATGCGGCCGCTGCCGCCAGGTGATCAACGAGGCGGCGCAGATCGGCAAGCGTGACATCATCGTCTGGTGCGCCGGCGCGGAGGGCGATGCGGTGGAGAAATACCTGCTTTCAGAACTGCTCCCGCACGCCTTTGGACCGGCCGATCTGGGCATCGGATGAGGAAACGCGCGCGCCGCCGGCTGTTCTGGCTCGCGGTTGCCGCGCTGGCGGCGGGATTCATCTGGTGGCTGACCCGCACCGAGGCAGGCGACTGGCACCCTTCGACGCTGCGCTATCCGCGCCAGGGCATCGACGTGTCGCATTATCAGGGCGATATCCACTGGTCGCAGCTGCCCAATACCGGGGTCGATTTCGCCTATATCAAGGCGACCGAAGGCGGCGACTATGTCGACCCGACCTTCGCGACGAACTGGGCGGGTGCGAAAGCCGTCGCGATCGAGCGCGGCGCCTATCATTTCTACAGCCTGTGTCGCCCCGGCGCCGAACAGGCGGCGAACTTCATCCGCGTCGTCCCGCGCGACGCAGACGCGCTGCCACCGGCGATCGATCTCGAATATCTCGGCAATTGCGACAAGCCGGTGTCGGTCGCCGCGTTCCGGCATGAGCTCGCGATCTTCATCCGGCTGGTCGAACGGCGCTATCACCGACCGGTTGTCTTCTACCTGACCGACGAATTCGACCGCACTTACGGGGTAAGCGGCCATTTCGACCGGCCGCTGTGGCTCCGCAGCATCCTCCGCGAGCCGCGTTTCGGCGCGAGGCCCTGGACGATATGGCAGGCCTCGAGCTTTCGTCGTCTTGCCGGGATCAGCGGGCGGGTCGACTGGAACGTCGTCCGTCCGTGACGTCGCGCTTGACTCGACCGCCACCTCCCCCGCATCCGCAGGGGCCAGATCGACACGCTTGAAGGTGCCATATCATGTCCATCCTGTCCGACCGCTGGATTCGCGAGGCGGCCCAGACCCAGGGCATGATCGAGCCGTTCGTCGAGAGCCAGCGCCGCGACGGCTGCATCAGCTATGGCTTGTCCTCCTATGGCTACGATGCGCGCGTCGCAGACGAGTTCAAGATCTTCACCAATGTCGATTCGGCGGTGGTCGACCCGAAGGATTTCGCCGCCAACAGCTTCGTCGATCGCAAGACCGATTGCTGCATCATCCCCCCCAACAGCTTCGCGCTGGCGCGCACGGTGGAATATTTCCGCGTGCCGAACGACGTGCTGGTGATCTGTCTCGGCAAATCGACCTATGCGCGCTGCGGGATCATCGTCAACGTGACTCCGCTCGAGCCGGGCTGGGAAGGCCATGTCACGCTGGAATTCTCCAACACGACGCCGCTGCCGGCCAAGATCTACGCCAATGAGGGGGCGTGCCAGTTCCTGTTCCTCAAGGGCAATGAGCCCTGCGAGACGACCTATGCCGACCGTGCCGGCAAATATATGGGTCAGCGCGGCGTCACGCTACCCAAGCTATAGCGCCAGCCGGCGGAGCGCACGCCTCGCCGTGCCGGAAATTGATTCACGCGAAGACGCGAAGCTCCTGGCGCACTCGCTCCCGCCACGCGTCGGCAAGCACGTGCTGCTTGCCACGTCATGAGATCTGGTGCCGCGAACGCGCCGCCAACCGCGCAAATGACATTGGCGAGTGGGGTGAGGACGTAGCGCTAATCCTTGCGCCTTCGTGTGAATCCCTGCGCCGCAGCACCGGAATTGCAGGCAAACAAAAAGGGCGGCCCCGGAGGGCCGCCCGATCGTCATTTTCCGAGGGGAAGACTCAGAAATCGTTGGCGTATTGCTCGTTGCCGACAAAGCCGAGCTTGGTGATGCCCGAGCGCTTGATCACCGCGAGCACCTGATCGACCTTGTCATAGCGCGCCTGCGGATGCGGCTGGAAGTGCAGCTCCGGCTCAGGGGAAATGCCCTTGGTCTGGTCGAGGAACTGGCGCAGCGTCACCAGGTCGACAGGCGAACCGTTCCACGTCACCGTGCCGGTCGGGTCGATGAACACCGTGTTCTTCTGCGGATCGACCGGCGGCTTGACCGCATTGGGGTCATTGATCGGCAAGTCGACCTTCACCGCATGCGTCTGCGGCGGGATGGTGATGATGAACATGATCAGCAGCACGAGCATGACGTCGATCAGCGGCGTCGTGTTCATGTCCATCATGGGCTGACCGTCGTCGCGGCCACCGCTCATTGCCATGTCTTATACTCCTTGCGTGCGCGGCACGCTATGTTCAACAAAATGTCGGTCGATGCCGCGCGGCGCCCCGGAAAGAACGCCGCGCGATGCATCATTCGTCGCCCGGAATGACGCGTGCCGGCGGCTGCGAAATGAAGCCCACCTTGATGAAGCCAGCACTTTGCATCGTGTAGATCGTGCCCCCGATGCACTGGTACGGCACCGCGACGTCGCCGCGGATGTGCGCCTCGGGCAGATCGTCCGCCGTGATGGCGGATCCAAAACGCTTGATGTCCGCCTGCATCTTGGCCAGCGCGCGATCGTACAATTCCCTGTGCGTGACACGCGTCAGGTTCCAGTACACCGCGCAACGGCCCGTATCGTCAAGCGTCACCGACAGCGAGACATTCTCCGGCTTGGTCGTGGTCGGATCATAGATCACGTCCGGCAGCTTGAGCTTGACCGACTGAATCACCACCGGAATGGTGATGAGGAAGATGATCAGCAGCACCAGCATGACGTCCACCAGTGGCGTCGTGTTGATGTCCGACATTGGGGTTTCGGCAGAATCTCCGCCTACGCTCATTGCCATGTAGAGGCATCCCTATCCGTATCTTGCATATCGCCGGAAACATCCCGGCGACGAAGCCCGGAGCCGCAGCGCGAACTGCGGCTCCGATGGGTCATTACTTGGTCGCGGTCGTCGCGGCCGCAGCAGGCTTCGGCGCGGGCGCACCCTTGCGCGTCGGTGCTGCCGGACGGACGGCGCCGTTCGATGCGAGATAACCGAGCACATCGTTCGAGAAGGCGCTGAGGTTCTCGGCGATCGCCTTGTTGCGGCGCTGCAGATAGTTGTAGGCGAGCACGGCCGGAACCGCGACGACCAGGCCGAGCGCGGTCATGATGAGCGCCTCACCGACCGGGCCGGCAACCTTGTCGATCGATGCCTGGCCGGCCTGGCCGATCTTGATCAGCGCGCGGTAGATGCCGAGCACCGTACCGAACAGACCGATGAACGGCGCGGTCGCGCCGACCGTCGCGAGGAAGGCGAGACCGCCACCGAGCTGCGAGTTGATCGCGGCTTCCGAGCGGGCGAGCGAGCCGTGCAGCCAGTCATGCGCCTCGACCGGATCGGTCAGGCGCGAATGCTGGTCCTGGGCGGCGATGCCGTCATCGACGATCTGCTTGTAGGCCGAGTTCTTCTCGAGCTTGGCCGCACCCTCACGCAGGCTGTTCGCCGACCAGAAGGAGGCGCGCACGCGCTTCGACTGGTTGATGATCTTCTGCTGCTCGAACAGTTTGGTGAACAGGATGAACAGCGTGAAGAACAGGAAGCCGCCGAGCGTCAGCGCGGTGCCCCATGAGATGAAACCGCCCGTGTTGAGCGCGTTCAAGAAGCCGTAATCGGCCTGGGCGTTCGCGCCGCCTGCGGCCAGGATGGTGGTGAACATGAGTTTTGCTTCCCTCTAGATTCAAATGTCAAAAGTGGCGGGGGCGGACCCGATGGCCCGCCCCCGCGTCAATTCATTCCGATGGCAGGACCCAGCGCACCGGCAAGGTGTAGGAGCTGCTGGTCGGATTGCCGGCATCGTCCTTCGCAGGCGTGAAGCGGACCTTGCTTCGCGCGATCCGGCACGTCGCATCGTCGAGATCGCTGTTGCCGCTCGACGAGGTGACCGTGCAGCCCGACACGCGACCGTCCGGACCTACGGTCAGCGCCGCGACGACGCGACCCTGGGCCTCGGCGCGAATGGCGGCGGGCGGATAGGCGTCCGGACCGAAGAAACGGCCAGGGTTACCCTGCACGGCGGCACGCTGTGACACGACCGGCTTCGGCGGCGGCGGCGGCGGGGCCGGCGGCACCACCGGCTGCACCGGCGGCGCGATGGGTACCGATACAATCTGCGGCATCGGCGATTGCACCGGCACGTTGACCGGCGGCGACACGACCGGCGGCGCCTTCATCGGCTGGTCCGGCGGCGGTGGCGGCGGCTTGTCAGGCGGCGGCGGGGGTGGCGGGGGCGCCACGTCGAAGGTGTTGAGCTTGTCCTGCACCGCTTTGGTGAACTTGGACGTCAGGCCGGTAACGAAAGCCCACGTCAGCAAGAACACCAGGATGGAGACGATTATCGTCGCCACCACTCGGCTGCCAGCTACATCGCGATCAGCATACGCCATTCAGAATTGAAACTCCTCTGTCCCACATGGCTCGTCGCCGTTCGCGCCGCCGTTCCGCCGGCGCACCCGGCCTGCCATGGGTTAATGTATCCTGGTCAGACGAATCCTCTATCGCCGTCCCAACGGCTAGGCAAACGCTTTGTCTCACACAACATTCGTACCGTTCCCGCATGGCAGAATTATTTCTGTCGAAAATACGCACAATCGCGTAACCAATCCGGATGTTTAACGTTCCCAAAGCCGTCATGGCGATCGTGCTCGGCGCGGCCGCCGGTTCCGCTCTGGCACAGCAACGACCCTCGATTCCCGCCGAATCGGTGCTACCGGTACCGATGCCGCCTTATGCCGACTATGCCGACCTGGTCATCGCCGCGCCGCTGGTGCTCAATGCGACGATCCATGACACGAGCCGGCTCAAGCCGGCGGAAGCTCCGGGTCTCGCGCCCGGCAGGGCGCGGCTCTATGTCGAGGCCGATGTCCTCGCGATCATCCGTGGCAGCGAGCCGCTGCCGCCGCGTATCGGCTATCTGCTCGATGTACCGCTCGACGCCAGGGGACGCGTGCCGGCGTTGAAGAAGCTGCACGTGCTGCTGTTCGCGCGCGCCGCGGGCGCGGGGCAGATCCAGCTGGTGCGGCCCGACGCCCAGCGCGGCTGGACCCCTGGCGGCGAGCAGCTCGCCCGGCGCATCACCAGCGAGGTGCTCGCCCCCGACGCGCCGCCGGCGGTGACCGGGGTCGGTCACGCCTTCCATACCGCCGGCGCGCTGCCCGGCGAGGGCGAGACGCAGATTTTCCTGACCACCGATAGCGGACGACCCGTGTCCCTGACCATCGACCGGGCGGCGGACGGCACGCGCAGCTGGAAAGTGGCGCTGAGCGACATCGTCGACGACAGCGCCGGCCCGCCACCGCGCGACACGTTGCTATGGTACCGCCTCGCCTGCAGCCTGCCCGCCGGACTGCCCGAAGCGAGCCTGGAGGGCGCCGAGCCCGGCGACGCCGCCCTTGCGCGGGACGACTATGACTCTGTCCGCGGCGCGCTTGGCACCTGCGACCGGGGTGGCGCGCTCTAACGCAACTCGATCAGCTGGCCGGTGGTCGACCCGGCGGTGGCGAGGAACCGCGCGGCGGCGATGACGTCGCCTTCGGCCGCATCGCGGGTGATATCGACGGCATTGATCCGTTTCGCCGGCGCCAGCTCGACCGCCAGCGGCCCGATCGCCGCACGCAACAGCGCGCGATCGAGCACCGGGACATCGCTGCCGATCAGCAACAATATCGCATCCCGTTCGTCGGTACGTGTCGCGCGCAGTTCGGCGACGACCTGCTCGACCGCGCGTCCGGCCTCGGCGCTCACCAGCGCGACGCACTCGCCCAGCGCAGCGGCAATTGCGGCCGGAATCATCGCCGGTGCCGCACCATGGTGATGCCGATCGCTTCGCCATGCTCGGCGATCGCCAGCTTGACGATCTTGACCTTGACCCGTCGCACGCGCCGATCCTGCAGCATCAGCGTCTCGATAATGTGGTCGGCGACGCCCTCGATCAGCGTGAAGTGCACACCCTCGGGCAACGCGCTGGTCGCGGCGCGCTTGAGGTCGAGATAGTTTTTCGAGGCACCGAGCGGCGCATCGGGCGCGAAGGGCGGCGGGCAGTCGACATCGACGGTGAGCGAGATGCGTAGCGGCTGCGGCAAATGCGTCTCGTGCGAATAGACGCCGGTCAGGACCGGCACCTCGAGATCATGCACTTCGAGTTGCAGAATGTCGTCCAAGCGGGTGCCCTTTCACGCGGTCGGCGCGCCATAGCACAGGCCACGGCAGAAGCGACCGCGGTGACGGCAGGCGTCACGCCGCCGCGCTTGGCCTTGCCGAGGCGCGCCCGTGCCAGCGCGTGATGGCGTGGCATCGCGCCGGCAGCGTCAACTTCGCCGCCGCCGCGAAATCGATCGTCACCAGCGCGGAGATGTCCGCGAAACTGTAGAAGTCGGTGGCGATCCATTCGCGCGCGGCAAGATGCTCCTCGAGCGCCTCGGTGAACGCCTCCCACATGATCACGCCGCGCGCGGCGAGTTCGGGGATTTGCGGGATCACCGGCCACTTGCCCGGCGCGCCGCGGTCCTTGAACACGTCGCGTGCATTGCGCAGGGCATAGACGGCGGCGGCATAGCCATCGCTCTCGATCCGCCGGGTCCACGATTCGATGCGCGCGATATCGAGCGGATTGCCGCCGAACAGCGACGGTTCGGGCTGCAGGGCTTCGAAATAGCGGCAGATTGCCGCCGATTCGCAGATCACCTCGCCGCTATCGAGTTCGAGCGCCGGCACCGCGCCGCGCGGGTTGATCGCGAGATAGCGATCGGCGAGCTGCTCGTCGCTGCGCAGATCGACCATCACGCGTTCGATCTCGATGCCCTTTTCGGCCAGGAAAATCCGCACGCGGCGCGGGCTCGGCGCCCAGGCGGCATCGTAGAGTTTCATGGCGCGACTCCCCGTTCGGCTTGCGTTCAGCGGCATCGACGCTAAAGCGCGCGGCCCCAGGCGTCCATGCCCGGATCGCTACAGAAGGATATCGGATTGATCACGTTCGTGCCGCTCGCCACCATCGACCCGCCCGCGATCGAGCAGCTGCTCGACCGCGCGTTCGGTGCCGACCGGCACGGCCGAACCGCCTACCGCATCCGAGAGGGGATGCGGGCGATCCCCGGTCTCAGCTTCGCCGCGCTGGAAGACGGCGTGCTGGTCGGCACGATCCAGTGCTGGCCCGTGCGCTTTTGCGGTACCGATGGGCGCGACGTGCCGCTGGCGATGGTCGGCCCCGTCGCGGTCGAGCCGGCACGCCAGCGCGACGGCATCGGCCAGCAGCTGATAGAGCGCGCGCTCGTCGCCGCCACGGCATCCGGCGAGGCGCGGGCGCTCATGCTGATCGGCGACCCGGAATATTATGGCCGCTGGTTCGGCTTCACCGACGAGCGCACCGCGGGGTGGCAGGTGCCGGGTCCGGTCGAACGGCATCGCCTGCTCGCGCGCGGCGACGATGTGCCCGCCGGGGAGGGCACGATCGGGCCGAGGATGGCGGCGCTGGCCTGATCCGCGATCGAGGGAGACGGTCGGGGGCGGAGGAGCTTTACCCCGCCCCCCGGCTGCCCTAACCGCTGGGGCCATGCCGATGGCCCCTCCCCCCGATCTCGCATCCCTGTCGCTCGCCGAGGTGGCGCGGCTGGCGGCCGAGCGGAAGCTGCCCCCGGTCGAGCGCTGGAACCCGACGCATTGCGGCGACAGCGAGATGCGCATCGCGCGCGACGGCACCTGGTTCCACCAGGGATCGCCGATCGGCCGGACCGAGATGGTGCGCCTGTTCGCGACGATCCTCAGGCGCGAGAGCGATGGCGGCTATGTGCTGGTGACGCCGGGAGAGAAGCTCGACATCGCGGTCGACGATGCCCCGTTCACCGCGGTCGAGATGAAGGCGGAGGGGCAAGGCCGCGAGGCGCGGCTCGCCTTCCGGCTCAATACCGGCGATCTCGTCACCGCCGGAGCTGATCATCCGCTGCGCTTCGCCGACACCGATGACGGCCCCCGCCCCTATCTGCATGTCCGCGGCACGATCGGCGCCGGGCTGGAGGCGCTGGTCGCGCGGCCGGTCTATTACGAGCTGGCACAGATCGCGCTGGCCGGGGACGACGATCCCGCCGGCGTGTGGAGCAGCGGGGCGTTTTTCGCGCTGGAGCCGTCGGCATGACGCTTGCCGAACGGTTGCACGAGGCGCTGCACAGTGGCGCGGGCGACGACGTCGTGCTGCTCACCGGCGACCACCGCGAGCCCGACCCCGCGCCCGACGCGACGCTCGCCGCCGCTGCGGTGCTGGTCGCGGTGACCGACCGCGCCCATCCCGGCGTAATCCTGACGCGCCGCACCGACACGCTGTCGCGCCATCCCGGCCAGATCGCCTTTCCCGGCGGTCGCATCGACCCCGACGACATCGACGCGGTCGCTGCTGCGCTGCGCGAGGCCGAGGAGGAAATCGCCCTGCCGCCCGCCGCCGTGAGGGTGATCGGCGCGGCCGACCGCTATCGCACCATCACCGGCTTCGAGGTAACGCCGGTGGTCGGCGTCGTGCCGCCCGACCTGGTGTTCGTGGCGGCCAGCGCCGAGGTCGCCGAGGTGTTCGAGGTGCCGCTCGACTTCGTGCTCGACAGCGCCAACCATATCGAGGTGGCGGTCGAGTTTCAGGGCCATAACCGGCATTATTACGAGATCACCTGGAACGGCCACCGTATCTGGGGCGCGACCGCGGCGATGATCGTCAACCTGTCGCGGCGGCTGCGGTGGAGCGGCTGACCATGCCACCGCCCCTGCCCGCCCGTCTCCCCGACGCGACCTGGCGCCACCGCGCCGGGCTCGACCAGCTGTGCGCGGTGCTCGGTGCGGCCGACGGGCGGGTGCGCTTCGTCGGCGGCGCGGTGCGCGATACGCTGCTCGGCATCGACGTGGCCGACATCGACCTTGCCACCACCCACGCGCCCGACCGGGTGATGGCGCTGCTCAAGGGCAACGGCATCAAGGCGGTGCCGACCGGCCTCGCGCACGGCACGATCACCGCGATCCTGCCCGACGGCCCGATCGAGGTGACCACGCTCCGCTGCGACGTCGAGACCGACGGCCGCCACGCCACCATCGCCTTTACCGGCGACTGGCGCGAGGACGCGGCACGGCGCGACTTCACCATCAACGCGCTCTATGCCGACCCGGCGACGGGCGAGATCTTCGACTATTTCGGTGGCCTCGCCGATCTTGAAGCCGGCGTGGTACGCTTCATCGGCGACCCGTTGCAGCGTATCGCCGAGGACCATCTGCGCATCCTGCGCTTCTTCCGCTTCCATGCGCGCTTTGGCGACACGATCGACGCTGCCGGGCTGGAGGCATGCGCGGCGCGCGCCAACGACCTGATGGCATTGTCGCGTGAGCGCATCGCGGCCGAGCTGTTGCGCCTGCTCGTCGCGCGTCATGCGGTGGCGGTGGTCGCGGTGATGCTCGATCATGGGATTTTCGCGCCCGTCCTGCCCGAGATCGCCGACCTGGCGCGCTTCGAGCGCACGCGGAGCCGCGAGATTGCCCATGGCAGCGCGCCGGCCGCGATTCGCCGGCTCGTCGCGCTGGTGCCGGCCGGCGCGGTCGAGGATGTCGGCGCCCGGCTCAAGCTGTCCAATGCCGATCGCAAGCGCATGGCGGTCGCCGCGCAGCCGCTGCCGACCGAAAACCCGCGCGAGCTGCGCTACCGGCTTGGCGCGACCGGCGCCGAGGATCAGTTGCTGTTGTCGGATCTCGACGATGCGGCGGTTGCCGAAAAGCTCGCCGCGATCCGCGGATGGGAGGCGCCCGCCCTCCCGCTTACCGGCGGCGCGCTGGTCGAGGCAGGGGTGCGCAAGGGGCCGGACGTCGCGCGGCTGCTGCGCCAGGTCGAGGAACAATGGATCGCGGAAGGTTTCCCCGATGCCGCGCGCGTCGCTCAGCTGGCGGCGGAGGCGGTCGCGGGCTGGCGGCTGTCGACGAGGAACTGATAGGCCGCGTCGGCCTCCAGCGGTCGTGAATAGACATAGCCCTGGCCATAGGTGCAGCCCAGCGCGGCCAGCGTCTGGCCGAGTTCGATCGTCTCGATCCCCTCCGCGGTGGTCTTCATGCCGAGCGCCTGTGCCAGGCTGAGAATGGCGCGGACAATGGCGATCTTGTCGCGGTCGGCGAGCATGCCGGTGACGAAGCTGCGGTCGATCTTGAGGATGTCGATCGGCAGGCGCTGGAGGTAGGCGAGGTTCGAATAGCCGGTGCCGAAATCGTCCATCGCAATGGTCGCGCCGACATCCTTCAGCGCCTGCATGATGCCGGCGATGCGATCGGGATCGGTGACCAGCGCGCTCTCGGTCAGTTCCAGCGTGAAGCGCGATCCGCTGAGGCCATTGTCGCTCAGCGCCCGTTCCACCACCGGCGCGATGCCGTCGCGCTGCAGCTGGATCGCCGAGAGGTTGACGGCAACCTTGGCGACGCTCTGCCCGCCCATCCGCGCATCCCACCCCGCGAGCGTGCGGGCGGCTTCCTCGATCGCCCAGCGGCCGAGCGGCACGATCAGCCCGGATTCCTCGGCGACCGGGATGAAGTCATTGGGATAATATTCGTGGCCCTCGTCATCGGCCCAGCGTGCCAGCGATTCGAACGCGATGACCTGACCGGTGGCGAGGTCGCAGATCGGCTGATAGGTCAGGCGCAGCTGACCGCGTTCGATCGCGCGGCGCAGCGCCGTCTCCATGCCGAACTGCTCGCGCGCGATGTCGAATGCCTGGGTCTGATAGGCCTCGGCGCGACCGCTGGTCTTGGAGCGCTTCACCGCGAACTGGGCGTGGCGGATCAGTTCCTCGGCGTCCTCGACCTGGGCCGAGCCGAAGGCGATGCCGATCGAACAGGCCACGCGAATCTCGAAGTCCGACAGGCGGAACGGCGTGGCCAGCGCGCCGATGATGCGCTTGGCGACATGCTCGGCGTCGGTCGGGCCATCCTCCATCCTGACCAGGATACCGAACTCGTCGCCGCCGGTGCGGGCCAGCACGTCGCTGGCGCGCAACGCGCCCTTGATGCGGCGCGCGACGGTGATCAGCAGCTCGTCGCCGGCCATCGAGCCGAGACAGGCATTGACCCGGCTGAACCGGTCGAGGTCGAGCACCAGCACGGCATAGTCGGCGCGCTCGGTCGCATCGTCGAGCAGCGCCTCGAGCCGGTCGCTGAACCCGGCGCGGTTGGCGAGGCCGGTCAGGCTGTCGGTCATCATCTCGCGGCGCAGGTTGCGTTCGGTGCGGCGCTCGCCGGTCTCGTCAACCAGCGTGACGAAGCAGCAGCCAAGCTCGTTCTTGACGACCCGGGCCAGCGTCACGCGGTAATGGCGCCGGTCGACGGTGTCGCCGACCTGCCAGGCGAATTCCTCGCGCAGCGATTCGCTGTCGATGAACGCCGCGATACGTTCGCCGAGATCGGCGATGAGCGGCGATTGGCCGGGCGCCCCGCCAAGGCCGGCGACACGGAACGGCTTGTTGACCGCATCGAAGGTGAAAGTGGCGTTCTGGTAGTGGAGCAACACCGCCGGGATCGGCAACAGGTCGATTCCGTTGGCGGCGACCTCAGTCGACGGATAGCGCGGCGAAGCATCCCCCGAAGGTGCCGGGGGGCGTGGTGCGATCAACGCGCGGAGCTTTGCTGACGCCATTCACGGTCGGCCCTAATGGCAGATCGTTAAAGTCCGCTGAAAGTTTCGCTCCGTATTGGTCCGTTTCTCCCTGAATTAGCGCCGATTCGGTGCGAATGTGCCCGGCCCGGCGCCCGTTCCCGCCGCGTCGCGGTCGTTCCGCCGTTCGTTTCACTCATAATCGTCGACACGCAGCGTGCCAATATCACGCGCTGTTGCGGGCCGGTTATCTCCATCGCACCGTAAACATATCCGGCGACTCCCCACGCTTCCCGCGATATCGGCAACTAGCGCGAGGGAAATTTATTGTACAAATGCGACATAGCTTTCGATATGGACCCGGTTAGACTTGACGTAGGCCGCAATAAGGTGTGCAATGTACTTCGATCCGCGTGATGGGCGGAGCAGCCAACGGACGTGCGGCGGCTCTAGCGCAAGCGCCACCGTGGCAACGACACGCGGCGACAGGGAGATCAACCGACTGTTCTGCGCACCGTCCCCCGACGGAGCCTGACAGGACGGGCGCGGCAGAGCCCCCCCTTGCCGCGCCCGTTTTTTGCTCCTCCCGGCGCTGGAGAGGAATAGGCTAGAACCGGTTGTCGCGCGGGAAGCCGTTGGGCGGCATCCGTCCCGCGGCACCGCGCGCGGCGCGCCACGGCGTCAGGTCGGTCTCGGTGCGGGTGCGCCCGCTATCGCCGCCCATCGCCCAGCTCAACCCTTCCGCGAAGGTGAAGGTCACCGCGTCGGACAGCCCGCCGTCGCGATAGCGCTGCAGCTGCACCCCCTGCCCGCGCGCCAGCTCGGCCAGCTCGGTCAGCGGGAACACCAGCAGCCGGCGATTGTCGCCGATCGCCGCGACATAGTCCGCGCCCGGCGCCACCGGCTTGACCAGCTTCAGTTTCGCGCCGAGCCGCGGCGTCACCACCGTCTTGCCCTTGCGCGTCTCGGCGATGGTGTCGGCGGTGCGCACGATGAAGCCGCGCCCGTCGCTCGCCGCGACGAGCAGCTTCTCGGCGCGGTTGGCCGGCATCAGCGCGACGATCCCGACATCGCCGTCGAGATCGATCATCAGCCGCACCGGCTCGCCAAAGCCGCGCCCGCCGGGCAGCTTGTCGGCGCCGAGCGTGTAAAAACGGCCATTCTCCGCCGCGAGCAGGATCTTGTCGGTGGTCTGCGCCGGGAAGGACAGGAAGGCGGCGTCGCCGTCCTTGAACTTCAGTTCGGCGGTCTGCGCCGCGTCGAGATGGCCCTTCATCGCGCGGATCCAGCCGCGCTGCGACAGGATGACCGTGATCGGCTCGCGCTCGATCATCGCGTCGATCGGGATGTCGCGCGCCGGCGCCGCCTCCTCGATCGTGGTGCGGCGCTTGCCGAGCTTCGTGTCCGCGCCGTAACGCTCACGCAGTTTGGCGAAGTCCTTCTTCAACCGCGTGCGCTGCCGCGCCTCGCTGCCGAGCAACGCCTCCAGCCCCGAGCGTTCCTCCTCCAGCTTGTCGCGCTCCTTGCGCAGCTCCATCTCCTCCAGCTTGCGCAAGCTGCGCAGCCGCATGTTGAGGATCGCCTCGGCCTGGCGGTCGTTCAAGGCGAACTCGGCCATCATCACCGGCTTGGGCTCGTCCTCGGTGCGGATGATCTCGATCACCCGGTCGAGGTTGAGATAGGCGATGATATAGCCGGTCAGCAGTTCCAGCCGGTCGGCGATCTTGGCCAGCCGGTGCGAGGTGCGCCGCTGCAGCACGATGAACTGATGCTCGACCCACGCGCCGAGCGCCTCGCGCAAGCTCATCACCCGCGGCGTGCGGCGCGCGTCGAGCACGTTCAGGTTGAGGCTGACCCGGTTCTCCAGGTCGCTCATCCGGAACAGGCTCTCCATCAGCAGCGTCGCATCGACCGTGCGGCTGCGCGGCTCGATGACGATGCGGATCTCGCTGTCGGATTCGTCGCGAATGTCGGCGAGGATCGGCAGCTTCTTGTCGTTGATGATCGCCGCGATCTGCTCGATCAGCTTGCCCTTCTGCACGCCGTAGGGGATCTCGGTGACGATCGCGTTCCACGTCCCCCTGCCCTGGTCCTCGACATGCCAGCGCGCCCGTACGCGAAAACCCCCGCGCCCTGTCGCATAGGCCTCGGCGATCGACGCCGCGCTGTCGACCACCAACCCGCCGGTCGGAAAGTCCGGCCCCGTGACATGCTCCAGCACCTGCGCGTCGCTGGCGTCGGGCTGATCGACCAGCAGGATCGCCGCGCCGAACAGCTCGGCGGCATTGTGCGGCGGGATGCTGGTCGCCATGCCGACCGCGATCCCCGCCGCGCCATTGGCGAGCAGATTGGGGAAGGCGCCGGGGAACAGCTCGGGCTCCTGCTCTTCCCCGTTGTATGTCGGCTTATACTCGACCGCATCCTCGTCGAGCCCGTCCATCAGGTCGATCGCGACCTGGGTCAGCCGCGCCTCGGTGTAACGATAGGCGGCGGCGTTATCGCCATCGATATTGCCGAAATTGCCCTGCCCGTCGACCAGCGGATAACGCAGCGCGAAATCCTGCGCGAGCCGCACCATCGCGTCATAGACCGACTGGTCACCATGCGGATGGTATTTGCCGATCACGTCGCCGACGACGCGGGCGCATTTCTTGTAGCCCATCGTCGGGTCGAGCTTGAGCAGCCGCATCGCCCATAACAGCCGGCGATGCACCGGCTTTAGCCCATCGCGCACATCGGGCAACGAGCGGGCGGTGATCGTGGACAGGGCGTAGACGAGGTACCGCTCGCTGAGCGCGCTGTCGAAGGGCGCGTCGAGGATGCCGATCGGTGGGTTGTCGGGAAGGTCGGTGATGTCGGATGCCATGGGGTGCGGTTAAGGTCCAAAGCCGGTCACCGCAATGGTCGTGGTGCCCATTCCCTTGCCGACAAGTACCGTGCTCCTGCGCAAGCAGGAGCCCAGGGTTGCGGGCGCAACGCTTATGGCCCTGGGTTCCTGCGTGCGCAGGAACACCCCCTTCCTGTTTCGATGGGATAACCAAGGGGATCGGGGGATGGGAATATGCGGTTTTCCGCGCAGGCGCTGCGCGACGGGCATTCCTCCCGAAGCGACGCTGTGCGGCCTGATCAGGATCGGGCAGTGGCGGGATGTCCCCGGAGAGACTATATCCGGGACAACATTCGGGATGCGGCCGCGCCGTTATCGCCTGAGGCCCTACCACCTGATCCTGGCATGACGTCCGAAACGGGAAAACCGCTTGCCGGGTGAGAAAGAAAGACGCCGCCCCACCCGCATGACCTCGCCCGAACAGACCCTGGAAGAACTCGGCTGGCGGCCGTTCTTCAGCAAGCAGCTCTCCGACGAGGAGGCGCGGCATTGCCAGCCCGTGCGGGTGATGGCGGTCCATCGCGGGCAGATCGCGGTGAACAGCGCGGGCGGCCAGCATCTCGTCTCGCCCTATATCCCCGGCGCGCGCCCTTCCGACGATCATCCCACGGTCGGCGACTGGCTGCTGCTCGACGGCGCCGTGCTACAACCGGTGCGCGTGCTTGCCCGCATGAACCTGTTCAAGCGCCACGCGCCGGGCGATCCGCGCCGCGAGCAGATGATCGCCGCCAATATCGACACGCTGTTCATCGTCGCCTCGTGCAACCAGGATTTCAGCGTGGCGCGGCTGGAGCGCTATCTGGTGCTGGCGCGCGAGGTCGGGGTGAACCCGGTCGTGATACTGACCAAGACCGACCTGGCCGACGACCCGGAGGCTTTCGCGGCGGCCGTCCGCGCGATCGAACCGGGCCTGCGCGTCGAGACCGTCAACGGCAAGGACCCGGCCAGCGCCGCGCGCCTCGCCGCCTGGTGCGGCAAGGGCCAGACGGTCGCGCTGCTCGGCTCCTCTGGGGTCGGCAAGTCGACGCTGATCAACACGCTGCGCGGCTCCAACAGCATCGCCACCGGCGCGATCCGCGCGGCCGACGATACCGGCCGCCACACCACCACCGCGCGCGAGATGCACCGCCTCGACCAGGGCGGCTGGCTGCTCGACACGCCCGGCATGCGCGAACTGCAACTGGCCGACGCCAGCGCGGGGATTGCGGAGGTGTTCGACGATTTCGAGGAGGTGGCGGAGGGGTGTCGCTTCTCGGATTGCGCGCATCGTAGCGAGCCGGGGTGTGCGGTGAGGGCGGCGATCGAGGCGGGTACGCTGACGGCGGAGCGGTTTGCGCGGTGGCGGAAGCTGCGGGATGAGGAGAAGGCGAAAGCTGAGTTGCAGACGAGGCGGCGGCGGTAGCGGGGCACCATTGGCATTATCTGCCATAAATGTTATATGTCGGCTGTCGCAGGAGTGAAGGATATGCCGACCCGCAACGTGGTGCTGACCGACCGCCATGAGCAGATCATCGACGATCTGGTCGGCTCCGGCCGCTACCAGAATGCCAGCGAAGTCCTGCGCGACGGCCTGCGCCTGGTCGAAGAACGCGAGCAGCAGAGCGCGTTGAAGCTCGACCTGTTGCGCGAAGCCGCCAGGCTGGGGATCGCCGATATCGAGGACGGGCGCTACCGCACCTTTACGACGCCCGACGCCCTGTCCGATCACCTGAGCGCGCTGACCGAACAGGCGATACGACAAGCGGCCGACTGAACCGCATGTCGTCCGGCACGTGGCAGGTCCGGCTGACCAGCGCGGCCGAACGGGATTTCCAGTCCATCCTGACCTGGACCACCGAGCAGTTCGGCGAGGCGCAGGCGCGCGACTATGCCGGCACTTTATCCGCCACGATCCGCGCCCTTGCCGATGGACCGGACGTACTGACCTCCAAGCCCCGCGACGAGATCGCGCCCGGCCTGCGCGTCCTGCACGCCGCGCGGTTCGGGCGGCGCGCGCGCCATCTGCTGCTTTACCGTGCGGGATCGGACGCGGTCATCGACGTGCTGCGCATCCTGCATGATGCCATGGATATCCAGCGGCATGTTTCAAGCGAGGACGGGTGATCTAGATTGGTGCTTTTAGTAAACCACCCCGAATCCTTCACGGGGCCTTCGACATGCTGATCATGGCCGCATGCTCGGCTGGCAGACAAAAAAGGCAGGCTTAGAAAGGTGGCAAATCGACCGCGACATTCTTCGAGAAGCCCCAATCGCGCTTTTCTATCCGATGTCGTGAAACCTCAAAGTCATCGGTAGTGAAGGTCACGCCGCTGACGTGGTGCGCTGTCAGGGCGTCGGTTAGAACACGCAGGGTCATCTCCCGGACATCCTCATCCGGGTCGTATCGCGGTAGGTCGAAAAAGCCGCGAGGTCCGAATGGATCTGCGGGCGCGTCTTCTTTTTGTCCCTCTGTCGGCGGGATTTCCTCCCAAACCCTGTAATCGGGTTCGGGTCCGTCCTCGGTTGAACTGTACTGATTACAAGTCAATTCGGTCCCCCCAGGCAAATCTAGCGGTTCAACGCGAGAGGCGTGATGAAACAAAACAACATTGCGATGTTCGCCGGGGCACTGAACCGATTTGAAGAGGATGCCGTCGATGCCGGGGGCTGGCTTTCTCGCCAAATAGTCCGCAATCATCTGTGTGATAAGGTACTCAGTCGGCTCGTCATCCGGCATTACGGGCATGGTAATGCGGTCGCTGAGGCGCGCGAGAAACTTGGCCAGTGACAACTGCTCAACGTAGCCTGGATCAAATATGCTACCCTCAACGTAGAGCGACTGCAAAGCCGATACGTCGAGCAACCGAACCTGTCGGGTGAGCTGAAATTCACCGATGAGTGCCCGGCTTCCAACTGGCGGACGGACCTCGGCCAACGCCACGGCTTTATCGGATGCCGCATAGAACATGGCGATGCCGTTGGCATTCATACGACCGGCGCGCGCCAGACTTCCCGGCGGCGGCCCCATGTGAAGATCGGGGCGCATCATCGCTTCGTCGAGTTCGCCGGATTTGTGAAATACGCGGGCGCGAAAAAACGACGTGTGCAACGTCTCCGGCCCTGCTGTCACGATGACTGGCTGGTTGTCGGACGTGATTTGACCATCGAGATTTGCGAACAGGCGCGCGAGAAAAATCTCTGCGTCTTGATTAAAATACCGAGTTTCGGATTTCAGCGAGCGCTCAATGGCCTGCCACTCGAATGCAAATTCGTGGTCTTCCGGAGTTCTCCATTCATAGCTGCTGTCTGCATCGAATTCGCACTCTTCTCCCATGGCGGTTGAGTCGAAATCTGAGTGGCGTTCCTCGAGGATATCGAGCACATCTTGCGCAGGTTCTTCATCGATGGAGGCAGCTTCCTGAAAGGCATACAGGACAGGCTCGCCATGCCGCTCAAAGTCATAGGTGGACTCTTTGTCTCGCAGCATCATAGATTCGTACATGTCCGGCTGATCCGAGGTGCGGAAATAATGCCGCTCGAAGGCTCCCTCCATGTAGTCAGCTAGCTCCTGAATGGTGATGCAGGGCTCGTCCTCACCTGCGCAATATGAGCAGGTCGCAGTGCGTCCCTCCTTTTCAATCAGCGCATTGAGATAGGCCTCGCCCACGCAAGGCTGGCAGATCATTTTTTGGTCTTCGTCGGCCATGCTTGCCTCCCTGCTCGGGATATGAAGAGCGGTTTCTCTGCCGACAACAGTACGGATGACACTGCCAAGGTCCTAACAGATTGTACTATTAACACGGCTTCTCACATTTCTTAGGAATAGTGCTCAGCACTACTGCGCCGGGCCGGAGGTGGTTACCGAAATCTTGCGCATCCCGCATGGTGCCACGGACATTGAGCGGCACGTTTCGAGCGATATGGGTGAGTGAAAGTACCGTCGGCGACATCCCACCGACGGTACTATTTCACTCGTTATGCCGTTTTCTTAGCCCGGTGCTTGAGTAGAGCTTTTTCGAATTCACCGACCGCAAACTCATGGCTTGCTTGATTCTTCGCCAATTTCTGAGGATCGAAACGCGCCATATCAAGCACCAAACGGTACGCCCCGGCAATATCGCTCAGATACCTTTTGAGAAAAGCTTTCGGGTCCGTCGCCCAGACGACTTTCCCGTCCTTAACGTCCAGTAGCCCCTTGAGGCCATAGACGAGCGGCATGATCAGGCCATCGGGATAGCGATAATAGACCGGCTTGTTGAGGTAGTGAGTCGTGGGCTGCGTCGCGACATAGATGCTTTTGTCCTTAGCAGTCTCACGCTTCGCCGGATCATAAATCTTCACGATGGTCGCCGCACCAAAGCGGTAATTGTTGGAATTGTACGCGTCAGGGAAGTCCTCGTAGATCTGGTCGTACAGCGCAGGCAGATCCTTGAGGATATCGAAGCAGCTCGCGACAGCTTCACTCCGCAGCTCATGCGTCGGACCATCGACAGGTTCAGAGACAAGCGGGTGGAACATCAGCTTGTCGAACTGCTTCGAGCACTCCCCTTTGTTCCGATAAATGTTCTGCGGCGTGACGCTGATATCGAGCGGCAGCAGATCTTCCTCGTTGGCCTTGTTAAGCGGGATCCACGCCAAAGCGAGGAGGTCGCGAACCTTTATCGGGCGAGCTTCGCTGCTCTCCCACTCATTGCTTTTCCACTCAACGCGATCCGCAATGGCCTTGTCGAGGCGTTCGCGGATCTCAGTGTAGAAGCCCAGCTTATTGGATTTCGTCTCCTGGGTAAGCTGGGCGTTGTTATTGCGAGCAGCGCAAATCTCGAGAACGGACATTTCGAATTTCTCAACCGCGCGCACATCATCCGGGTCAGACGGCACCAGCAGCTCGACAGGGACGAGGAAATCGAAAGTTTCCTTCACTCCCTCAAGTTCCTTACGATGCTCGTCCCAAAGATCCTTCATGTCCTCCCAGAGGGAGACGCGCTTGATCTCACTATCATCGGCAACCTCGGAAAGCATATGAAGGCCGATCGCGAGCATATTGTGCCCACCATCAAGAATACCCTCAGATTCGGGGTCTTCGAAGTTGAGTTCAAACCGGTTACGCTGCAGGGCCTCGTATCCTGATGTACCTATCAGGATACCCTTCGACTTGAACGGGAAGAGCTCGGGTGTCTCCCTAAGTGATTCCAAAATAGCCGACGTGACGCTTCCGACTTTTGCAGCGCGGGGATTCGCTTCAAGCGACACGTGATCGAAAAGAGCGTAGAGATCACGCCCCCGCACGAAGCCGGTGTAGCGCTTGATGCCGGCGATTGAATTCTCGCTGGAGACGGCGCTGAGCCGTTCCTCGTCACGCGAGTTCGGTTGCTCAGCGACGAGAGCAAAGCGGATGATGAGTTTAGAAGTAGCAGTCATTTCCAGTCCTTCACAAAGGAGAGACTGGCTTCGGACCATCGAACGCACGAAACGCACGCAAACCGGTCGGCTACGCCGAACTATTTTGCCACTTCTCAGCAGCACGATAACCGAAGCCATCTCGGGCTTCATTTCAACCTCTATCCAGAGGTGCCTCGTTCATGAGTGACCGAAACGAAATTGTCAATCGCGCGGCCCGTCACCACCCTTCATCGCCGCCCAACCCGATCGCCACATAATACCGCGCATACCGCCGCTCCCCCGTCCTGCCCAACGCGCCAAGCTCAACCAGCTCCGCCAGGTCGCGCGTCGCGGTGGCCGATGTCGCATCGGTGATGGTGCGGTAATTGGCCGCGCTGAGCCCGCCGGCAAAGCCATCCGGGCCTTCCGCGAACATCCGCAACAGCGCCTTCTCCTGCCGTGCATTGATCCGCCCGCGCAGTCGGTCGAGCATCCGCGTCTTTTCCACCAGGAAGCGGATGCGGGCGATGGTGCGGGCCTGTGCCTGCAACACGATGTCCGCGAACCAAGCCAGCCAGGCGTCAATCTCGTTGCTGCGGCTCGCGCTGTGGAGTTCCGCGTAATAGGCCTTACGGCGCCGGTGGATGGTTTCGGCCAGCGCGGTCAGCGTCGGCGCCTCTAGGCTTTGCGCCAACGCCTTTTCCGCGATAGCGCGGCCGATGCGGCCATTGCCGTCCTCGAACGGGTGGATCGTCTCGAACCACAGATGCGCGATGGCGGCGCGGGTGATCGCGGGCAAGGGCTTGCTGCCGTCCGGTGCGCTCTCCTCGAACCATGTCAGGAACGCCCGCATCTCCGCCGGCACCTGCTCCGAAGGCGGCGCTTCGAAATGGACGCGCGGTGCGTGCAGCGCACCCGACACGATCTGCATCGGGTCGGCATGGGTACGCCAGGCGCCGATCGCGGCGATGTCGCGACGGCCGTGCATCAGCATCCGGTGCCAGTCGAACAATTGCTGTTCGGTCAGCGGCCGGGCATGGCTGCGATAGAGATCCGCCATCAATTCCGCCGCACCGGCCTCGGCCGCACTGGCGCGGCGCCGGTCGGACGTAAAGCCCAGCTCCCGGGCAATCGAGGATTGTACGCTGGCGCGGTTCAGCACCTCCCCTTCGATCGCCGAACTGTCGACCATCTCCCCCGCGATGAGTTCGATCGCGAAGCCCTGCCGCGCGTCGCCGTCGAGGTGATGCAGCGTGCCGATGACGACGCCGGCGCCCTTGAGGAAACGCTCTTCCGCCACGCGGTAGCGCGCCGCGTCATAGGTGAAATGCGGCCAGTCCGGGAGCTGCCAGTTCCAGCGCATGATCGATGACGCCCTTTCTATCGATCATTATATAGGCAATTTATGATTTATAGAACATCTTTCTATCGATCATATCATGCAGATAACCGGCACCCGCCCCTCCACCCCCGGGCACATCGGGGACAAAGGGACAAACGCCAGCCTAAACCTCAAGCCACCAGATCAAGCAGATCAGTCTCTCCCTCGTCGTTTGTGCCTTTGTCCCCGTTGTCCCCGGCCCCCCAGCGGTACAGACCGCGCGTGGACCGCTCGATGTCCCCGATCGCCGCCATCCTGGAAAGCAGCTTCCGCGCCTTGCCGTTGTCGGTGCCGACGGCATCGGCCACGTCCTGCGCCGACAACGCGACGCCCCCGGCCGCCATCAGCACCCGGATCACCGCCTCCCGCTCCGGCGACCGCGCCGCCGCCTCGGCCGCATCCAGCGCGCGCCACCGCCCCGCGGCCCCGTCGAACACCATTGCCGTCTCGATCTCGGCGATGTCCCGGCCCCGCCCGTAGAGCGTGGCGCGGTCGTTGACGAAGTCCTTGCGCAGCACCAGCACCGCATCCGCCGCGCCGGTCAGCCCGCGTGTCCCGCTCACCGTATCGAACGGGTCGTCGGCATCGGCCTTGCGGGTGTGGTGGACGATCAGGATGGCGATCCCCCGCGCGCTGGCCAGGGTCTGCATGCCGCTCAGCGCGTAGTAATCCGCCTCATAGGCCTGGTCGTTGCCGCGCGACTGGGCGCGGACCTTGGCCAGCACGTCGACCACGATCAGCACCGGGTTGGCGCTGCGCGCGATCCACGCGTCCATCGCCTCGATCGCGCCCTCGTCGAGCATCATCCATCTGGTGTGGAATTTGAGGTGCGGCGTCGGCCGCGCGCCCATCCTGGCCTGGCGGCGTTGCAGGCGGCGCGGATTGTCCTCCAGCGCGATGTACAGCACGTCGCCCTGCCGCGTCGGCACGGTGCCGAACACCGGCTGGCCGGTCGCCACGCCATAGGCGATGTTCATCGCCATCCACGACTTGCCGATCTTCGGCGCGCCGGCGAGCAGGGTTGCCCCCTCCGCGACATAGCCCTCGACGAGATAGCGGATCGGCGGGAAGCGGATCGCGTCGAGCTGGACGCTGTCGAACACGCCGTCGAGCAGCGCCTCGATCGCGGCGGCGCGGCCAATGGCTTTGGCGTCGGGTTTAATAGATGCCATGGCGGTTCTCCAGCAGCTCGATCAGGTCGAGCAGCCTGCGCAGGTCGGCGCGGGCACAGCGGTGCGCATAGGTCGGCTGGCCGCCCCGCGCCGCGACCTTGTCGTCGAGCGCGGCCTTGAACTGCTCGTAGATAGTACGCAGGCCGGTGCGCGTGATGTCGGTTCCTCCGTCCTCCGCGTTCGGGCCGGTGGCGGGAGAGGCACAGGGTATCATGGCCCGCTCCGCATCGGTGGTGGCGGCGGACGTGCACGGCGCAGCGATGGCGGCGGCGTCGCCGGGTTCAGTCATGGGCATGGGAACCTCCGAATTTGCCAAGCAGTGCCTGCACCTCGCGCAGGCGGGAAAGGGCGCGCTTGCGTGCCGCGCCGCTGGTCTGGCGGGTCGTCGCGCGCAGGTGGAACGCCTCGCGCGTCAGCAGCCAGCCGAGCAGCACGCCATCGGCCGCCGACACCCGATAAGCTTGATCGTCCGCGCTGGCGGCGGCGGCGGTGGTGGCGCCATCAACGACGGGCATCGAGACCTCCCGCCATTTCGAGCCGGTCGAGCAGGTTCCTGATCTCGCCGGCGACAAGCTCCTCGTCGTCCGCCTCGTCGGCCAGGTCGCGGCAATAGTCGCGCAGTTCGTCCCACAGTTCGTCGATGTGAACGGCCTCGTCGAACGACAAAGCGTGGCGCAACCGGTCCGGCCCGCGTGCGGGGCGGTTGTCGGTGCTGCGAATCATGCTGTTTCTCCTCATTGTTGAGGATCACGATTCGCCACAGCTGGCGATTTTGTTGAATCAACCTGTGCGGTCGCGCGGCGATTGGGACGGGCGATAACATTCCTCCAGCGTCGCCAGCGCCCCCGCCGCACGCAGCAGCGCGATGCCGTAGAGCCGGGCGCAGAGCAGCGTTTTCTCCGGCGCCTTGGCGAAGCAGTGCTCGATCGCCGAGTCGTACAACAGGCGATGCAGGTCCCAGCGCGCGTCGGTGATGTGGAAACGCCGATCGAGCTCGCGCAAGGCGATGTCGCGCTGGTTGAGCAGCCGTCGGCGCAAATCGCGCACCTCGGGCGTCTCGATGCCGGGGACCATCACCGTCAGGGTCGGTTCGTAACGGTCCTCATAGGTGGCGAAGTTCAGCCGTTCGCTGTCGTCGCCCTGGCGGAATATCGTCTTTGCCGGTGCCATGTCTCTTCCCGATTCGTGATCGGGCGGATTCCGCACGAAAAACGCCAACGATTGAATCGAGCCGTGCCGGCCGTCACGCCGGCGCGGCGTTCGACGGCGACCAGCGCCCGAAGGTAATGCAAATTGATAACCCAATGCGCCCTATGGCTCTGGCTGCCGCGAAGGAAGGGCCGCATGAGCTACGAACGACTGATTCACGAACATGACCGTATCGACCGGGCACTCGCCAGGTTGCAGCGCCTGTCCGACATGGCGGAGCCGGACATATCGATGACCAGCGAGACACTGTCGGAACTGGCGACCGAACTGACCGATCATCTCGCCCGCGAGGACGGCACGATCTATCCCCGCATGATCGAGAGCCGCGTCGGCGAGGTGTCGTCGATCGCGCGGCGCTTCATCGCCGAGTTCGACGCCATCGCCGCGGACTGGAAGCGCTATCTCGACGAATGGATGCCCGACCGCATGGGCGCGGACTGGGATCGCTTCAGGCGCGAGACCGATGCGATGATCGCCCGGCTCACCGCGCGCATCCATGCCGAAAACACCGTGCTCTATTCGGCCGCGCTCAACCACGGCCTGATCGCGCTGCGCGCGCGGTAAGGGCGTCCCGGCGGCGCGGGCCGCGCCGTGCCCCCACGCATTTCGCGCACTGCCCATTTTGGGTAGGGGACGCGCCTTCGGCCCGTCGCGACGCGGAAAATCGTAACCTGTTTGGCCCCATGCCGCCCGCTCGCAAGGGAGCCATGGATGAGCTACGAACGCCTACTCCACGAGCATGACCGGATCGACCGGGCGCTGGCCCGGCTCCAGAAGCTGAACGACGCGACGGTACCGGACGTGCCGGCGATCAGCCATGCGCTGGCGGCGTTGTCGGCCGAACTGTCCGACCATCACGCGCGCGAAGACGGATTTATCTATCCCCGGATGATCGCAAGCGCGGCCGGCAATCTATCGTCGATCGCGGAGCGTTTCCTCGACGAGCTCGACCCGCTCGCGAAGGATTTGCAGACCTATCTCGTCGAATGGCTGCCCGAGGGCATCGCCGGAGACTGGGACGGGTTCAAACGCGACACCGAGGCGATGATCGCGCGGCTCTCCGCGCGCATCCATGCCGAAAACACCGTGCTCTATACGGCCGCGCTCGGGCACGGCCTGATCAGGCTGCGCGCCTGAGGACGGGGCGCCCGCGCGCGCCACCTCACGCCGCCTGCAGCACCGCGCGATATTCCATGTCCTCCAGCGCCCGCCCCGCGCCGAGCGCGACGCAGGTCAGCGGTTCGTCAGCGATCACCACCGGCAGGCCGGTCGCGTCGGACAGCACCTTGTCGATATCGGTCAGCAACGATCCGCCGCCGGTCATCACGATGCCGCGATCGTAGAGGTCGGCCGCCAGTTCGGGCGCGATCTGCTCGAGCGATTGCAGTACCGTCTCGACGATCTGGCCGACCAGCTCGCTGAGAGCCGCAGCGACCTCGGCCTGCGTGACGGTGATCTCCTTTGGCATGCCGTCGACCAGGTCGCGGCCCTTCACGCTCATCGATGTGCCGGTGCCGTCCTTTGGCGGGCGCGCCATGCCGATCTCGAACTTGACGCGCTCCGCCGTGCCCTCGCCGATCATCAGATTGTGCTTGCGGCGCGTGGCGTTGGCGATCGCGTCGTCCATGCGGTCGCCGCCGACCCGGGTCGAGGTGCTGAACGCCAGGCCGCCGAGCGACAGCACCGCCACCTCGGTCGTGCCGCCGCCGATATCGACCACCATCGTGCCGCTCGGCGCGGTGATCGGCAGGCCGGCGCCGATCGCGGCGGCCATCGGCTCCTCGATCAGCTGCACCAGGCTCGCCCCGGCATTGGTCGCCGCCTGGCGGATCGCGCGGCGCTCCACCGCGGTGGCGCTGGACGGGATGCAGATCGCCACTTCCGGGCGGCGCGGCAGCCGGCTCGGCCCGCCATGCACCTTGTCGATGAAATGCTTGATCATCTGCTCGGCGACGTCGATGTCGGCGATCACCCCGTCGCGCAGCGGGCGGATGGTGCGGACATTGGCCGGCGTCTTGCCCATCATCAGCTTGGCCTCGGCGCCGATCGCGCGCACCTTCTGGATGCCGTTCACCGTCTCGATCGCCACGACCGACGGTTCGTTGAGCACGATGCCCACCCCGCGCAGGTAAACGACGGTGTTCACCGTCCCCAGGTCGATCGCCATATCATGGGACACACGGGAAAAGAGGCGGCCGAAAGAACGCATGCAAAATCAATCTGTCATGAGGGGGAGTTTCCGCGCGCCTGACGTGCGGAGGATGCGGGCAACCGGTGGCCCCAGCGCTGGAGCCGCGCGCGCGGCGGGTCAATCGGACTTGCGGTGGAGCGATGCTGTGGCGCGGTCAGGCTGCGCCTGACGCACGCTCACACCGGGCTGGGCAGGTCGCGCGCCAGTTCGGCGAGCAGCCATTCGCGGAAGCGGCGGATCTTGGGCACGCCGCGCCGCGCCATCGGCGACACCAGCCAATAGGCATAGCCGCGCGTCGAGACCTGGGCGAAGGGCCGCACCAGCCGCCCCTCGGCCAGGTCGTTGCGCCAGAAGAACGGGGTCAGCATGGCAATGCCCTGCGAGGCCATCGCGGCATGCCCTTCATGCGCCTGCGAATCGAGCCGCACGCCGGGACGCGGCGGCCCGTCGGGCACGTCGACCCCGGCTTCGCGCAGCCAGTGCGCCCACCACGGGTCATGCGGGCTGATCTGCGGCAAATGCAGCAGGTCGGCCGGCGCCAGCGCGGGGCCGTGGCGGGCGAGGAAATCCGGGCTGCACATCGGGGTGAAGTCGATCGGCACCAGCAGGTCCTGCGCCAGCTCCTGCCACGGCCCGCGCCCGGCGCGGATCGCGACATCGACCTCGTCGGCGGCGAAATCGGTCAGCGCGTCGCTGGTCTGCAGCCGCACCGCCATTTCCGGATGCGCGATTTGGAAACTGCCCAGCCGCCACGCCAGCCAGGTATTGGCGAAGGTGTTGGAGGTGGAAACGGTGAGCAATCCCTCGTCTTCGGCGCGCACCCCGGCAAAGGCCGAATCCAGCGTGTCGAAGGCGCGCGCGACCTGCGGCGCCGCGCGCCGGCCCGCCTCGGTCAGCACCACGCGACGCTTGGCGCGGTGGAACAGCGGCACGCCGAGCCGCTCCTCGAGCAGCTTGATCTGATAACTCACCGCCGCCTGGGTCATGCCGAGCTCGGCCGCGGCGGCGGTGAAATTCTCGTGCCGCGCGGCGGCTTCGAACACCCGGACGGCGGACAGAGGCGGGATGCGGCGCATGAGATTTCCATAAGCCAAGCTTGTTATCTTCGTCCATCACTTTGTTGGCGCCGCGCGGCGTTACGCGGCATATCGCTTGTGCAACGACCGATGGAGTACAGGCCATGCGCGACGATTATCTCGACCGCTCCTGGGCGGATCATCACTTCGACTTCACCAACGCTTTCCATAAGCTGCTCACCAGCTTTCGTGTGAGCATGGAAGCGCTCACGGCGCAGCAGTTCGACGCGCCGTGGCAGCGCCCGGCGCCGCGCGAGAATTGCCCGACGCGGTAAAGCCGGGTTCGCGCACGCCCCCGTTCGCCCTGAGCTTGTCGAAGGGCTGTTCTTCCCTTCTTCCGCCCCCGAGAAGAAAGGACGGTCCTTCGACAAGCTCAGGACGAACGGGCTTGGGGTTCGCTTTCGACGATCCCCGCGATAGGCTCGCCGCGATGCTGCGGCTTGCCTTCCTCGCGCTTGGCGCCATGACGCTCGGGACGATGTCGAGCGATCAGCCTCCCCTGCTCACCTGGCCCGATCTGGTCGGCCGCCCGCGTCCCGCGCCGGATGCCACCATCTCCTATGGCGACGACGCGCTGCAACAGGTCGATGTCTGGCTGCCCAAGGGCGCCGCGCCGTTCAGGACCGTGCTGATCGTCCATGGCGGCTGCTGGACCACGGGTATCGCGCGGCGCGACCTGATGAACTGGGTCGCCGCCGACCTGCGCGATGCCGGCTATGCGGTGTGGAACATCGAATATCGCGGCATCGACCGCCCTGGCGGCGGCTATCCCGGCACCTTCGCCGATGTCGCCGCGGCGGCCGATGCGCTCGCCATCCATGCCACGCGCTTCCATCTCGATGCTCGCCATGTCGTCGCGATCGGCCATAGCGCCGGCGGCCACATCGCGCTGTGGCTCGCCGCGCGACGCCGCCTGCCGGCGGGCAGTGCGCTGCACGGCGCGCATCCGCTGCCGATCGCGCATGTCATCAGCCTTGGCGGCCTGCCCGACCTCGAAGCCGCGGCCGCCGACCCCGACCAGGGTTGCGGTCCGCAGGCCATTGCCGGTCTCGTCGGCGCCGCCGGGCCGGCCCGGCGCGATGTCTATGCCGACACCTCGGTCACACGCCTGCTGCCGCTTGGCGTGCCGCAGGATCTCGTCAACGGCGCCGAGGATGCGATCATTCCACCGCGTCTTGGCATCGGTTATGCCGAGCGGGCGCGCAAGGCGGGCGATGCGGTCAGCCTGCGCTTCCTCCCCGCCACCGGCCATGTCGAGCTGGTCGCCCCCGAAACCGCCGCCTGGGCCGAGGCGAAACGCCTGCTCGCTGCGGCCTTTGCCGCGAAATGACGTCATGACGCCCGCTGAGGCCCGCGCGCGCGATGCCGCCGATCCACTGCGTGGCATGCGCGACCGCTTCGTGCTGCCCGAGGGCGTGATCTACCTCGACGGCAATTCGCTTGGCGCCCTGCCCCGCGCCACCGCCGCCACGCTCGGCGATGCGGTGGAACGGCAATGGGGCGAGCGGCTGATCCGCCAATGGAACGAGGGCTGGATCGAGGCGCCGCAGCGCGTCGGCGCGAAGATCGCCCCGCTGATCGGGGCGCGGGCGGACGAGGTGATCGTCGCGGATTCGACCTCGGCCAATCTGTTCAAGCTGATCGTCGCCGCACTGCGTCGCGATCCCGCGCGGACCGTGGTGGTCAGCGAAACGGGCAATTTCCCGACCGACCTGCACATCGCCGAAGGCGCCATCAGGTGCGTACCCGGCGCTTCGCTCCGCGCCGTGCCGCGCGACGCGCTGGCGGCGGCGCTGGGCGACGATGTCGCGCTGCTGCTGCTCACCCATGTCCATTACAAGACCGCCGAGCGCTTCGACATGGCGGCATGGACGCAGGCCGCGCATGACGCCGGTGCCCTGGTCCTGTGGGACCTCAGCCACAGCGCCGGCGCGGTCGCGGTCGATGTCAATGGCTGCGATGCCGATCTCGCGGTCGGTTGCGGCTACAAGTTCCTGAATGGCGGCCCCGGCGCCCCGGCGTTCCTGCATGTTCACACCCGGTGGCAGGAAATGCTGACAAACCCCTTGTCAGGCTGGATGGGGCACGCCTCGCCCTTCGCCTTCGAGGATCGCTATACTCCTGCGCCGGGCATGACGCGCTGGCTCACCGGCACCCCACCGATCCTCGGCCTGGCCGCGCTGGAGG
>Ga0068858_100000316_pt1 | contig 51458 bp, 41 predicted proteins | sample KBSSwiS12_FD_66589 | JGI IMG/M metagenome (GOLD analysis project Ga0068858, IMG submission 66589) | Switchgrass rhizosphere microbial communities from Kellogg Biological Station, Michigan, USA - KBS Switchgrass S1-2 | ecosystem: Host-associated > Plants > Roots > Rhizosphere > Soil ...
GAAGGGAAGTTCTGTAATCAGTCTGAGCGGTTTTGAAAACTGGGCCACCGGCATTTACCCGGTTAAAATAAGCTCGGGCAATGAATTATTGACAAACAGACTGGTGGTAACAAAATAATAAGGGCCGCATTTAACAATTGCAAACGCATAATTGAGATAACCTATTCGCGGGAATGACCAAGTACCAAGCCGTTCGCGACAATCATGAACAGCCAGCAAATTTTGCCGGGCAGTTAAAACTTTAATGTAATTGGCGGAACTGTAGCGTACCAATTGCTGGGTATAATCTACCGCTTCCCGCAAATTCAATATGTCGTTGTCGCGAAGATTTGTCTTTTGGCTCCCGGACTTTCGATCTGGAAGTGAGGACTTTTTTTTATGAAAGGGCTTTCTGCCCGGTGGCGGTATGAATCATGCGCAATCTCTAAACAAGCTGATTATTTCATCAGCAATTCAATAATTGCTTCGCGGCGTTTGCGCGAAATGGGCACCTGTGCTGCATTGCCCATTTCAATATAACCACCATCAGATTTTACATATCGCCTGACCTGTTTCGGGTTAACAAGAAAAGAATGATGCACTCTGAGAAAACCGAAGGGGGCCAGCACTTCTTCCATGTCTTTTAATGTTTTAGAAACAACCAGTTTTGTTTTATCTGTAAAATAAAAATAGGTGTAGTTGCTCGCCGCCTCACAATACACGATCAGTTGCGAATCGGCAAATAAAATACCTTCCTGGGTGGTCAATGGAATTTTTCCTGTTTGACCGGCCGGCTGTTTATATTGCAGCAGTAATATATCAAGCTGTTCTTTAAAGCCGCTGCGGAGATGGATTTTTTTCTCAAATCTTTCTACCGACGTTTTTAAATCATCTGCATCTACGGGCTTAAGTAAATAATCAAGTGCAGCCACTTTAAAAGCTTTTAATGCAAACTGGTCGTAGGCCGTGGTAAATATTACATCAAATGACGGGTCGGCAAAGGCTTGTAACAGTTCAAACCCGTTTTTATGCGGCATTTCAATATCCAGGAATATCAGTTGCGGTTTATATTTCCGTATGGCGGCAATACCTTCATCAGCACTGGTGCATAAGGCAAGGGGTGTTACCTGCGGACAATAGGTTTGTAATTGCCATTCCAGCATTTCCAGCGCATTTTTTTCGTCATCCACCAGAACAGCATTGATCATAAATCCTTTTTAATGCGTTAAATGATGTTTTTAATAAGCGGTATATCAAGTACCACTTTTGTTCCGGTTGCCATTCCCTCCTTATTGGTAAGATTGGTTACAGTAACAGAGGTTTTAAAATTATACAGGCGGCTGATCAGATCAATCCTGTCGCGGGTTAATTGCATGCCATACGATTTTCTTTTCATGGTTTCATTTGTGTGCAGTTGAACAGCTTTTGCTATTCCTACCCCATTGTCTTCAATCTCTACAGACATTGATTGATTGCTATTATTCCTGCATCTTACCCATAACTTTCCTTTTGTTTCTTTATGCAGGAGGCCATGCCAGATGGCGTTTTCTACATATGGTTGTATCAGCATGGGTGGAATGGAAACAGTTTCAGCTGCAATGGCATCTGCATTGATTATCTCAAATTCAAAAGCATTGTCAAAACGGAGCGATTCCATTTCCAGGTACAATTTCAATGTCTGTAATTCCGTCTCCAGACTTATATATTCTGCGGCAGAATTATCCAGTATCAGCCGTATCAGCCGGGCAAATTTGGTAAGGTAGCCGGAGGCCGTTTTATTGTCACTTTTCACGATATACCGGTTAATGCTGGTAAGACAGTTAAAAATAAAATGAGGGTTCATCTGCGCGCGGAGTGCTTTCATTTCCACTTCAGCCATTTTTTTTTGAAAGGAAGACCGCATCCTTGCCCTAAAGTATAAGCCCAGCAGCAGCAGCAGCAAAACGCTACCAACAAGGAGATACAATACCAGGACAGAACGGCTTGTTCTTTTTGCTGTCTCCAGTTCTTTTTCACTGATGCGTTCATTAAAATAAATAGCAGCCAGCTGCTTTTCCCTTTCCTGCGCAGCAAGATTATCTTTTGCCCGCATGATCTGTTCCGTATAAAAAAGCGCGCTGTCGGGCTGATGCCTTTCACGGAATAATTGTACAAGAAATGCTGCAGCCGCAATGCTGTTTTCAAAACGCCTGTATTGCAATGCCGCTAAAAAAGCAAGACGGGCATAATGATAAGCGGAATCTGCCTTGTTTTTCGCCAGATAATAATCTTTTATGCGCAGAAAAGCATTGGATACGCTTGCATTATTGTTGTAATCAAAAAAAGCAGTAGCAGCGGCAGCATAAAAATGCTTGGCCGAATCCGGGTTTCCTTTTACTGTTTGTATATCCCCCAACAGCAACAGTGCGGTGCCTGAAATATGTTGCCCAACTTTATCGGCCCGTTGTGCATAAGAGATGGCAGCATCCATTTTTTTCTGCTGAAGAAAAAAGCGCCCGATATTGGAAAGTGCATTACAGATGAATTCGTGGTTGGAATATGTATAAGCCCAGCCTGGTAGCCATTGAATGGTATTTTCATACCAGGTCTTTGCCCTTACTGAATCGCCCGCACTAAGAAAAAGGTTTCCGAGATCGTTACAGGTATAGCCCACAGCGCTTGAGTCTTTCATTTGTTTTTGAATCGCCAGTTTTTGGTAAATGAATTCATACGCTTTTTTAATATTGCCTGTACTGGCCAGTGCAGACGCTTCCAGCCCCAACGCATGTGCCTGCATGTTTTTCGACCCTGTCTTAACAGACAAATCAAGCACATACAATGCCAGCTGGTAACTGCTGTCGGGTTTGGTATCCAGCAGGTGATAACCACTGTTCAATGCAAGAATTGCTTTGGTTTGATCAGACAGTTTATCCGGATGCAGAAAATCATCCTTCCATTCTGTAATGTTTACATGCAATGAAGTGTCACCTGAAAGATCAATCGTCCTTTTGCCGATATCAGCGCCCTTAAGATTGCATTCCGTAGTAGCCAGCGAGCCGCGGGTAAATATATATTCATAATGACCCGGCGCCAGGTTTGAAATCAGTATTTCATTTTCGGTCGGGGAAGTGCGTACCAGTTTGTATCCTGCATCGCCCGGTTTCCAGTTATTAAAGTTCCCGGATATGAACACTCCGCCCTTTTCAACACGATCAAAAATAAAAATGTGCAGGTTGTATTGAGCCGGCGCCTCAGCCATACATAAGAAAAAGCATATCCATAGCAGGAAAAAATATTTCATGGTAGTAAGGTGTACTGGTAATGCTGAGGAAAAATAGCCTGGACGATTTACTAAAAATAGCTGTTCTTTTTCAATCCACAGGCAAACGTTCTATCCGCGCCGGTTTATTACTGGTAATATCGGGTGGTTTTGGAGAGTTCTTAGAAATGGTTCCATGCCAACCCGTGTACATCCATTTACCATTTTGTTGCACGAAGACCGCTGTGTACAAAAATTCTACGGCCATTGCCTCCTTCATAAATGCCTGTATCCTGCCGGTTATAATACCGGTATTGCCGTACACCCTTACTTTCTTGTCAAACATTTTATAAGTAAATAATGAAAAGAACTTTCCGCGGATAGAATCTGCCACCATCTGTACCTTATCCTCTGTTGTGCCATCCGCATTAATAGAAAAAAAATCCTCTGCCACATCATTTTTTAAATACCCGGGGTCATGATGTGTTATCCCGGTCATCATTTTTGTTTCGGCTGCTTCCAGTGCTTTAATAGTCTTTGCTGATGCATTTGTTTGGGCAAATGATTGCTGTGCCATAAAGAGAAGCAACAGTACAATTGATTTTGTCTTTTTCATACATGTGTGTTTAATAATTAGATAAATAGCAGGGAGGCCAATTTTGCAACCCTTTTAATTTTGACAGGCTAAAGTACCCGGCGGAAACGGGTATATCTGGCAATATGAGCGGATGGTAGTGCCGGATGAGTAAAATGCAATTTTACTCAATCTACGTTGGCGGGAACCCTGTAAGAACATCATCAGTTACAGCCCGGACCTGGCGGCTGCAATGCATAATATTCCCCGGAGCCAGTCTTTTGATGTGTTTGTTTTTATAAGCCAGGCCGGTAATTTCGGCGAATTCCGGAAAACCTGCCTGCACCAGGCTATTGAAACAACTATTGTAATTTTAAGCATGGCAGAATCATTATCTCATTTACTAAATAAAGAATTTGAATTCATAGTTGCCGGCAGCTTATGGATGGAGTGCGACGGGGAACGTTTTTGGGCCCGCAGAATTGCCGGAGCATATACCTGATTGTACCTGGCTGGCTGCTGATACCGTATGCACCGGCATGGACGCCGAAACCTATAAGGCCATTATTGACGCTGTTGTAGCATATTATCAAACGAAACCAGGGTAAATGATGTTGGCTATTCTAAGAACAATATGGCAGGCTGATCCAATGCCTGGTAAACCAATAGGCTATGACCGCTAAATAGATATGGTTGACTGAAAATTTAAATGGTTGAACAGGAAGGCGGATTAAATTGTTGAAAAGCGAGAACCACGCATAATACATGGCAAGAATATTTATCACCGGATCGGCAGATGGACTCGGCCAATTATCGGCAAGGTCACTGGTTGATCAGGGCCATCAGGTTGTCTTACACGCACGCAATGTTGCACGCGGCGGGGAGGCAATTAGAAAAGTGCCTGGTACGGAAACTGTATTAACAGGAGATTTGTCAGACATTGAAGAAACTAAAAAGCTTGCCCATGCAGCTAATCAATCAGGGACATTCGATGTTATAATTCATAACGCAGGGGTCTATCAGGCTCCGGCAAAAAATATTTTTGCAGTCAATACACTGGCGCCATACATTCTAACCTGCCTGATAGAAAAGCCGGAACGGTTGATTTACCTGAGTTCAGGGATGCATTTACAAGGGAGTTTCAAACCCGATAGCTTTAATAGTGATGCCGATCGCATTACCTACACTGATTCTAAGTTGCATGTGCTGTTGCTTTGTATGGCTGTAGCGCGGAAATGGTCACAGGTTTACTGCAATGCAGTTGATCCCGGTTGGGTTCCTACAAAAATGGGAGGTCGTGGTGCGCCGGACGATCTGCAAAAAGGGTATGAAACGCAAGTGTGGCTTGCTGTAAGCAACGACGAAAAGGCAAAGGTAAGTGGCCATTACTTTTTTCATAAGAAGGAAAGACATCATAATCCTGAAGCCAACGTTGTCATACTGCAGGAGAAATTTTTAAACTTATGCGGGAAAATCACGGGCGTTTCATTTCCCCGATAGGTTGTATTCATAGTTGCCCTTCAGCAAATCAAAATCATTCCCATTAATACAATAGGTTCATTTTCATTTTTAATAAATCCTTTGTCAAGAGCAATACCAATTTAAAGCGAATTAAAACTTTTCACTACCCGGCGGTAATACTGACATGTTTTCTCCGTTCAAAAAATAACTACCTGTATATTGTTGTGACGTATCATCCGGAATATGTACCATAGCTTACTTTTGAGGTTTACAAAACTTTTACCAATTGTGACCTGGTTAGAGGTAAAATGATTCCTGAATGAAATGTAACATATTCATTTATCCCTCAAATCCCTTGTTACACAGGTACAGGAAATAATCATATAGATATGACATGCAGGCAATCCCAAATAATAAAGGTTAGTCTCAGGAGTTAAACCTTACTGACAGGTTAATTTCAATACCAGACAGACTACCAAATTCCATGCTACCCAAATATCTCCTGTTTCTTCATCCAGCTATCCTTATACCCCTTTTTCATTTTTTGGTCCAAAAAACTCCGGTCAATCAAATCCACTACTTCTGCATTTTTACTGTTAAAAAGCTTAAAGCTATTGTAATAAACCTTCTCATTTATCCGGAGGTTTTCAGCCAGTGCTTTAAAGTCGGTCAATTGCATGCTGCTCTTTTTACCATTCAAAGTAAGTGCGAGGTCTTCTTTATCTTTCGGGTTAAGCAGGTTTACATTCAGTAAGTCATAAGCCGGACTTAGTACAATACCCTGCGGCTGGTGCATCAGTGAAAAATTCTTCAGGTGCATATCGTTATTTCCACTCAGGTAGCTAAATAAAACCAGTTCAAAATAACTAAGCAGATCAAGCCCTTTCTGGCAATAATGAGCTACCAGTTTACCAGCTTTTTCATAAGAACTTTTGTATTTATTCTCTGTTAAAAATTCTGATACCTGGCACAGGTCTTCTATATGTATTTTTTTGTTTTCTATCCTGTCGAAACGCCTTGCAATATATACCATGCTGCCATCGCTTGCCTGCAGCAGCGTATGATCACAGACGGGTATTTTAAATAGTTCTGCCAGATGCATGGTGAGATCTTCGTTTTCCGGCATCATAGGATAACTCCGATGCTGCGGTTTTAAAATAAATTCACCCCAAAGCCCGACTATCGTTAAGTGGCTATGCCCTTTTTCTTTTTGCAGCGTAAGCGACAATTTGGGTTGTACACCGGTAACCGCTATGCGCTGGTTAACAGTTTGTTTGGCCAGCGACTCAATCAGTGCTACATCCAGTTGAAGAATTGGTGTTTCGGGTGTACCAAAAAACTTTTTAGCACAGGCCGGGTGATAGTGGGCGACTCCTGCATCTTTGTAACAAAACCAGCAATTATTCATTGGTCATTTATTCAGGCTCTACCGTTACAGCTCCAATGGTGTCGCGGCAGGTGGTTAATAATAATTCAAACCGGTCATTAGCTTGTACTTTCCAGTAATCCACAACAATATCCAGCAACCAACCTTCTGGTATCAATCCGTCGAAAAACGGGAATAATACTTTACTGGTGTACAATTCCTGTTTCTTTGGTAATGTAAGGCTGATTGGCTTGCTATCCGGTTGTTGCAAATATTGTTCGTCGTACTGCAATACATAGCCTTCGTCTGTTTCTGATAGCCGGGCTGCCAACCGCCCATCAAACAATATTTTTGCAGTTTTAGCCATGCTTATTTGTTTTGAGGTTAACAATTAATTCGGCGCCAAACAGTGCCAGTATCTGGTTCACTTTGTCCATTCGCATGGTTGTTTTACCCTGTTCAATTTCCCTTACCAGGCGAAGACCTACGCCTGTCTTGGCAGCCAGTTCTTCCTGAGTCAGTTTGCTTTGTTTACGCTGTTGCTTTAAGAATGCAGATAGGTCCATCTTATACCTTTTAGGGTATAAAAATAGGTATTTTTCACTAATTATACCCAATAAGGTATAGTTTTTTCTTATTTCCTTAAACTATACCTTAAAGGGTATACTAGAGGGCTGTATTTCCATTCGAGGCCGTTTGCCAGCGGCCAGGCCAATCTTTCCGGCCTGCAAAGATTGATGCTGGTTATCGGCCAGGATCAGAGCGGACAGTGTATGTATTTTTCATATGAAGCTGTTATTTATAATTGAATTTCAAATAAAATAATCATTTTTCATATATTTGTGTAATCGTTTTTCACTATAGTAATGAATAATAATCATTTTTCACAGATTTTAAGCGTTTTTCAGGGAAGACGCCTGCCGGAAGAAGGATATCTGGCCGGTTATGGGGCCTTGCTGAATTTTTATGATTTATCCGCACCATTGCCGGACGTGCTGACAATGATCAGTCAAAAACACAAACAATATGAGACGAACGAATGGCTGATATTTACCCCCAGGTATATGCCCGGGGATACACTGGCCGGACACCTGGTATTCGCACTAAAATACGAGGGAATTGACCTTGGAATATTAAAGGCGTTGTTCACAAAACTGACACCTGAAACAATCATTGAATTGGTTAGTAACGAACCAACCGGCCAGTACAGTAGAAAAATTTGGTTTTTGTATGAATGGTTATTAGATAAGAAGCTGGCTTTGCCCGACATTACAACAGGTAATTACATAAGCCTGGTGGATGAAACCATCCAATATGCCAGTAACAGCAGCGTAGAAAATTCTAAAAGACACCGCATCCGGAACAATTTGCCGGGCACCCGGCAATTTTGTCCCATGGTCAGGAAGACCGCCCTGCTGGAAGCGTATATAAACAGTAATTTGCCGGCAAAAATAAATACCATCGTAGGAAAATTACATCCAGACCTGATGGCAAGGACAGCCGCTTTCCTGTTATTAAAAGATTCAAAAGCATCATATGCTATAGAAGGAGAAACGCCGGCACAAAACCGCGCACAACGCTGGGGCCGTGCTATAGGCCAGGCTGGCATGCAGGCAATCACTGAAACAGAACTCATCCGGTTACAGCAGATAGTTATTGACAATCCACGCTTCACCAAATTAGGATGGCGAACGCAGGAAGGATTTATTGGTGAACATGACCGGAGACATGGAACCCCCATCCCGGATCATATTTCTGCCAGGTGGAAAGATATCCATCCGCTAATTACAGGACTCATTGCAATGGACGAAAAGCTGGAAAAAGATCCCAGTTTTGATGCTGTATTGGCGGCGGCTATGATTGCTTTCGGATTTGTATTTATCCATCCGTTTGTAGATGGCAACGGGCGGATTCACCGTTACCTGATCCACCATGTGTTGCTAAGGAAGGAATATGTTTTAAAAGGTATCATATTCCCTGTTTCTGCCATTATTCTTGAACGGCTGAATGAATACAGAGCAGTGCTGGAACACTTCTCAAGACCAAGGCTAGACAAGGTAGAATGGAAACCAACCAGTGATAATAATGTCGAAGTGTTAAATGAGACAGCCGATCTATACCGCTATTTCGACGCCACAAAGCAGGCAGAATTACTCTATTCATGTGTACAACAAACCATTGAAAAAACAATACCGGAAGAAGTTGCATACCTGGAAAAATATGATCGGCTAAAGTACTGGCTGGACAACGAATTCGAGATGCCGGACAAAACAGTGTCTTTACTGGTTCGTTTTCTTGAACAGGGAAATGGCAAATTATCAGAGAGAGCCCGGACAAAAGAGTTCCAGGCGCTCACCAATGATGAGGTTGTATCCATTGAAAACAAATTCAATGAAATCTTTCAGGAAGGTTAATTTCTTGAGTACTATTCCGAAATGCAATCCATCCTGATTTGACTATTTTATTCTTCCATGCATGTCTCTGTTAACTGCCGCGTAAACAATCATTTTTTTTAATCTTCAAAAACTATGAGGGAAAAAAGGTTTTCTTTTATGAATATCAATTATCTTGGTTTATTGAGCTGCTGACCCTTCCTGTAAACATTTTTTAACCCCCGATCAACCAACCTATAATGAGAAAAGCTTTAAAAGTGCTTAGCTACCTGCTATTGGTCATCTTATTGCTGGTGTCCATCTCCCTGGTATATATAAAGACGGCCCTGCCAAACGTAGGCCCTGCGCCCGACTTAAAAATAGCCAGTACACCTGAAAAGATTGAGCGTGGCCGATATCTTGCCAATGCGGTTACCGTGTGCATGGATTGTCATTCTACCCGCGACTGGACAAAATTTGCGGGCCCGTTGACAGAAGGCACATTGGGCAAGGGTGGCGAAAAGTTTGATCAGAAAGCCGGTTTTCCCGGCATTTATTACTCAAAAAATATTACACCTGCAGGTATCAGCCGTTACACCGACGGGGAACTTTTCCGTCTCATTACAACCGGTGTTACCAAAGAAGGCCGGGCCATGTTCCCGGTAATGCCTTATGGCCACTACGGAAAAATGGATCCCAGTGATATTGAATCAATCATAGCGTATATCCGTTCCTTATCGCCCATCCAAAGCCAGCCACCGGAATCAAAGTCTGATTTCCCCATGAATTTTATCATTAATACCATACCTAAAAAAGCAATTCCCGAACATATGCCTGCTCCAACGGATACAATCGCCTACGGAAAATATATGGTGAATGCCAGCGCATGTATTGAATGTCATACGCAGGTCGATAAAGGACAGATAATAGAAAAACTGGCTTTCAGCGGCGGCCGTGCGTTTTCAATGCCTGCGGGCGTTATCCGTTCTGCCAATATTACGCCCGACGCAGCTACTGGTATTGGATCCTGGACGGAAGAGATGTTTCTGAACAGATTTAAAGTGTATGCAGATACCGCTTACCAGCCGGCTTTGGTGAAAGAAGGCGAGTTCAACAGTATAATGCCATGGATGATGTATAGCAAAATGAAACCTGCAGATCTTTCAGCGATCTATAAATATCTGAGAACGGTTAAAGCCCTGGAAAATAAAGTTGATAAGTTTTCACCAAAGATTGCTGCCAAATAAACCGGCCCGGCGCCTGACAATATATAAAGGCGGCAGCTATTCGTTCCCGTGTCACGACGCTGTTTCCAGCAAGATTTTTATGCATTGATGGCCTCCTTAAAGAAATCAGGAGACTATTAAGTATCAGCTCCAATTAGTAATTTGGTGGCTGTATGGTTTGTGCCCGCCGCTAAAGATGTTTGCTACGCAATCACTATTTCCTCCACCGCTTTTTTAAATGCAGCTTCTTCACCCACCATCCTGATCCCCTCTGCCCGGAACGCCGTGATATCCGTCATGCCCAGCCAACCTAAGACAGCTTTCATCAGCGGCACAATAAAATCATAGGACTGCATTGGACCTTCGGAGTAAATACCAGAGGAGGAAAAAGCCAGGTACACTTTTTTGTTTTTAAGCAACCCTTCGATGATGGTCTTTGTTCCTTCCACTCTGCCGTTAAAGGTTACTCCCCTGCGTACAATATGATCCAGCCAGGTTTTCAATGTGGAGGTAATGGTGAAATTATACATCGGCGTATCGATCACAATGATTTCCGCGTCCTGCAATTCTGCAATCGCCTGGTCAGAATATTTTATGAGTTCGGTTTGTTCTGTTGAATGGTTTTCCGTTGGCGTGAAAAAAGCATTGATATGCCCTTCCTGTAAATGTGGAAAAGGGTCTTTGTCCAGGTCGCGTTCTGTTACCTTGCTGCCCGGATATTTTTCAAGAATCTTATCCATTACCTGGTTACCTAATTTCCTGCTGACAGATGCGACGTTGCGCGGACTGGATATGATATGCAATATTTTTTTTGACATGATTTGATTGTTTTGATAATGCAAACCTATGCCTGTTTGCTAACAATAAGATAGTACTATACAAAAGGTTAGTACTAATATCCAGGTTAGTGGTCTATCTTTGTCAAAACTTTTTTATGCCGGAATTATTCCATCAAAAGCCTGTGTTTTCAGAGGTACAATGCAGTTCAAGATTGTCTGCGGTAGAAGATGCGTTGTTTGTTGTTGGTGGGCGATGGACGATAAGGGTGATGATTGCTATACTAAGCGGGCATACGCGGTTTAATGATTTGCAGCGTACGCTGTCGACCATTTCAGCAAGAGTACTCTCCAGTGAATTAAAAGACCTGGAGCTTAACGGGTTGGTGGAAAGGAAAGTACTGGCTCATCAAAAGCCAGTGGTGGTAGATTATGTGCCTACTGAATACAGCCGGTCATTACGGGAGGTTATTGCTGCTTTGGCTGACTGGGGTGCGAAGCATAAGAAGAAGATTAGGGGGAAGTGAACAATCATCGGTCCGGCTGTGCGGACTTTATTGGGAGGAAAAAATTATACCTTAATCTGCTTAACACATTGCCGATGAAAAAAAGAAAAATGGAAAACTGCAACCAGATCAATGGCAAATACGGTATCCGGGGACATGATATCAGGGATCTTATGCTGGATGAGGCGCTTGTTTACAGGGATGACAAAGGCGTGGTAACACTGACGCCGGAAATAGACTCATAAAAAAACACTGCTGGCATGATCGCAACAGCTGCTGGATTGGAGGCAATGGAAAAATTCTTTGCAACTACTACGCTGCCCAAAGAATTTAAATTAAATGCCGGGATAACCATTCATGACTTGCCCGGCTATGTCAACAAAATTATCACCGGCATCAAAACGCAGGTGTACAGCGATGCTGTGGTCAGGCCCAGGTGGCATGATTTGGTGGAGATAAGGAGACTGTTGTCCGATAAGTAGTATCGCGTAGCTCAGTTATATTTATGGCGTTCCATGTTCCATAATTGCCTTTCCAATTGTCTGGGCTAAATCATGCTCTTCAGGTTTTTGATTGTAGAAAGCCCAGGGCCCCGTCTTGGAATAATTGATATACCGGATTTCTCCTGACATAAATCTAACTTCATGACCTGCCCTGTCCTTCGGTACGCGCATAGGTGTCGCAATAAGCGTATGGACCGTGCCATCAATAATTGGACTAATAACAAAAGCATCTTCAGTTTGCAGGTAGTAGCATTTTTTCCCAAGTTTTATGGTGAGATACTTAGGTTTACCAATGGAATTCTCCAAAAAGTCAAACAGGTCGCTAAAAGTGCCCCGTTGATTGAAAGTAATATCGTGGTATTTAAAGGATTGAGGAAAAATATCAATAACCGTGTATTCTTTGGTAAGCCTGAATTGGTAGGATTGGATAATTTTCAAATCACAATTGTTTTCACTGCACCAGGCAGTATTAGCAATTTATAGGCAAAATTTCCTGCAATTGGATTTCAATAAATTAAAATAAATTTGCTATCATGATTGATTTGAAAGATGCAGGAAACTATCACAGGACTGCAATAAGGAAAACTGGGATCATATCTGTAGATCAAGCAGTAATACTAAAGGACTTTGGCATTATTCAAAGAAGCAGATGCATTTATTTACGCTGGCTAGATTCAGGAAAAATCATTATTAGTAGTCAAAGGAATGCAAATCAATACTATAATAAATATTTACGACATATTGATGAAAAAGCAGAGGATCGCCTTGAAGTCTATTCGGCTTTTAATTTCCTTGAAATAACACCAATGTTGACGACAAAATGGGAATATGTTTCAAAACTACATCCAGTTGCTTTTCACAACGGCTACCGTTGGCATTTACCAGAATATCAAATTAATGAACAAACGGAAACTACAGGGCGGGCAGCCCTCTTGATATATCTGTTACAAAACAATATTATTTCTAAAGAAGAAGTAAATTCATTAGTTGAATCACATGAAAGAAAAGATTCTGAACAGGAGCGTGATTCGAGCACTTGGTAATTCTTTTTGGGACAGTATAATTAATCCACCGATGTATTATTAATATGTGGATATTGTTATTAATAATCACCCGGAGATAATGAAAGGTGTAAGGGAGTTTGAAACATGTAATGATTAAGAAGTTTATGACATTGTTCAATCAATTGTTTTAAAGCAATATCACGAAGAAGATATATTAAAGATTAATGTTTGCTTACTTGCTCTCGCTAACACCGGATTTATTGATTATTTGACAAAAAATAAAAAAGCCGGAGGGTAATCTCCGGCTTCGGCATAAGTCGTCGTCGACGCGTGTGAATTCACTGTTTTAAAATTACTACGCTATTTTTACCGGCAAAGCGAAAAACATCGTTTCAAAAACGTTATTTAACGGCCCTCATGACCAAAAGAATTTTATTTACCGCCGAACTTCATAAATTCTTAATTGAATTGGGTTATACTCATATGCAGCTACTTGGAGTAAGAAAAAAATTGGACAAGGAAAAAAACGAAGAAACCGACGATGCCTATATCCTTATACCCTTGAAAGACGGAATTAGTTTATTTGAAGATGCTGATTTGCGGATTGAACCAATAGCAAGCAACGATATCAATGATATGCTGGACGTCGAGTTCGGTATTAATTTTTGGGTAGAGCTTCCGGACAAGGTAGCCACTGCATATAAGAATTTCACATCGTCTTAACCAATGAATTTAATTTCAGGCAGCTTCAGACCACAAACTTTATTAAACTTTTCAATGGTGTATTGTGCGAGTTCAGGCGTTAAAGCCTCATCAGGCATTTGGATAAAGAAGTAAAGCTCTTCGAGGCCCAGATCGATCCAGTTTTTTAGTCGTCCGGCCCACTCATCGATTCTAGTATAGTCAGAGGCGTGCAGGCTATTCCCGGCAAACCGTATGAAGGCTTTAGGAATGGTAAGGTTCATGTGAACCACATCCCTCCTGCCTGCCGTGTCGGTAATCGCAAGGCCCATTTTTAATTGTTGCAGCGTGGACAAAAGTTCGTTATAAACGGCTTTATTATTATACCAGTCTGGGTGCCTCAATTCCAGAAACAATACAACATCTGGTGGCCATGATTGCAGGTATCTGAACAAAGGCTCACGTTGTGCAGGACTGTATTTCTCGCTGACCTGCAAAAGAACAGGGCCGAGTTGGTCCCCGAATACTACAATACCGTCTATAAAAGCCTTTGTGGCGGCTTCTGCATCGTTGAAGCCACTGTAATGGCTGATGCTGTTGGTTACCTTTGGGCAAAACTTAAAGTCGTTACCAGTTGCTTTTTCTGCCCAATTGGCAATTTCTTCTGGTTTATACATTCGGTAGTGGGTAGCGTTGAGTTCGATGGCATTGAAATGTTTTACATATTCACGCAAGAACTGGGAATCCCTGGTTCCTTTTGGATACAATTTTCCGACCCATTCTTTCCTGCCCCATTTGGAAGTACCCAGCCAGGCTTTTACTTTTTTGCCGCCAGGCTGAAGTATAGTCTTATTACCAGCCGGATCTGCCGGCAGGTGCAAGCTTAATTTTTCCAGTTCTTTTGGAGTGACACGCCCGAATTCCATGTCCAAATATAAAGGGTAGTTACCAATCAAGCCTTATACAAATTGCACCGGGGGAAGATCGAGTTGGCAGGTTTTATTAAAACTTTTTACCACGTACTGCGTCAGTTCGGGTGATAAACCTTCATCGTGCATGTGCATGAAAAAATAAATTTCTTCTATTCCCCCATCGATCCATTTTTTCAGGCGTTTTGCCCACAGGTCGATGCGCGGGTAATCCGACGGGTGCAGGCTGTTGCCAACAAAGCGGATGAATGTTTTAGGTATGGTGAGTTGCATATGCAGTACATCGGGCCGGCCGGCCGTATCAGTAATCACGGCGCCTATTTTTAATTCACGGAGCTTTGCATAATAGCGCTCCATTAGTTTTTTGTCCTGGTAAAATCCCGGCCAGCGCTCTTCCACAAAAAACTGTATGTCTTTTGGTAGTGTTTCCAAATAGTTGAAGAAACCTTTTTCAGCCTCGGCATCCCATTTTATTTTCTCATCATGGGTGATGAATACCGGCCCCAGTTCTTTACCAAAGACTTTGATATTATGGATAAAGTCTTTGGTAACACCTGCACGCGTGGGCGAATCCTTCATATAGCTCATACCTCTGTGCGCCTTCGGGCAGAATTTAAAATGCGGGTTGTACACTTTCTCCATCCATTCTTTTAATTGTTCGCGCTCATAGAGTTTGTAGTGGGTGGCATTGAGTTCGATGCTGCCATAATGTTTTGCATAAAAGCGAAGGAAATCTTTTTCCGGCGTTCCTTTGGGATAGATCTTACCCACCCACTCCTTCCTACCCCATTTGGCACAACCTAAGAAAAGTTGAAGGGGCTTTTTGCCCTGTTTGAGCGCGCGGGCATTGGCTGCAGGCTCAGCCGGCAACTTCCATTTTCTTTTTTCTAACTCTTTCAATGATAAGGCGCCAAATTCCATGGATTAAAATTAAGGGAAGAAGGCTTAAAAAAGATTTTGCATATACTAATTATTTTAGTAACTTACTGCTAATAAATTAAGGAAGCCATGGAACTGAAAGGAAATACATTACCCGGTTACCGGGTCTTTGAGTACATGCTTATCATCCACCCGCACGAAGCGTTGCAGGAAAAGATTAAGCAGGTTCGCAGTGAATTTGAAGCGTCCTTCAACATCGAACCCAAAATGGGCGGTCGCCCGAATGTCGGTTTGGTGCAATGGATGCAATACGAGATGACGGAGAAGCGGGTGGTAGATAAATTGAAACTGCTGTCGATGGGTTTTCCGCCGTTTAAGATTGAGTTGCGTGATTTTGGGAGCTACCCATCGCACAGTATTTTTATTAAGATGGTTTCCATTGAGCCGGTGAAGAAACTGATCCGTGAAATCCGCGAACAGACGCAATCACTGATGAAATTGAATAAAGAAACCAAGCCGCATTTTTTTGATGAATCAAATATCACCATTGGCCGTAAACTGCTTCCCTGGCAATATGAAAAAGCCTGGCTGGAATATAGCCAGAAACATTTTACGGGCCGTTTTATTGCTGATGGTATGTTGCTGCTGAAAAGATTGGATAAAACTGCTCCCTGGCAGATCGTTCAATGTTTTGAGTTTGCCAACCTGCCTGTCCATAATGTGCTGGCGGAACAGGGCGAGTTATTTTAGTATACAATGTTTTCTCTGTTTGTATTAGTTGTTTTAATTAGGCCGCCTGGTTAGCGGCCTTTTTTATTACAATAAACTATCCAGCATATGTCCAATGCGTTTCACCAGTTCCTGTTCATCGTCGCCCATTGCTACAGGTTGCTCTACTGGCACCCACTCGCTGTTCCGTTTCGTTAATGCAAATCGCAAATAGTCTTTGAAAAAAACGATGTAAATGATTTCGCCCTCATAGCCACTTTCAACCACCCACACATTGATCATTTCGCCATCCATCTCATGCTGAAAAACATGCCAGAAACGACTGGTATCAAGTTCAATTATCTGCGACAAATCATAACGAATGGCTTTGGCATAGGGTATGGCTTCCTCTCCGGTGCCATATACTTTTCCTTCCTCGTGTTCCAGTTGAAACACATCTTCAAAACCATCGCTGAAAGCAATGTGGAATGCCGTTGCAACGGAGTCATCAATTTCTTCCTTGACGGTGGCCTTTAATAAACGGTCGCTGACCGTTACCGGGAATATGATTTCTTTTGTGTGTAGCATACTTAGCAAATTTTAGCCAAATATACTAATTATTTTAGTATTCAGGAAAATTTCTTAATTACTGTAAGTTTTTCATTTCGTTGTTTTGGCGAATTAGGGCAACATTTAAAGGATTTGGCCGGGGCTGCTGATTATGTATTGGATTCTTTCCCTGTGGTTGTATGTGATAATAGTCGCAGAAAAGATGAACCCCATATCAGATACATAAAAGAAACTATGCGAAAAAATATAGAAACATCAATTAGCTTGGTAAAAGCAAAAATGTTGAGAAATATTCATACAGTAACTATGCAGGGCTTTCTACTAAAGGTAGCCCTCTTTGTCATTTCTTTTACTTTTGAAAAACTAACCATTAACTGGCAACTCGGGTTAGTAGTACAAACTTACTGCATCTATGCATTGGGAAATAGCAAGGAATTAAGGTTGCATGTGGCGAAAGGATATGACCTGGTGTTGCATGCTGCGATATAGGAAGGCACATTGATAATCAGATTTTCAAAAGCACTTACTATTGTATATATTAGTGTTTTCATAGGATAAGGTTTAATGGTTAATGGTATTTGATTAATGCGTCCCGCCAGAAGGCGGGATTTTTTAGGGAGTTGACTACCCTGCCTGCTCTTTGTTCAAATGAGCCCAAATACCTAATTTTCATTTCCTTCATTTATAAGCTATCGCAACCGGTCAATGTAAATCGTCAGGGCTCCTCCAATTATTTCACAACATCAATCCGGTGTTTCACATCATTTTTCCTTCCTGGGACGGATTTACGTTTTAATCTTGCTTTAAATAAAACATGACATGAAAGTAAGATGGAGGGAACACGAGGCGATATTGATAACCATGCTGGCTACGCTACTGCTGGGAAGCTATGTCTGGATATTGTATGAACTTGCACCTGGTCAGCTAAGTCTACGGTATGAACAGCCATTTACCAGCCACCGTGCAACATTTAATCTTTACCGTAATGTTGTGCTGCCAGATTTGTTGTCCGGCTTGCTTATATATCTATGCTATCTTTATTTTCATTTTTATGGAATACCGCTGTTTGCAAACAAAAAAAAATGGGGCTGGTTCCTGCTGCAAATTTTCACCGGAATTATATTGATCAGTGCCACACTGGACATCGCTGCCTATTACAGGGAAGAGTGGCAGTATACTTATGCAGGGTTCCGTTTTTTTCCGAAACCCGGATACCATTCCAGGCAGCAATTGGATATTTTCGGAAACTTACTGGCTGTAATGGCTGGCTACCTCCTGTTCCTGGTATACATTGCTATCAGGGAAGGAGCAATCTGGTTGATTGAAAGACCGGATGGAAAGAATGTTTACCGGTCTTTGATAATTAACCGCATTACGCTGTTCCTTATCATCTATATAATCATTCCTTTTACCGCTGCTGTATTTCACCTGGTGCACAACGGTCAGCTGGTTATCTGGTATTATTCCTTTGTGATACCGGTTTTTCTTTTATACATGACCAATACGTATTGGTTGTTTCCGTTAAAAGGATCGCACCCATTTTTTAGTGTCTACTTTCTCTCCCGTTTATTGGTGGTCAGTTTTTTGTGTAGCATGCTCGCCCTATTATCCCCTTTTAACAGAGAACCCGGTTTCGTTCTGTTCAGCTTCTGGATTTTCCAGTTGATGATTCTTTCGCCTGTGTCCTGGCTATTGTACCAGCAGCAAAAAGACAGGATAGTACAGCTAAGGGGCGCTCAAAAAGAATTGGTAAAATCAACGGCCCACCTGCAATTCCTGCGCTCCCAGATAAACCCGCATTTTTTGTTTAACACCCTCAATACCTTGTATGGAAAGGCCTTACAGGAAAACGCTGAAGGCACTGCTGAAAGCGTTCAGCGCCTGGGGGATATGATGCGTTTTATGTTGTATGAGAATACGCTTGATTTTATTGCTATGAACCGGGAGATTGATTATTTAAATAATTACATCGCCTTGCAAAAAATGAGGATACCCCTGTCACCTGATATGAAAATTGAAACCAGCATCAACGCTGCCGGCTGTCATCACCTCATAGCTCCCATGCTGCTGATTCCTTTTGTCGAGAATGCATTCAAGCACGGTATCAACCTGGACCGCAAATCATGGATAAGCATCCGGCTGGACTGCACCGAGAAGGAAATTCGTTTTAACGTCAATAACAGTCTGCATCCGCCCGGAACAGACAACCTGGAAAAAGAAAGCGGCGGCATCGGGAATCAAAATGTAATGGAACGGCTGAAACTGATTTATCCTGGAAAGCACCAGGTTGCGATTACTACCAATGGCGACGAATACGCGATTAACCTCATCATTTTTCCTTAAAAAATATTAAAACATACATTATGAAAAAAATAATTGTTCTGTTACTGGCAATTGCTGCATGCACTTTGTCTGTTGCACAAGGAGATATATCCCAAAAACTGGACAGCATGATGACCATTTATGCCAACTGCAATAAATTCAATGGATCGGTACTGGTGGCAAAAGGAGGACGGGTATTGCTTGAAAAAGGATACGGTTTTAAAAACGTGAGTGGCAGAACTCTGAACGATGCCAATACGATTTTCCAGATAGGATCGATGACAAAAGAATTCACCGCGGCCATTATATTAAAGTTGGCCGTTCAAAAAAAACTTTCCCTGGACGACCCTTTGAGCAAATATTTTCCGTCCTTTCCAAAAGCAGACAGTATTACATTGAAGAACCTGCTGACCCATAGTTCCGGTATTTTCAATTATACTGACGTATTTGATTTCTGGAAACAGTCCAATATTCCCGCAAACGAACAAATGGTGCTGGATACATTGCAACAAAAACAATTACTGTTTTCACCGGGTACAAAATTCAGTTACAGTAATTCCAATTATATGTTACTGGCCTACATTATTCAAAAGGTGGTCAAAGAACCTTACGAAACCGTCGTAAGAAATTGGATATTTAGGCCACTGAAGATGGAGCATAGTGGTTTTGATTTTAAGCACCTTCAAAGTACTGATAAATCAACCGGTTACTGGAACTTCTCGGCTGCAAAATACGTGGAAGGACCACCCAACGATTCATCAGAAGTCATAGGCAGCGGCAGCATGTATTCTACCGTTGTCGATTTATACAAATGGCACCAGGCCCTGCAGGCCGGAAAAGTACTGGATAAAGCCACATTGGTACAGGCTTACCAGCCCTTTAAAGGTCCCTACGGTTATGGATGGGAGCTAGATAGTATGGCGGGTAGGAAGACAGTCGGCCACAATGGCCGTGTGTATGGTTTCGAATCAAAGATGATAAGAGTGCCGGAAGATGATGTCTTCATAGTGCTGTTGAATAATCATTCGGACGGACCCTGGTTACACGAGATAGCGCTTAATACGATGGCCTTCCTCTACGGGCATCCATTTTCTATGCCAGAGGCACCGCTGCAGTTAACGGAAGAAAAGCTCACCGTTTTTACCGGGAAATTCGCCGGCGATAAAGACCATATCTTTGAAGTACGGCTGATAGGAGGCCACTTATTTGGCTCAGAAGGAGATCACCCGGATCACATGATGGAATTGTTGCCGTTGCCGGGGAACCGCTTAAAGTTTATGGCGCATGTGGGTGAAGAAGGCTTTTTTAATGTAGAGATGGATGAAAATGGGAATGCTGCCACGATGAGGACCACCAACCCGCGTGGCATGAAATTAATATTTCAAAAAATAAAATAGAGATGCTGAAGGCGATTGCCATAGATGATGAACCAATGGCGCTGGAAATCATAGACAAACATACTGCCGCCCTCCCGTTTATAGAATTGCTGGCAGCTTTTACCCATACCTCCCGCGCCATCACATTTTTGAATACAACAAAAGTTGATCTCATTTTCCTGGATATTAGAATGCCGGGCATATCGGGTATTGAGCTGCTACAATCCCTGGCCAATCGGCCGTTGGTAATTTTTACTACGGCCTACCCGGAACACGCGGTGGAGAGTTTTGAACTGGAGGCCATCGATTATTTATTAAAACCTTTTTCTGCTGCAAGGTTCAGTAAAGCCTGCAGCAAAGCATTGGAACAATACGAACTCAGAAGGACATTTGACAAAACCATGGCAGGGCCGCCGGCCGTCTTTATCAAAAGCGGCTACGAACAAATCCGGATGGCAATTGATGAGATTCGTTGGGTGGAAGCCAGCGGCAGTTATGTTCAGTTTGTAACGGATAAGAAAAAGATATTATCTCGGATAAGTATGACCGAAGCGGAAACATTGCTGCCGCAAACCCTGTTTGTAAGAACACACCGCTCCTACCTGGTTTCCGTTAAACATATCACTAAGGTTGAAAAAATGATGGTTTGGATGGGACAAAGCAGCATTCCCGTCAGCGCCACTTTTACTGAAAGACTGCATGCCGCTTTAAAAGACAATTTCAAATAAGAAATTCAATAAATCAATTCAGGTGATCATTTCTGGAAACTCCTTCAATTCCACCCCAGGGCGATGAACTGGTTCAGCATATTTGAGACAGTCATCAAGGTTCAAAAAAAGTACTCAATATGCAAACACTGGCTTTAAAAGTGCTTATTTAGTATTTTACTATTGGCCATCGCTATTTTCTTGTCCAATACCGCTTTAAACAAATCCCCTTTTTTAGCCAGCCTTCTTCCAATGGTATCAATCGTAAATGCATTTGGATCAAGTCCGTTTCTTACTTCTTTCCAATCCAATGGTGTGGACACGGTGGGCATACGATTTGGCCGGACACTGTATGCCGCTGTCAGGGTATCAGTGTAGTCATTCTGTGATGGATCAATGAAAACTTTATTTTTACGCGAATTGGCACTCACGGTTATGGTGGAAATATCTTTTACCAAATCATGTATCTGTGTGCCGATGATTTCCGAATAGGCCCGCGCCTGACCGTAACGAATGCCGGTTACCGGAACATAAATGTGCATGCCTATCTTACCGCTGGTCTTGACAAAAGACCTCAATTTAAATTCATTTAATACCTGCTTTGCAGCACTTGTTACTTCCACCACTTGGTGGAAATCGCTGCCACCTGGGTCCAAATCAATATTGAAAAAATCTGGTTGCGTCGCAGCGCTCATACGTGACAGCCAGGGATTGATGTCAATGCAGCCAAGATTCACCATATATAACAAGGTTGGTTCATTATTGCAAACCAGGTATTCAATGATATCGCATTTGCCCGGCTTGGGGTGCCGGCGTTCATCCCTAAAGATCGCGGCACATTCAGGCTGTCGTCCCTCCATATCTTTCACATAATAACCAGGCGCGCCAAAACCATTGGGTTTCACATGCAGGGATCGTGGCCGGTCTTTTAAATGTGGTAACATGTATTTTGACACGGAATGATAGTATTCAATCAGCCTTGCTTTGGGAATGCCTTTCCATATAAGTCGATCGACACCAGACAATTGCAATTCACAGTCCCCAATACTGATTTCTTCCACGTCTTCCGGCGGTGATTTTTCCAGTATTTCCCAATTGCTGGCTTCACCCATGGCTAATTTTTTCCGGTTTTCGGGTTTCGTTTTTACGTTTGTAGCAGTTTTGAGCGCCGGTTCGTTTTCTTCTTCCTCAATTGTCCTGACCGGCTTAGGGACCTCGCGCACCACATCCTTTGGCTTCTTATCTTTCCGGAATCCCAGGAATGTGGCAGGCTTGCGGATACGACCACTTAGTTCGGACAAGCCTGGCTAATACCGCACCACGGGTTTGCCATTAAATCAAGATCAATCTTTTCTCAATAGCTATTATAACTCATAGAGATATATACATCGAAATTACAGGTTCGAATGACACCGATGATTGTCCTGTACGGATGCCCTGGGGGATGGTATTGCGGTAGAGCAGCATCTCCCTTTTTGTATCTTTTATCCATCACTTTACCCATCTCTTTTCAAATAAGAATTAACGGACACTGATGTATTTCGATGGCAAAGTTTGCACCCTGGTAACACGAAACAATACACCGTGCAGATTCCCGCGTTAAAAATTGGTGGATTATTGGTACTGGTTACTGAATTAATTTTGTGGCATGAACAACCTTTCGGCAGGTACTGCTGGCATTTCCCCGGTTTTGTCCGGCCAGGTATGTCCCTATTGCAATGGCAGTACGGAGTATGTGGACAGTGCCGCGGTATATGACAAAAGTTATGGCATGATTTACCTGTGCAGACCCTGCAATGCATGGGTCGGTGTGCATGCGGGAACCAACAAGGCCCTTGGGCGGTTGGCGAAAGTTGAGCTGCGCCAATTAAAAATGCTGGCGCACCGCTGGTTTGATCCGATTGCGGTGGAAGGACTTATCAATGATTTTTATCACCTCCATATACCGGGAATGAATACCCGCGAAAAAGCCTATTGGTGGCTGGCCGGGGAAATGGGCATCAAACCTGAATACTGCCACATCGGAATGTTTGACGAGGAGGAATGCAAACGCGTGATTGCCATTTGCCAACCCATTGTAGAAAGTTTTGAAGGAACCGGCGATATTTATTAACGTGCGATTATTAATTAGTACACGAGTGCCGGCGCTTCCGTATAAATAGTTCTTTCGTGCGGGTTTTCCTTTTTCAGGAAATCTTTATCAAGCGGTGTTGCCTTCATTTGCGCGGTGGCAGTCTGGTAATTACAAAGATCCATTATATCATCTACCGATAGATCAGGCGATAGCCATTCTTGGTGCAGATCACCAGGCAATATGGTGGGCATTCTTTCCTTGCTGTTGTGTATCTGCATCATCAGTGAATTCGCGGCCGTGGTGGCAAACGTGAAAGTGTTTGTAAACCTGCTGTACAAGCCCGCAAAATAATGCTCGCCCGGCTCCACCATCTCTATTAGATAGGGAAATTTCTCAGGCGTCTTTAACAGCTTGCCGCTCTTGCCTACTACCTGGACATGCATCCACTCATAAAATATATCAAATGGCACCAGGCACCTTGTGCCCAGTGATTCTTTAAACATACGTTCCTGTACCTGCTCACTGACGAAATTGAGGGTGGTATATCCTTTGACCCACTTACCCGTTTTTTCACTCTTGTATCCATTCCGGAAACGGGTGGCTTCTTCTTTTGTTTTGATCCAGGAAGGAAGATAACCCCATTCCATTTCAACACGTTCTTTTTCACCAGTGGTTGGGTTCAACCGTACAATGGGCAAGTCATTGTAGTCAAACCCTTTGAAAATCGCCAGGTGTTCGTCCAGGTGCGCTATTTTCTTTTCCACTTCCTTCAGACGGTTATATTCATCGCGGGTGACCTTGCGGCCATAGTAGTAACACATGGTTTATTGATTATTATAATGTTGGTCAATTTGTTTACCGAGCTCAAATACAACATGGGTCAGCTTGGTATCGTGAGGAATGCTCACCCAAAAGCTTTCCCGGTTCATATCGATGCTTTTACTAAGGCACAATGGCCGCTGGGTAAACCCAATCATAAAAACAATGCTGTCACCCATGAGCAATCTTTTGCACGGGTATTGTTTTTCCTTCCAGGTTACCTCAAACTGGTCAGTAATCGTTGGCGTATCCATGGTGTAATTTACATTTTTTTGTAAAACTAAGTAATTTAGCTTAAATACTAATAATTTTAGTAATCTTTGTGTCATCATGTACCTTAACTGCAAGTCATATTATTCCTTCAAATACGGCACTTTTTCTACCGAAGAGCTGGTGGCTGCGGCCGCAGACAAGGGTGTAAAGGCCCTGGCCCTCACCAATATCAATACCACCTATGATACATGGGATTTTGTAAAACACTGCCGGTCAGCAGGCATCAAGCCCATAACCGGGGCAGAGGTCCGCAACGGTGATGAACTCCTGTACGTGTTAATTGCAGCCAATAACAAGGGCCTGGCGGATATTCACCAGTTCCTCTCGGGACATTTAATCGCTAAAACGGATTTTCCGGTGAATGCCCGTGTATTTGAAAATTCGTACGATGGGTACATGATTTACCCCATGGGCAAAAAGGAATTAAAAGATTTGCTGCCCAATGAACGGATCGGCATTAAGCCCTCCGAGATTGGTAAACTGTTCAGCACAGACTGGAAAAATTACAGGGATAAATTGGTGATCCGGCAGCCGGTCACGATACAAAACGCCGACGCGTTCTATGGGCATTGTTTACTCAGGGCGATTGACAAGAACAAAGTCCTGTCCAAACTGACGGCTGAAGAATGCTGTGGTCGTGACGAAACATTTTTGTCTCCTTCTGAACTGCTGAAAAAATTTACTGATTATTCCTTCATTGTAACCAATACGCTGCAACTGATGGAGGCCTGTGCCATCGAAATGGATTTTGGGGTGGATAAAACGAAAAAGGTGTATGGCGGTTCACTGAAAGATGATCGCATCTTACTGGAGAAGCTGGCTGTTTCGGGTATGCATCGGCGCTATGGTAAGAGGGATAAAGTAGCGGCCGACCGGATGCGCAAAGAGCTGGATATTATTTTTGAAATGGGCTTCAGCAGTTATTTTATGATCAATTATGATCTTATCCGGTATGCTGAATCGCAGGGCTATTACCATGTGGGCCGTGGCAGCGGTGCGAATTCCATTGTTGCTTACTGCCTGGGCATTACCGATGTGGACCCGGTGGAACTCAATTTGTATTTTGAACGTTTTCTTAATCCTGAGCGTACCTCGCCGCCCGATTTTGATATTGATTTTTCCTATACTGACCGGGATGATGTGATGGATTATATGTTCAAGCGTTACGGGAAGGAACGGGTTGCATTACTAGGTTCGGTACCGACTTTTAAATGGGACGGCGCTATCCGGGAGCTGGGTAAAGTATATGGCCTGCCCGATGAAGAAATCAAGGTATTACAACGCAATACATCACCGCGCGATGATATCGGGAAAAAAATTATTAAGTACGGGCGCATGATACTGGGTTTCCCGGTGTATCCTTCCGTGCATCCCTGCGGTGTTATCATCACCGAAACACCAGTTATTAACTATGGGGCGGTCTTTATGCCGCCCAAGGGACTTGCGACCATCCATATGGATATGTTCACTGCGGAAGATATCGGCATCAATAAATTTGATATCCTCAGTCAGCGGGGACTCGGCCATATCAAGGAAACGCTGGCACTGGTAAAAAAAAATAAGGGTATCGATATTGATATCCATGATACCCGCAAATTCCGGAGCGATGAAAAAGTGAAAGCGCAGATTCGCGGCGCCAATACCATTGGTTGTTTTTATATTGAGTCGCCGGCCATGCGCCAATTGTTGCGTAAACTGCGCTGCGATGATTATACCACGCTGGTGGCAGCCTCTTCCATCATCCGTCCGGGTGTGGCTTCCTCGGGTATGATGCGGGAATACATTTACCGCTATCACAACCGTGACAAAATCAACTACCTGCATCCCTTGTTTGAAGAACATTTGTCGGAAACATTTGGCGTGATGGTCTTCCAGGAAGATGTGATAAAAATTGCGCATTACTATGCTGGTTTGACACTTGGGGAAGCCGATATTTTACGGCGTGCCATGAGTGGTAAGTACCGTTCCAACAATGAGTTCAAAATGATCGAGCTGAAATTTTTCGAATCAGCGAAAAAACTGAGCCGGGATGAGAAATTATCGGCAGAAGTCTGGCGGCAGATGGTCAGTTTTGCCGGCTATAGCTTTAATAAGGCGCATTCGGCGTCGTTCGCCGTGGAGAGTTATATGAGTCTTTACCTGAAAACTTATTTTCCGCAGGAATTTATGGTGGCAGTCATCAATAATTTCGGGGGCTTTTATTCGCGCGAACTGTATTTCCTGGAACTCTTAAAAGAGAAAGGTGAGATTGAGCCACCCTGCATCAATAACAGTGACCTATACACGAATATTGTGGGCTCAAAAGTTCATGCGGGGTTCGTGCACATCAAGCGGCTGGAAGGAAAGCTCATTGAACAATTGCTGGAAGACAGGAAACGAAACGGCCCCTATCAGCACCTGCAGGATTTCCTGGAACGCATCAACCCACCACTGGAACAACTGAATATACTGGTCAGCATCGGTGCTTTCCGGTTTACGGGCAAAACAAAAAAAGCATTGTTATGGGAGGCAAATTTCCTGCAACGAAAAAATAAAAATCATTTCTCGCACACCCCTTCCCTTTTTAAAGAAAAGCCGGTGGCATTTCAGTTACCGGAGCTTGTCGACTACCCCATTGACGATCTCTACGATCAAATGGAAATACTGGGCTTCCCGCTCAGCAACCCTTTTGCGCTTGCAGATGCCGATCCTGCACTATATGTTCCTTCCGCTGAACTTGCCCTGCACCGTGGCAAAACGGTTTCGGTGCTGGCATATTTTATCGATCGCAAACATGTGACGACCAAAAAGAACACCGAAATGTTTTTCGGGACCTTCGTGGATGCCGATCTTAACTGGATCGACACCGTGCATTTTCCGGATGCGGTCGCCAGGTTTCCCTTTCATTCGGATGGCTTTTACAAAATCAGTGGCAAGGTCGTCAGCGAGTTCGGTGTCGACAGTGTTGAAGTCCACCATATGGAAAAGATTGGTCACCAACACCGTTCCTATGCTGGCCTTTGACAACCGCCATATCGCCCACCTGGACCTGGACACTTTCTTTGTATCGGTGGAGCATTTGCGCAATCCAAAGCTGATTGGCAAACCAGTGCTCATTGGCGGCAGCAATGCACGGGGTGTAGTGGCGTCGTGCAGCCGGGAGGCACGCAGCTTCGGTATCCACAGCGGTATGCCTATGTACCAGGCACTCAATCTTTGCAAACATGCAACCATCGTGAAAAGCGATTATGAAGCGTACAGTAAATACTCAACCCTTGTTACTGATGTGGTTCGTGATACAGTTCCGATGTTTGAAAAAGCCTCGATTGACGAATTTTATATTGATATGACAGGCATGGACAAGTACCATGGCTGCTATAAATTCGCTGGTGAACTGGAAAGAAAAGTATTTAAAGAAAGCGGGCTGCCGGTTTCCTGGGCGCTGGCCAGTAACAAGCTCATCAGTAAGGTAGCCACCAATGAAGTAAAGCCCAAAGGACAAATCGAAATTCCTTTTGGATTCGAAAAATCTTACCTGGCCCCATTAACTATTTTTAAATTGCCGGGCGTTGGCATGGAAACGGGCAGCAAATTTGTTAAAATGGGTGTCGAAACGATTGAGAAACTTTCAGAAATGCCAGTTGAGTTACTTATCAACTTCATGGGGAAAAATGGCAATGAACTCTGGCGCCGGGCAAACGGGATTGATGAGTCGCCTGTTATTCCCTATTCCGAGCAGGTATCTATCTCGACCGAACGAACTTTTCAAACCGACACGATTGACATGAATGCACTTGAAGCCATTCTTGTCCGTATGACTGAAAGCGTTGCCTATGAACTCCGTTCACAGAACCGTCTGGCTGGTTGCATCACTGTTAAACTGCGATATACCGATTTTCAAACTTTTACCAAACAGAAAGCGATTCCTTACAGTAATTCCGACCATATACTGATCACAACAGTAAAGGAATTGTTTTCCAAATTATACGAGCGGCGAGTGCTGGTGCGTTTGCTGGGTGTGCGGTTAACCCATCTCATCGCAGGCACCTATCAGATCAATTTGTTTGAAGATACACAAGAGATGATCCGCTTGTACCAGTCTATTGATTCTATTAAGAAACAATTTGGGGAGGATAAAATCGTAAGAGCGAAGACGATTTATAAAAAATAGAAGCGTGAGTACCCATTAGCAGCATCCAAATATCCACTGCGTTTGCGTCAGCTAGTATCCAGCGTTTCGAGGATTTTTCTAAGATCAATTTGTTCTTCTGCATTGCGTTTTGGGAAGAAGGGTCTCGCGTATTTATTTTCCACCCGTATCTATGTACTAAATCTCTAACACAACATGACAGGATTCATCTCGCTCATTCTTACTGGTCCACCACAGAACCCTTTTTGATTAAAGCAACTGTAACGGGTTTGTAGGATTTGCCTTTTAAGTTCTGCAGCGGCCCAAGCTCCATAGCCGTACTGGCACAACCTAACCTATAGGTCATTTAAGGCACAATGATACAGCACTACCATAGTAATTAGTAAATCAACGCTAAAACACGCATTTCCTTTACGATTTCGCTTCCAAATAGTTTTTCTATTTTGTCTTCGATCTTGTTTCCCATCACAGAAGTAATTATAATTTGCGATTTGTCGGTAAGAATAAATTTGACGTATCTATATCGTTCAAATGAATACCAACCAGTGCCTTTTCCATAAGATCGGTAGTACTTTATACAACTTATATGACTAAATGGAATTGTTTTTTGCTCGCCCTTGTTTGTGAAAAATACTATTTTATTCAAAATATCCACAACCATTACTGAATTCCAATTTTTGAACAGATATTGAATATGGACGACCAAAGTAGGAACAATGTCAGTAATTATAACAAAAATAAACAAGCCATAAAATAGCCTGGTAGGAAGATTAAATCCAAAAAAGTAATAATATATTGACACTAATAAAATGTATCTGACTATCATTGGGGCAAGTAACAAGATTTGTTGCCCTATTGTGATTTTAAACTTGTAAAGGTGGTTATTCATATGAACACTTTCTTAAATATAATATTGCTGATTTATTAGGGATGCCATGTGCCGGATCCTAGTCCCTTTTCAATATTTCCGAGTCCATTGGTCAAAGTATTATACATTGGTTTAGCGACTTGATCATAAAATTGTTCAGTCACCCCGAAGGTCACACCAACACCAATTCCTAAAACGGTTCCTAAAGGCCCTGCTTCAGATCCAACCGCCGCTCCATATATTATTGGCGTAGCTAATGCCAAGGCCGAACCTGTCAGTCTGTACGATAATCGTCTTCCTGAAATCTCATTGTGTGAATATTCATAGACATTTAATCCGGTTTCAACAATTGTAGCACCATATCCGATATATCCATAAAACTTAGCTGCAGCGCCAACAGTTTTTTCGAGATTTAAATAGGAACCCTGAGTGATCACTCTTGTAAAAGATCCTTTTCCGGTTTTAACTGTTAAAAGGCCTAAAGTATTGTCATTATAACCCTTTGGAGCGGAAAATTTTTCCAAATATTCAAAAGCTAATTCTGCATAATCAGCCTTTTCGAGCACAGAATTTATTTGTTCAATTTGTTCTTTGGTTACACCATCTTCTTTTTTCTGTTTTTTCCCTTTTCCATCCCCATCATTAGAATTTTCAGAATGACCATCTCCTTTCTTATCACCCCCCGAATTATTACGATCAAAACGAGAACCCATATAAAATGCTTCAAACCGTCTTTCATAATCACCTCTTATACCACTATTATTTGTCTCATCTTCAACACTCATGCCATCGGGATCAATAAATCTGATTGGGTTATCATAAGTATAATTATAAGGGCTCCATCTTCTACTTATATCTGCCAACGGATCGATATTGTGCCACAAGCCTATTTGAGGATCAAAATTTCTGGCTCCATAATCTTCCCATTCCAATCCGCTGCCATCTGTAAAATCTTTTGACTGTAGTTCCTTCCCGTTGTATTTGTATCTATTTTCAGCTCCCCCAAAAGCTAATGCTTTGGAACTTATGCCGCTCATGGTTAGCCCAAACGGGTAATAATGAGTCTCCTCGAGTAACGGCCCTCTGGTATGTGTCACTTGTAAATTATCAAAGAACACATCTATGTTTGGTGTTTCATTGCTAACATAGATATAAAGATAGCCATTTTTGCTTACCGGCAAATCTGGTGTATTATGAATCTTGAATTCCTGGTCTCCACCTACGGGGTCTGCACTGCTGCTGGCCTGCACAAACTTAAACTGCTCATCAAACAATACCCAATTCAGGTAGGCTTTAGGCTTTATATCGCCATTGTCGGGACGGGTGTTCAGGAAATCGAAAATACCCGGACTTAGTGTATTACTGGTGCCCAGTTGAGCAGTTGTAGCATGCGATCCTGCTATATTGCCGATAGCAGGGTTCAGTAAAGTGAGTAGGTCCGTGAGCGGGTCTGCCGGCGGGTCATTTTTGTGCCCATTGTCTTTCCACCAGCTACTTACCCTTATCTTGAATTTATCACCTGCCATCACTTTTAATGTAATGCCTGGTCCTATTTTATTTCCACTGCCATTTACTCTGGCCACATTGTCGTTAGGGTTAGTGTAGGTATCTGTTGTTGGATAACCGGGGATGCTGCTGATAGGTGTTCTGATGGTTTCATCAATTTTCGTATAGTAAGTATTCTCTGTTATTGCGTTGGCTGGCTCCATAGTGGCTGCCGGATAAGCATCCTGCTGCTGCTCGTCAGTTAATAACGAGCGGATATTACCCAAGTGATCTTTTAGGAAATAATCAAATACAAATGAAACAGGTGTTGCACCTACCGCTGGTTTGTATCTCACCCTGCCTTCTTCGTGGCTAAAAAACTGTAACTGGTCATTTTGGTATACCGAATTACCCACATAATCAGTGATGGTGATCTTAGTAGGGCTGCCAGCACTTACAAACACATCTTCAACCTTTTTTTCCAGCTTGTTACCAGTCGCGTCATATATATAAGTTATCCATCCGGTGTTATTATTAGTATTAACATTATGGGTCTGTGGTACCCGGTAAGGCAGGTTCAGGTGATTATAAATAATCCCTCCGACAGAATGATCGCCATCAAACCAATAAAGCCCCTTTTGCTTGTCCCTCGTCATGTTGCCATTGTCATCGTAGTAATAGTCATTCGGGAAAAGACTGTTGCCACTAAAAAAGCTGGTTTGTTCAGCAGAATGTTTATAGTCTCCGAGTTTGTTGTCGACAGGAGAATTTTCCGTGATGGATGCCAGCTTATTACTGTTCGGCAAATAACTATAGCCCAGGTCGTCGATAAGGGCACTGGTGTTCAGCACAAGGCCCCATTGTTTCATTGAAGTAATATTTCCATTGGCATCGTAACCAAGGTTATTCACGCTAAAATTAACGTTGGCTGTTTTATTGAAATTGCCCCCTGTATACTGGTTAAAATCAGCTGTCATTAACCGGTTTGCGGCATCGTAGGTAAAATCATATTTCCGTTTTTCTTGGTCACCCCTGCTTTTCCATACCATACCGGCAATATTGCCATTGTATTGTGCGCTGGCGTATTGTTGGCCACCAATTAAATTATTATTGGTTTTGTCATAACCCAAATCAAACCCAAAATGGTGATTATCGTTGTTGTCATCATCTCTGGCATAGCCACGGTTCAAACCCAATAACCAGCCGCGGATATTGTATTCATAGTCCTGCTTTTCTAGCCCGGCATTACCATTGTAGGCTGGGTCCAACGTTTTTGTTTTCAACTGTCCCAGCTCATTGTATTCATTTTTTGCAATTAAGTTGCTAGTAGTAGCTGTCGCCCCATCATTATCATAAATGGATTTAGCTATTGTTAATATTCGGCCTCCGGCATCATACTGCGTATTGCTCTGTACGCCACGTGTGCCATTAGCTGCTGCCGGATTACTATGCAGCATATAGCTGCAGAGTGGCTTGCCGCTAAAATCATATAGTGTAGTATTAATATTCTGCCCTCCCTTGTAATTATCAGATTGGGTCTGGATGGCCTTCCCTTTAATATCGTAATAGCTTGTTGTAGCCAACATTATGCCAATCGAAAGATTAGCCGGATTTTCTATCACCCTGATTTTTGTACCAGTCACCATGCCACGTGTACCTGCGAGCTGCTGGGCAGACATTGTTGACGGCAGCGCTTCTGCATAAAGGTTAGTGCCTGCTGATAATTTGCTATTGTAGTTGGTATTAAACGTTCCGCTTGTCCAGCTATAATTGTCATAATAGGTGATAGTCAGCGCGTCAAAATCTGTGTTTGCTGGTATTGGATTATCAATGACATCCACATTTTCTGTAGCAGGGCTGCCACCAATAACCGTAGTAAATTCAGCACTAGCTTCACTGCTAAACCCATCATTAAAGGTGATAGTATTGGTGGACTGATAGATGAATTTTACAGGCTCCCTGTGCCCAAGAGTGATATCAGCAGGTAACGGTAAACCTGCGAACAGTGTATGATGAATACTGGTTCCGGTATTTTGGTTTACATAGGCCTGCAGATCTTCGCGGGTGGAAGGGGACGCAATCATGCCTGTCATATTGGGACGGTTCAACGCATCGTACAAAGTTGCCAGCCACTGCCCTTGGTTGCGCATATTGGCATCCTGGGTAAACACCAGCCTGTCGTGCAGGTCATATACCATGTAAACTTCTCCCGCGCCCGGTACTTTTTTTATAATCATTCTGTTGCGCTGGTCATATTCATAACGGAAACAGAGTTCATCGGCTATAGATGACAGGTCGGTGCCAGCCTGAAATAGTTCTACAGCTTTTGGTGGAATAACAAGACGCAGGTTATTAAAATCATCATATACATAATAGGTAGACAACCAACCTCCAAAACCGCTACCGGCGCCATTATCAGCAGAGGCTGAAAGCTGAACCTTTTTTAGGATCAGTTTTCCCTGGAAGTTTTTAAACTCCACTACTTGTTTATTATTTTCATCAACAGTGATTGTTTTGTTTAAAACACCTGCAGGGTATGGTGAGGCTGATGAAAAGCTGCTCAGATTATATCCGGGATCAGCCTGGGACACAGTTAATATTTTAACTGCATCTGTAGGAGTATTGGCCCAATATTTCATGGTAACACCTCGATTACTACCACCCCAATTATTGCCTGGTGCATATGTGCCCATCGGTACATTTAATGGTGAAGATTCGTAATCCGTCCGACTAAAGAAAAACTGCTCACCCGGAAACTGTGCACTGTTAAAAGTATTTTGATCCTGGATGGCATTGGCTTTGTATTTTCCATCATTTTGAGTCGATACATAGGGCATGTATTTGATAGTCTCCCGGCCATAAGGGTCGTATATATTGGGTACTACCAAATCGTTCAGCAAGGGGCTTGCCTGGCGGCTAACGGTTTGCAGGGGCCGGCCCAACGCATCAAAATACTGTGTGGTTTGTTTTACATCAAAGGGATCCGTGAGCGATGCAGCGGAGGATTCATCCAATACATTTGGTTTGGTAATTGTCCGGGTTTGGATATAATTGTATACGATGGCTGCACTGGGCACATTAACGGAATAGGTATTGGTATACAAAATATCAGTGCCGCAAGTAACCTTTCTTCTGTACCAGGTGGTAGCCGTTAAAGCCGGTGGCGTATAGCTGGCGCCGGTAGCCCCGGTAATATCGGTGAAAGTGCCTGCCTGGCCATCCGGACTTTGTTGCCATTTGTAACTGAAATTATTACTGCAATTGCCGCCACTTGCAGCGGTAGCAGTTATAGGGCCGGGACTGCTGTTGTAGGATATGCTTATATTTTCCGGGTATATGGTACCCGGTATAACCTGGGGATTGACGTTTACCGTAACTACGTTCGAATAAACCGTTTCATCGCAACTATACTGACACCTGAAATAGGTGGTTGTCAGCAGGCTCCCTATATTGCAATGCGTGCCATTGGTGGTGTTCCCCACGTTGGTGAAATTGATGCCATCCGTGCTTTGTTGCCATTGATTGGTAATAAGGTTGCATATGCCACCGGTTGCCAGGGTAGTAGTTAATGTACCCGGGCTGGTATTATAGGTAATAGTAAGGGGACCGGCAGGACTAAGTGTTCCGGCAACCAGGTGCGGGTGTACATTCACAATAACTGCATTTGAAAAAGAATATTCAGAAGTGCTGGTTCCGCAATTATCTTTTCTTCGGAAATAAGTAGTAGCAGTCAGCACACCAGGATTATAACTGGTAGTGGTGCCACCGACGCCATTTGTAACGTCATAATAATAAGTGCCATCGGTAGAATACTGCCATTGGTATCTGTAATCTCCTCCGCAATTGCCACCGCTGGCCGCAGAGCCACTAATGGATGCCGGGGACGATCCGGTATAGATATCCTGTGTGGCCGGCGCAATAGTGGTATAAGAAAAAGGCGGTGTTACAAATACGGTTGCATAGTTTGTAGAAACAACCTCTGTATTGGTATTTGTTTCTGTTGTCTTTCTTCGAAAATACGTGGTAGTCAGTAGGGATGTAGAATTAAACACCAGATCCTGAGCTGACTGACTCATATCTGTCCAGGTTACATTGTCCGTAGATTGTTGCCATTTATAAGTATAGGAAGGAGAACAGTATCCGTAAGATGCTGCGGAACAGGTAATGGTGGCTGGTATGCTGTTATATTGAACCGTCTGGGAGATGCTATTTGTTGGGATAGTACCGCCGTTCAATGCACTGGCTACCGTTACATACAAGGTGGGTGCATTGCCATTTGAACTGTTTAATGTAACAGATTCCTGAGAGGGTGTGCCGTTGGAATTTGCCCAGACAACCGCTATCATACCTACACCATTGCCGGTTTTACAACCGTTTGATTCAGTATTTATATTACTGCCATATGCCTGCACAATGGTGCCGTTTGAAACACACCATTCCATAGTTGTAGTATTGTCATAACTTCCGGAAAAACTGTAATAATAAGTCGTACCCGCTACCACACAGGAAGCGCTTGAGGATATGGATACCTGGGAAACACTGCTCTTTGTGATACAGAATAAAAATACTGACAGTAAGAGTATCCTGGTGCTAAATAAATTTCTTGGCATAGGTATAATAAGTTTGCTCAAAATAAGAGGATTGAATTCCACCTTTACTATTTTATGGCGTCACCATTATGATTGCCGTATCTGAGAACTGCTCAGTCTTCGACACTGTTTCTTTCACGTTGCGACGATAATAAACTATTGCAAACGCACCGGATGTAACTCTTAACTGTTTTGAAACCATACCCGTCATATTACTCCAATGCATTCCATCGGATGATTGTTGCCACTGGTAAATGTAAACGGGCGAACAGTTTCCGCCTGCAGCATCGGAGCAACTGATCGTTGATGGCCATTGCCCTGTGTGAACTGATTGCACGCGCGAAAGGGAATCAATCTTACCACCTGACAGCGTGCTTGTTTTATTTACATTAAGCGAAGCATTGCCTGCTGCCCCGGAAACGGTGATATTGCCTGTAGCAGTAGTATTCCATACAATCCTTATAAAAGAAGCAGGAACCCCATTGTGACAACTGCTGTCTGTACCGGCAACTGTTCCCCCGGTAATACAAACCTGCATATTGGAAGCACCAGCGGGAACACCGCTGAATATATATTGGTATACTGTACCGGCTACCACACAGGCCGGACCGCTGATAGATAATTGTGAAAATCCCCTCACAAAAAATACCATCAAAAACAGTAGTATACAAACTATTGATTGCTTTATCATATTGAGCGATATGAAGTATTATTAAAATCTTGTTTTATAAACTATGGTGTTGCCGACTTGTACTGGTAATTAAATGTTTTCAAAATATTTCCATCGGTATCTTTAATCAGTTTTAAGCGGCCATAGTTGTCATAAACGGAATAGACAACCTCTCCCCTTGCGTCTGACGCAGATGTTTGACCAATCAGTGGATCATAGGTATAAGATGTCATTTGCGCATCTTTTGGATACAAGCGCAGTTCATCGATCAATCCAGAGCCCGTAAGACTGATGGAAGAAGATGGATTTGTTAAAGTGGCTTCATAATAGGTCCATCCACCGGCTGTGCTTCTGCCCGTTTTTGTTGATACCGTTGCTCCGCTGATACTTCTGCTGCCGCCTTTGGCCCAATAGCTAAGTATATAAGTGATGCCGGAGGAAAGATTTGCTTTATTAATGCTGCCATTTCCCAGATCATAGGATTGTTTACCTGTTATTGCATCTGTGGTAGTTCTTAGTGAAGAGTTGATTGTCCAGTTACCGGCACCATCTGCTTCAAAAGAAGTATACGCAATATCATTTTGTCCCGCGTTTTTTACTTCAGCGACCGGATAGGCCTGCTGGTAATCCCAGATATAATTAATCTGCACATCTTTGTCTTTCGACAAGCCAGTAGGGTTGCCCTTGTTGTCATAACCGAGAAAGTGAACTCTTGGTTCATATGCATTGACCCCCTTATTTACATCTACGGTCTGTGGCCTGAATGCAGGAATCTGCGTTGTTCCCCAGTTGAAATAATTGGTTCTTACGCTTTTTAGCGGGGTACTGTTTTTGAATTCAGATTGCTCAATGGGGAAGTTTTGCATATTAAGTGGCGGAGCAATCATCTGCGCTAAAACAGTGTTGCCTGTATAATCGAAGGGATAAGTTATATGTTGAATCATACTGGCCCCGTCCGACGTATTTTGTGTTTTTTGTGATACATAGTATCTCGTATTATAATTGTATGCAGTACTATTGGTGACTGTGCTGCCGTCATCGTTATAAACTGTTTCGGCAGTTGATGCCAGTGTTTTTACGCCAACAGGAATATGATAATCGGAAAAAGTATAAATATTACGGCCCTCGTCTAAATTGCCAACAATAGTCCCGGTATAAGTAACAAACCATTGTTCTACATACTGAGCCGGTGTGCTAAATACACCGGTTTGGGGCCAAACGTTTAAGCGCTGTACATGTAAGCCAACAACATCGTCGATATTGTTTATAGTATAGGCATTAGCGATCTTTCTTCTTATCGTATAAGATGGGGTACCTGCATTCAACGCAGTATTTAGATAATCCGTTTTTGCCAGCAGAGAAGGATTGTTCCAGTAATTCCAGTTAGACACATGTTTTTTAGTAACCAATTGGATACCGAACCTCGGCATTTCTGCCGGTGCCCAAACGTAATTGTCATACTCATAGACAGTTTTACCAATATTATGGTCGGTTGTTCCCTGGTATTCGGTTACCTGGTTATAAATTACTGGTCTTCCCGATATAGCACTCAATTCTGAAATAAACCCGGAATGAAAAGTGTATAATCCATAAACACCGTCAGGTCCAGGGCTTAAACCTGAATAGCCTAAACTGTAATAATTCTGGTGTGATGCCATTGTAGAAATATCGGGGGTAAGATCGAGAGCACCATAACCAACTTCTCCTACACCGTATTTATAGGTCTTTACCATACTGCTGCCGCTATTATCCGTTGCAGTTGTTTGGGCAACACGCAGGCCCGGTCCATTTCTGCCTGGTGTATAGTTCAAATCTCCATACTTGTTATTTTCATAGGTAAAAATGGTATTGCCTCCGGTTGGATAGATTATTTTTTTTAGTACGCCGCTCTTTAGTGCGTCCAAATCCGGTTCCCGGTTCCAATCAGAACCGCCTACATGATCGGTACCCAGGCCTGTGCTATTGGGTAATGAATAATCAGGAATCATATTGATAAAACCAGACGCATTGTAATATCCCCACCAGTCTATATAATGTGGATCAATGAAAGTTTCACTGCCCGAATATTTTGTGGGATAATATTCAAAGCCATAATTCTCCACGGCATTGCCCAGTTTGTCCTTGAAAATAATCGCATCCAGCTTGTTATTAACCTGGCTCATATTTGGATTGTATGAAGAACCACCCTGGTTTAAACGATCCATTACAGAACGGTTTAACTGAATTGTTTTAATAACATTGTTATTTACATCCTTTACCTGAACATTATCTATTTTATCACTGCCTGTTACCAGGTTAAACAACACTTTTCCCTGTCTGAAATCTATTTCCGTTAACCGTTTTATCTGCCACACGCCAAATGATGGACTTTCGGTATTTGTGAGTTGGCCCTGTGGTACCAATTCAGCATCCGACCTGTCTACATAGGTTCTAACCTGGTTAAAGGAAGAATTCCATTGCGCAAATCCAGTATAAATAAAATTGATGGTGTCGGCCTTGTCTGCTGAAATCATTTGAGATATGGAGAGGCTGGTTACAGGATAGTCGCCATCCGGGCCAGCGGTTTCAAGTTGTGCAAATTTGTAAAACACCCCTTTATCATCTGTAATGTCTATCTCCTCTATCCCCCTATAGTTATAAACAGGTGTTACGATATAAGGTTTATAGGGTAGGAGGACAGGTGTTTTTACATTATTATCATCTTTAAAAATCAGCTTCCCTCCGTTGCCGCCAAAATTGTACGAAAAAACATCATATTCAGACTCTGTCCATGGCAGAATAAATGCATCCGGATTATCGTAATGCATTATTTTTTCAAAATACTGGTAATCATCGTGGTTTGTTAGCCCCGTAGTTCTAAATGGGTATGGGAAATTATAGGTGCCGTTTGTAGGCGTCCCGAAATCTGGACTTCCATAAACCGTCCTTGAAATAATTCCGCCGGCATCCAAACTCCAGCCCAGCGCAACAGGTCCATCCTGGTCACTCACCCTTCTTCCTGAAGCATGATAGCCCAATGTAATGGGCACAGTCAGGCTACCACTTTTTACTGTGTAAAGAGGAATACTTATAGAAGGCAAACCCGTTGAATAGTCCATCGGATAATCCTGGAACCGGAACAAGGCAGACGCCTCGGGGGAAGGCGGGATCACTTTTGGTACTTCTTGCGCTTCTGCATACGCTTGTAAGAATAAACACAGCGCAGCTATAATAATTTTTGAGTTGTATAAAAAAGTAATTCTCATCTAACGTAATTTGATTACTGTTTACATTTTAAAATGAATATCCCACCCTGAATTTTACCGGTTGTGTTTTTGGCACTTGCTGGTAACTAAGCATATCCCACAACAACTGCAGTTTTGTTTTCTTAAAATATTTTGTCTTTAATGAAACAATTTTGCTGATGCCGATAAGGCCACTTTGCTGCCAGGCATTGAGGTATTTGATTTGTTCAATGGAACCAAATGGCTGCTGGTAATTGTATTCAAAACCGCCGCTGGCATAAAAGCTGCCTTTTAATTTCGTGTCCATGAATGACCGGAAGCCGATTCCCTGCGAACTGAGGTTGATATGGCTGAAATCTTTTCCCCAGCCCATTTTATAACTGGCGCCAATGCCAATAATATTCTTCTCATTCAGTTTATACCCCACCGACAAAGCGATATCCGTTGTAGTAGGGAAATAATAATTGCTCTTGGCCGATTGGATATTGGTACCGTATTCCAGCCTTTTTAAAAAAGGTTTTGTCTTTTGCGTATTGGGTTTATATTCAGGCATATCCAGGTCGCTGCCACCACTGGTGCCCATTTGCGACATTTTATTTTTTAACTGGTTCAGCATTCCTTGTGCTTCGCCAATATTTTGCTGCAGCATGGCCTGTGCATTGGGGCCACCGGCGGCCAGTTGGTTTTGTATAAGCCCCTGCACGGATGCTCTTGTTTGCAGGCCTGCCAGGTTTTGGGTAAGTCCATTTGGGTCGCTACCCGGCACCGCAAATAAACTGGCCAGCATACTATTCTTTCTCATGAAGTCCTGAAACACGGGCACTTTATTCAGCAGCTCCAATACTTTTTTCTCTGCCTTATCGGGATCGTTTAATGCCTGCCGGTATTCATTGATTTGCTGCGAATAATAATATGCAGTTTGGTTATAATTTTTTAGTTCATTGCCCAGGTTATAGTGCTGCAATTGTTGTTTTAAGTATTCCTTTCTTTGCCGGATAAAATCTTTTACGTTGGCCGCCTGTTTAAACTGGTTCTCCAGTTCCTTTACCTTGCTGAGTGCACCCGTTAGCTTTGCCTGGTTGGTTGTAATGGCACCCGTTACCGGATTTTTTGTCTCTAGGAATTTCAACGAAGTTCTGGCACTATCCAACCAGGGCAGGTACTGGCTGCCTTTGTGCAGCAGGCTTTCTGATTTGTTTTTTATTCTATTTTCCAAATCCCTGTATTTTTGTTCGGTATTGGCAAATACATTTTTTGCAGCCAGTGAATCAATCTTTGCCAGTTTCTTTTGCAATCTCCTCTCCTGCTTTTCCAGTTTAGCCAGGTACTTTTCAGTTTGCTTATCTATCTGTTCAGTGGCTTTGGCAGATTTGGCTGATATGGCGTTCAGGTATTTTGCCTGCAGTTTGTTGCTCATGGCCAGGACAGAATCTGGGGACTGCTGTGCAAAGCAGCAACAGCACGCAAAAAAGCACAGCAATACAAAAAGTACCAGGTGTCTGATTAGCATAAGCATTTAAATTTACCTGCTGCCTGTAAGCAACTGAATCTTTTTACCCTGTTGTTTTACCTGCTCCTGTAACAGGTTTATTTTTTTGTTTTGTTCTATCAGGTATAAGGTCAATTCCTCGATCTTTTTTAAGAGTACTGCCTGGTTCTCTCCCACATCCACCCCTTTTTTCTCCACCGCTGCTGCTGGTATCATACCAGGCAGGTGTTTGTTTTTCTGAATAAAGTCTTCTACTTCGTTTAATGGTGCGAGTTTATAGGCTGAATCAAATACATAATCTGCCCAGCTCTGTGAAGTGACCGTTAGCTTCCTGGCATAGATATAACCGTCTACCGCCAGCTTTGCATCGGACGGAGGATTCGCAAAGGCTCCAATCTTAACATGTCCGTCAGTGCCTATCCGAAATTGCTCCGTATTATTAGTTTTGAAAATCATGGGTTGCGCGTCTGTTGTACCAATAAACTGGGTTGCCGGGGTGGTACCCCCATTACCCGTCAGTGACCAGCCCAGATCCGTTGCTGCACTAACCGTCACTGTGACCGCCGACGAAGTTGTGATTCCTGCATGATTATCAGTAGCCTTAGCAGTTAAGCTGTAAGTTCCCGCTGCAGTAGGTGTCCAGTCAAGACTATAAGGACTACTTGTGGAAGTGCTTTGCCCCAGACTAGTAGTGCCTTGAAAAAATTCAACGCTTTGAATGGCGCCATCAGGATCTGAAGCAGGAGCAGACATTCTAACAGTGTGGCCCAGTTGATAGGTTGCATTGTTAGCAGGCGCCGAGAGATTAACCACCGGAGGCAGGTTGCTCGTAGTGGCTTCATGAACGGCAAAATTATACAGCTTTACACCCGACTGGCCAGAAGCTTGTCCGTAAATGTATATTTCTACAATTCTGTAAGTTGAATAAGGAGTACTGGGAAAATAGAAAGTGTCAGTTCCTGATGCGCTGTGTGGTTTAGTATCTAAAGTTGTCCAGGAACTCCAATCACTTGTAGCCCTTACAACATAGCCAGTTGCATAAGCAGTGCTACCCCATGTAAGTTCAACTGAACAAATAGAAACGGCGCGTCCCATATCTATTCCAATCTCCTGGCCCGAAACATTGTCGAATTCCCAATATGTAGACGAACTACCATCAAAAGCATACTTTGTTGAGTCATGTCCTGTTATGCCTAAATTACCGAAAGGTGCGCCTGTAGCAACATTTGCCGTACCACACTGGCTATAGCTTTTTACAGAAATGAGTAGTAATAGCATGGTAATGCGCAGGATTGTTCTGAACATGGTGTATTGTTTTTTAAATAAATATTTAATGGAATGGAAAGGCTGTTTGCCTGAACAGATTGATAGCCTGGATAGGTGATTTGTATTATCTGATGATGCAATACGCAGGGGTATGCATAGCAGGATTGGTGAAATCCGGGGGCGGAAAAGGTTCATTGGTTAAGTCGCTTGGGTTTAGTTACTTAGTTTCTACGGTTGCTATTTAAAAAATTTACAGGGCACAATAATTTCCACTCAGCGTATATACGAGATATACGCCAACACCAGTTACAGGCAAGAAATTTTTGCTTATTTGCTTTTAAAGGCGATCTGTTTTCGGGAGGGTATTTGATAACTAAAAAAGAATAACCAAACGTAAAATTTTTAGCTATTAAAACCAAATTAAAAAATAAGATTCCGAAATTACAATCATGCGTAACTGTTAGTCAATGATGCGGACAGTACAAATTCAATAAATAAGTAATAAGGCAGGACTGGACTAGCTTTCAGGGATTAATTTAAACCGAGTAAACCTATACGTGTTGCCGCATTTATATTGTGGAAAACATTTTTTTAGTAACCGAAAATAATTTTGATGCCGGGCGCATTTTCTTCAATTACTAGGTGTTTTTTCACAATTTTATAAGTGTTTACTCTTATAATATTTTATAAAAGGTCTTCTCCTTCCCCATTTTGGGGAATTTTTTGCTGGGTTGGTGGAAATTTCAATTTGAATTCCTCCTCCATTCCTGTTTACGGTTTTGCCAGCCTCGCTCTCGCCAGCATTGTTCTCATGCAAAATTCAACAAAGTATGTGGCCATTTCAAATCCGGATAAGTTAATAACCGATGTATCTATTTTAGTCAGGTATTACATGATACAATACTTTCTTTATGAAAAAATAGAATGTCTCATTATCTTGAATAGTACTTACCTGGTTTATCATAGCTTACTAAAAAAACAAAATTGTGGATCTAGCAACTAAAAATGGTTCTGATATAATTCCGGGAGATGACAGGGTTTATCCATATCAAAACTGTATGATTGAAAGCATGACAGGAGAAGAATGGAAAGAACTACCGGGTATGGGTGGCCATTTTCTAATATCCAATTTTGGAAGGGTGAAAAGATTATTTCATAAAAACCAACTTCGCAATGGCGCCTTCTATCCCCAATCGGAAAAAATAATCAAACCTTTTAATCATCGGGGATTCAATAAATCTATGGGTGATTATATCCCCTGCCTTACCGGCTGTATTACAATAGGCGGTAAACACCATCGTTTTACCTTGGTAAGGATGGTGTATTATTGCTTTGTTGAACATTTCGATTTACATGACAGGAGTATAACAATACTTACCCGTGATCGCAACAACTTTAATATTATTCCTGCCAATCTTATGAAGGCCACCGTGCAGGAAAAACTACAAAGAGTAGACGCACGAAGACAGCTCAGCAATCATCATCTTAAGTTATCGGAAGCAGTGAGAAAAAAGATACGTGACAAAATGATGCTTGCCAGGCAAAAAATGGTTAGCCAATACAGTATGGCCGGAAAAAAAATTGCTACCTATGTCAGCGCAGCACAGGCAAGCAGGACTACAGGCATACATGTTAATTCTATAAGTCAGATAGCAAATGGTAAGGGTATAAGCGCCGGAGGTTATGTATGGCGCTGGGGAAATGATAAAAAAACAGATGTCCAGGGTTTTATTGCCAACCGCAAAAAAATGCTGAGGGAAAAGAAGGGTCAAAAAGTCACACAATACGCATTTACGGGAAAAAAAATTGCGCAATACCCCTCTATTCAGGATGCGCATATAGCTACAGGAACGCCGCTGCATTCGATCCGGCAAGTAATAAAAGGGTTAGGCAAAAGTGCCAACGGGTATTTTTGGAAAAAGGGGTATGGCAAATCACAGATTGATCTATCAGGGCATGTGTGGGGTAGAAAATCGCAAATCCTCAAACAATCAAAGAAAGTAGAACAATACAGCCTTTCCGGGAAGTACAAACACAGCTTCAAAAGCATAAAAGAAGCTGCTGCTTCTATAGGTGTAAGCCAGGGTACTATATCCAGGGCCTGCTCTGCCCGCACTGAACGTAAGAAAATCTGCCATGGCTATAAATGGCGTTTGGCTTAAAACGCTCTACTATTCTTGTTTTTATTGCTGTTGCTATTGTATCATTAAATGCAGCCAATGTGCAAAGCCTTGACTTTTGCAGCTGAATATTTACAAACCAATCGTTGAATTAAATGTGTGTGTGCGGTTTTACTAGTCAAGCTGAAAATAGGAAAATTTTTAAAACACTTGATTCATTTTCTGTAGATTCTATAAGAAGTTGTGGCTTTTTTCGAAGACCGCCTGTCGATTCTGCAATAAATATGGTTTAGCGGCTAGAAATGGTATCCTTATAATTAACACCCTTAAAGTATCCTCAGACTCACCTTTTCTCCCTGGAAGCACAAATCAGATTAGTATTTCCAAATAACCCAATATTTTTTAAACGTCAACATCAAATCCTGAAATGGAATGATTGTTGGCCTTCAGAAAGCAAAATGAAACTCACTGGATGCGAGCCCTTCTTTTTAACTTCCTGTAAAATGCAGATGGGCTACTGAACCAGGTGCAATTGGATAGATTGGTACCACCACCGTTCTTATGCTGACTTTTGACAACCGCCATATTGCCCATCTGGATCTGGACACTTTCTTCGTGTCGGTAGAGCACCTGCGCAATCCAAAGTTGATTGGCAAACCGGTGTTGATTGGCGGCAGCAATGCCTGCGGTGTAATGGCGTCGTGCAGCCGGGAGGCACGCAGCTTCGGTATCCGCAGCGCTATTCCCATGTACCAGGCACTCAGATGCAACGTTGGTGAAAAGCGATTATGAAGCGTAAAGTAAATACTAAAGCCTTGTCACTGATGTCGTGCGTGATACAGTTCCGATGTTTGAAAAAGCTTCCATTGATGAATTCTACATTGATATGACGGGCATGGACAAGTACCATGGCTGTTATAAATTCGCCGGTGAACGGGAGAGAAAAGTATTTAAAGAATGCGGGCTGCCGGTTTCCTGGGCACTGGCCAGTAACAAGCTCATCAGCAAGGTGGCGACCAAAAAAGTCAAGCCCAAAGGACAAATCGAAATCCCCTTTGGCTATGAAAAACCTTATCTCGCACCTTTAAGTGTTATGAAGCTCCCCGGCGTCGGCAAAGAGACCGGTTACAAATTTTTGAAGATGGGTGTCGAAACCATTAAGACCTTGTCAGAAATCCCGGTAGATATGCTGGAGAACCTGATGGGGAAAAACGGTCGGGAACTCTGGCGCCGTGCAAATGGTATTGACGAGTCACCGGTCATTCCTTATTCTGAGCAGGTATGTATTTCCACCGAACAAACTTTTCAAACTGACACCATTGATATGAATGCGCTGGAAGCCATTCTCATTCGTATGACCGAAAGCGTCGCCTATGAACTCCGCTCTCAAAACCGCCTGGCTGGTTGCATCACTGTTAAACTGCGATATACCGATTTTCAAACTTTTACCAAACAAAAAACGATTGCTTACAGCAACTCCGACCATATACTGATCACAACAGTAAAGGAATTGTTTTCCAAATTATACGAGCGGCGAGTGCTGGTGCGTTTGCTGGGTGTGCGGCTAACGCATCTCATCGCAGGTACTTATCAAATTAACCTGTTTGAAGATACGCAGGAGATGATACGGCTGTATCAGTCCATTGATTCTATTAAGAAACTGTTCGGGGAGGATAAAATTGTAAGGGCGAAGACGATTTATAAGAAACATAAGGGTGATTAATCAAATTATATATACCCTATGGCAGATTCGAATTTGCTCCAAAGACTGCCAAAAATAGGCAGAAAAATGGTGAATAAAGATTTACCTAGAATAGATTGTGATACAGGAATGCCTGATTGCTTATGCAAAAGACTGTGGAAAATTCGCTAGTTCTATAGTTCAGTAATTTCACAAGGCATTGATCCGCGGTACATTTGTACTGTCATAATTAAACGGGTCAACAGTAAGTGAAACTGGTGGATTAAACTGTCGACTTTTCTACCCTATTCCGGAACTATCATCGATTTCCCTTTCAGATTGTCAATCAATCGCTTTAATTCTTTACCTTTTGAGTCGTACCAAACCCAGATGGCTTTCTTCTTATCTTTTGAATAGTTACCCATTAAAACCCGACCGTTACTCAACCATTTTTTGTATGGTAAGTCTATAATACCATTAGTATGGTAAAAATATTTGAGCGTATCGCCTTTTTCATCGAAAAAATATTCATTCTGAACTAAAGTATCATTCTTATAAAAAGCTATGTATCCAATAACTCCATTTTCTTGATACTCCTTATAAAAACCAGTTTTTAAAGAATCATCTACTACTTCATATTGTTTTATCAAATAACCTGTGCTACTATCATAAACTTGAGCTAATCCATTAAACTTTCCATTTTGGATAAATCGGCGATCTGCCATCCTGCCATTTAGATAGTAATGAATTAATACTTCATCACACATTTTAACACCCAGATTACATGGCGCCAGCAAACTATCTATCTGCTTGATTTTACCGTTGGGGTAATAACTAATTTTTTTTTCAACGTACTTTCCAGACCTCACCATTGCTTCCTTGTAAACTATTCCGTTATTATAATATTCCATTATATCATAATTCAGCGTATCACCATTATTTTGATATTTTTTTTCCTCCCAAATGGTTCCATCAGGATATTTTTTAATGTCATGATGAGTAGTGGACCGACAAGAAAACGCAAAAATATAAAATCCTATTAACAAATATAGTGGCCTCATAAATATTCAATTTTACAATTACATAGGTCAATGCCTGACAGGTATTGTATCACTACCGGCGCCTCGAGGGTGCAAAGTATTCCTAACCTTTATTATATCTTTAATTTTTTCCTTTCTCCGCCGAGTCTCCGCTACACCAATTCCAATTTTTTCTTCAATCTATGGCGGGACCCGGCGGTTTTCATTTGTCAGCTCAATATTATTTAACTCCATTCGTTAGCCCGATAAGATGTATCCACCTATTGCAAGTGAAAGTAATGAAATAGATGCCATCTTTATTTAGTTCCGGGCGGGCATTTTCAAGATTAATACGGCGATTAGGATTTCACACGGGCGTAACGGCGAGTGTCGATCGAGATCATTCATGCTATTGAGATTGTAGCGGACACTCGCCTGGGAATGAGGATTTTAAAAAGTGCAGGAGCATTTTTTATGGGCTGATAGAAAGATAGCTATCCAGAGTATCCTTCAACTCAGATCGATGACCGATCCGGGGAAAAATCTATCATTGTCTATTGCGAAAAAGGACACCAAATCAAGGAACACATCAATGTAGAAGCAAATTTTATTCCGCAGAGTTTCTGATTTGGTATGGCTATTGAGTGCAAGCACTGCCTTACTATTTTTTATGCATTGTCAGCCAACCGAGCTTCCACCACTTCATTTTTTATAATCTCAATCGCACGATTCATAGTTGATTTGGTAGAGTAAATAAATGGTAATATCGGCACCAGCGCTTTGTTGCATCCAAAAATTATTCTTTAATCCGTCAATATAAAAAAAGAGCCAGAAAAACCAGCTCTGCACACCTTTTATTTTAAGGGAATTTCTCAAAAAATGCTATTCTAATGCACTGTGCTTTGTGCTTGCACGAGTTTGTTAAAATCATTTTAAGAGCTTTTTATCTACTCTTTTTTGTAAGTTTTTTTTAAATTTCAATGCTTTTTTCTCATCATCCACTATATTATAAATAAAATAATAGTTTTCCATATTGACATCCATATCATCCTTATATATCGCTGCAAGTTTTTCATAGCCATCTTGAATATCTTTCAAAGAATACAATTGCAAAAAATCTGAGTCATTTATCAATTGTAAAAAGTCCAACAATCTTAGGATAATCAAAGAATTTGCCGGGTATTTATAAATGAGCGTTTCAAATGATTTCCAGATTGACAAAACAGAACACTGACCCTTGGAATATGCAGCAAGCAAGCTGTCTAACTTCACTAGATCTGCTTCTAATAAATTTAATTGCTTTTGAACTATGCGAGCTAATTCTTTTCTCATTTTGGCTTCTGATTTTGTTTTTCAAGCAACCTTTTCGATTGCTCATATATTTTTTTCATTGTTTTTGCGACTTTGTCGCCGGCCTTTGCCAATTTCTCGATTTCTTCCGCAGTTTTTGTGGCATAACCATCATCCCATTTTTTTTGCCTCTTAAGAGATCCTGGAACTAAATCATTAAGAGTTTTCGCTAGCAATGTTCCGGGTAACAAAATGGAAGGGTAATTTATAACGCTCGGAATATTTTGCGGTTTTGAAATATATGACGAAATATCGCCACCACCATTTACTCCTCTTGGTAAATTGCTAATTCCTGGAGTAGGGTAATAATGCTCCAAAATTAATCCTGGTGCGACGATCCCTACTGCTACTAGCCCAGCCGTTCCTGCAACACCTATTTCAACTCCTGTTCCTATAGTGGATAATGTAGCTCCTATACCTGAAACTATTTCACCAATAGTTAGTGATGGGAGAAGCGGTAAAGCAATAAGAGAAGTATTAATAGGCCCAGGACCGGCAGGAGAGCTGCAGGGATGACATCCAGGAACAATTACTTCTGGCCCTGGATTTTTTGGATCAGCTGCCGGAGGAGTTTTGGGAATACTATCTACAGCCAATCCAAATGGGTCATTAAATGATATAGGGTTATTATTTGCAAATGAATATGGACTCCAATCTTCATCCAGATCAGTCAATGGATCTATTTGATGGAACCTTCCTATCTGCGGATCATACATCCTGAAACTAGCATCATACCATTCTAAGCCACTTCCATCAGAAAATTCCTTTGATTGAAGTTCATTACCATCATTAAACTTTTCTCGATTTTCTGCCCCTCCAAATGCCAATGCTTTGCTGGATATCCCGGCCATGGTCAACCCAAACGGATAATAGTGTGTTTCCTCCAATATTGGCCCCCTGTCGTGCACCACCTGTAAATTATCAAAGAACACGTTTACCGGACTTTCATTACTCACATAAACATAAAGATAGCCATTTTTGGCAACAGATATATTTCGGATGCGGCTGTCATTTTTGTGGTCTTCTACTGCAGCGGTCGTAACCGGGCTGTAATTTCCCGTTACATACTTAAATTGGTCATTAAAAAGTATCCAGTTGATGGCGGCCTTAGGTACTGAAGAGGAGGCAGGATTCCGTAACGGATCACTGATAAAGCTGCTGATTAAGCCACTGAGCGTACTGTTACCCGTTATATCGCCTGGTATAGCCTTGTCCGTTCCGACACCCATCGGCGTACCCAGTAAGCCATTTACCAGTTCTGCAACTGGTAAAGATGTGTTGGTATTGCCCGAGTTGCTGGTAAAATAATAACTTAATCCGTAAATATTGATGAGGTCGCCAGACATTACTTTTAGCGTAATACCTAGCCCTGACTTATTACTGTTGGAGTTAAGCTGATACAATTTTTGACTTGGATCGGTTTGTTTGATAGAAGAAGTATTGCTACAATTGGGATTGTTGTTAACAGGAGGATTGCCATTGTTATTGTTATAACCAGTGATGCCTGTGGCAGCACTATTGTTCACTATATTGCTGCTGTTGATACTGTAATATTTTTTCTCCTCGGTAACAGGGTCAGTAGAAGGGGTATTGTTATTTTCCAGGGTTACAGCGGGATATACTGACTGGGACTGCTCTTCTGTAAGTACCATTCTCACATTACCCAGATGATCCTTGATAAAATAATCATATACAAAACTGGAAGGAACTGGGCCTGCCGCGGGTTTGAATCTAATCCGGCCTTCCTCATGAGCTATAAACTGCAGTACGCCCGTATAATCATTGGTATGGTCAGCCGAATTTATCTTTGTTTCATAAATGAAGCCGCCAATATAGTCTGTGGTGGTAGTGGTAGTTCCTTCTATAGTGATTTTTTGCAGCTTATTGCCACCGGCATCATAGCTATACCCAATACTTCCCTTACCACCAACGGTTATCAGTGAGGGCAGGTTGATGTAGTTGTAGACAATTGAGCTAATTTTTTTATTATTATCCAGCACGAGGTTGCCATTGGCATCATAAGTATAATCAGTAGCCGTTTTAGTTGTGGCATCATACTTAAAATCCCCCAATTTGCTGTTGTAATCATTAGACCCATCCAACACGCTGGCCAATTTATTACTGGTAGGCAGTCCGGCGGCATTCACTGGGTAGTTGTATGTTAACTGGTCTATAAAAGCAGGGCCGCTTACCTTAAACCCGCGCTGGCTCATAGATTTGATATTGCCATTATTATCATAAAAAAGGTTACTGACACTAAAGTCTATTCCCGCGGCCTTTGTAAAACTTGTACCTGCATCCTGGTTAAAATCGGCCGTTTGCAGACGGTTGGCGTTATCATAGGTAAAATCATATTTGCGTAACACACCTGCACCAGCGGTCTTCCATACTGTTCCGCTGATATTGCCATTAAATTGTTGTACCGTATAAGTGGTATTGCTTGCTGCTGAGGCGGGCTTGTCATACCCTAGCTCCACCGCAAATTTGCTGGTTGTACCAGCTCCGCTGATATAATCCTTGTTAATAGAGGATAACCATCCCCTGATGGTATATTCATATACCAGTTTTTCCAGTTCAAGTCCCGTCTGCGGGCTGGTGCCTACTTTTTTATTTTTAAGTTGTCCCAGCACATCATAGGTATTTTGCACAGTTGTTTTCTCCGCTACAGCAATGGCTTGTCCACCCACTATACTGTTAATGGTCTTTTTAATGGTCAGCAACCTGCCCATGTGATCATATTCCATTTTAGTAAGAACTGTATGGGTTTGTGGATTGGTACCGTTTTTTTGTTCCACCATTAACGAAGCAATGAGTTTGCCGGAAAAATCATACTGGTTGGTAAGCACGTCGCGGCCACCAGAAATATTTATAGACTGGGTCTGTATTACCCTGCCCTTGTCATCATAAAAATTGAGCGTGTATAGGTATTGGGCAGGTGAGCTGTTTAACACCTTGGTCATGGAGCCAGTTGCCAGTCCCCTGGTTTGCAAATATTGGGTGATAGACAGGGCATAATAGGGAGTGCCGGAGCTCATCCTGAAATTAGTGCTGTTTATATTGGTAGCATCCAGTGCCGTGGTTAATACACCATTAGCTCCCAAACTGGTGTTGGCAGCATTTACCCAGGTATAATCATCGTAAAATGTCTGGGTCAGTACCTCATAGTTGCCGCCACCGGTGGCTGGATAGGATATTGAATTGTATGCTGCCGGCTGGTGTGTTGTC
>Ga0068858_100000317_pt1 | contig 51442 bp, 68 predicted proteins | sample KBSSwiS12_FD_66589 | JGI IMG/M metagenome (GOLD analysis project Ga0068858, IMG submission 66589) | Switchgrass rhizosphere microbial communities from Kellogg Biological Station, Michigan, USA - KBS Switchgrass S1-2 | ecosystem: Host-associated > Plants > Roots > Rhizosphere > Soil ...
CATCGCCAATATTTTGGGGGGAGTGGGTAAGATCATTGGTGAGGTGGTGGGTGGGATTGTCCGCTTCCTCAAAGACGTGGCTAAGAATTTCTTTGGGTTGGATTTGGATAACTTGGGGCCACAACTTTTTAATGGCGCGGCGGCGGCTTTTGGGAGCTTTGCCAATGGCATTATCGCGGTAGCCAATAAGCTCATTTTCCCGGCTGTCATCGCCATTGCCAAATTTATTGCCGACTTTTTGATAGGCTTTTCACCACCTAAAAAGGGGCCGTTGTCCGTCATAGACAAGGGTGGCGAAAATTTGATGTTGGCGTGGTTGGATGGCATTAGCGGCGTGTCACTCGACCCCGTTAAAAAGGTGGCGCAACAAGTCTCAGATGCCCTTGGTGAGATTGGTAAGCAAAGTCTTGTCAAGGTAGATGCCCGTCTATCACAATTGGACAAAGCGCTATTGCCCTTCCAAAATCGCTTGGATATTGTGAAGGCGAATTTTGATGCCCTCAATGAACCCGCCAAACTCGCCTTAGATGCGATTGATCGCCAAAGTCAAGCCCTGCAAGAAAAGGTATTGGGAGGCGACCAAGCCGCCGCCGAAAAGCTCAAAATTCTTGACCAACAACGGGATGCCATCCAAAAGCAAGTGGATTTGCAACAAGGCTTGGTAGACCGTTCTCAAATCCAGCTTTCGTTGGCACAAGCGCAGCAAGCCCCGGAGCGCTCCCTACTCAATATCCGTAAAGCCTACTTGGAAGCTCTTGCCAAAAGTCAAGCTAAAACCACCAGTGAGGGTGGCGGGGCAACTCCCAAAGAAAAAAAGGAGAAGATGGGCGCGGGTGGAGTGGTGGACACTTCCGGTGGAGGGGCGAGTGGCATCACGGCCCCGGCAGGACAACTTCCATCCGTGTTGGATTTGATCGGTGGACAAGATGCCGTTGATGCCGCCGCCAAGGGTTTGCAAGATGCTTTTATGGGGCAAATTGACCAAAGCGGCTTGCAAGAGTTTGCTAAAAATTCCTTGGATTTGGGCGGGCAGCTAGACCGTATTAAATCGGTGGATTTGGGCAGCAAAATACAAGATAAGTTTAAGGGGTTAACCGATGCTTTTGACCCATCGGTAGCCGGTTCTATCGCCAATAAGGTCAATATCTTTTTCAGTGGAGATAGTCAAACGCCCGGTTCTTTGGCTTCCTTTATCAACGGCGCGGGGGATGCTATCTCAGGCGCTTTTGACACACTTAAAAGCCAAGTGCAAACCTTTTTGGGACAAATTTTTGATTACACGGTGCCCGGCTCCCCGGCTCAAATTATCACCACCTTTGTGGGTGATGCTTCCGTAGAGGGGAGTGCCGCCTCATTTTTTGCGGTCATGCCGGATAACATTGTAGCCGCCATAGGGGATTTGGCAGCAAGAATAAAAAAGGATATTTTCGACCCGGTTAAAGACTTCTTGACGGGAAGCGCCCCCGGTCAATTGGGGGACATTATCAATCAAGCCGTTGGATTTTTTAGCGGCCTCCCCGTCCGTATCGTAGATGCCTTGAGAGGTATTGGGGTATCTATCTATACGGCTTTTGCCCTGCCCGTTATTCGAGCCATTAATGGCCTTATCGGTTTGGTGGAGACAGGCATTCAAGGGCTTATCAATCAAGTCGCTGACTTCGTGGGTGCCATTACCAATGCTTTGGGTGATGCCACTCCTCAATTTTTAAAGGATGCCATCAACCAACTTCATACCGCTGCTGGTGGTGTTCACTTTGGGCGCATTAGTGAGGAGTTGCCCGGCTTCCTACAAGCCCCTACCGCGCCAGCCGGAGCTAAAGGTGGCTTGTTTGGAGAGGGCTTATTCAAGGTGGGTGAAAAGGGGCCGGAATACTTGTTCAGTGGGCAAAAGTTTGGGGTGTTGCCCAACCAACTCACCCAAGTCTTGGACACCCTCACCCGTGTCTTGGTATCCCCTGCCCCTATGCCAATTGCGGGGGGTGGAAGCACCACCAATAACAATAACAGTTCATTTACCTTTAATGGGGTGCAATCCGACAATGATGCACGGCGGCGTTACAATTATTTGAGGGCTGGGATGCGATGAGTTTACCCAATTACCAAATCTCAGTCTCGGATGCCCTCACAGGGAATGTAAATGCCGTGTTTGATGGTACGGCTTTTGATGATTTTAGGTTCTCGCGTGTTTTGGATGATGTGGGTTTGTTCGCCGCGACTATGCCCTATTCCACCTCCTTACCGGACATTTTTACTTTAGACAGCTTGGTGGAAGTGCAACGCACCTCCCCTATCACGGGCTATCTTCAAACCGAAGATGTCTACCTAACCCGTTTAACCCATCATTTTCGTGAGGGGGATGAGGAGAAATGGGTGGTAGGAGGCTTCTCACTCAACCATCTTTTAGCGCGTCGAATTGTAGACCCGGTAGATGACAGTGGTGCAGCCGGGGGTTATTCGACTAAGGCCGGGCCAGCAGATGACATTTTGGTAGAGTATGCGCGGGAGCAATGCGGGGATTTATGCCTAACCCCTGCCCGTCAATATCCTCATTTCACCATAGCCGCCAGCGCCAGCATAGGTGAAAATGTAGGCCGTAGGTTGCGTTATGACAATCTCTTGGAAGTGTTCCAAGATGTATGCAACCAAAGTCAATTGGCTTTAATGGATTTTATAATTGTGCGGCTTACGGGCAATACGCTTCGCTTGATTGTCTCACCCATTGGTGTAAACCGTTCCAAGTCTCACAATTATCCATCTGCCCCCTTCGTAGAGCTCAATCCTTTACGGGGCAACATGAGCAATCCATCCCTCTTATTTGACCGCAAGCAAGAGCAAAATTATGTGTATGCTTTGGCACAAGGGCCGGGGGAAAGTCGCATTGTAACGAGAATTGGGGGGCAAGGCACAAACGAAAGCCCTTATAATCGAATTGAGTTTACAACCGATGTTCGCAATGCCGAAAAGGGTGATACCACCACAGTAGGCACAAGTGCCCGTGCCGCTCTTTATGACAAGCAAGCCAAAAGGGAATTTACCTTTAAGCCTACGGGCACTGAGCCGGGGGGTGTTTATCGCTTGGATTATGATGTGGGTGATATAGTAACCTGCACCTTTGGGGTGGATAGTTTTGATTTACGGGTGCGGGGCGTAGAAATTGACATCACCTCCGACAATGAGGAGATTAGTGTAACGGTGGCTCCAATATGAGTGAGATGTCCGAACTGATATGGCAGGAACTTAAAGGTCAAATTAACTCGCTCCAACGCCAAGTTACTTTGGCACAACAAACGGAACGGGCTTTATTTACGGACAGCATCCCGGCCTATAGTGTCAGTAACCTGCCCACGCTGGCGAATGGCGGGCTTGGCAATGGTGCAAGCTATGTAACCCTAGCCTTCGCTTCAAACGGGCGGAAAACGGCAGAGGGAGCCGGATTAGGCACGGGACAATTGGTCTACTATAATGCACCCACTGACCAGTGGTTACGGGTGCGGGATGATAGTGTGATAACAGCATGACAAATCAAGCCGGAGATGTCCTCTCCATCACCACCTATGATGGCAATGAATTGGTACTCATCAACCCTGATGTCAAACTTTTGGCTTATGGCAACCTTGGTGCACCTCCCACGCAGTTCATTACCCGGCGCGGCTATCGCCAAAATGGGGCTACGGAAGTCGATTTTTTGCTTCAACCACGCAGCATTAGTGTAGAACTATGGCACTCCCCAGCCTGTGATCGTCAAACCTATTGGGATACTCGCCAAGAATTGCATAACTTTTTGAGACCCAACCGCAATGGGCCTATGATGTTTACCCTTCGCACTCCCAACGGCAACGTTCGTTCCATCATTGTGCGGGCAGACCCCGGCTTGGTGTTCCCTCCACAAAGCAACAATAACAATTGGAACATCCAAGAGAGTATGGATTTTGTGGCCTACGACCCCACTTTTTTTGATGCCGCCCAAGCGGTCACGGCCTTGAGCAGCAGCACCCAAACACAACTCGTATTCCCAATAACCTTTCCTATCACTTTTGGCACCTCCGATGTTTTCTTGACCACCGGAAACCTGACTTATGTTGGCACATGGCGCTCTTACCCTACCCTTACCATTACAGGGCCTTATACCCGTGCCAACATTCAACATGTGGGGTTAGGGATTAATATCAGTTTGAATGTGTCCATTTCAGCGGGGGAGCAACGCATTATTGACTTAACGCCCGGCTCACAATCCATTGTAGATGGAAGCGGGGCTAATAAGTTTAGCGACTTGGGGGCAGGCAGTGACCTCGTGGATTTTGCGCTCTACCCTGACCCTGAAGTTGCGGGTGGTGTTCAAACCATCACCGTCCAATTAGTTAATGGCGTAGCCGGACAAAGCACGGCAAGTCTCGCTTATTACACAAGGTATTTTGGATTATGACAGAACGATCACGGCATTGGGATGGGATACTCATTGGCGATGCAACCCTAGCCCCTTACAGCGCTACGGAATGGGCCGACCAAGAGCGCTTAGAGCATGGGCAAGGGTCTCTATTCCCAAACTATGGCATCTTAAATGGCACAGGGGATGGCACATATGCGCCATTAGCGGTCCAAGCCAAATCACCCGCCTCTAGTAACATTGAGGTTGAAGTGGGGGCGGCTTTGGTCAATGGGCGCTTATATGAAAATACCGCTGCACTCACCTTTACGGTAGGGGCTAATGCGTCTGGAAACCCCCGCATAGATACCGTGATTTTACGGGCGGATTTTACGGCACAAACGGTTCGGGCGGTGGTCAAGCAAGGCACTCCCGCAGGCAGCCCGTCGCGCCCATCCTTGCAACAAGATGCCTCTATTTGGGAAATCCCTCTAGCCGATATAGCCGTAGCCAATGGCTTTACGGTGATTAATCAAACCGACATCACCAACCGCCAACGGTCGGTCTTGGATTTATACAAGGGATGGCAAAACTTAGCCTATCCACTCACTTATTCTACGGCTATCAATTACGATGCGGCTACAACGGCTTTTGCGCCCTCTCCCGGCAATCAATTGGTAGCCGTTCCTATTCTTTTAGTAGCGAATATGCTTGTTCAAGATGTGACCATTCGGCATATTGGTGGTGCAATAACCTATGTCGTTGATTGGGCTATTTACAAACAAGATACCAATGACGGGCAAACAGCAGAGAAAAATATTCGCGCTGTGGCAACAGGTGGAGGGAGTGGCTCACCTGCTGGTACGGGGAATATTACTATTAATGCTACCCCCATTCCACAAGTGCTTACCCCCGGCGCTTATTGGCTTGTCTTGCACAATCAAGGTGGTTCAGTAGGCGGTATCTTGCTTGGCACAAATGGCGGCAATAATTTTGATGCTTCAGGGGCAGTCGGTTATTATTTAGGAACACAGAATATCGTTGGAGCCTTGCCGCAATTATTGGATATGACCGCAGTAGGTTGGACCGCTTTTGTAGGCTCATTGTCTGTGCGCTTGCGTGGTCGCGTTTTCGGTAAGACATCCCACTAAAGGATTTTTAAATGAGTGAAAAATCACTTCCTTGGCAATCAACCTCTCCCGGTGACGCTGGCCCCTACAGCGCCACCCAATGGCAGCAACTCCACCAATACATCATCGGGTTGGGAGCGATGCGTTCCAATGAGGGCCTATTCCTAGGGAGTGGCACGCAACCCAATGATGGCTTAAAGGTACAAGCCCAAAGTCCGGCTACCGCCTCCATAGATGTCTTGGCGGGTGCTGGCATGGTACAAGGGACTGTCTATATCAATTCAGCCACAGTTTCCTTTGTCATCGCCGCCAATGCTTCTGGTAATCCCCGTATAGACACGGTTGTTTTGCAGGCGGATTATGCCCTCCAAACCATTCGCTTGGTTGTGAAGCAAGGGACACCCGCCGCCAGCCCATCCGCTCCAAGTCTCACACAATCTGCAAATGTCTTGTGGGAAATACCCTTGGCGGATATTGCCGTAGCGAACGGCTTCGTAACCTTGGCGAACTCCACTATTACGCCTCGCCATGAATGGGTGAATGCCGCGCCGGGGATTTACTTGGATGGTGTTTTGAACAATTCCGGGGGCACTCTCAACACCGGAGATGTGGTCGTTTGGGATGCAACAACAGACCGTGCCGTGACCACCACCACCACTACCGGAAGCAACCTATTGGCGGGGGTATGGGTAGGACGTGTGGCGAACGGGGCTTATGGTCGTGTTTTGGTGCGCGGTATTGGTTTAGTGAATGGTGGAGCAGCCATCACCAGAGGAAACCGCTTGGTCAATTCCACCACCGTGAAGCAAGCCATCGCCAATGCCAATTTTTCATTGGAAAGTCAGTTGGGCATTGCTTTGGAAACGACCAGCGGCTCAGGATTGTTATTGGCTTATGTGAATGTGGTCACGACCCCCCGTATAGGCTATCAACCCTTCGCGGCCCCCATTGGCTACACCCCAGCCAACGCTTATGGAGTATCTTCCACCTTAGCAGCTAATGGGGGCACGATACTAATTCCTATCCCCCTGTCCGGCCCCATGCTCTTGCAAGCGGTCACGGTCTTAAACAATGATGTCGCCACCCAACGCACTTGGCGATGGGATTTGTACGTGGACGTTGATAACAATAACAATGCCCTCAATAGAATTGCGACTTGCAGCGCGGCGGAAACATTCACACCCGGTGCAGCCTCAGTTCGAACAATTGCGGCGGCCAATGCTCCGGTGTACCTTGCACCGGGTACTTATTACTTGGCTATTCAATGCACCCATGCCACCAACAACTTCTTGTTAGGTAGTACTGCTTTAGGTGGCAATTTCACAAATACCACAGCCAAAACTAAAACCACCACCAATCCTAATGGAGCTACATTAGACATTATCGCAGCAACATGGACAGCCCTTAACAATACCCAAGCGGTAGCCATGCGTGGACGTGCGGCGGGTGATACGGTAGCATGGTAAGGGGTGACGGTTAGAAAATAGAAACTGTTTCGATTAGCCATATGGCCTATAATGAAATGCGAAACGAAATAGTAAGATAGGTCATAAAAAGTAGATGCACTATGACAATTGACCAAACTTTGTTTTTAACCCAAATCGCTTTCATCGTTATTATTGCCATCCCTTCGATTGTCACAATCGCGGTAATGGTTGGTGTGGCATGGCGCTTTCTACCCGTGATGGTTAAGCAGATGCAACAATTAGTTGATAATAATGCTCAATTGACCAAAATCGCCAAGCAAAATGCTGATCAAAACTCGGATACTCAGCAGGTTCTAGCGGGTATCCAACCGGAACTTGTCAAACAAACCAAGGCGATTGAGGCGGGCAATACTTTAATCTCGACCCAAGGGATTGATTTTAGGAGTTATCAAACTTTAATTAGTGATGGCATGAGTAACCACACCACTCAAATAGAAGCCAATACCGCCAAATTGGAAGCCTATGCCGCCAGCATTTCCTTGCTTCAAACCACCCTAGCCGCCCTACCCGCCCAAATCGTGCAAGCTATTCAAGATGAATTTACTTGTGAAACGATCTTAAATGAGTTCAAAAACTTACGAACTGAAGTCTCTCGCGCCATGTTCCAGCAGCAACGGTCAACGGGCAGCTTTCCGGTTGTGCCCCCAATTACCCCACCTCAAAATCAAGGTGGTTCAGGTTGAAGTGGTTGCGGGCTTTATGGAAGCGTTTTATGGAATGGTTATTTGGAGAGGGTGACAACCCTAGAAATTAATGGACACACCACAATCTATCATCGGCCCCAATGCCGCTATCCGCTATCTTAAAGACTTCAAATCCCATGTAGACTATTGGCATGAAATAGGTGCTGCTTATCATGTGGGCTATATAGACCATCCCGACCACATCCCCTATTTATTGGAATATGCCGCCGCCATGCCCAAGGGCACTAATGTGGTAGCCCGTATTTGGCATCCCTTGGATGGCGGTTTTCATTTAGCACCTACGGGTAAAAACCCCGATGGCACACCGGACACCCGCCGCTATGTCTCAAGTCCTTCCGAGTATCTAGCCGCCTATGGGCACCTTGGGGTAATGGATAACATTCTTCTCAATGTGATGAATGAACCCAATGCCAACGGCACACCGGATGAGATGATGCGCTTGGTTAATTGGTTTATAGACTTCATTCCATTAGCAGCCGCTATCCGATGCAAGTGCGTCCTATTCAATTGGGCTGATCGCAACCCCCGCATTATGGATGGCATGATGGACGGGCAATTTGATAATGCGCTTAGGCTCATGTCCGCGCACCCTGAATTCTTCTTTATGGGGATGCACTTCTATGGGCCGGATGAAATTAACAGCCACTTGGATAGCTATGTAGCCCGCTGTGAATACCTCAAAATTAAGCCGCCTATGGTAATTGGTACTGAGTTTGGAATAGATAGCATTGGAGGGGTGGAAACAGGTTACAAATCCCGCCCCAATTACAAAGATGTTTATGGGGGATGGTTGCTCACCCAAGTGAAGCCTCCACCCGGTCCCTCTATCCAAAACCTTTATAAGCATATCCAAAGTGGGGTATTGGGTGGCTTGTGCATTTTCCAAGAGGGCAATAGCGGTGGTCAAGATGCTTTTGATTTTGAGACCGATAAGGCGGTTAAGGATACCTTGAAACGGGCAGCCTTGGCGGGTGAGATTAAACCCCCTTCCAAACCTGAGCCACCGCCTCCTCCTCCCCCACCCTATACGCCGCCGCCCTTTACAAAAGGGGATAGATACCAAATCACCACGCCGGGAGAATACATCAATATCCGAACGGCGGCCTCTCCAATAGCCGAAAAAGTGGGTGAAGTGCCCAATAAAAGTATCGTAACTGTCTTGGATGAGGCTTTAGTGGATGGTGAGTTTTGGAGAAGAATTGCTTTTGGAAACTTCATTGGATGGGTGAACATGCAAAGGGGGGCCGTGCAATTTGCTCCTTACTTCCCAAGCATGGTCAATGTGCCCTTGGATTTACTCAAGGATATAGCCAATTCCCTCAAATCCCAAGCTAATAAGCTCTTGTTGGATTATGAAATGGTCAAGGCTATTTTAGATCAATTTGGAGGAGAACAATAATGGGTATCAAGATTGCGGTTTTGTCCTTTGTCATTGCTTTATGCACGGTGGCTTTTAGCCTACCATCGCCTTTTTTGATCGCCGCCGCTATACTGGGTATAGTTGGTGTAGTGATGATGTTCCTAGACAAATAACAGGAGGGCGTTATGAGCACGATTTTTACACCTGAAGTAATCGCTATGGTGTCCGGCATCTTGGTGGCAGTTCTCATTGGGCTAATCCCCCAATTGGAAGGTGTCAAAACGGAATTGCTCACGGTGGTTACAATCTTGGTCGGTCTATTGATTGCCGCTTTTGGTGGTGAGCGCATTGCGGCGGCTCGTTCATCAGGGGCTACCCAAGCTGAACGACTTTCCACCTCCACCCCTAAACCCTATGCGGCTCCACCCCGTAGCCAACCTCCTCTATAAACTCCTACTCATTCCACACCCCCAAACAAAAAGGGCACACCATCCTCTGGTATGCCCTTTTTCCTTTCCACCTGCCCGTTTTACCGTTTTTGGACGTGTTGCCTATTGGTGGTAGCTTTGGGGAGTGTCAAATCCCGCAAATAGTCCACGATCTTGGAAAATGACCATTTAAGACGATCATTGAGATAGATCACTACATCTGGTAGCGCGGCTGTGCCCATTTGTTCGTTGGCGGCGAAGGGGGTGTAAGACCCTTCTGGGTAAGGAATACGGGGCCATGTGTTGATATTCAACAATTCCATCAAGGCGGCTGTAGCCGGATGATTTCCAAGGGCATTATAACAAGCTCCTAAAGCACAACACGCTTTTTTATCTTCGGTGAAATACTTCCCGATGATTTGTCGCATCCCATGACTGCCCTCCTCTATTAAACTTGCCACACGGAGGATAATTTCCGCGTCAGTGGGTTGGATGGGGGTTTCAACTTTTTTGCTCTTGCTCTTGCTCATGTTCAAAATCTCCTTAACTCAAATGGGGCTAAATTGCCCCATTGCTAACCTTGGTGTTTCCAATCATAGCGGGCGTTTCGCTCTTGCCAATAGGCCACTATGTCAAGCTCATGTTCCCCCTCACCCTCCTCAATGGTGTGCCCCTCATGGGGCTTGTGCTCATTCACCATCAAGATGGCCGGGAGGTATTCATTCCAATAGTTGTGCTTCACCCCCTGTGCATTTTGGCACACAATCCAAAGGGCTTCCGGTAGGCTCATGATTGCATCTCTCGTAGGTTATTGATAAAGTTTACAACGAGATCGGTGGGAGTTCCTAATGTCAGGCGTGTTGTAAAAATTATGGCGATATGTTCACTACTGACATCTTTCAAATCAGGATGAACAGCCAGTTCTCGCATCATTTCTTCGATGTGGTTATCAATAATGTCGATTAGAAGTGAGAGTTGGTCTATTTTTTCCATTATTGCATCTCCTTATTCTGATATTGTTTCAGGTTCTTGAGCGATTTGCCACTGGCGGCGGTGGCTTTCCCACCCTTGCGCCCCCACGCCGCGAAATCCCCACGAGTGGAGTGGAGTTGGATGTGATGTTTCTTGCACATGGCAGTGAGATTGTGGTGTTCATTGCTCCCACCCTCACTCACATAAAGCTCATGATGAATGTCGGTAGCATCACAAGAGCAACCGGGGAAGCCGCATTTTACCCGTTTACTGTTCAAGTCGATAAGGATAGTCTTTTTGGTGATCGTGTTAAAGGGCTTGCGATGGGTGGTGGTGGTCATTTTTAAGGCTCCTTATTGGGCTTGGTAATAACGGATAGTATTGAGGGCTTGGGAGTAGCTCATGGGGGCTACCTTGGCTTTAGGAGCATGGGATGTGGTGATGAAATACCGGACTTCATTGGTGGGCACCCCTATCCACACCTTAGCTTTAATGGTCAAGTTTTCATGGATGGGGATGTAGATGGAACAAAAGCCCTCTACCCATGTGGGGTTGGCTTCTAGGGCTTCACTCGTGGAGGTGTAAATGGTTGCAAGAATATCCTCTGCCTTGCGGAGAGACTTGCCTTGGAGGTTGAGGGTGGTGGTGGTCATTTGAACTTAATCCTTATTTGATCTAATTGAACCTAACTCTCCTAATCTTAACCAATAACATAGGTTATGTCAATAGCAATTTAATTAACCAAATAAAAGCCCCCATTCGTTGGGGGCTAAAAATATCCGGGGGATAAAATTCAATAGGGAAGATCGCCCTCCTTGATGTCACAATCCGGGCATGGGGTATCATCATCCCCCAAAATATAGATGTGGCCTAAGCCATTACATCGGGGGCATGTTTCTTGCGACTTGTGGCCTAGGTTGATAAATTCCCCATGATGTTCTTTAGCCTCTTTGCAATAAGCGGCATAGGCTTCTTCAGGGGTGTTAAAAGTACCAAGGTATTTTACCCTCCCATTGATGGTCATTTTGGCAAGCCATTTTTTGCCATTAGCGAATACTCCTTTATAGCCACTTTTGCCCCATCCCTTACGGTTATAGCCACTCTCAAGCCGGGTGGTTATTCGGATATTATCCCGTGTGTTGTCAAGGATGTTTCCATTCTTGTGGTCAACTACTTCTTTGTCGGATGATTTTTTACCATATTTGCGCTCAAAAATGATTTGGTGCAAATAGATATAGACCCGTTTTCTATTGGGTGTTTTTTTGTTGATCGTGATTTTTCGGGCCGCATAGCGCCCTGACAAGACATGCCATTTGAGATGAGCCAAATCAGAATCAATTTCATCTATGATTGTGAATTGGTTATCACCCAAATCAATTTTAATGCTCATATTACACATCCATCCCAAGGCGGACTTTGAGGCCCTTGACCATTGTGCGGTAATCTTCCCATTGCTCCTCATTGAGGGCGGCATATTGGGTGGTGGTGAGTGTGACACTCCACAAATCACATTTTTTGTTGAAGCACGTCACAATCATCAAATTCGGCATCCCACTTCGTTGGGCTTGGGCTTGGACATCCATTGGCTTGCCACAATCCCGGCACAAGTGCGACCCAAAGCTGTCACTGGCGGCTTGTATCTCATTGAGGCCCCCATCGGCTTTAAGGTCGGAGATATGGTAAAGTTTGGTTTCCATACCCCTCCAAACATGCACCCAACCCGTATTCCAATTAACTGAACTTGCCAATTTCACTTCAGTTCCAAATCGTGTGTAAATGGTCATTTTGGCTCCTTAAGGGGTGGTTATAGCCACCCCATTCTCAAAAACGGTTAAACGGGCTTGTGGAAAGAAACTAGGCTAGGTTGCGGACATAGGTGGGGATGGCTTGCACCTTTTCCACTTTGCGGCTTTTTTCCATCAGGAGCTTGGAGGCTAACAACTCCATATCCAAGCGGCTCCCGTCATTGTCAAATTTCTCATGAGCCGCATAAGTGATGCCGTTCACCAAACCAAACAAAGTGCCCTTTCCTTCCGTGCCAAAGATCACGGCGTTTTGGACACCCACTGACCAACCAAATTGCTTGGCGAGTTTGCCAATCTCATCTTCCATATTGGGCATGTCAATTTCACGCGCCTTGAGCAACACGTTCAAGTTTTCCATACCAATCTTGAAGGAGTTGAGGATAGCCGCGCCCACGATGTTGGCATTCAAAGATTGAATACCACGATGCACCAAGGACAAACCCGTGTCATAGTCGAATACCATTGAGTTTTGGCAAGAGGAGCGTTGGAAGCCGGGCAAGACACGTAAGCGCCCATTGCCTACTTCGTCATTGCCAATGTAAACCCCTAACTTGTACTCGCCCTCATCGGTCATCACGGAGAGTAAGGTGATACGGGCATGTAGAGTGTCCGGTGTCACCACACAAAAAGCCTTACCCATTTGGACATCGGCTTGCTGTCCAATGCTCTTGGTTGCCAAGGGTAAGGCATCGTTGACCATTTGGAGGAGGCGGGTATTGGGAAAGTCTATGTATTGGGTGGAGAGGATAGCACGGGCTTGGTTGTCATAGGTGCGGAGGTACATATCGGGTTTGCGCTCCAAGTGCCGATTGAGCAAGGCCGCCGTTTCCATCGGGAATATGCCGCGCCATGCCATGAGTGCATCCAAGGGCAACGACTTGGAGGTTTTGGGAAAAGCCACCGCGCCCATTTTTGCCGCAAATTGGCTCATAGCATGTTTGGTGGGAACATAGCCACCTTGGGGGATACGCATCACCTTATGGGTGGCTTCTAGGTTGCACTTCTCATCAAAGTGGAAAGTGTTTTCACGGGATGAGAAGTCCTGTTTTTGGGCATCAAAACGGGCACTACGATCTAGCATTTCGGTCATCATTTCGGGGGTTGTCATGATACTGGATACTCCTTATAGATTGGATAGTTGCGCGTTATATGAGCCGCGCCCCTCATCGGAACTAAACTTGAAAGTCGGCTAGATTTCGGGCGGCCATCATGACCACTTGTATGGTGCTCTCAATGGCTTCTTGGTGGTTGTACCAATCCTCTGGATGCAAAATCACATATTCCAAGTAGGTATTGGCTAACTCAAAACTGCGGAACAATTTGTTGAGGGCTTTTTGGTTTTGCATGGGGATGGTGTAATCATTCATCACAAAGGTGATGTAAAACTTGCCACCCTTGGGGATGTAGTTTTGCTTCGCTGACCAACTGTAGCCCTTGTCACCACCACTAAAAACGACATGGTGTTGAGTGTGGCGCTCAGAGCCTTGACCATCCCCGCCAGTCATGGCAGCAAGATAAATGAGGTGTGCATCCATAGGGGATACAAAGCCCTTAAAGGTAAAGGTTTTGGTGCCATCGGAAAGGATGGTGACTTCTTGAGCCATGAGTGCAAGTTTGGCAATAACATTGGGGAGCACTAGAGAAGTGGAGGGGGTAGCCTTGGTGGTGGTCATTTGAACTTAATCCTTATTTGATCTAATTGAACCTAACTCTCCTAATCCTAACCAATAACATGGGTTATGTCAATAGCAATTTAATTAACCAAATAAAAGCCCCCAAAGAGTGGGGGCTAAAGTCTCCGCTTGGTGGGCTTAGAGTATTTCCAAACATTGGTGGATTTGAGAGGTGGATTGTCCACCCATTGCTCCTCCCACATGGGCACTTGCTTTGGCTCAATCGGAGTTGGAGCCGGAAGCTCCAAGGGTGGGGCTTCCGGTGGGGGCTTTTGGGTGTCTTTATGCTTCTCATTGTACCTTTTGGCATAGCCGCCATAGTGCCATGCATAATCATCCTCATCATAAATCCGTCTTTTATCGCCCTCTTGCTTATAAAGCACACCCCGTTTTTTATTGTTGACAATGCCCCTTTCAAATGCCCATTTCAGAGCATCTTGAAAGGTGTCTACGGTATCCATTTGATACGTGACAAGTGTCATGCCCATTTTCCAATAGCGGTATACACGCCACCTAGCCACGAGCTTTAATTTCCTTAATCACATCACTCACGGTGGTTTTGCCAGCTCCTGTTTTGGTGGCGAGCTCGCGGACAGTCAAGCGGATGTCCTCCGGGAATGCTTCCAAATGTTCATAGACCAATGTCCGTGCGTCCGTCCGCTTGTTATAGCCTTGTCCGTAGCCGTGTCCGCTGTCCGTCCGCTGTCCGTCCGCGCCGGACAAAGCGGACAACTGAGGAGCCTTGTCCGTCCGCCGTGTGTCCGCTTTGGACACTTCTATTTTGGCCCCCCAATTTTTTTGCACCCCCCGCCAATGGGCATTCATATCCTTGGCCCACTTACGGCTCTTTTTATCATGGTCAAGCATGGCCTCTCGCCGCCGTATCTCAGTAGCCATCAACTCAATGGCTAGAACATCGGAGGAGATAAAAGCAAGAGTTGGAGCGGACAAGGCTACTAATAGATTGATGAAAACATTGACCTCATTGGGGATGTGGATACCATGCAACTTTAACACGGCATCAGCATTGGCTCCTAATCCCACGATGACGGTGAACACCAACCCCGCCATAGCCCATTTAACCGTATTCTTGAGCCGTTCCTTATTGGCATTGCGGCGAGCTATGAAGAAGCCGTAAGACATGATGCCGCCCTCAATCATCACAAAAGCAACCGTGCCAATGAAGCCTCCACCAAACTCCTCTACCGTGCGACTGCCGGATACCACGATAGAAGCCAACGAAACGATGGTCAGGGCGATCACGATAATGAGGCTGACCACATCGCGTGATATGGTTGCCAGATCAGGACGCGGGTTCTCCATTTCGTAGGTTTTGACGAACACGGAATAGGCCGCTTGGTGCCGGATGGCATAATCATCATAGACTTGGGTAACTTGGGTATTTTCGTCCATTTCTAGTCTCCTTGTAGACCGTTAAAAAAAGGTGTCGGAATTCCGACACCTTGCACCCCATTGGGGGATGTGCCCTTAGATGGGTGTGAGTGAAACCAAATTCATATACTCCATTGTCTTGCCATCTTTTTGGTTGTGCTTGGCTTGCAAGATGAGCCGCCAATTCACTTCCGAAAAGGGCTTGGTGATGGATAGGTTCAAGCCATCCAAAAGGGGCTTGATTTGGGTGTAATCCTTTTTGGGGTTGCCTGCCTTGTCGGTGACATAAATCCGGTGAATGGGGAAGTCGCGACCCAAGGGGCCGCGCAGTTCAAAAAGGGCGGCACCGTCCTTATCCGCTGTGGCTACAACCTTATTGATGATGTAGGCGGATTGCTGCCCATCCGTGTATTGAGGTGTCTTGGGGCTAGGCGCACGGGTGGCGGTAATTACTCCCTCAACCGCAGGGGCTTGGGGTGGTGGAGTGTTAGTACCTTGGGAGGGAGGTGCAACGGGCTTTTGGGCATTCTCTGACGATTGCTGGGGGTATAGTTCTTGCAGTTCAGCCAAAGCATCCCGTGAGGCCCAAAAAGCACTCAACGCCAATTGGGGCAGGGTATTGGAGTGGATAGTGAGGTGCAAAATATGATTCCAATCAAACACGGTAACACGGCTTTCCGGGCTATCCACAAATTCAAAGCCCCGCATGGTCTCGTCCAATGTCACCTCATCTGTGATGGATTGCTCCACTGACTTATAGGCGATGGCTTCCGGTAGTTGGCGCTCACCCTTTTGGATGCATGAGGCCAAATAAAACCACAGCTTGACGGTGCGAACGGTGAGGTCAATATAGATGTCTTGCAGGTTGATGTCAGCATCGACCATGCGGGTGGTGGCTTGCAATTCATAGGGCACGGAAACTCCATTGGCATCCTTACCATAGAACGTCTTGCGCCATTGGGCTACGGCTAAGGTGGTCATTATTCACCATCCTTTGGGAATTCCCGTTGCCCCATTGCGTTCAAGGCATTCACATACTCAAGGGGATGATTGCGGAGCCAATCGGCGGCTTCCTCATCGGCTACGTCCACCAATTGAATGACCTTGTGTTGGTCAAACATATTGGTAGCTCCACTTTGTCGAACACTGGCAAGCGCTTCTATAACATTTTCGGGTATCATATGGTTACTCCATAGTATTAGTGCCCACGATCTTGCGGACATACCCATTATAGCATAAAATGAGTTATATACAAAACAAGGGGAGGGGGAAAGTGGAAGTTAAGAAAAAGGTGGGTGTTTTTTACTTGTCTTTTGACACACCCACATCGGTTAATCAGCTTTATGCACCACGAGCAGGGGGGAGGGGGATACGGCTTTCAGACGCGGCACGGATATGGAAAGAGTACGCTTCACTGATGGTCAATCAGCAATGGGATGGGTTGCCTTTAGATGGTCATTTGTGCGTGACCTATCGCTTTTTCGGCACCAAGATGGATTTCGACAATGGGCTAAAAATCCTCAACGATGCCATGAATACCAAGGTGTATTATGATGACAGCCAAATCATTCAAGCCCATGTCTATATGTATCGGCATGAAAAAGACGACCCAAGAGTAGATGTCGAAATTCAAACTATCGGTTAAAGGAGCAAGAGCATGGTTATGATGCAAGAGCAATCAATACCAAAGTGGGTGGAGTTGGAGGAGCAACGGACACGGAAGCGTGCGGAGGAAAAAGCCAAGACGTATGAGGAGCGCTTAGAAGCGGGCATTTTGAGCTATGAGGAGATATGCGACCACAGCCGGGACAAAATCGAAAAGATGGGCCTTGATCGGTGGGCTATTGGGGATGATGCCGCCCTTGTAGACACCAAATATGGTGAGCATACGATGGAAGATTTTGCCCGTGATATTGGAGGCAATAAATCGACCATTGCGGGCTATTACCGAGTTTCTAAGTTTTACCCCAATATTATCCGCCGGAAATTATTGGACAACCTCCCTAACTTGACTTACAGCCACTATAAGGATGCACTCCGGCTCACGGATTTGGATGCTGCTATAGCTTGGTTGGATGAGGTGGCTCAGGCGGGATGGTCACCGGATAAGGCTTCTTATGAACTTACCCAACGTCTTGGCAAGGATGACGATAAGCCAAGCCCCATTCCCGGCAAAATCGAGCGGGTTGATATTTGGGAGGGTAATATGGCAATGATTTCTATATCCATCAGTATGGATGATTATGAGGCCGTGAGTAAATTCATTGGCTCTACCATTAGCCTTAAAACCAAAGGGCTATAGGTTGCAAACTAAAAGCCCCGCCAAGGAGTAGGGCGGGGCTTTTAGTCTCACAAACCGCAACGATCACATGGCAGGTCGCCAGACCTATGCACCAGTGTACCGTCATTCCTTTATTTGTCAACTGAATAAAAAGCCCCTACCTAGGATAGGGGCTTTTTATTGCTGTGCAACCTCTTAATTCCGGGGCAGGTTGTCCACCCACTAAAAAATGATGCCTCAATCAATTGGGGCTAGTATCACCACTAGCCCCCGGCTTCTTAAGGGCCATGCCCTCTCACTCGCCGTAAGTGAATGTTGCGGGGGCAGGATTTGAACCTGCAACCTGTAGGTTATGAGCCTACCGAGCTAACCCAATTGCTCCACCCCGCTTTGGGTGATACGGATTTGCACCGTTGGAGTATCCTCCGCCCTCTAGTAAGAGCATCCACCCATCCCCGCGTATTTCCGGTTAGTATGTCGCGGCCCACTTTATACCCCTCTGTCATCATCCTTGAGTAACCGACTTGTCAAGGTGAAGGAGTGGAGAAGATCGTGGCCCTCTCCACACGCTTTAAGCCCACGAGCCGAGCGCTTCTTTAGTTGGCGCGACTGGTAGCCCTCTTATTGGCTACCCTGTTTTATGGGTTTCAAAATTGAGGTGAAGCTACAACTCTTAAGAAGTTGATACCTCCACCTTAGCTAGTTATTCACCACCACCACAGCAGCGAACGGTTACACTGTAGCACGGCTTTTGAGTAATTGTCAATAACTTGGTTTATGCTATAATCGAAACAATCAGACGAAAGGGAGTTTCAAATGGCACAAGAGCAAACGAAGCGCGGGCGAGGGCGGCCTGTGGGCAGTGGTGAGGCCAAACTTATGGAGATGCAAAGGATTTTGGATTACATCAAATCCTATACTAAAGCCCCGCCGCACATTCCACCCACCTTGGTAGAAATAGCCATAGGCATTGGGCGCAAGGCCGGGGACAAGGGCAACATCCAACCAATGGTTAAGGCGCTTATTCGGGAGGGCTTTTTGGAGCAGCATGGGCGCTATCGCTCGTTGGTGTTGGCGAAGAAGCCTCCCCGCCGCTATTTCTATAAGCCCAACGGAATAGACTAAACTCACGTTATGGACAAATAGCCCCATTTAGCCTATAATCAAGTGGGTTGGCTTATCGAAAGGATAGGGGGATGGATAATTTTGCACAATGGCTTATCGCTAGAATGAAGCCCTTGCACCATGAGCAAGATACCGTTGGTGCAATCTCTCATTTGTGGTCTTTTATCCATTTCAGAAATCCCACTTTCAAGAGCCGCGAGTTTTCGGTGTTTTACATCAAGCAGCGGGTGGATACGGAGTTTTTACGCGCTCGCTTTGATACGTCCTTTATCCCCATTCTTTTTGTGGTGGATAGCTCTTTAGTAAATCCCAAATCTATTAACCAAGAGTGGCTCAAGGCGCTTCATTCCCTCTACTATGGGCGGATATATGTATGGGATGGCAAGGGTATCCTTGCGGCTCATGTGGATAAGCGCACGGGCAACCTTATGGATAACGGCTATGTAGAATTTAAGCATGTCCGCTTTTCCAAAGTAGAACCTTGGTATAGGGGCTTTCGGGGCGTTTTTGAAATAGCCATGTTCGATGATCATGTTTATTGGGATACCACTCAACAAAAGCCGCCTCCCCGTGAGAAGAAGCCACCGGAAGGGGAGCAATTTTGGCGGGGGCAATACGCGCAACAATCCCACAACAATCCAAACAATAGTCAAAAGAGCAACGATTTTGATTATGAAGCTTTCAAACAAGCTTATAACCACTACCGCCAACAAACTGGAAGCGGAGACACCCAAGAGCAAACCTATGATGCGCCTTGGGCTAAACAACGACCAAGAGGTGACAAGTGGTTTGAAATGATGGTAGAGGGCGGCACTTTGGAGGCCGCCAAAAAGGTGCGGAGCAAATTAGCTTTGCAATATCACCCTGACTATAACAAGGCTCCTAATGCTACTCAGATCATGCAGCAAATCAATTTGGCCTATGAGCAAGTAGAGGCTTATTATGCTTAAGCCCCAAACTAAATCTAAACCAAACTATTACCAAAAATTCGGGAAATATTCATGAAAATAAGTAGCAGGAACTATGGAGAGGGGATACATTTGGCCTATTAAAACAGAACGAAATCCGCTATAATTTATTTTGTCCGACAAACAGGCTGTAGCGGCCAATATTGGGAAGCTCAAAACGTGTTTTTGAGGCAGGGTGTGTGACCCCATCCCAAGGGAATGCTACCACACACAAGGCCCCAAAAGCACGTTTTTTGTTTAGTTATTGGAGGTGCATATGTTCAAGGAATTGAGAGAAAAAATGGGCAAGGATGCAAGTAAGCCCAAGCGGGCAAAAAAGCCCAAGTTACCCAAAGGAGTAAGCCCCTTGACACCGGAGCAAATTAGTGACCGCAACCAAAAGAAGCGTATGAAGGAGCGTGCCGCCATCTTGTCCATTGCCCAAGTAGATGCGACCACCTTTCAAGTGTGGGGTGGAGACAATCCCCATGTGGTACGTGTCACCGATGGTTGGATAACTTGCGATTGTGTGGGGTGGAATTATGCTCGTAACCACAATTGCTCCCACGTCATGAAATACCGCCTCACTTTTGGTGATTTGAAAAAGTAAGCTGTTATCAAGGAGTGGATGCCAAGATGAATAAAGAATATGAGAAGTTTGGACACCCTACGAGGTATCTCAAAAAGACACTTATGCGTAGGCAGCAAGGGGCTTGTGTAGATTGCGGTATTCATGAATATGAGCGGGATGATAATTTTCAAGTGCACCGGCGAATAAAGGATGGTGAGTATTCACCTGATAATTGCGTGATGCTTTGCAGCCCTTGCCATAATAAGCGCCACTATAAGGGGGAGTTATGAGCATCAAAGTGATGGTGGAGGTGTGGGATTATGCCCCCTTTATGGGTACGGAGCTTTTGGTTTTGGTGGCCTTGGCTGACAATGCCAATGATAGCCGTGAATGTTTCCCCGGCTTAAAACATGTGGCACGGAAGGCCAGAATTACTATCCGGCAATCCATCAATGTGCTACAAGAAATAGCACTTCAAGGGGTAATTACCATCACCCCACGTAAGGATGGCAAGCATGGCAATATGTCCAATATGTACTACATCAAACCTGTGCATGAATGGGATTTGTTGACCGAGTATCACAAAGACAACCCTAGTGAAACGTCCAACACCCCCCTAGTGAAGCCTGCAACACTACCCCATTACACCTCTGAGGGAGAAAATGTAATAGAACCCAAAGAGAACCCAAAGATTAACCATAATACTTCCGCTGGTGCGGCAAAAGCTCCACCTAAAGCCCCCAAAGCCACACCCACCCCCAAGCCCATGAGGTTGCCGGATGATGTCTACAAATATCAAGCCAAGCACATTGCCCAATACCAGAGCGAGCACTCCACCTCTTTGGATGCACTTGTGGTGGCATGGGGCGGCCTCTATCGCCACATTACCGAGATGCCGCTTTATGATGCCCGCCAATTCGTCGTAGCCCACCAAGACTTAGAGCGCATGAACATTCCACCCTCTGACTTTGGAGCCATTATCACCACCACCCGCACCAAATTTGCATGGCGCTTACTCAAGGGTGGGCGTGTTAACCCCTCAGACATAGGTGCAACCATCACGGACTATCTGCAAGCTAAACAAGCGCAGCCCTCCACCTCTACCTCCCAAGCGGATGCTCAGGCTGAACACGCTTACCGAGAGATGTTTGGAAAGGACATGCCCCATGCTTAATAATCCTGCCCCCAATGGTCATGCTAATGCTTTTGAGAATGCCGCTTGTGATGTGATCGCGGCCCTCTATTTTGACAATACCAAGATCGCCCCCGCCATCTACTTGCACGAGTTGAAGCCGGGGTTATTCCCCACGCCCCAACTAGGATTGTTATTTCAAACCTTATGCGACCTCCAAAAGGCTCATGAGGTGATAAACGACAATACCATTTTGGCGCGTATGGGAAGCCAAGTAGACGCGCAATGGTTAGGGGATGTGTTGCACGTCTATACCCCGGCTGTGGGTGTCGCTTTTGAGAGTAATTGTAAATTGGTGGTGGATTATGGGTTGCGGGCCGGTGCCGCCAAAATCACTCAGATCATGAATGACCAACTAAAAGATGTGGGGGGTAAGCCTACCAAAACCATCATCAGCCAGGGGGTGGACATTCTTCAAGGCTTAGGGCGGGACACCACCCCCAAGGCCGTGAGTGCTTCCGACATCGCCACTGACATCATCAACGATTTGAGCAGCACGGCTACCCAAACCATTTTGTGTGGCATTCCTTGGTTAGATGCCATGACCGGGGGTTTCGCTCAAGGGGATGTGTGGATGATCGCCGGGGCTTACAAGATGCGTAAAACCACTCTCATGATTAACATGTGTCTCAACGTAGCCTTGTCCGGCGCGAGTGTGACCTTTTTGAGCCGTGAAATGCACCGCAAACAAGTAGCCGCCCAAATGATTTGTATGTTGGCTGTGGGCGATTTGTTGGAGCATAACGAGTACTTGGAAAAGCACCATGATTTTAGAAGCCATACGGACATCTATCTCAATTGGATTGCTCCCCGTGCCCTCATGCTGGCACGAACCGAGTACAAGCGTTGGGATGCACGAAAGGTGCGGGCTATCGACAATGCTATAGCCCGTTTTAAGACGTTGGGCGACATTCTCCACATTTACGACAGCACCCCGGATGGGGGTGGCTTAAGTGACATTGAAAGCGCTAAAACGGCGGTTAAACGGGATATTTACCTCTATGGCTCCAAGGTGTACTTTGCCGATTACTTGCAGCTTTTCGGCTCCCCGGAAATGAGCGCTTATGACAAGACCGCCACTGCTTCCATAGCTTTCCAAGAGCTATCCAAGCATGACAACATCACCGGAGTGATCGCGGCTCAACGCAGTGAGGAAGCCATAAAGAACCCTGAATTTACCTATTCACCGGGCATCAAGGGGGGTGGAGATGCCGCCGCCGTGAGTGATTTTGCCCTCCAAACGCGCTACAAATTCAGCCAAGACACCAACGAGAATGAGTTGGAGGTGGGGATTACTTTGTCCCGGCACGGGAGTGGGGGAGGGGATACCAAAAAGCGCTTGGGTATCCACCCTAACAGTGGCTTGATTTTGGACAGCACCTTGGCGCTCAATGCCAAGATTAAGGCGGAGGCTATCCAAAATGAACATACCGCCTAACAGCCTTTATGCTATGGACGTGATGGAATTTCTAAAAGCCATACCGGATGGGAGTGTGGATTTGGTGTTCACAGACCCGCCCTATAACCTCAACTATGGCTATGATTTGCATAACGATCACATGCCGGAGGAAGAATATTTAACTTGGTGCTACCAATGGCTTGTGGAGTTGGTGCGGGTTTTGAAGCCCACTGGCTCCCTATTCCTTTTGCACTTGCCTCGTTTGGCTATACCCCTTGGGGCATTCCTCCACAGCCGGATGCATTTCCAACATTGGATTGCTTGGAAGGCGACAAGTCGCAGCAGCAATCGCCCCTTAATGCCGGAACATTATGCCTTGCTCTATTACACCAAGAGCGACCAATTCACAACGAATGAGGTGCGCTCGCCTCATAAGCGTTGCCGCCATTGTCATAAAATGATCGCGGACTATGGGGGTAAAAAAGACCAAGCCCACCCTTATGGACCCAAAATAGGGGATGTTTGGACAAACATTGGACGGGCGAAACATGGGCAACGGGGCGACCACCCATGCAAATTGCCTGACAAATTGGTGAAACGGGTGCTTGAATTCGCCTCCAATCCCGGTGACTTGGTTTTAGACCCATTCAACGGCACCGGCACCACCACCTTTGTGGCGGAGCGTTTAGGCCGCAATTACTTGGGGTGTGATTTGAGCCAAACCTATGTGGACATGGCCTTAAAACGCCACAAAATGCCCTTTGCTCAAGATATGTTTAATGGGGTAGGAAGTGATTTGAAATGAATATCCGGTTGAACCTCTCGGAAGCCTTTTTGAACAAGGACAACCTCACCGGGGACAAAAAGGCTTTTGGCTTCTCATTCTTCCCCTATGAGGCCGCCTTGCCGGAGTTGGTTAAGCATATCCGCTATGGCAAGGCTTTTACAGTGGGGCACTTCAAAGACAACCGCCGCATTGAAGGGCACTTTGTAAGCTCCCAACTCTTGGCGCTTGACCTTGACCAATGCCCAATGGACATCGACATGTTAGAGGATTGGAGCGCGTTTATCCAAGAGTATGCTTTTATGATGTACCCCACGCCTAGCTCTACCCTTGAGCAACCCAAAACCCGTATCTTGTTTGTGTTGGATGCCCCGGTGGAAATGGCCAGCCGTTGGCGCATTCTCCAATTGGCACTTATGGAACATTTTGAGGACACCAAACCCGATCAAGCCTGCAAAGACCCCTCCCGCTTGTTCTATGGGTGCATCACCACCCAATACTATGTCAACTATGAAGCCATACTGCCCATCCATGTGGTGGCTAATCTAACCCTCCCACAGGCTGAACGGGACGACTTCCAACGCTTGGCCGTTCAATACACCATTCGCACCCAACGGGGGGGCACGAATTTGGAGCGGTGTGCCCACAACTTCCTCAATCATGCCTTGCGTAAGGTGTCCAGCGCTGGCAAGGGGGCACGGCATCAAACTTTTCGGAACTATGCCCAATGGTTATATGGTTTAGAGGCGGGTGGATGGCCTATCACCAAGGCCGATATTGAGAGGGGTTTAGTCAGCATCTCCTTGGGATGGGGGGATAAGGAGGGGGAGGCTTTAGCGAGTTTACGGTGGGCGGAGGCTAATTGCACCCCCGTGCCACCGGATGAGATACGCATGAGTGAACGTGGGCAACACGTCCAAAACTTGAAACGGCAGGAGCGTTATACAATCCTTTAAGGGTTGAGCATGTAGCGTATCAGCATGTGCAAAAAATGCACAAACTCACTATCACTATTTTGATGGCGAAAATGGGCATTGGAAATTGAGTTTATCCATAAGGAGTGTCAAGATGATCGAGAAAAGCGTAGAGTGGGTAGCCAACAGGCCAAGTCTTATGAAGTGGGCCAATGTGTATGATGGGGGGGTGCGGGTTATCAAGGTATTGGACCCTATTCAATCGGGGGGCAAGTATTTGGTATATTTCGCTAACAACCAAGAGCCATTAGCCCATGAGGGCACTTATAAACTTAGGGTAGATGCGGTATTGTCCCCCCACAATTTCATGATACTGGACAACCCTAATCGGCATGGCATCCACGAAGTGGAGTTACGGGTGATGCGTGATTGGGGCTTATTGGATGGTCAGCGTAAGGGAGATGATAGAGTGATGACCCTTACCCCCTTTGGACAAGAGGTGTTGGCGGAAAACAAACCTTTGAAGCCAATGGGCGAATCATGGGATTATCTCTATCACTCCAATATGGACGGTTTTTTTGCTACCCCGGTGGAATTGCTCATTAAGAACAATTTCCAAGGGAAGCCCATTGAAGCCACCCTTCGCAATGTCTCCAATAACCATATTTTGGATGTTCAAGAACTTGAGCAAGTGATCGCCCTTTTGTGCGCCCATATGAATGCTAAGGAGCAAGGATAATGGCTACTCAGAAACAAACCGAGGTCAAGGTCAAGCCGTATGTGGAAGTGCCCACCAAGATACCCAGCGATTTTGAGGGGGCCGTAGCCACTCACAAGATGGCCTTAGATGCCATCATCTATTGGAAAGCTAAAAAAGATGCCGCCCTTTTTGAAGCGGAGGACACCTGGGCGCGTGCCATGATACACCGTTGGCAGGCGGTCAAGGGCAGTGCCCAAATCGTTATCCAATCCTTCCAACTCAAATTGTTCTAGGAGCTATGATGAATACAATACGGGTGTTTAGTTTCGGGGGTGGAGTGCAATCGGTGGCGGTAATGGTGTTGCAAGCCACGCAAAGGATTAAGGCTTATGATGCTTTCGTGTTCGCCAACGTGGGAGCCGATAGTGAGAACCCGGCTACCTTGTCCTATTTTGCGGAAGTGGTCAAACCTTATTGTGAGAAACATGGCATCCAGATGGTGGAGGTGCAAAAGAAGCGCAAGGGGCAGCCTGAAACCTTACTCAATGCCATTGAGCGTGATAATAAGCACATCCCTATCCCTGTGTATATGTCGGGTGGAGCTCCAGGCCACCGTTCTTGCACCTTTGATTACAAAGTCAAGGTGGTGGATGGGTGGATAAAAACTCAAGAAGTGACACAAGCCACCATTGGCCTTGGTATATCCACCGATGAGAGTAAGCGTATGAAGGGCTTGGGCCCTGAGACTTATTACTTCAAAAATAAGCCAATTGGTTTCGAGAAGTGGTATGAGTACCCCCTTATCTTGGCTCAGATGCCACGTTCAGCTTGCATCCGTGCCATTGAGGGGGCAGGGCTACCGGTGCCACCCAAATCATCGTGCTTTTTCTGCCCATTCCACAGCCCGAATACATGGATTGAAATGAAGAAAAATGAGCCTGAATTGTTCGCCGCATCGGTAGCCATTGAGGAACGGGTGAATGAGAAGCGGGGCAGCATTGGCAAAGATCAGGTCTATTTGCATAGCCGTGCTCAACCCTTGGAGAGAGCCGTAGCCGACCAACTCAGTCTTTTTGAGGTGGGGTGTGCCAATGAGTGTGATAGTGGCTTTTGCCACACATAAGGAGCTAAGATGGATACAATACTCAATATCATGGCGATACTCATTTTGTTATCCGCCTTGGCACGGCTCATTATTTGGCTAGGAGATAGGGTTACATCCTATGACCTTGCTCAAGAGCAACGTTTTAGGGAGCATCACAAGGCGTGGAATAAAATCCTCAACGAGGTTTTTACACCGGAGGAGGTGGAACAATTCCACCAACAAAACAGAGAGGAGCCACCCGATGGAACAAATTGAGGCCCGTGTGGATGTGTGGGTGTGGATGGGTATGGATGGGGAGTTTGCCTATTACGGAGCAGCAACCACCCAAAAAGAAGCCCTCTTTTGGGGGCATAGGTTGGCTAAAAAGGTGGGCGGCGTGGATTATTTCCATTTTGCCAAAGGGGATGTTTTGAAATTTAAAAACATGCCCACCACCCAAAACCCCTATGAGGAATTTTTGCACTCACACCCTGAGCTATTCAAATCGGCTTAAATTTTATCCCCCGGATAAATTTGGAAGGACACCCCCAGCGGGTGTCTTTTTTATTGCCACACGGCTCGTAGACCGTTTTTGTGAATTTGATGGCATGGTTATGGCTTAGGGTGGATGGAAAACGGTCAAACGGGCGACTATGCGCTTTTACGGTCATATTTGGTGTATACTACGGGCAATAATGAGCAGGAGGGGTGTATGGGATTTCATGTCTTTGGAGATTGGTTGGGGCATGGTTTTGGGCGCGTCTTTGGAAGTGTGCCCGCCATCAGCGCGGTTTTAATCGTCAATGATGAATTCCTTAATCAAGCCGCCGCGCCGCTCGCCAGCCCTCGGAATTGTGAGCCGGGGCCGGGGCAGTTGGTTATGAGTGACACCTCCAACCGTTGGTCTATTCCGTCTCCCGGTGGTGAGTTGGTGCCCGGTGGAATGTCGGTTGGCAATAATAATCCCGGCGCTTGGTTGGCTACGGCGCAAGCACGGGTCGGTGGACGAGCCTTAAAGTGCCGCATTAAAAACATCAGCGCTTTTGGGAGTGATGCCAATAAGACCCAATCCCCAATGGTGATTTGGTCAGACAGCGTGGGCAGTACCACCACCACCGATTATGAGGGGGTTGTCTATTGGGTGGCGAATACCAAATTCCAATTATTGGACAGTATCAGTGCCACCTTTTGGGTGACGCTTAAGGCTTGCTTGGCAGACACTTATAATGTGATCGTGACCATCTTGCGCTCCGGTGGCGGCATGTTTCATGTGGTGGATGGGGAGTTAATCGGCATCACCCGTCAAAACACGGATGGCAGTGTATTCCCTGATGTAGGGGCTTTTGGTGCCAACCGCAATCCGCCCCAAGTGGATTACATCAAAGTCGGGGATTTGGGCACCCCTTGGGATACGGATTTTGGGATTTGCACCAACCAACTCCCCGGCGCTAGGGCGGTCAATGATGCTTTCACCCATGAGACTGATGCTCACCTTGAATTTACGATTACAGCCCTCCCCAGCGCGGGCAACGTCTTTATTCAATTCCGTAAGCAAGATGCCAATAATCATTGGCGGGTGAATATCAACACTGCCGGGACAGTCACCCTTCAGGAGGTGGTCGCTGGCACGCCCTCCACCCGTGCCACCTTGAGTGGTTGCTTAGTGAATGATCGCATTGTGGTGAGCTTCAAAGGAGCCAGTATTAGCGCTTTCCAAGATCGTCCGGCTACAGGTGTTGCCAATGCCACCGCCTATAACTCAGCCCTATTCCCATCCTTCACAACCGGATTGGTTAGCAGCTTGGGTACGGGTGGAGGTATCAAGGATTTGTACACCTATCCTTACACCTTGTCCGGCGCGGCCTTGGCAGCGATTAATAATATGGTTGGATAGCCTATAAACCTTGGTCATTAACAACGGGGGCTTCTATGCCCCTATGCATCCCCTAAACTTTTGGATTATTGAGGAGCAATCAAATGGATACGATGAGTTCGGTTCCAGCCCTTTGGAAGCCCAATGGCACACCCCAACGCTTGGTTGGGTTGAGCGTGGTCAAGAGCATTAAACTTGACCCGACTTCTCAAGGCATGTATATCCAAGTGCGGGGGGCCAGCGTCTATATGACGATGGACGGGGCCACCAATCCGGTGGTGGGTGGCAACGATTTGGGTTTTGAGCTTTTTATCACCTCCTTACCCATCCTTTTGGTCGCTCCTCCCGGCACGGAATTCCGCTTTCTTCAAACCACCACTAGCGCCATCATTCAATATCAGCAAGTCACCTTGGCGGGACGTTGAGCATGGCAGCTAAACGTAAACCCCAACCCCAACCGCCCGTCATGCGGGAGCGCACCATTTTCGATTACCAACCCGATACCCACAACGCCAATTTGGGCACCCCAAGTGGATTGGCAATGGTAGAGGACAGCCTGCGGGAGGACGGGGCAGGGCGCTCTATTGTGGTGGACAAAAACGATAAAATCCCGGCTGGCAACAAAACCCAAGAGGCCGCCGTGAATGTGGGCATCACCAAGGTGGTGGAAGTGGAAACCGATGGGGATGTGCTGCTGGTGCATAAGCGTCGTGATTGGGATTTGGAGGACGATAAGGGGCCTGCTCGCCGCTATGCCATCCGAGACAACCTAGCCAGCGCCAAGAGCTTGGTGTGGGATGCTAACGAAATCGCTCGCCTCAATTCCCAAGGGGCAGACTTGACCATGTTCCAACCTTGGGAGATTAATAATCTTTTGGGGATTGTGCCAACGCCCATTGACCGTCAAGGGATGTGGAATGGGATGCCCGGCTATGAACAAAATGACGAGGAGCTATTCCACACTTTAAAGCTCCACTTTAAGACTGAGGCCGATATGGTAGCCTTTGCCCAATTGGTTAACCAAACCATCACCAAGCAAACGCTTTATTTGTACTATCCCAAGCTGTTACCCGCCTCCCGCAAATCTCATCAGGTGATTGACGAGCCACATGAGGACAAGGAATGAACCCGCAATACCCCATTTTTGTGCCCACCAAGGGGCGCTATAAAGCTCCCTTAACCATCAAGGAATTGGAACGGATTAAGGTGCCCTATACTGTGGTGGTGGAGGAGCAAGAGGTGGAGGAGTATCGAAAGGTGGTGCATGAGGGTGAGATTTTGGTGCTTCCTCATCGGGACAAAGGGTTGATCGTTACCCGCAATTGGATTTGGGATTATGCCCAGCACACACTCAAGGTGCCCTACTTTTGGACAATAGATGACAACGTTCGGCACTTTTATGAGCTCAACCAAAATATGAAATGGTATGTTACCAGCGGCACATTCTTGCATGTTATGGAAGATTTTTGCCAACGTTATGAGAATGTGATTATTGGTGGGATGCAATATGAAATGTTTACCCCCCGCAAACAAAAGCACCCACCTTTTATCCCCAATACCCGTATTTACTCCAATATGTTTATTAAAGCGGATGCCCCTTACCGCAATCAACTTTTCTATAATGATGACACGGATTTGTGCTTGCGGGTATTGAAGGATGGCAATTGCACCGTATTGTTTAATATCTATGTCGCTGAAAAGATACAAACCATGCGGATTAAGGGTGGCATGACCGATTACTATGAGCAAACCAATAAGCGCAAAGAATTTGCGGATATGCTCCAACACGCCCATCCCGATGTGGTTAAGGTGGTGTGGAAGTATCACCGCTGGCATCATGAGGTGGACTATCGCCCCTTCCGCAATAATGCATTCAAACTTAAGGAGGGCGTGGTGATACCCCAGGGGCCAAATGACTATGGTATGAAAAAGATCATCACCACCCCACTCAATTTGAAACCCGCTAAGAAGTAGCACCATATAGGATGGCACCAAACCATATGACGACACCACCCCATAACCAAACTTATATAGATGTTCGCCGTGTACGAGTAGCTCAACTTAAGCTTCGTGGAATGACCACTCGTGAGATTGCTTTGGCTTTAGCCCAAGGGGATGCCAACGGCAATGGTCGCATTATGAACCCTGCCACTGGCAAGCCCTATGACCATACGGTTATTGTCAAGGATTTGAAAGTCTTGCAAGCCGAATGGAAAGAACAACGGATGCAAGACACCGACACCCATGCGGAGCGCGAGTTGGCGGAGATTAATGAGATTAAGCGGGCGGCATGGGCTACCGCCGACCCGGAGTTAGCCCTCAAAGCGCTTGACCGTGAGATGAAAATTTTGGGTACGGCTAAACCCACCGAATTCAAATTCACTTTTGACATCAATTTGGTTATGCAATTGGTGGAGGTCATTGAGGCGCATGGTGACAATGCTTCCGATTGGTTTTTAGCTTGTTTGCAAGAGTATGCTAATGCTGACCGGCACCCAGATTAGGCAACGCTTCCTAGCCAAGCGGGGCATTAAGCCTAAGCCCCCAAAACCGCCTCCCAATCCTATTCAATGGATTGAGAAGAATTTCTATTTGTATGATACCGGGGAGCTAATGAAGCTCTACCCTTGGCAAAAGCTCCCTTTAGAATTGGCGCTTTCCCGCGACCCCCAAACCGGAAAATTCTTGTACAACACCATCCTTTGGTCATGGCCTAAGAAGTCCGCCAAATCAAGTGTGATCGCCGCTGTAGCTGACTACACCGCCACCCACAAGATGAACGGTTCTATTAAACTCATTGCCAACGATTTGAAGCAAGCCGATAGCCGTGTGGGGCATTACCTTCGCCAAAACATTCTCCTTGGCAAAAAACAGGGGTTGCGCCAAGGTATCAGGTTGACACCGAGCGGCTATACCATAGACTATCCCAATGGGGCACGGATTGAATGCATCCCCATCGACCCTACCGGAGAGGCCGGGGGCAATGATGATCTATTGGTGTTTAGTGAGCTATGGGGGTGGAAGTCCGAGGCTCAAAAAAAGATGTGGACGGAAATGACCATCAGTCCCAATAAATTTGGCTACTCCCAAAGATGGGTGGACACCTATGCTGGGTACAAGGGGGGCAGCCCTATCCTAGAGCCGCTATGGGACACCGCCGTGAACAAAGGCCGCAAGCTCCCGGAGGAAAACATGGCAGGGGCGGAGGTGTATGTCAATGATGCCGCCAAAATCTTGGCTGTGTGGGTGACAAAGCACCTATTCCCTTGGCAAACTCAAGAATACTATACCAGTGAGGCGGGTATCCTTGTTCCCAATGAGTATGCCCGTATTCATGATAACAAGTGGGTAGATGCGCTCACGGCTTTTATCCCTATAGAGTGGTGGGCGGCTTGCAAGACTTCTTACCCTATGGAGCCGGGGGAGCAAATGATTATCGGGGTGGATGCCGCTACGACCTCCGATTGTTTCGCTATTGTGATGCTATCAAGGCGAGAAATGGATGGAATATCCCACATTTACATCCACTATTGCCGGGTGTGGTATCCCCCCAAGGGTGGTGAAATTGATTATGATGAATGCGAAAAGGAATTAAAACGCCTCATTAACGAGTATAATGTTTTGGAGGTGTCTTATGATGCCTACCAATTGGTGAGTATGATGCAACGGCTTCGCGCCAATGAATTCGTGAATGCGAGGGCTTTTTCCCAAGGGAATGATCGCTTGATCGCGGACAAGCGGCTTTATGACACCATTAAGGCCCGCCAAATCCACCACCAAGGGGAGCCAGATTTGGCGGCTCATATGAGCCATGCCGCCGCCGAAATAGATAAGCATGATAGCAAGTTGAGGATTGTCAAGCCGCCTTCCGGCGAGAAAATAGATAGCGTGGTGGCTACCAGCATGGCTACCGATAGGAGTTTTTCATATGCCTTCTGATGATGTCCAATCGAACCGCTTGATTGAGGAAGCCGCCAAAGAATTATTTACCATTTGGCATAGCCGCCAAGTCTATCTTGCCATCCCCATAGATGAGGCTTTTGAGATGGATAAGGCGACATGGCTTGAAATTGCCGAGCATGTTGTGGAACAATTTGCAGAATTATTCGGGGTGTTCATGCCCGACTATAAGTAGGTGCCAAGATGGATATGCCCAATTTAGACAATCTCGCGGCGATGCGAGCCACGACACCGGAGCGGCTCAGTGTCCAATCGCGTGCCGAAAACTCCCCTTTTGCACCGACCTCGGACGTGAGTGGGGGTGGTTTGTTTTGGATACAATTGGGCAACCGTTTGGATGAGGAGCCGCAATTCAACCCCATCTATCCCCATTGGCGGGATGTATTCTTGCAAAATTTTGCCCGTAGTGAGCCCATGTTGGCGAGTGCCAATTACAGCATGGCAACCCGTGTGGGAGGGCTTAATCATCAATTGAATGGGCCGCCCCGTGCCAAGAAGTTTGCCCAAGAAATGCTCTTGCGCCCCGGCCTTGGGGATACCCTCCAATCCATCGTGCAAAAGACCGTGAGTGATTTGCATTATTCGGATAACGGCGCTTTTTGGGAGCTATGGCGAGCCGGAAACCCTTTGAGTGATGCGGGCAACCGTCCCGTCTTGGGTTTTGCCCACTTGGATAGCCGCCAATGTTGGAGGAGCTTCGACCCTGAATTCCCAGTGTGGTATACCAATCCTGTTACCAACCAAATTCGCAAAATCCACCGTTCCCGCGTGGTGTTCACAAGTGACAACCCCCAACCCACCGAATTGGCTCGCAACATTGGCTTTTGTGCCACCTCCCGTGTCCTAAGAATGACTCGCATTTTTAGGAATATGGAGCAATATATGGACGAGAAGTTGGGTGGGCGCTTTAACCGGGCTATTGGTGCGGCTTCCGGTGTCACCCCCAAACAACTTCGTGATGCCTTGTCTCAAAGTGACCAAAACGCGGATGCCAAGGGATTTGTGGTCTATAAGGATATTCCCTTTTTAGTCTCGCCCAATATGGAAAAGGGCAATGAGATTAAGTTGATGATACAAGATTTGGCTTCTATCCCCGATGGGTTTGTGTTCCGGGATGATGTCACTATTTACGCCTATATCTTGGCTTTTTGCTTTGGGGTGGATGCCCGTGAGTTTTGGCCTGCTACGGAGAGTGGGGCCACCAAAGCGGATGCCACCGTGCAAAATATGAAAGCACGGGGTAGGGGTATTGGCAACGATATTGAATTGGTGGAGGGCATGATACGGGCGGCACTTCCTGAAAGTGTGACTTTTGAATATGACTTCACGGATGATGAGCAAGACAAGATGACCGCCGACATCCATCAAGCCCAAGCCACTACGACCCAAATGTATTTCAACATGGGAGCGATTAACGCCCAAGAGGTGCGGTCTATTGGTGTGGCGCAAGGACACCTTAACGCCGATGTTCTGGCTTCCAATTCGATGCCAGTGGATAGCGACGACAACCCTGATACGCCGGACACCAATGCATCATCGGACACCACCCCGGATGGGGAGCAGCCCGCCGACCCATCCACCGATGAGATAGCCACGCCCAAGACACTCAAAACCTATGACACCTATCGGCAATCCATACGCCGCCTCACACGGGGGTTATGGACGGGTGACCTCTCCAAATTCGATTTTGTGGATGGCATGGTCACGGCTATCTCCAACCAATTCGATAAGGCGTGGACAGAGGGCGCTAAATTGGTGGGTGTGGAACCGGATGAGCGCACTGACGATGAACAAGAGAAGTTAAATTTTGCCATCAATCAAGAAATAAGTTATCTCCCTGGCTTCGCGGATGCCATTGTAGAGGGTAGCCAAGCCAATGGGGGCAGTTTGCAACCCCTATTAGATCGAGCCGAATTATGGGCACAAGCCTACACGGGCATTGTAACCTTGGCTCAAGTATCCAGCGGGGCGGATTTGAAACTTCGTTGGATGTACGGGGATACCGTAGACCACTGCCCGGATTGCTCCCAATATCAAGGCAAGATATTCCGTAAGAGCGAGTGGAATGAGGTTGGAGCCATGCCACAAGCCAAGGAATTGGCTTGTGGAGGGTGGCAATGCGATTGTTACTTTGAAGTTACCAGCGACCGCAAGACCAGAGGTAAGCCCCCAGCCCTTATTGGGCATAAAATCCTTTACTTAGGAGGAGCCGCTAATCATGCCAGTGTCCACGCCCCGTGAGGCTAAATACTATGTGCGGATGCGTAAAGATGGGGTGTGGTACTTCCTCCTCCGTACCGCTTATGACAAAAAGCGAAAGTGTATGGCTCCCATTTGGTGGCCTGAGCATATGCGAGGGGTATCTAAGCCCTTTTTATATAAATCCTTGGTGAGTGCCCGGAATGCCCAAGATCGCTATGTATCCCCCATCGCCACTCACCATGAGGTAGCCGTGTGGAATAATCTATGAGCAAATCCATTTTTAAGCTCAAGGCGATTAAGCCGGGAGCCATGCCCACCGGACAAGAATACGCCAAAGCGATGCAAAAGGCCGTAGAAAAAGCCGCAAGTTTGGCGCTTCGTGATTTGGAAGCCACCACCCGCACATGGGTGCATAAACCCGCCTTTGATGTCACCATTACCGAGCAAGGAGGAAACTACGGTGTCACGGCGGGCACGGATGATGCCATTTATGGCTATGTGGATGCAGGCACTAAACCTCATGTGATTAAGCCTAAGCGTGGGAAGTATCTACGCTTCTCAAGCGGCTTCCGTGCCAAAACCAAAGTGGGTGTTATCGGCTCTTTTGAGGGCGGCTCTTTTGGCGAAGATGTATTCTCTAAAGGGGTGATGCATCCCGGTTTCCCCGGTCGTAAATTCACCCAAAAAATAGCCCAACGCCGCCAAGCCACCACCCGCCAATTGGTGGAGGATGGCATCGCTAAAGTGAATGCCAAGAAACAATCTTAATTAACAGCCTGTTTTCTTTTTGAACAATTTGCAGTACATTAAGAAACGACATTAGAGGGAATTATGGCTAACGATATGACAATAACCAAGCAAGACGGGGCACAAGAAGCCTCCAAAACCTTTATCGGCAAAATCCAACAAACCGAAGTGAATTATGTTCCCTTGTCACCTAAAATCACTAAAGAGGCTTGCGCTAATTGTCGTTGGTTTATGAATGACGGATGTTGGATTGTGAGCAATTTCGACCCTGAAGAGATTATTGCTACAGGTTATTGTGATCGCCATGAGACAAGCATCCCACCCGCTCCAATAGAGCCAGCCCCCATTCCGGTGATGATCGTAGATGCTCCCCTTATGGAGGACGATAGCGCGGAAATGGCGCTCCCAACGTCCCATAGAGGGCTAAAAGAGCTTATTGTAGACACTGTAAAGGGTATCCTAGCCCCACCCCAAGAAAAAACGGTTGAACGGGCTTTTACGGTGTTTAAGGGTAAGGATGGGGAATATTATTGGTTGGCACGGCACACGGGCAAATTTGTTGACCGTGAGGACGAGATCATAGCCAACCATGCCCATGATGAATTTGTGACCCGTGTCCAAAAGGGGCTTGTGCCCATGCCGGAATTGTGGACATGGCATAAAAAGGGTACCAGTCACGGGGTAGCCGACTTTGTTTGGAAAGCGGGCGGGTTTGTTTTAGCTCTTGGGCACTTCACGGGCACCAAGGAGCAAAAAGCACGGGCCGTCAAATACTACCAAGAGCATCCCGACATCAGTCTATCCCATATGTTCAAGTATCCCAAGAATGGTAAGCGGAACAAGGTTTACCATGCTTATAATACCGTTGAAATTACCACGCTCCCTATTGGAGCGGAAGCCTTCCCTTATACTACTTTTGAGGTGAACGAAATGCCCTTAACCAAAGAACAAAAGGAAATGATTAGGGGCATTGGTGGCGACGAGATGGTTACTCGTGCTGAAGCCGCCGATGCCAAAGCACTAGACCACACCGCCAAGCTGGATGATGCAGGGGTGGCCTCCAAGAACGTGGACAATTTTGAGGGGTCTGTTATCCCCGGCGATGATGAGGAAAAAGCCTTACAACTCGCCACCAAGGATTTGGATGCACGGCTTAAGCTCGTAGAGGGCGTTCCGGCGCAAATCTCACTTTTGGATGCCACCCTCAAAACGCTTGTGCAACAAATTGGCACTCTCCAAACTCAATTGGGTGAGAGTGTCACCAAGAGCAATGCCCTTGAGCAAAAACTCTTGGAGTATCAAGCCGTTGAGCCACCCGCCTCCAAGTCCAATGATACCTTGCTCAACGCTCGTGAGTTATCGCTTATCCAACAGGTTGCTAAGAGTGCGGAGCCATCCAATGCTCAAGGCAAATCCTTGATCGACCAATTGTTTAGTCCCGCTGCTCCAACCGTGAGTGGCGTGTAATAGCCGTATCCGATTATTGTAGGAGACTTGAAAATTATGCCCGGTTTAGTGCAAGACTTGGTAGAAAAAAATATCGGGGCGGCTCAGAAGAATGACCCGCCGTTAGCTCCCATTGGCCCTTATCGTCATGGTACGGGTGGGTTATTCAATCGCCGTGATCGTGAAAACCCTGTTTTTAGCGCTGTGATGGCTCCTAATGCAGGGGTAGCTGATGCCCTTCCCATCTACAATGGTGCCCGCAATTTGGATAACCAATTTGGCGGCACAGATTGGGCTTTTGAAAGTCTCATCACCGGACAAACGGCGGGCAACCTTGACAGCTTCGCCAACCAACCGACCACCCCTTGTGCCGATGGGCCGGTAGCCGGGTTGATGAAATTTTGCTCCTTGGCGAACACCTTGGGCAATTACAAGATGTCTACCCGTGAGGTGGATATTTTCCGGGCAGGGCGCGTCTCCGACATGACCGATGCTATGACGGTGCAAATCGCCAATGAGATGCCGCAAGGTGTCTTTGGCACTCCAACTCCCACCCCCTCACTCCAAAACGCCGTGAGCAATGAACTTGCCGCCCGTATTTGGGAGATGATTTTGGGCTTCCAACGCATGTTCTATCCCCGTACCTTTATTGGCTCACCCGCCAATAATGTGGGCACGGCAATGGACATCGTAGGGTTGGATATTCACATCAATAAGGGCAATAAGATCGACAGCACCAGCCAAGCATCGTGCACGGCAGCCGATAGCGATGTGAAGTCCTTTGGCAACAACCTTGTAGGCAGCGCCACCAATATCATGCGCTATTTGGAAATGACCGATGCTTTCGTGATGTACAAAGCCCGCCGCCAAGGGTTGGGTACACCGGAATACATCATTGCCATGCGCCCTGAATTGTGGCAAGAAATCACCGAAATTGTCCCGGTTCAAAAATACCAAAAGGTGATTGCGGCGGTTAACCTTGTCACCAATGGACGTGCCACCCTGACAGCCGAGGGCGCGTTGAATGAACGTAATATCATGCGTGACAGCTTGCTCATTCCTCTCAATGGGCGTATGGTGCGGGTGGTGGTGGATGACACCATTGCAGAAACTTCTTTGGGTAATATTTCCGGTATCCCCACCTATGCCTCTACCATCTATGGCATCCCCTTGACCGTGATGGGTGGCTTCCCGGTGACATTTTGGGAGTATTTCAACCATGACAATGACCAAGCGGCCATGATTGAGGCGGCAGCGCGGGGCTTGACGTGGACGACCGATGGGGGCTTGTTCCGGTGGACATCGGAATTCGCCAAGGGTTGCTTAAAACTCAATGCCACTATGACCCCCCGCCTCCGTATGCGTACCCCCCAAATCGCATGGCGCATTGATAACGTAGCCTACCAACCGTTGCAACACTTCAGTTCTTGGGATCCGAATAGTGCTTACTTTGTGGATGGCGGTCCGACAACTGGTGGCGCGAACAAGTATTACTCAGCTTGGGCACCCTCTACACCGGGCTACCCCAATCAGTAATCTTAGACCTCAAAATGATGCAAGGAGAGGGCAGCAATGCTCTCTTTTTGTTTGTATTTGACATATTAAATGAAAGCGGATAAACTGATAGAAGTCTTTTAAAATATATAAGGAGTGTCATAGTATGGAGAGTATTGGCATTAAAACCGCGCAACTCCTGACCGAAATTGGACAATCCATCAAGGACGATGTAGCCCACACTATCCTCCACAAGCTCCCTCTCACATCCATCTATGTTCTAGCGGCTCTTTACACCCAAGACAACCAACGCGCCTCTGATTTAGCCAAAGAGCTTAAGGTGGCGGCAACCTCTTTCACCCCTATTTTGGACAGGCTTGAAACCTTGGGACTAGTGGAGCGGCATCCCCATCCCACTGATCGCCGCGCTATTCTTGTGAAGCTCACTAAAGAGGGGCAGAAATTTAGGGCGGTAGTGAAAAGCGCCATTGGCAATGCGGAGGTGCGTTATGGCGGTAAGTAAGACCTCCGTGAGCATCATGTTCCACGATGGCTTACACGATGGCATAGACAGCCCTTCGACCATTGAGGAATTGATGAAACTCCAAGAGGATTACAGCCAATTTACAGGCTTTTGGGATGTGGATGGCTCCTACACCCAATACAATACCCAAGACATTCGTATAATCCGCTATTTTCCGGTGGTGCAAGATGCCCCTACTCCCTGATGATTTGTTTAAAGAAGTACATGGGTTTATCTCTCTACCGGAGGCCGAGTTGCTTTATACCTTAGCTACCCAAGTGCCCATAAACGGCAAGATTATTGAGGTGGGCAGCTATCAAGCCCGCTCTACCATTGCCCTTGCCTTGGGAGCTAAGGTAGCCGGGGCCAAGGTATGGGCAATTGACCACCACCCCACTTATGAGATTATGGGCACCTCCTTTGGCATGGGAGACAATGCCGCCTACTATGCCAACCTTACCAAGTGGGGGGTAGGGGATGTGGTTCGCACCATCAATTTGCCCTCCTCACAAACCTTTATTTGTTGGATAGACCCGGTGGATTTGGTGTGGATAGATGGCGACCACGAGTATGAGCAAGTGCGCCAAGATTGGTACATGTGGTCAAGTTTTACGGATAAGGTTGCCCTCCACGACACGGCAGGCCATCATGTGGGCTTAAACCGCTTGGTGCAAGAGATTGTGATGGGTGGCAATTGGATAGCCGATCAAGTGGTGGATAGCATGACCGTTTTCAAGAATATTGCAAAGGAGTTGTCATGAGCCAGATGCTAGATACCTTGCTTCAGGTGATTAGAAGTGGGGATTATTTAATTTTGGACACTGAGACCACAGGCCGTTACCCGGAAAGCTCGGAGGCCGTGAGCGTGGCAGTGGTGCAATCAGATGGGCGGGTGTTGCTCAATACCTTGTGTCACCCTACCATGCCTATCCCCCAAGAAGCTATTAACATTCATCACATCACCAACGAGATGGTTAGGGATGTGTTGCCTTTTCCAAGTGAGCTTTTGGCTGAGATTGTTAAGGAGCGCAACGTCATCATTTACAATCGCAGCTATGATGTGCCCATTCTCAACACCTCCACCGTGAGGGCGGGGCTTCCACGAGTGGATTGGTGGAGCATTGCCAAATGGCATTGTGCAATGGAATGCTTTGCGGAAGTTTATGGCGATTGGAATTCCTACCGTCGAAACTACAAATGGCAAAAGTTGGAGACCGCCGCCAAATACTACAACATCACCCAAGATGGGGCGCATGGTGCTCTTGTGGATTGTCTCACTACGCTCAAGGTGTGCAAAGCAATGGCTGGGGTGATGCCATGATGCTCTTAAAGCGTTTGGTGTGCTTGTTAAGAGGACACACCCCCACATATCGACTAAGGGGTAAGAGTGGCCTTGTCCACGTCCGGTGTAAAATGTGCGGCAAGGAATTAAAACCGGATTGGAAAGGACAATTTTGGGAATGAATGACTATGGGCTACCAGAAAACTACCAAGCACGGCTCCAACCTCAATACTTTGATGATGTCTTGCAAGATGCCCATTTGTGGCAAGCGGATGTATACCGTCTTGCAGCCTATCTCCTTAATAGGAGTGAAGCATGGCGCATGGTAGATGTGGGGTGCGGCAGGGGGACTAAACTTTTGCCTTATGCCAATGATGGCTTAAAGGTTGTCGGCTATGACTATGGGGAGAATATCCACCACCTCCAAAAGATAGCTCCTATGGATGAGTGGCATGAGACCGACTTGGAGCATGAAATTATTCCTGCGGATAATTTTCATAGTAGCGTGGTGGTGTGTGCCGATGTGATTGAGCACCTTATCAACCCAAGCGCCCTTGTACAAACCTTATGGAATGCCGCCCAAACCGCCGAGTATGTCTTGGTATCCACCCCTGATAGGCAACGGCTCTATGGTGAGCCACAAATGGGACCACCCGCTAATCAAGCCCATGTTCGGGAATGGACATTGCCCGAATGGGTGGCGTGGTTTCGCGCCCAAAGTTTGCCGATTGTGTGGGCGGGATGGACGGTTAGTTTTGACAACCAACCAGACCGTGTTAACACTTCTTTGGTGGTTTTGTCTACCAAGCATAGTGCCCCTATAGAGTTGCCCATTACTTTCCAACCCATGCCCCCCACGAAGTCACAGCGCTCAACTTCCAATTTGCTTAAGGTGTGGATGACACCCACTCCCAATGAGGCTGGGCGGGACATCACCAATGCCATTAATCAAATTGTGGTGCGGGTTAATAAATACCTCCCTGAGTATGGGGTGGAGTTGGTGGAAGAACCGGATAATGCCCAAATCTTTGCAGGTCACGCCGGACAAGGCAGCCAAGGGCCAGTGGATGTAGCTCATTTTCATGGGTTGTACAACACGGCTCAAGGAAGCAATAATTTCGCCATCAATCGGGAGGTTATCCACAATCTCAAAACGGCTTATGTAATTACGGCTCCCAGCCAATGGATAGCCGATGTGGTGCGGCGGGATATGCACATTGAGCCAAGGGTGATCGGTTGGGGCGTGGATGTAGAGGAATGGACACCTCTTAAAGAACATGAAAACTATGTCATTTGGAACAAGGCACGGGTGGACAATATTAGCAATCCCCAGCCCATGTTGGAATTGGCGGCCCGTGCTCATGATGTACTTTTTTTGACCACTTTTGGGGTGGGCACTCCCAATGTTAAAACCATTGGCCGCCAACCCTATGAAGTCATGAAACAATACGTTAAAAAGGCAACCGTATATTTGTCCACCAATGTGGAAACGTTTGGCATTGGCATTATGGAAGCGATGGCGGCAGGGCTTCCCATTTTGAGCTTCCGCCAAGGTGCCCAAATGGATTATATCGAACACGGCATTCACGGCTTTTTGGCGGAGCCGGGGGATATGGAAGGGCTTTATCAAGGGTTGCTCTATTGTCTAAAGCATCGTGAGCGCCTTGGAGCCAATGCCCGTAAGCAAGCCAAGCATTACACATGGCGAAAAGTGGCTCAAGAATTTGCAGCCATTTACTTTGAGGTGCAGGCCATCAAACAAGATGTGCGCCCTCACCAGATTGACCCATCTATTTATAAGGAGTAGGAAAATGCCAAGAGGAGTGTACGACAAATCCAGATTGTGGCGGAAAACTGAGAAGCTCAAGGGTGCTTTGACCATTCTCAAAAACAAAGACCCTTATTTCTCAGCCGACCCGCTCATGACCAATGAGGACATATTTTTGAAGCTCAAGGAATTTGGGTTTGTATATCGTGAAGGAGTTTGGCGCATGACCTTACGTCCCCATGCGAATGGGCAGACCACCACCAAAACCACCCGCACTAAAGAAGTGGAGGTACAGGAGCAAGTCGTGACCATTACTCCAATAGCCCAAACCAACCGCCTTGAGATGGTCGTCAGTGAAGATAATATGGAAAGTTTAATTCCTATTATCCAATCTATGCACACTTTGGGCTTTAAGGTTGAAATTAAGATCGTCGGCACCAAGTAACCTATGGGGGCCGAATGCCCCCAAAAACGATAAGTCCTGATAAGTAGCATTTACAAGAGTTATTTTAAGGAACTATATATGGACACTCAACGGGTTTTGGAGGCCATCCAAAAAGAGCGCACCAAACAGATTGGCAAATGGGGCGACCAAAAGCACTCACATGGTAAATGGCTCCTTATTCTCCAAGAGGAATTGGGTGAGGTTTCAAAGGTCATACTCGAAGGGGTTGGCTTTGAAAACAATCCTCATCTTGTGGAGGAGATGGTACAAGCAGCGGCAGTGATAGTAGCATGGATTGAGGATTACACCCGCCCTATCGACCCCCAAATAGAAGCCGAACTTCGTCAATTATATGGAGGCATGGATAAGTAAAATGGTGCCCATTGGAACACGCACCCATGAGTTTACCGCCAAGATGCGAGAGGCATATTTTGAAATTGAGAAGCGCACCCACGATGGCAAAGAAGCGCTCTCATTAGATCAGGTTCGAGCCATCTTGGGCTTAAAATCCAAATCGGCAACTAGACGCTATTTGGAGGTATTAGAGAAAGCCGGATTGGTTCGGCATGATAAGGGCATTGTTTGGGCTATCACCACCTATGGCAACCAATACCCGCCCGTGCAATGGGGACAAAAGCTCATTCAAAAGGAGAACGAACATGGCTCGTGAAGATCGTTGGCTCATGATTGTCTTTATTTGTGCGCTCATCTTGGCATTGTGCGGCTTATGGTTTGAAGCCTATGCCGTTCATGCCCAAGATGTCCCCACTCCAAGCGTTTGCCAGCAAGCTGACAATCCCACCCAATTCGTATTCCACATCCCCCCGGAATGGAATAACCCTGATTTGCCGAGTTGGTGGGCCTTGGGGGATGGTTACAGCATGGTAGATGACACGACTATTGTGGTGGATGCGCTCACTCAAGTGGAAAGCTATGGAGAGGGCTTTCCACAATGGGAGCAAGACTTACACCCCGGACAAGCCTTAGTTGGCTCATGGGATTATGCGACCATTCTCGTAGGCGATGAAAAGACCGCCGTTTGTGGGGATGTGGCTACTACCATTCCACCCACTGAGCAAAACGCGGCAAACGGGCAGGTGAGCAGAAATCAACCCATCGCCATTGGGCGCACATGCGTAGTGAAATACCCACAGATTGTGCTGGTGTGCAATGGCTGAGAAGCGGTATTCCCAAAACAACAAACGCTTGTGTGATGAACGCAAGTGCGAAAATGAGGCCACCCATACCTTGGTATGGACGGAAAAATGGCAGTGTTATTGTGAAGAACATGCCAGAGGGATGGCGAACATTGGCGCTCATTTGGGTTTCATGGCTCCCCGTATGACCTTACGCGAGATGGATGCATGGGAAAAAGTGAAGCATGAATAAGCCTCTCGTGACCGTTGTAATTCCTTGCCACAATTATGCCCGTTTCGTGGTGGATGCCATTCGTAGTGTGCAAGTCCAAACGCTCAATAACTTGGAGTGCTTCATCGTCAATGATTGCTCCACTGACAACTCCCATGAGGTGATCGCCCAAGCGATTCAAGGGGATAAGCGTTTCATGATAGTGGATGTGGATTTTGGGAGCCTAAGCGCCACCCGAAACTATGGCCTATCCTTGGGCACGGCTCCCTATTTGTGCTGTTTAGATGCCGATGATGAAATGGGCAATGAGGAGTATTTGGAGGTGATGGTTTCCGCTTTGGAAAAAGATCGTACCTTGGGAGTGGCCTTTTCATCCATTCAGGTGATGGATGAAAATGGCAAATTGGGACATGTTCCCAATTGGCCCAACGGTTATGATTTTGACCAGCAGTGCGCCCACATTAACCAAGTCACTTCCTTGTGCGTTTTCACTCGCAAGATGTGGGAACGGGCCGGGGGCTTCCGCCCCTACTTCCGCTATGCCGAGGATGCCGATTTTTGGACGACGGGCGGTATGATTGGTTTTGGGGGCATTCATGCCACCACGCAACCTTGGTTTCATTACCGCCTCCACAATAAGAGTGCCTCGCAAGTGCATCGCACCGGAGAGATACCTGAGCCGGATTGGTTGGAATTCCACCCCGGTGCCAAGGATGGGAAGCGCCCCTTTGCAGCGGGCGGGCGGGCCCCGCGTGGCTCATGGCCTGTGCGCTTCTACCATGAGCCGGAGGTGAGCATCATCATTCCGGTGGGTGTAGGACATGAGCAATGGTTGGGTGATGCCCTCCACAGCGTAGAGGGGCAGACCCACCGCTATTGGGAATGTATCGTGGTGAATGACAGTGGGCATAAACTCGACTTGACTGGCTTTCCCTGGGCTAGGGTGATTGAGTGTAATTACTTATTTACATGGGGTGCAGGTGTAGCGCGTAATTTGGGTGCAAAAGTAGCAAAAGCACCGTTCCTTGTATTCTTGGACGCGGATGATCTATTGAAGCCCACCTTTTTGGAGGATACCTTGGCGGCCTACCAAAAACATGGGCGCTATGCCTATGTGGATTGGTTGACACATGACAAGATGACCAATTGGCAAGTGCATCCAACCCCCGAATATAGTTTGCAGGCTGTTAAAGACAAACCATCTATCCATCCTATCACCTGCCTCATCCCTCAAAAGTGGTTTTGGGATGTGGGCGGTTTTGATGAGCAGATGCCCGCTTTTGAAGATGTGGATTTGTTTATGAAGCTCTTGACACATGGTTATTGTGGTGTCAGAGTACCCAAACCATTGTTGATCTATAATCTTGACAGTGGCTATCGGCGCAAGGGCAGTGATGCCTATCGCCCTACCTTTGAAGCCTTGCTTAAAAAACGTTATGGTAAATTTATGGAGGATCATCAAATGTGTGATTGCGTACAACCCCCCAAGGGTAAAACCCCTATGGCACCCACCCCCGAAAACGCGGCAGAATTCAAGGAAACCTATGGAGATATGGTACTCGCCAAGTTAGTAGGGCGCTTTGTGCCGGAAGCCCCGGCTACCTTTCGTGGCCCCGCTACCCGTGTCCTCTATGGTCGTCGTGCCAAGGGCGATATTTTCTACATCTGGCAAGCCGATTTGGAGAATGGCGGGGATACTTTTGAACTGGTGAATAATTACACCACTGAGCCACAAGCCACCGAAGTGCCACCTCCTCCACCTCTTGAGGTGGATTTGTCACCTAATGAAGTGCATAACCCCATCATGGGCAATGGACAGGTGGAGGGATTACCCCATAAACCCACTGTGGGGGAGCGCCAAGATACCGTACCACCGGAAGTCACCAAGCCCACTAAAGTGGTCAAAAACACGCCAAGCAAGAGTGCCGCCAAGAATGCCAAAGGTGGTAAAGCTACCAAGGGCACCAAATGACCGAGCGGGATTTATTGGTGCTGCTGTGTCATTTCATCAGCACCAAACAAATTGTACAGGGGGATGAGGGAAGCATCAAAGACATGGTAATTCGCTACAAATCCCCTCCCTTCACCTTGGCTTATCCGGTGTGTATCCGAATGAGTAACCAAGATGCCAACCAACTCAATGAGCTTTTGAAGCAAGCCCATGAGCTATTGACCTCTACGGAGATAACACCCCTTTCCACACCCCAAGTGATATTGGATGAGGAGCCACCCCCATGAGCCCTGAAACCTTTGTCATTTTAGCCCTTGCCACCTATCGGCTCTCGCTCCTCATCTCTAAGGAGCCGGGGCCGTTTGACATTCTAGGCAAGTTTCGCACTTGGGCAGGGGTAGAGTACGACCAATATTCCCATCCCCAAGCCACTGGGCAATTGAGTGAAGCTATTATGTGCCCTTATTGCTTATCCGTATGGATTGGAATATGTGTTACACTGGTCATGGTGGCAGCGCAATACTTAAATTTATTACCGCTTGTCACCTATGCGCTGCTACCCTTCGCCTTGTCCGGTCTCGCTGTGGCCTTTTTTAAGTGGTTTGGAGTATGACAAAATGGCTGTATCCCGCACCCCCACTTTACTCTCTATTGATGAATGGGCACAAAACCTCCAAATAAGCCCTTGGGATGTTAACCAATTTCGCTACCCCGGTTCCAAAACAGCCCAATGTAGTGATGTGATGTACCAGTATGGGTGGCAAAAAGATCACCTTTCCCGTGAGGAAATCGGTCAAGCCATCGCTGATGCTGAGAAAATGATAGCCGATGAGTTGATGTATTGGCCCGCTCCTCACTATGAGGTGGATGAGGCCGTAATGTACCCACGTCCCCACCAACGGGAATTGTTCGGGTATGCGGGCACTCCTAGAGGGGAGTGGAAAACGGCGGGAGCGCATTGGCACAAATTCATCAGTGGAGGTGTTCTTAACCACACCTTAATTGGCTCTATTAGTGGTGTGGATTTGGTCAAATTGGATAGGGATGCCGATGGCGTTTTTGAGACGTTTACGGCGACGATTACCAATGCCCTTATTGGCACCATCACGGATTGGAATGAGGTCGCTTTATACTTCCAATTGGCAGATCGGCACGATGAGCCATTGGATGAGACATGGCGCATACGTCCAGTCAAGGTAGCTATCACTGGCAACACCGCCGTGATTACAGGCCACCGTACACTCCTCTCTAAACCCACGCCTCAATGGGGTATAGGGGCTAGTGAGTTGGATGCCAAAGATGATGCCAACTATGTTACGGTTGTGGATTGCTATCGCACCTTTACGGACACCACCGCTACGGAAGCCCTCCCCTATCAAGGAGTAGCCAAATGGGGTGTAATCCCCGGTTGCACAACGGATGGTTGCCAATTCGCCATCCATCACTTATGTCTTGGCGAGAGCTTTAGTGAACAGGGGCAAATCGCACCGGATTTTGGGAATGCTTGCGATTGGCCGTTTCCTGATCGGGAGCCAGATCGCTTGAGCATCAACTATGTGTCGGGTGTGCCCTTGGTGAACGGGCGTATGAATAAGCACATGTCGGACATTGTAACTTACTTGTCAGTGTCCCTATTGGCTAATGAGAAGTGTGGATGTGAACGTACCAACCGCATTCTAGCCAAGTATCGTGCCCCTGTTTTGAAGTTTCAGGACGCGGAGGGTGGAGAGAGCTATGAGCCGGGTCGTAATCCCTTCCCGATGACCTATGGAGCACAATGGGCATGGGCTAGGATAACCAAAAATCGTCATATTGAAATCGTTGGCATATAGAGGAGCAAGACTATGGATGGATTAATTGAGGGCCGCATGGTGCATTATGTGATGCATGGTGGCAATTCAATGGGGCAACATCGCCCAGCTATTGTAGTGAATGCATGGGGTGGCAATCCTACTGATGGCCGTGTAAACCTCCAAGTATTCACGGACTTTGGCAATGATGGCAAGGAATACGAAGGCGGACGTTATTGGGCTACGAGTGCCCCTTTCGATGACACCACTAAGGCCCCCGGTACATGGCATTGGATTGAGAGGGCATGATGGAAAAAGGGAACCGTAAGAAATCCCAATTTATTCAACCTGTAGTAGAGCGCGATCATGTGGACACTCAAGGGGTGCCCATGCGTGTTTTAGTGCCGGAAGGGAGCAACGATTTGGGGGCTGGTATTCCCGTGAGCTTGGATATTTCCCAACTCTATGAACACATGCCCCATGAATTCGTGGTAGAATTTACCGCAGCGCTCCACGCACAGGGGCTTGTGAAGCCAATTGATTACTTTCAACCGGGGGCGAGTGACCGTTATAAAGCCGCTTTTTTGATGGTCATACGAAATGATTTTTTAAGTATCCAAGCTCTTGCGAAGCGGGAATTAGATAACCGGAGTTAGACCATGACCGATGTAATTGACACCAATATTGCCAAGAGTACCCAGTTCTCCGTCTTTGTTCAACCGGATGGCTCAAGTCCTGCCAACCCCTATCTTTATGTGGGATGCCTATCCTTGGGCGGCTTCACTGAGGATTTGGGCACAGGGGAGCCTATTTATTGTCCCTCCTCCTCCGTTCCCGGCGCGTTCGATATTGTGGACACCACCAGCCCCCCATCAGCGCTCCCTACAACCGACTTCACACAACATATGAACCGGCTCCTAAATGACTTTTGGTGGAAGCTTCGTAAAACCAAGTGCGAATTTAATTTGGCGGTCAAGGGGAGCAATTGCGCTCGCCCTGACGACCCAAGCGACTTTCAATCTATGATTATCGCCCGCCGTGCCAAAGTGACCAACTTCACAACGGGCGCTTTTCATTCCTTGGGCGAAGATGCTGTGATGGATTTAACGGGCAGCCTCTTGATGCGCTCCTTTGATCGCTTCCTACCTATCCAAGCGGGTGAGGTAGCCGATACCTCCACCTTTTCAGAGTGCTTGGATGGCATCTATGCCGATAAGGTGCAATGCGGGAGTTGTGGTGATGTTTCGGATGGTTGCCAAAAGATGTATGTCCTCACGACAACCATCACGGCCTCCCCCGCTTTGGCGGCTCAGGTTGTCCATTCCAAGGATGGCGGCAAGACGTGGACGACGAACAATGTCAACACCTTGGGCGTTCAAGCCGCTAATGCTATCGCCAATGTGGGCACTCGTATCGTGGTCGTGTCCCGTGTGGATTTGGCGCACCATTACAAACTACAAAGCTCGATTGATGCTGATGTGGTGGGTGGGTGGACACGGGTCAACAGTGGCTATGTAACTGCCAAAGGTCCCAATGCCATTTGGTCACGCAATCCTACGGAAACCTACATCGCGGCTCAAGGTGGCTATGTCTACTTTATGGCTAATCCAGTGGCGGCTGTGACCGTCCTCACCGATGGCAGTGTGACCGTCCAAAACCTCAATGACATTCGGGGCGCTGGTCGTACCATTGTAGCCGTAGGTGCTTCCAATGCCGTGATTGTTTCCAACAATGATGGGCGCACTTGGACATTGGTCACTGGCCCGGCTGTGGGTATCGCCCTCAACACGGTTGAGGTGGTCAATTCCCAAATTTGGTATGTGGGTGCAGCCAATGGCAAATCCTATTACACCACCAACGGCGGCACTTCGTGGGTGGAAATGACCCCGGATAGCTCTATTACGGTGGTCAATAAAATTCGATTCGTGGATGAAATTGTGGGCTACATGGTCGTTCAATTGAGTAGCGCGGTTCGCCTATACCGCACCTCCGATAATGGCTACACTTGGAATTACCAAACGCCCTATGTCAGCGGGTTGCCCAATGCAGATCACTATGATTTTGTAACCCCCTGCCCGAACAATTACAACACGGCTCTTTTGGGGGGCTTGAAGCCGCCCGCCTCCACCGATGGCATTATCGTGATTGCGACATCCTAATATGCAGATTGATACTCTCTCAACCCCCAATGGAATAGAGCATCCACAAGATGCTCCATTCATCATCGCCACCGACACACCCCTCCCCTTGCCGCGTGTAGACGCGGAGAGGGGTGTGTTTTTAACGTCCATCCACACGGAAGTGCAGTTGTCAGGCCAAAAAATAAGCTCCCTCATGTTAGAGCGCATTGTCAATGAGGGGAAGCCAAAAATCCCAATGATAGAAGTCACCTTATTGGGTAAGCATAAACAAATACAAGCCAACCCCAATGACCCCGGCTATGTAGCCCTCCTTCAAGAATGGCAAGGGGAGCAAAATATCCGGGTGATGCGTTACATGTTTTGCGTGGGTGTGAAGGGGCAACCCCCCCAAGAGTTCGTGGATACCCATAGACTATTTTTACCAGATGCCACCGACTTGGATTTGAAATACTTATGGGTAACGTCTTTGGTGCCGGATGATGATATTGATAGCTTCACCGCCGCCATTCTTGGGCAGTCCATCACCACACAGAAGGGGTTGGAGGAGGCGGCAAATTTTTCGGAGTAAAGATAGACGGTAATCCGATAGAGGATTATCACTATCGCCCGCAGGTTGCCACCATCACCTATACCTTGGATTATGAGTTAGAGCAGGCGCGGCTTTTTGCGGGATTAACAGCGAGTGAATTCGATGCCATGCCCGGCTCACCGGAATGGTGTACAGAGGCCACTGGATGGCGTTCCAAGTGCCACATTCTAATCCTTTACCGGATGTCCAATAGTATCCCCGCCGTAGCCCAAGATGCCGCCGCCAAAGACATAGAACGACAAAGCAAGAGGCGGCATTAAATGGCGACTTCCAATTTGCCCAAGACAGGCGTACAAGCCGTTGTAGAGGGCATCAACCAATTTGTTAAAGATATTACCACCGTCAACAAAGCCGTTGAGGAAAGTGGTAATGTTTCGGCTAAGTCCGCCCAAAAAGCGGGCGCTTTGCCCAAGAGCTTGGATGAGGCCGCTAAATCCTTCGACCAAATCAAAGGTAAAGTGACGGATTTTGTTAAGCAAAACGTTCCCTTTGGTCAACAATTAGGTGGTATCGTTGACCAATTAGCCGCCATCCCTCTCCCAGCCGTTGCCGCCGTTGCCGCCATCATTGGTCTTACTAAAGCCTTTTTAGACTTGGGCGCAAGAGGCGCACCCCTCCAAGAGTTGGGCATCTCCTATGACCACCTCACGGCCTCCGTAGGCATCAACTCCAAAAAGCTCCTCAAGGATTTGCAAGCCGCCAGTGAGGGCACCGTAGCCAATTTTGATCTTATCAAGATTGCCAGCAACGCCCTCCTAGGCGTGAGTGGCAACCTAGGCAAAGCGCTTGGTGAGAAGCTCCCCAACTTGCTCAAGATCGCACGGGTGGAAGCTGATGCCACTGGGCGCAGTGTTAATGAGCTATTCGACAATTTGGTGACGGGTATCAAGCGCGGCACTCCCAAGCTCATTGAGAGTACGGGCTTGATTATTGACCAAAAAGCCGCCTTTCAAGAATATGCCAAATCCCTTGGGATAACCGTCAATCAATTATCAGATGCGGATAAAAGCCAAGCGCTCCTCAATGCCACCTTGGTGGTGGGTGCTCAAGCGGTTGCCACCTTGGGTGGGGCTATGGAGAGCAATGCCGACAAATTAGATCGGCAGCAAGCCACCCTTACCAATATAGCCGACACCTTTGCAATTGCTGTACAACCCGCTTTTGGCACGGTTTTGGATAGTGTCCAAAAGGTGTTGGACATTTTCCAACAATTGGCTACTGCCTTGGCTCCCATCTTTGGGGGCATTGTCTCCATAGTAGCCAATGTCTTTGGCACTATTATTGATATTGTCACCTCTATAGCCCAACCGATTGTTAATGTTATTTCAAGCATTGCCCCTTATGTAGCTCTTGCTTTCCAAACCATCGCCAATATTTTGGGGGGAGTGGGTAAGATCATTGGTGAGGTGGTGGGTGGGATTGTCCGCTTCCTCAAAGACGTGGCTAAGAATTTTTTCGGGTTGGATTTGGATAACTTGGGGCCACAACTTTTTAATGGCGCGGCGGCGGCTTTTGGGAGCTTTGCCAATGGCATTATCGCGGTAGCCAATAA
>Ga0068858_100000318_pt1 | contig 51170 bp, 42 predicted proteins | sample KBSSwiS12_FD_66589 | JGI IMG/M metagenome (GOLD analysis project Ga0068858, IMG submission 66589) | Switchgrass rhizosphere microbial communities from Kellogg Biological Station, Michigan, USA - KBS Switchgrass S1-2 | ecosystem: Host-associated > Plants > Roots > Rhizosphere > Soil ...
GGGAAAGAGGCTGGGCTGTGGCAATACTGGAACGCTGACGGAAGCGTAGACGCTAGCAGATAGCTGCGGGTCGGCTTACCACCAGCTATCACCGTTCCGCGGTCTTCAGGCCACGCTTACGGTGCGCCTGCTGTTCAATCGCATCATCGCCGACCAAGCCTTTGTGCTTGGTCTCAAGGTGCCGGATGCGGCGACGCGGGCGGCCATGGCGGAGTCGAAGGCAATCATGGTCGATCGCCGGGCCCGAACGCTCGAGACACCAGAGGCCTGAGTGCTTCGGCCGCTATCTTGAAGCTGGAAATCAGCCGCTTGCTTTAGGGGGAAATCGCGCCTGTCACTGTTACTCAGGGCTGGCTCCGTTACGCTGCACCGTTACGGAGGTTATCGCGCGTGTGACCGTTATTGCATCTCTCGAACGTCGAGATTGATCCCGACTATTTATCCTGCGGTTCCCAATGGAGTGCCACTGCTTTGTGACGTATATTGAAATCCAAGCCAGATGCTGCGTGCTGATGTGTAGAGCCAAATGCTAACGGATTACCACAACCAGTTTCTTTCGTTTTAACATCCGTGTTTCTAGCCTCTAACTGATCCCGCCATTTTTCCAACATCAACTTAGCATTTTTGCTATAGCAATAGATCAGTACTTCTCCATGATCTTGCCCACTCACGCCAGTGGAATATCTCGTCGAAAGCTGTTTGAATCCTTTATCTAGCCAATCATAGTCACTGTGTTCCTTAGCTTCCGCAAGCCAAAGAAATAAATCGCGCCCTTTGATCACAATATCGCAATGCCCACCTACATCTGTGTCGTGAGAGGCTTGAAATCCAGCCATCCTAAGCATTGAGCACACCTCAAGGGTGATGGCATCCTCACCAAGACCCTGCTTCTTATGCTTATGCTGCTCTAGCTCGTTACAGGCAAAATCCACTCCCTTCTGAACATGCCGCACACGATCCTCGTGATTTTGCGCTAGGGCGTATTCGAGAGCCACGCCTTGAGCAGTACCCTGAAACTGATCGCGCAGATGCGCGACGGTCAACTCTGTGCCGTTCACCATCCCGCCTCCCCGAACAATTCCTTTATCGGTCGGAAGATCGGGACGACCCAATTTGACGCCTTGTTAATCTCATACTTTGAAAGCGGATGGATTACCCTGTCATTGGTAAGAACATTTTCAAAATCATTTGTAAGAAGCTCATGCCGCTTACCCTCTTCATCAACGAATTCTCCGTGGGGACGCAGAATAGCAAATTGCGATTGTGTAAGAATTGCAAGGGCTGATATAACAGCAGGAGACAGTCTATCCAAATCCAGTATCCGCAATATGTCATCCATTCTGAGAATATTGCTAAAACCTGATTTCTCTTGAACTGCATCAATAACGGAAAGTGCAAAACGCGTGGCAGGAATATCGCCCCAATGTGCTTTGATACCGCTCTTTATCTCGTCGATAGTTAGCGTGTCCCTTGCCTCGCCTTTTGGAGTAACGATATCCAGCCTGGGCAAAGACCGAACGATCCTCATGGTTTCAAGACTTACGGTGATGACGCGCTGAAACAGTTGTAGCGGGTAAGCGGGATCGCCCGCGGTCTCGATCGCGTAGCGGTTGGCGTCGTTGACGATACCGCTAGCCTTGTCGATCTTCACACACTGACGCTCCATCACCCATTCAAGCGCCGGCTTGCCACTGACCACATATTCGTAGGCTTCGAGTGGAATACCGGTCAGTGTGATATTTGCGTTGTAAATCACTGTTCGCTTGTCGAGATTGGGACGTTTCCCTGTAAACCGCATTTGCTCGACCCGATAAAAGCCTTCGGGATCGGGGATGCTAGCCAACCTCAAATCACCTTGTGCGATCGTTACAGGGTAGGGGTCAGCGCTCTCATAACCGGTATGAAGCTCGCCGAGCTTCCGGCCTGCCTGGGCGAAGGCCCAGAAGTCAGGTGCCCGTTTCACAATCGGAATGCGAGGCAGTTCCTTCGAGAGATTATCTGCGTAGCGCTCGCGATAATCTTGCGAGTGGAGTACCCCATAAATGTAGTAGAAGAGGTCGTCCTCGGTAATCGTTTCGCCGGGGTATGCTGATTGGAAGTGTTTGAGCCCTTTGACCGATATGCCGCTCCGCTCGTCGTCCGCGCGCAGATCGAGAATGTCTCCGCTCCGATCGGGATTCTCATAGACGATCAAGGGGAAGCACTGCGCTCCTCCCATGTCTGCGAAATGGATGCTCGGAAGCAGGTCGCTCATCAACGCGGAGAACTCCCCCCGGAAGCCCGGAGCAGAGAGACTAATTACACGATTGGTTGCGTCGGGGCGCGGGAAGTATCGGTCAGTGAGATATTTACTCCAGTTCAACCGCCCATCCATGTAAAGCCACTGACGGGTAAACGGACGGTAATGAGCCAATCGTATCTTGTTGTCATCGAAAGCGTATTTTCTACCAGATGCTAGATCGCCGAGTGTCTTTTGACACCATTTAAAGTCAGCTTCGTCGTCACTTGGCGAGTAGGATTCATCCAGCGAGTTGAAGAACGATATTGATCGTTCGATGCGAACTGAGAGAGCCGTTTTGGAACTGTCATAACACCAAAGGTCGCGGTTGGTTTTCATGCCAGCGGAGTAAATCGGGAAGAGGCCATCGCCCCGCTTGTCCTTGTCTGGCATGGCGAGGAAGTCGTCGAAATCGGCTTCGCCCTGGTTGAGCCAGTTATTGTTCTCATCTGGCTCAATATCGTTCCAGCCACCAGCCGAAGAAATACCGCGAATGCTCCCAAAACGTGCGATAATCCCTAGCTTGTCCTCGCGGGAGAGAAAGTCCCCGATGTCATGGAAATAGATATTACCGTGACTGATGGCATTCGGGTTCTTGATCAGCAACGTAATAGCAACTGGTGTGCGGCTACCTAACCCGAAAACGTTATCCCGCTCCTTGCGGCGCCGCTCTCCCGACGTTCGGGCATTGCCCCGAAGGTGAAACACATAGATGCTGGCAAACTCGTCAGCCAAGCACTTGCGCAGCCCATCGGTCGCATTGCCGTCCACCCAACTTCCGTTGCTCACATAAGCGATCACACCGCTGTCACCGATGCGGTCGCTCGCCCATCGGATCGCGCGGATATAGCTGTCGTATAGCGACCGCTTGTTCGTCATGCGGGTCTCAGCCGCATAGGTCTCGCGTATACGAGCATCGAGCTTTGGATAGGTCATATTGGCGGCGTCGTCGTTCGCGCTGCCTTGACCAACCGAGTAGGGGGGGTTGCCCACGATCACCCGAATATCCAGTTCCTTTTGGCGGCTGCGGCGATTGCTGTTGTCCTCCATCAGGTCGCTGATCAGATCGTGTTCCTGCTCATAAAGCTGGAAAGTGTCGGTGAGGCAGATGCCCTGAAAGGGCACGTATTGGCCGCCGGCAGCACCATGAAAAGCGGCTTCGATGTTGATCGCCGCTATATAGTAGGCGAGCAATACGATCTCGTTGGCGTGAATCTCATTCCGGTATTTGTGCACCAATTCATCCGGTTTGATGAGACCGGATTGCAGCAGGCGCGTGATGAATGTCCCGGTGCCGGTGAACGGGTCAAGAATGTGGACGCCTTGGCTGCCGAGGGTCTGCCCAAATTCGGATTGCAGTACCTCGTTCACAGAATGGATGATGAAATCCACTACCTCTACTGGGGTATAGACGATCCCCAACCGCTCGGTCATTTTTGGGAACGCATTGCGGAAGAACTTGTCGTAGAGCTCGACAATAATCTTCTGCTTGGCGCCCGCATTGTCGATGCCAGAGGCCCGGCGTTTTACGCTGTCATAGAAGCGCTGGAGGCTCTCGGCCTCCTTGTCGATATTGTGCTCATCCAACACCTCAAGCACGCTCTGCATTGCCCGCGAAACAGGATTGTGCTCGGCGAAGCTGTATCCCTCAAACAGTGCGTCAAAGACCGGGCGAGTGATCAGATGCTGAGCCAGCATCTCGATGGCCTCACCTTCAGAAATGCTGTCGTTCAGGTCGTCCCGGATTTCTGCGAGGAACGCCTCGAACGCCGCGCGCTCAGTAGACCCTGGCTGCTGGACCAACCCGCTGATCCTGCTGATATGGGATTGTGCGATTTTGGCGATGTCGCCCGCCCAATCCTCCCAATAGTCCCGCCGACCGCACTTCTTGACGATCTTCGCCATGATCGCCTTGGAAAATTCGTCGAACGCGAAGACGCTTTGGAACAACGCCTCATCACGCTTGATGCTCTCCGCATCGTATGGCTCGCGATCCTCATTTACCCCGCTACCCAGGCCGATATTGCTCTTGGCAGGCTTGTGATTCTTTGCGGCAGGGAGCTTGTTACTGACCGCGATCACCTCGATGTGATCGGAAATATCGACGCCGAGATCGGCCTTGTTAATCATCGCATCGAAGCGCTCGTCATGAGAGCGAAGCGCATTCAGAATCTGCCAAACTACCCGATATCGCTCGTTGTCGTTGAGTGCCTCCTCCGGAGACATGCCAGCCGGGACGCCTATAGGCAGAATGACATAGCCCATATTCTTGCCTGGAGAACGCCGCATGACGCGGCCCACCGATTGCACCACGTCGATCTGCGACTTGCGAGGATGCATGAACAAAATGGCGTCAAGCGCGGGCACATCGACGCCTTCTGACAGACAGCGTGCATTTGTCAGGACCCGGCAAATATTGTCGCCTTCGTCCTCCTTGAGCCAATCCAGGAGACGACTGCGCTCCTTCGCCCTGAAGGTCCCGTCGACGTGCTCCAACTGGCAATCCAAAGGCTGTTGGTCGCCCATGGCCTGCTTGCCCTCTTCGGAAGCCAGATACTCGCGAACCACGGTCGCGAACTCATGCTGCACCAGCTTTGAAGTCGCGATATCCTTGCAGAAGGCTAGAGCGCGGTGCATCGGCTCCGGATCAGTAAGCAGGTCGTCCTTAAGCCCCGACTTAGTCAGAGCCTTGTAGCAGCCGATGATCTTGGTGGCGTCGTCCAGCTTCAATTCGCTGGTGCCGTCCGCGAGCCGGTTCTGGACGCCGCTGCTCACCATTGCCTCGTCGACAGCGAGCACCAGCACTTTGTAGTCGGTCAGGAGTTGGTTCTCGACCGCCCAGCCGAAGCCCCTGGTGAATAGCGTTTCTCCGAAGAGCTTCTCGTCATCCATCGATGCGAGCTCAGCGGAGACCTCGGAGGCCTTGCTCTTGACGTTATCGCCGAACACCCGCGGCGTGGCAGTCATGTAGACCCGCTTCTTGCCTGCGATGAAATCCTGATTGTGGATTTTGACGAAGTTGCTCTCATCCTCGCCCGCCAGCGTAGCGCCGGTCGTGCGGTGCGCTTCGTCACAGATGATGAGGTCAAATTCAGGAAAGCCGTGGAACTTCTGAGCGTCGGAAATCACCTGGATCGATTGGTAGGTCGAGAAAACAACCGTCATTCGATCAGGGGCTGTCTGAGCAGCTTTCGATGCCAGCTTTGCGGCGTTCGTCGTGGCGGGATAGTCCAGATCGTGTGCGTCGACTTCCGCGATATCGCTTTGATCCTTGCGATGCTTGCCTACCTGCACATCGGAGCAAACCGCAAAAGCGCGCAGGGATGTTTCGGTGTCGATCGTCCATTCGCGGATCGTCTGGCTCATGAGCGATAGCGAGGGCACCAAGAAGAGAACGAACTTGCCCTCACCGGCCATGGTCTCGGCAATCTTCAGACCGGTGAAGGTTTTGCCCGTACCGCAAGCCATGATGAGCTTGCCGCGATCGGCGTCGGCGAGGCCTGATTGTACGGCCGCCAAAGCTTGTTCCTGATGCGGCCGAAGGACTTTCTTGGCGCCGACATGGATCTCATCGCGCTGGAAATATGCCGACCAGTCGAGGGGGCTTTGTTCAAGCCGATCCAATCCGATCCGCGTCACGTTGATGCTTTGGCCTTCGAGCGCGGCCTCCGCATTCGCGCTCCATGGCGCATCGGTGGTGTCGATGATCAGGCGGCGGGCGAAATGCACCTTGCCGGACGCCGTGAAGAAGCTGTCGATATCCGCCTTCTGGATGCGATGGCCTTCACGATAGAATTTGCACTGGATGGCGCAGAAGCCGCCATCGTCGCGAATCTTCGCTACCGCGTCGATTCCGGTATCCCGCCCATCAACGCCATTGGCCTTGGCCCAGTCCGAGAAGAGCCACGCGTCCTCATACTCCTGCGCCATGCCGGGATCGTTCTTGATGAACGCTACAGCCAACCGCTCGAAATAGTTGCCCTTCTCGCGCTCGCTCTGGGCTGCTGCACGATATTGGGTGAGCAGCGTTCTAAGCGAACTGGTCATTCAAGGTGCCTCTCCCGGGGGGTTTCTCCAACAACCACTAACGACTTAGCCACTCAGCCGCCAGCGGCCCCAATAGGGATTGCAGCCACTGTTGATTCAAACCTAAGCCAAACTCGCCCATTCCCCCGTCCCATGACAAAAGGACGCCCCACCACATACCGCCCCGAATATGCCGCGCAGGCGCGCCATGCCTATCAGCTTGGCGCGTGCGACGAGGATATCGCCCGGCATTTCGACATAGGCATCGCCACCTTTTATCGATGGCGGCACACCTATCCCGAATTCGCCTCCGCCTGCACGATCGGCAAGGAGCATGCCGATTCGCGGGTAGAGCTTTCGCTGTATCAGCGCGCGATCGGCTATGATTACATTGCCGAGCGCAGCCGCATGTTCTCGACCTGGGACAAGCCCATGATCGAGACCTTCACCAAGCGCGTGCTCGCCGATCCGCGCGCGGCGGCGCTCTATCTGCGGCTGCGCAAGCCCAGGGAGTGGTCGGCCAGCGAGGGCGCGAAGGGCGACGGGGAGGATCTGCAGGACCTGGCCGAGATTCTGGCCAAGGGGCTGCGCCGGGTGGCGGAGGGGCGCGAGCCCGATGGCGAAATCTAGGACGCTCCTCCCGATCGCGAACCAGATTTCGCGGTATCGGCATGATCCGCTGGGCCATGCGCTGTTCGCCTATCCCTGGGGCGAGGGCGTGTTGCACGGGGTGAAGGGGCCGCGGGCGTGGCAGCGCGAAGTGATGGGGGTGATCAGCGCGCATCTTTCGAACCCGGCGACCGTGCATCTGCCCTGCCGGATCGCGCGGGCATCCGGGCACGGGATCGGCAAATCGGCGCTGATCGCGATGCTGATCAAATGGGGGCTCGATACCGGTGTGGACACGCGGATTATCGTGACCGCCAATACCGAGAGCCAGTTGCTGACCAAGACGGCGCCGGAAATCATGAAGTGGCACGGGCTTTCCTGCACCAGGGACTGGTTCCGCGCGACGGCGACCGCGCTGATCGCGGTGCCGGCGGGCCAGGCGCGGAGCTGGCGGGCCGATCTCGTCACCTGGAGCGTCGCCAATACCGAGGCGTTTGCCGGCCTGCACAACCAGGGCAAGCGCATCATCCTGATCTTCGATGAGGCGAGCGGCATCGCGGCGAAGGTGTGGGAGGTGGCGCTGGGGGCGCTGACCGATGAGGGGACCGAGATCATCTTCCTCGCCTTTGGCAATCCGACGCTGAACTCGGGGGCGTTCCGCGCGTGTTTCGGCAAGCACCGGCATTTGTGGAATGTGGCGCAGATCGACAGCCGGACGGTGGAGGGGACGAACAAAGCGTATCTGGACGAGCTGGTCGCGACCTATGGCGAAGACAGCGATGTGGTGCGGGTGCGCGTGCGGGGGCAGTTCCCCTCGAGCTCGTCGATGCAGTTCATCGGCGCGGCGGATGTGGAGGCGGCCCGGGTGCGGGCGGTGCATCCGATGGTGAGCGATCCGATCGTGTTCGGGCTGGATTGCGCGCGGTTCGGGAATGACCATTCGACGCTGGCGATCCGGCATGGGCGCGATGCGAGGTCGCGGCCGTGGAAGCGGTGGCATCAGCAGGATGCGATGACTTTGGCGGGGGATGTCGCGCTGCAGGCGCAGCTGCACCGGCCCGATGCGATCTTTGTCGATGCGGGGAATATCGGGGCGGCGGTGATCGACCGGCTGCGCCAGCTCGGCGTGCCCAATGTGCATGAAGTGTGGTTCGGCGGGGCCGGGCGGGATGCGGTGTGGGCGGGGGAGATGCGGGTGAAGACCGGGAATAAGCGCTCCGAGATGTGGACGAACATGCGGGGGTGGCTGGCGGGTGGCGCCATTCCCGATGAGGATGGGCTGGCGGCGGATCTGACCGGCGTCGAATATGGCTATGCGGGGGACCAGGTTTCGATCCTGCTGGAGAAGAAGGAGCATATGAAGGCGCGGGGGCTTGGCTCTCCGGATGATGCGGATGCGCTGGCGTTGACCTTTGCGGAGGCGGTGATGCCGCGCGAGGTGACGGCGTTCGTGCATCAGTCTCGCGAGGATTGGCGGCCTCGGGTGGAGGAGGAATATGATTTGTATCGGGAGTTGCGGTGAGGGGCTTCCCTCACTTTCCCCTCTCCCCCTGTGGGAGAGGAGGGGCCCATTGCGCAGCAATGGGAGGGTGAGGGGGCTGCTCGCCCAGGTCTCGAGCCTCATCCCCCTCACCCTTCCGTCGCTTCGCTCCTCCCTCCCTCTCCCACAAGGGGAGAGGGAAATAAGGCGCATCGACGGTGGTGGAGCCCTTTTCACTCCAGCCGGTTTGGCGTATCGGATCGAATAACTCAGAGTTATTCAAAGCGGGAGTGACGCATGGCGAGAGCAGACCTGACCAGCCGGCGCGGCGTCTTGAAGGGCGCGTTTGCCGGCGCGGGGGCGATCGGGCTGGCGGCGGGGACTCATGCGATGGGGGCGCGGCCGCCGGTGACGCTCGCGCCCAGGCCGCCCATGGGGTGGAACAGCTGGAACTCGTTCGCGACCACCATCACCGAGGCGCAGGCGCTCGAGGTGGCGGGGATCCAGGCGAAAAAGCTGCTGCCGGCCGGCTATGAGGTCTTCACGATCGACATCCAATGGTATGAGGACAAGGCGACCGGCTATACCTATAGCGAGGCGCCCGAGCCGAGCATGGATGGCTATGGCCGGCTGATCCCCGGGCCGAACCGCTTTCCGTCGAGCGCCCGGGGCAAGGGGTTTCGGCTGATCGCCGACAAGGTGCATGCGCTCGGGCTGAAGTTCGGCGTGCATCTGATGCGGGGGATTCCGCGCGCGGCGGTGGCGCGGAACCTGCCGGTGCTGGGGACCTCCTTCCATGCGCAGGACATCGCCAACACCGCCAGCGTCTGCCCGTGGAACCCGGACATGTACGGCGTCGACATGACGAAGCCGGGCGCGCAGGCTTATTATGACAGCGTGTTCGCGCTGTTCGCGAGCTGGGGCGTCGATTTCGTCAAGATGGACGATATGAGCCGGCCCTATGACGCGCACCTGCCCGAGATCGAGGCGGCGCACCGGGCGATATTGCATAGCGGGCGGCCGATGATGCTGAGCCTCTCGCCGGGCGAAACCCCGGTCGCGCGGGGGCCGCATGTGCGGGAATTCGCGCAGATGTGGCGGATTTCGGACGATTTCTGGGACGAGTGGCGGTTGCTGAAAGAGCAGTTCGTGCGGCTGGAGAGCTGGAACCAGTATCGCCGGCCGGGCGCCTGGCCTGATGCCGATATGCTGCCGCTTGGGCGGCTGGCGCTCGATTCACGGGATACGAAGTTCACCGCGGACGAGCAGCGGACGTTGATGACCTTGTGGAGCATCGCGCGGGCGCCGCTGATCATGGGGGGCGATCTGCGCAAGCTCGATGCGGCGACGCTGGCGCTGCTGACCAACCGCGAGGTGATCGCGGTCGACCAGCACAGCCGCGACAACCAGCCGCATTTCCTGCAGGACGACACGCCGGTCTGGACCGCGCGCGCCGAGGCGGGCGGGGGGTGCTACCTTGCGGTGTTCAATACCGCGGACAAGGGCTCGCGCACGCTGCGCTTCCCGCTGGCGCGGCTGGGGATGCGATCGGCTGCGGTGCGGGACCTTTGGGAAGGGCGGGATCTCGGCCGCGTCGAGCGCGAAGTGGTGGCGACGGTACCGCCGCATGGGGCGGTGCTGTACGGGCTGACTGGCTGAGGCACCGCTGGACCCGGCGAGTGCGAAGATTGCCGGTTGCCGAGGTTGGTGAACGGCGCATGACATTCGCATTCAGCCTCGCGCCACGGCGACAGGTCCAGAACGGCTCCATCCATGGGGTGATCCCTGGAGAGATGGAGGGACCATGCCAGCACGCGTAGACACCCGGATTGACGCCGGGGAGCATTCGCCGAACGAGCGCGCGCGCCGGAGCATTTCGGGCGCCGTGTTCGATTTCGTCGTGATCCCGTTTCTCGTCACGCTGATCCTGCTGATGATCTATGAGATCGCGCAGCAGCTATGGATGATGAACGGGCATTTTCTGTAGGTCCTCCGAAGGCTGGTTCGGCGTCTCAGGCTGGGCTGCGCCCGCCTCCGAGGATCGACCTGTTCCCCCTTTGCATATTGTCTAACATTAGACTATCTTGTATTGGACCGTGAGCAGGAGGGATCCCATGAGACGATTCGCACCGATTTTCGCAGCGGCATTGCTGATGGCTGGTGGGGCGGTCAGCGTCGCTGCGCCGCCCGGCACTGCCGAGGTCGCGTATCCCGACGGGTTCCGGCAGTGGACGCATGTGCGGAGCGGCTATATCGGCCCGGAGAGCCCGGCCTTTGCGCGGTTCGGGGGGATGCATAATATCTACGCGAACAGCATCGCGCTCGAGGGATATCGCACCGGGAAATTTCCGGACGGGTCGGTGATCGTCTTCGACGTGCTGGATACGCTTTCGATACCCTTGAGCCTGGAGACGACGGTGCGAAAATTCTCCGACGTGATGGAGAAGCGCGGCGGCAGCTGGCATTATTCGGAATTCAAGGGCGACAGCCGGACCGAGCGCAGCGTGACCACCGCGGATGGCATCGCGCAGTGCCAGGGGTGCCACACCAAGGCCAAGACGGAAGAGGTGTATAGCAGCTTCCAGCACTGACCGGCTGGCCCGGTGCGGTCGCCGTGGTGAGGAGTGCTCGGTTCGCATATTGCTGTGCGGCGTAATTTTCTTTCGCGATAATCGCCTCAAGCCTTGAGCTCGACTTTGCGCGGGCGCATAGGGCGGGGATGGCTAAAACCACGCTGAAATCGCTGTCGGACGCGCTCGCCGCCCGGCTGACCAGGGGCGCACTTCCAGGGGAATTGCAGGGCTTCGGCAAGAAGGAGCGGCAGGAGGCCGCGACCTTCGTCGCCGCCACCGCCGAGACGCGGCCGCCGGGCACCGCGGTGCTCGCGCTCGAGCCGGTTTCCGGGACTGACCCCAACCGGCGGATGCGGCTTGCGATCGTCAATGACGATATGCCCTTCCTGGTCGACTCGATCGCGGCGACGATCGGCGCGCATGGCGTGGTGATCGATCGGATCATCCATCCGGTGCTGTGCGTCACGCGCGATGCCGAAGGCGCGCTGACGGCGGTCGGCGGCGCCGATAAAGATGGCGACGGGGTCGCCGGGGGCTTGCCCGAATCGATGATCTATATCGAGATGGAGCGGGCCGATGCCCGCGAGCGCAAGGAGCTGGTCGCGGCGCTCGAGCGCAACCTGGCTGACGTGCGCTCGGCCGTTGCAGACTGGCAGGCGATGCAGGATGTGATGGCGGCCGATGCCGCCTCGCTTGGCGAAAGCGAGGGCGCGGCGCTGCTGCGCTGGTTCCTCGATCGCAACTTCACCCTGCTCGGCCATGAGCTGTGGCGCGGCGGCAGGAGCGAGGCGCCGCTCGGCATCGCGCGCCAGCATCATGCGGTGCCGATCCTTGCCGAGGCATCGCGCGCGCTGGCGGTGCAGTGGTTCGAAAAGGGCGGTGAGGCCCCTCTCCTGCTCAAGTCGAACCAGATTTCGGGGGTTCACCGGCATGTGCCGCTCGACCTCGCGCTGGTGCCGGTGCGCGAGGGGAAGAAGATTGTCGGGCTGTCGATCCATGCCGGGCTTTGGACCAGCTCGGCGCTCAGCGCGCCGCCCGAGGATGTGCCGGTGCTGCGCGCGCGGCTGGCGGCGCTCGATGCGAAGTTCGGGTTCAATCCGTCGAGCCATGCCGGCAAGGCGCTCACCCATGCGCTGACCGCGCTGCCGCATGACCTTGTTACCGCGTTCGATCCGGCCTCGCTCGAAGAGGTCGCGCTGACTGCGATGTCGCTGGCCGATCGGCCGCGGCCAAAGCTGGTGCTGGTGCGATCGATCCTGGGGCGGCACCTCTTCGCGTTCGTGTGGCTGCCGCGCGACGATCTTTCGACCGCGCGGCGGATCGCGATCGGCGACATGCTCGCCGAGGCGGCGAATGGCAGCCTGCTCAACTGGTCGATCGCGATGGAGGACGGGATCGTCGCCCAGATCCGCTACACGATCGACGTGCGCGGCGAGGAGCGCATGCCCGATACCGCGGCGCTCGACGCGCGGATCGCGCGGATGGTGCGCGGCTGGGTACCGGCGGTCGAGGCGGCGCTGGCCGAAGCGGTCGAGCCGGCCCGGGCGACGCGGCTTGCGTTGCGCCATGCGGCGACTTTTCCGCAAGGCTATCGCACCGGCAACAATGCCGATGAGGCGGCGCGGGACATTTTGCGGCTGTGCCGGCTGGACACGCCGGGCGATCGATCGGTTCGGCTGTACCGGGATACGTCGGGTGCCGCGCGGCTGAAGATCTATCGGCTCGGCGGCGCGCTGGCACTGTCGGATGCGGTGCCGGTGCTGGAGAATTTCGGCTTCCGGGTGATCGAGGAAGTGCCGACCGCGCTTGCCGCCGAGGACAAGGGCTTCGTCCATGAATTCCTGGTCGAGAGCAGCGTCTCGCTCGCGGGTGATACGGTCGTGCTCGAGGACGCGATCGCCGCTGTGCTCGAGGGCCATGCCGAGAATGACGCGTTCAACCGGCTGATCGTCGATGCCGGCATGGCGCCCGCTTCGGTCGTGCTGTTCCGCGCCTGGTTCCGCTATCTGCGCCAGGCCGGGCTGCCCTATTCGCTCGTGACCGTTGTGGATGCGTTGCGGCGGGCGCCGAAGGTCGCGGCAGCTTTGATCGGGCGCTTCCAGATCGCGCATGATCCGGCGCGGAAGGCGAAAGCGGGCGCGATCGAGGCGGCGGATGCGGCGATCGATGCCGGGCTCGATGCGGTCGAGGCGATCGACGACGATCGCATCCTGCGCGCGCTGCGCAATGTGATCGCGGCGACCTTGCGCACCAACGCCTTTGCGCCGGCTGGCGCGGCGGCGCTCGCCTTCAAGCTCGACAGCCATATGATCCCGGGGCTTCCCGCGCCGGTGCCATGGCGCGAGATCTGGGTCTATTCGCCGCGGATCGAGGGCATCCATCTGCGCGCCGGCCCGGTCGCGCGCGGCGGCCTGCGCTGGTCCGACCGGCGCGACGATTTCCGCACCGAGATCCTCGGGCTGATGAAGGCACAGCGCGTCAAGAACGCGGTGATCGTGCCGACCGGGGCCAAGGGCGGCTTCTATCCCAAGCAGCTCCCGCCGGTCTCGAACCGCGATGCCTGGCTCGCCGAGGGGACCGAGAGCTACCGGGTGTTCATTCGCGCATTGCTGTCGGTCACCGACAATATCGTCGAGGGCAAGGTGGTTCACCCGTCGAACGTCGTGATCCATGACGGCGACGATCCCTATTTCGTCGTCGCCGCCGACAAGGGCACCGCGACCTTCTCCGACGTCGCCAATGCGATCGCACTCGAATACGGCTTCTGGCTTGGCGATGCTTTCGCGAGCGGCGGCTCGGTCGGGTACGACCACAAGGCGATGGCGATCACCGCGCGCGGCGCCTGGGTTTCGGTCCAGCGCCATTTCGCCGAGCGCGGCGTCGATGTGCAGAGCCAGTCGATCCGGGTGGTCGGCTGCGGCGATATGTCGGGCGATGTGTTCGGCAACGGCATGCTCTTGTCGAAGACGCTGAAGATCGTGGCTGCGTTCGACCATCGGCATATCCTCCTCGATCCCGATCCCGATCCGGCGAAGAGCTGGGAAGAGCGGGCGCGCATGTTCGCCCTGCCGCGCTCGAGCTGGGCGGATTACAACCCGTCGCTGATCTCCAAGGGCGGCGGCGTCTATCCGCGCACTGACAAGGCGATCAAGCTCTCGAAGCAGATCCGCGCTGCGCTGGGGATCGAGGCCGATACGCTCGATCCGGGCGCGCTGATCTCGGCGATCCTGAAGGCGCCGGTCGATCTGGTCTGGTTCGGCGGCATCGGCACCTATGTGAAGGCGGCGGCCGAGAATAATATCCAGGTCGGCGATCCGGCCAATGACCGCTTGCGCGTCAATGCAGAGGATATTCGCGCGACCGCGATCGGCGAGGGCGCCAATCTGGGCGTGACCCAGGCGGCGCGCATCGCCTTTTCGGCGCTTGGCGGGCGGATCAACACCGATTTCATCGACAATTCGGCGGGCGTCGATTGCTCGGACAATGAGGTGAACATCAAGATCGCGCTCAACCGCGAGATGATCGAGGGCCGGCTGGCCTATGAGAAGCGCAACGCCTTCCTCGCCGGCATGACCGACGATGTCGCGCATATCGTGCTCGAGGATAACCGGCTGCAGACGCTCGGCCTGTCGATCATGGAAAAGGACGGTGCCGATGCGGTGCCGAGCTATGTCCGGCTGATCGAGATTTTCGAGGCGGCGGGCAATCTCGATCGGGCGGTCGAGGGGCTCGCGTCGAACGACGATCTGCTGCGGCGGGCGCAGGAGGGGCGCGGCCTTACCCGGCCTGAGCTCGCGGTGCTGCTCGCGACCGCCAAGCTCGCGCTGCAGGCGGCGATCGAGCATGGCGGCCTCGGGCTCGATCCCGATCTCGCGCCCGATCTCCATGCCGCCTTCCCGCCCGCGATGAGGAAGAAATTCGCCGCCGCGATCGACCAGCACCGCCTGCGCGGCGAGATCGTCGCGACCAAGCTTGCGAACCGGATCATCAACCGGCTCGGCGTGCTCCATCCCTTCGAGCTTGCCGAGGAGGAAGGTGCCGCGATGACCGACATCGCGGCGATGTTCGTGGTGGTCGAGCGGCTGTTCGACCTGCCCGCGCTCTGGGCCGAGATCGAGACGGCGGCGATGCCGGAGGCGGCGAGGATCGCCCTGTTCGACGAGGTCGCGGTGGCTGCGCGGTCACAGATCGCCGATCTGTTGCGGGTTACGCGGGCAGGGACCGGCCCCGGTGCGGCCATGGCGCGGCTGGCGCGGGGTGTCAGCCAGCTCGACAAGCAGACCAAGGCGCTGCTGCTCGAGGAAGCGAGCGCGCAGAGCGCCCGCATCGCCGCGACGCTGGAGACCGCCGGCGCGCCGAAGAAGCTGGTGCAGAAGGTGGTGCGGCTGTTCGAACTCGACGGCGCGATCGGGCTGGCCGATCTCGGCGCAAGGCTCGGGCTCGACGAGACGGTGCTGACGCGGGCGTTTACGCATCTCGGCCAGGCGCTTGGGCTCGACTGGGCACAGGCCAATGCGGCGCGGATCGTGTCGAGCGACCCGTGGGAGCGGTTGCTGATCGCGGGGCTGGCCCGCGATTTCCAGCAGCTTCGGCTCGAGTTTCTGGGGCGTGGGGCTGGTGATCCGCAGCGTCAGGTCGATGAATGGCTGGCGGCCAATGCCGGGCGGGTGGCGCAGTTCAAGGCGGTGGTCGACCGGGCGCGACTGGCGCCGGCGCCGAATGCGGCGATGCTGGCGCAGATTGCGGGCCAGGCGCGGGTGCTGCTGGGGCGGTAGTCTCGGCGGGCTTCGAGGCTCGAGGCCGATGAGGTCGCGGAAAAGCAGCGGCGAAACGCTGGGGAAATGAGCGCTTGCCACGTTGCGATTCCTGTGATTAATTAATTCCAGAAATCGCAACGGAGCGCTTTGGATGGCTAGCACGGTTCTCATCGAGGATTTTGAGGTGATCCCCCGGCTTACCGAGATAGGTCTTCCGAAGGATGTTTGCCTCGACATTCTTGAGCAGGCCGCCGGCGAGCGGGCGCGAGTGAACGCGAACGACCCTTCGGCGACGGGCGGGAATGAAATGCGCCGCTGGCTCACGCGCTACCTTCGTGAAAATGAAGAACTGCGGAATCTCGGCTGGGTGTCGTGCGCTCACAACCAACTCGAAGGCATCCGCAACGATGGCAGGGGAATTAAGCTCGTTGTGCTCAACACGGACGCACGTGCTGGCATGCCATCCAAGGAGCCAATCAGCGTTTCTGACAAGGGACCAGCGGCGGTTAAGGCGATAAAGGGCAATGAGGACCGCAGGCAGGAGTCGCTATTTGGCGAGCGTGAGCCCGCGCCAGATCCGATAGCGGATTATGATTTCCTCTATTTCTGTGTGCATGCGAGCGATAGGAGCCTGTCAGCCGAAGTATCTCGCCCGAGCGGGCTGGAGTCGGGTTTCGTCGCTCATTATTCTGAACGGATAATCTTATGTCAGCCAGGCGAGAAGCCTGGTCTGCGTCGTCCCGACCCGGTTCCGGAAGACTTCGCAGAAATCGATAAGCCGACGATCACTCGCAAGGTGTAGTCATGTTTAATCCGATGCGGCTTACCATCGCCCGGGAACGTCGGGCGATGAGCAAGAAGGGATTCGCCGACGAGGTAAATCTCGCTACCAATACTATTCTGAGATACGAAAGTGGGGAACTGGTTCCGCCGCCCGAAACGATCGAACGCTTTGCATCTGCGCTCCAATTTCCCGTGAGCTTTTTCTTTGGGAGCGATCTCGACCGTCCGCGTCGCGATAATGCAAGCTTCCGAGGGTTGGCGAGCAAGAGCGCAAAGGTGATGGATGCCGCATTGGCATCTGGAACCATGGCTTATCTGTTTGATGATTGGGTGTGGGATGTTCAAAAATACGGACGCATAGAACCGGACCTTCCCGATCTTGGCGGCATTGCGCCCGAGGTCGCCGCGCAAATCCTGCGCGAGCAATGGCGATTAGGCGACAAGCCGATTGAGAACATGGTCCATTTGCTCGAAGCGAAGGGGATCAGGGTATTTTCGCTTGCGGAGAACACGAAAGATGTAGACGCTTTCTCAGTATGGCGTGATGATACCCCTTATATTTTTCTTAATAGGTTCAAATCCGCAGAGCGCAGCCGATTTGATGCTGCGCATGAACTGGCGCATCTTTGCCTAGATAAGCACGGCGGGGCGGCGGCTATTCTCAGAAATAGCCCAGTGGAAGCGATAGCAAACGCTTTTGCGGGTGCATTTTTGATGCCGGAAGCAGATGTGCGTTCGGTGATTACATCTACGATCTATAGCGTCGATGACCTTGTGATTTATAAACGTCGGTGGCGAGTGTCGGCGGCTGCAGTGGTGTATCGTGCGCATGAGCTTGGCCTAATCAAAGATAGCCGGAGCAATTCCCTCTACGTTGAATTGTCCCGGCGAGGCTGGCTGAAGAAGGAGCCCCAAGGCATCGCACGTGAACAGTCCAGTATTTGGCAGCAAATTATGGATGATCTTCGCGAGCGAGGCATAACTAAGGCCGATATATCTCGCGAGACTGGAGTTCCTATCCCTGAAATCGAAGCGTTGCTTTTCGGCTTGGCGAATATGCTCACGATAGAGGGCGAAGGTGCGCGAACGCCGCCAAGAAACGTGAGCCTGCGATTAGTTTCATAAACGAAATTCCCGCTACACCTCCATCGCTCGGCCGGCCAAACGAAAGGCGAATGGCCGTCTTTGGAGATCGCTTTGGCTAAAGCTGGCTCTTCGTCAAATCCACGGTGTTTCCGGATATAAGATCGTAGTCATCGAAATGACTTTTTCAACGGTCGCATGCTCGCTCGGCTTTGTGAATTCCAGCGAAGTGAGGGTGCCGTTCGTACAGTATAATTCTACCGTGAACCGAGACATATCATCAGCCGAGTCCGACTTGACTGTAGCGATGCGAATCGATTCATCAGTCGAAACTATTCGGCTCGTTAGAGGGAACAAAATTTTGCCGTTCCTTCGTTCGAAAAGATTGACCTCAATTCTGCCGAGGAGCGGCTGGATCACGTTGATCCTGCGAAGACGATCGTCGAAGGCAGCTTCGCTCTGTTCCGGAAGGCGCTTTCGGACCGCTGCAAAAATCGCGTTCTCTAGAGCGTCGAACTGCCTCCGGTAGCCGCGTAGCCCGTTGAGAATAACAGTGAGCATGAACTATCTTTGCATCCGCACGAAAGGACTGCAATCCGGCATCACGTGACGGTGTCGGAATGACCATGATTGGGTCGCTTACCGACAGGCCGCTTTTATGAGTCAACGGCATAGTTGTTTGACAGCCTCGCGCCATGACCTGCCGGTTGTGCAACACGGGTCGCCGGCAATTGCTGGTCGAAAGCGGTCCTGCCGACCGGAGAGCGCAACAAAGCGACCGCTTGTTCAGACGGTCCTGCGACGGGCCTTAGGGTCCCGCTCTGGCATTACTGGAGCAAACTCGGCCGCAGCGTTGAGGCTCTATGACTTCGAGAGCATGGCGAAGCTTGCGGACCATAATGGCCGGCCGGACTGGGCAGGGGCGCTGCGCACGGCTAGCGTGGTGCGGCTCTGACTATCGGGCGAGAGGGGATTTCATGAATGGCATCGGAGAGAGGATTGCCGGCGTGGCGATTGGAGCAGCCCTGCTGGCTTCATGCGCCACCCTGTCGCCAGGTAACAGCGCGGCGCCTGCTGCAAGCCTCGCGGGGCTGCGCCTGGAAGTGCCCTGTGCGAATCCGAAGTTCACCCAGGACACTGAATGCCACTGGGACCAGACGCTGCTGCAGACCGCCGATCCTCAATGGAAACTCAAGCGCGAGATCGTGCGGACTTTTGGCGGCAAGCCCGGGACGACCTACCAGGTGAGCCTGCATGTGCGCGGCGTGGTCGAGCCCAAGAACTTCACGGGGGGCATTGTTCAGTTCGAGCACTTCCAAACGGGTGGCACGCCGATCAAGAACGACTATAATTTCTACAGCCTGCACGTCTCGGACCCCGAAGCGACGTACACCTTCAATCGCAACGAGGAGAAGGTGGGTCACTACACGTTCCCCATTGACTATCGCGTGACGATTCCGATTCGCGGGGGCGCGACGGTGACGATGGGCGCGTACGACTCCAATGACGTGGCGATCACCAACCACAAACATTTCGTGGTGCCCGGCGTGCCGCCGGCACCGGAGCCTTTCGACGGGCAGTTCTTCCAGCTCGATGTGGAGTCGGTGAAGGCCGCCGCAGGTCAGTAGTGCAGAGGCATCTGTGGGGCTCGCCTGCGGCGGGTAGCGGCGATCGCATGCCGGCTGTCTTTACACGCTGAATGTCGACTTTCGCCCACATCGCGCCGAACGCGGCGATGCTGGCGCAGATTGCGAGCCAGGCGGGTGCTGCTGGGGCGGTAGGTCTTCAAATCCTCCCCGAGCTTGCTCGGGGAGGGGGACCGCCTGCCTTCTTCAGGCAGGTGGTGGAGGGGCTTGGAGCGCGGCGACGTGGCCTCGCTCCAAGCCCCTCCACCATTCGCCAGAAATGGCGAATGGTCCCCCTCCCCGTTCCGGGGAGGAACTAGGGAGGATTAAGTTTGGCGCGCCTTCAGCTCCTGCTTCCAGCGCCGGGCACGCCACCACATGATGATGCCGGTGATCGCCAGGATCGCGGGCAATATCCCGCTGAGGAACAGGATGGTCTGCCAGACCAGCCCCATCCGGGTGCCGTCATGGATGCGGCGCATCAGGCGTGCCGTATCCTCGGGCACGATCCGCGCCGCCTTCGCCGTGCCGGTCGCCTCGTCGACCGTCACTGAAGGCTGGGGATTGCCCGCCAGCGCGATCTTCCATTCGGGCTTGAGATCGGTCGGCCATGTCACCTGGCGCACATCGCCCGGTACCGCCGCCTGGGCGCTGGCGATCGCCGTGTCGAGCGAGAGCCGCGTTACGGTGAGCGGCCTGGCGCGGGCCATTGCGGCGCGGTCCATCCCCATGCCGCGCTGCGGTGCGCCGGTGAGCGCGCCGAAGAATTGCGGGAAGGAAATCCAGGCGCCGGTGAGCGACAGGATGAACAGCGGCAGCGCGATCCAGAAGCCCATCAGGTGGTGAAGGTTGGTGTCGAGATTCCGGTGCCGCCGCCAGCGAAAGCCCCGCACCCATTTGCCGACCGTCGGCCACCACAGCCATAGCCCGGTGAAGCAGGAGACCATCATCGCGACGCCGATCCAGCCGACGATCGTCCGGCCGACACCCGGCAGCATCAGGCTGCCATGGATCATGTGGAAGACGCGCAGCACGCCGGAGCGGTTATTGGCGACATCCAGCACGCGCGCCGTTGGCGGATCGAGATAGACCATCGTGCGCGGCGGGCCGCTGATCGACTTGCCGGGGCTGCTGGCGGTGACGACCACCGGCTCGCCGCCATCCGGCAAGGTCATCGATATGATCGCGTCGCCGGGCTTGAGCGCGCCGCGCGCCGCCGCGACATAGAGATCGGGATCGATCAGTGTGCCGCCGCTCACCGCGTAACGCTGCGGGTTGATGCTGTGATCGAGCGCCTCGTCCCACACCAGCGCCGAGCCGGTCAGCGAGAGCGGGATGATCAGGACCGCGAGGATCAGGCCGATCCATTTATGCACCTGGAACCAGGCGCGCCGCAGCGCCAGCTTGCTCATATCAGTCCTTGCAAATTCAGGCGTCCGCCCAGCGGCGGAGCAGATTGTGATAGACGCCGGTCAGTTGCACGACCGCGGCATCGCCCTGCCCCCGGCCACCCGCGACCGACTGCACCGCGGAATCGAGATCGAACAATATGCGCCGCGCGCCATCGTCGCGGACCATCGACTGGATCCAGAAGAAGGAGGCAATACGTAATCCGCGCGTGACGGGGCTTACGCGGTGGAGGCTCGAGGCGGGATAGAGGATCATGTGTCCGGCGGGCAGCTTCACTGCCTGTTCGCCGAACTGGCCCTCGATCATCAGCTCACCGCCATCATAGCTTTCAGGGTCAGCGAGGAAGAGCGTGGCGGACAGATCACTCCTGATCCGGAAATCGCTGCCGCGCCTGATGCGGATCGCGTTGTCGACATGCGTGTCGAAGCCCTGGCCTTCGCCATAGCGATTGAACAAGGGCGGGAAAACCTTGAGCGGCAGCGCGGCGGCGACGAACAGGGGCGAGTTGGCGAGCGCGTCGAGGACGATGCTCCCAGCGCGCTGTGCCGCGTCCGACGCTTCGGGCAATTGCTCGTTGCGCTTGGCGAGCGCCGATTGCGCGCCCGAGGTTGCGTTGCCGTCGATCCACTCGGCAACGTCGATGAGGCTGCGGATTTCGGCAAGCTGCGCAGCCGAGAGGAGATCCGGGATTGCGATCAGCATTGTCCCGCCCCGATCCTGAGTGCCTGGACGCCGCGCACGCGAAAGGCGGGGATTTCGGCTGCTTCAAGCCAGGCGCTGGCCTTCTCCACAAAGGCCGGCGTCGCACTCGCACCGGCGCGTTTCAGCCAGGCGATCGCTTCCTCGATTCTGCCCGCCGCGCCCAGCATCCGGGCATGGTTGAAGGCGCCGCGGAAATCGCCGCCTTCGGCCGCGCGGGCATAGAGGCGCGCCGCCTTGGCCATATCGCGCGGGACGACCCAGCCATCCTCATGGAAGCTGCCGACGAAGTTGATCGCCTTGGCATTGCCGAGCTTTGCCGCCTGGCCGAACCAGTCGAGCGCGGCCGCCTTGTCCTCGGCGACACCCTCGCCGAGCGCGAGCAGGGTCGCGTAATTATACATGCCCCAATCGAGCCCGCGCTCGGCGGCGATCCGGTAGCATTCGGCGGCGCGGGCCTTGTCGGGCGCTGTGCCCCAGCCGAGATCATAGCAGCGCCCGACCATGTTGATCGCCATCAGATGATGCTGCGCCGCCGCCCTGACGAGCCAGCCGAGCGCCGCCGCCTCGTCCTTGGCGATGCCGGTGCCGTCGAGCAGCAACTGGCCGAACACCGCCTGCGCCTCGGCCACACCGGCTTCCGCGGCGGCGCCGATGAAAGCGGCGCGCTCTTCGGGTGTGCCCGATAGGTGCACGGCGATTTGTTCAGCGCTGAGGGCGTCGAAATCCTCCCTCGCGAGGTGGAGGCGGGGAGCCGGCGACGCTGGTTGAGAGGGTGTTGCCGCAAGCGGGAGGCCCGTGACCTCCCCCTCCACCGCTCTTCGAGCGGTCCCCAGCGCCGGGCCGGTCGTGCCCCCGGCACGACCTTGGATTGCCGGGGGCAATCCAACCCGGCGCTCCCTTGCTGGGGAGGATTGGTTGGCGGACATCAGAACTTCACGCCCAAGGTGCCGAAGACGGTTCGGCCGGGCGCGATCGTCGCGTAATGCGAGGCATAGGCCTGGCTGTAATAGATCCGGTTGGTCAGGTTCTGCGCGTTGACGCCGATCGAGATATTGCTGGTGAGATCGAACCGCGCCTGCGCATCGAAGCGCCAATAGCCGGGTACGCCGCGTGTGAGCACCGTGGTGACGGGGGTGACGGTGACGACGCCGGCGCTGGTCTGAGTCGCCCGGCGGTTGTCGCCATAGCCGCCGATCTGGCGGTCCATATAATAAGCGCCGCCGCCGAACGATAAGCGTTTGGTCGCCTGATAGTTGGTCGAGAGGGTGAAGCTGTTCTTCGCGGTCTGCGGCACCTGCTTGCCGCTGTTGACCGAGGGCACGTAAACCACCTGCGCCGCCTGGCCGGCAACCGCGGGCGCGGTCAGCGCGGTGAAGCCGGCTTCGATGATCTTCGCATCGAGATATGTGTAGCCGCCGAAGACCGTCCAGCCGGGCAGGATCGTGCCATTGGCGGTGAGCTCCACCCCGCGGATGCGCGTCTTGCCGAAGAAGCCGACTGTGTTCGCGTCGATCTGGACGCGGGCATTGGTGATGTCAGTCTGGAAGACAGCCAGGCCGAGCGCTAGCTTCTGGTGGAACAGATTGGCCTTGGCGCCGACTTCGTAGGATTTGGTCTTCTGGACCTTCAATGAGTCGAGGATCGCGAGGTTCACCGCCGTGCTCGTGGTGGGCAGGGCATTATCCTCGCGGCCTTCGCCGAGCAGGCTGTTCGGCGGCGTGGCCGCTGTCGCATAGCTTGCGTAGAGGCTGGTGTTCCTGGTCGGCTTGAAGACCAGGCCCGCCTGCCAGTTGAACAGGCTGTCCGTGCGCGACAGCTGGGCGGCGGTGGCGCCGGCGGCGAAGGGCAGCGTCACTGTCGATTTGAACCGATCGTAGCGCGCGCCGAGATTGAGGATCAGTGACGGCAGGATCGTGATCGAATCAAAGGCGTAGATCGCCTGGGTCTGGGCATCGTTCTGAGTCTCGGTGTTAGGCGCGCCCTTCACGATCGGGGTCTGAACGGTCGAGGTGTCGCTGGTATAGTTGACCCAGGGATCGTTCGGGTTGGGGGTAAACAGGCTGGTGCAATAATAGCGCGCGATCGTGGCGGTGCTGCAGCGCGGGCTGATGGTCGATCCGGTCGCGAGCAGATAGGTTCCGCGGCGCGTCTTCTCCCAGGAGAATTCGGCGCCGATCGCGAAGCTGTGCTCGATCCCGCCGGTCTTGAAGGTTCCGCTGAGATCAAGCTGGTCGATCAGGCTCTTGCTGTAACCATAGCGGGTGTTGGCGCGCCGCCAGACCTGCCCGCTGGTTGCGACATTGCCCTGGCTGTCGTCGGGCTGGGTGTAGATATAGGATTGCCCATCATCCGAGAAGCGCGCGGTGTTGCGCAGCGTCACCTTGCCGAAATCATGCTCGACACGGACGGTCGCCTGCTGGCTCCTGGTGTCGCGGAAGTCGCGATCGACCAGGCCGTAAAAGCTCGAGCGCGCGACATAGCCTTTCTGGCCGCCCATGGTGGTGATGTCGCCCTGTGCGGGCGTGGTGAAGACATTGCCGGCGGGCGCGTTGCAGACCGTCGCCGAGCACACATAAAGATAGGGGATGCCGCTGTCCGGGAGCTCATGGCTCTCCAGATAATAATAGCTTGCGGTCAGCCGGGTCGCGGTGCCGAGGCCGATCGTCACGCTCGGCGCGAAACCCCAGCGCTGCGCCCAGATCGCATCGCGATCGACGATATTCTGGTCGTGCCATAGCCCCTCGACCCGGAACGCGACGGTGTCGCCGACCTTCAGATTGAGATCGCCGGTGATGCGCTTGTAATCGCCATTGCCATAACTGGCGCTGGCCGAGCCGAAGCTGTCGAGCACCGGCATTTTCGACAGGATGTTGATCGTGCCGCCGGCGCTGCCGCGTCCGCCGAGCGTCGAATCCGAACCGCGCACGATCTGGACCGAGTCGATCGCGAAGACCTCGCGGCTCTGCGAAGCGAGATCGCGCACCCCGTCGACATAGATGCTGCCCTGGCTGTCAAAGCCGCGGATGAAGGGGCGATCGCCGATCGGATTGCCGCCCTCGGCCGCGCCGAAGGTGATGCCGGGGACGGTGCGGAGCGCATCCTGGAGGCTCGCCGAGCCGGTCTGCTCGATGACGCTCTTGTCGAGTATGACGATTGATTTGGGGGTGTTGATGAGGGGTGCCACGTCCTTGGGGCCGGTCCGCTCCGCGTCCTTGATGCCGGTGACGATGATGTCTTCGCGGCGCTGATCGTCCTCGTCGTTCGCCGGCACCAGATCCGGGCCATCCTTGGCGAAGGCGGGCGCGGTGGTGAAGGCGCCGATACAGGACAGCGCGAGAAAGGCTGGCTTGACTGAGCGGCGAGCGGCGGACGCAGTGCGCAAGATGGGATCCCCCTTGGTTGTGGGAGCCGGCTATTGCGAGTCACTCGCATTGTCAACGCTATTGAGAGTAATTCTCATTTGGCGAGGAATGGCCGGGCGACAGGCGCCTCCGCCGAGGAGCCAACTGTTATAGCCTTCTACTATCCTTCCCCAGCGAAGGCTGGGGTCCAGCTGGGATGGCAGAGCTAAGAGCGCGCAACGCACATCACCAGCGTCCAACTGGACCCCAGCCTTCTCTGAGGAAGCAAAGAAGATGGGGCGACCGAAGGCGTGGAGGGGCCCAAGGCGCGGTGCTTCAGGAAGGCGGGCTCGCCAGCAGCCAGGTCCGAAGCGCGCTGGCCAGATTGGGCGGATCGTCCGCCAAAATACGCAGCGCGTCGATTTCGGCGATCAGCGCGTTGAGCGGCAGCGCGCGTTCGAGCGCGGCCGCTTCGAGCGCCTGCCAGAACAGGGGTTCGAGGCTGATCGATGTCTGGTGGCCGGCGATCGTCACCGATCGCTTGACCGGCCCCATGAACCCGCCGGGCGGCGGGGCGATCATCACTCGGTGTCGAACAAGGCGGCGAGCTGTTCGATGATCGTGCCGCCGAGCTGGTCGGCATCCATGATCGTCACCGCGCGGCTGTAATAGCGGGTCACGTCATGGCCGATGCCGATCGCCGCCAGCTCGACCGGGGATTTGGTCTCGATCCAGCCGATCACCTGACGGAGATGGCGTTCGAGATAGCTTCCCGAATTCACGCTGAGGGTCGAATCGTCGACCGGGGCGCCGTCCGAGATGACCATCAGGATCTTGCGCTCCTCGGGCCGGGCGATCAGCCGGGCATGGGCCCAGAGCAGAGCCTCGCCGTCGATATTCTCCTTGAGCAGCCCCTCGCGCATCATCAGGCCGAGCGAGGTGCGGGCGCGGCGCCACGGCTCATCAGCCTTTTTGTAGACGATGTGGCGGACGTCGTTGAGCCGCCCGGGCTGGGGCGGGCGGCCGGCGGCGAGCCAGGTCTCGCGCGCCTGCCCGCCCTTCCAGGCGCGGGTGGTGAAGCCGAGGATCTCGGTCTTGACCCCGCAGCGTTCGAGCGTGCGGGCGAGGATATCGGCGCTGATCGCGGCGATCGAGATCGGGCGGCCGCGCATCGAGCCCGAATTATCGATCAACAGGGTGACGACGGTGTCGCGGAAATCGGTCTCGCGCTCGATCTTGTAGCTGAGCGACTGGGTCGGGTTGACCACGACGCGGGCCAGCCGGGCGGCATCGAGCAGCCCTTCTTCCTGGTCGAAATCCCAGCTGCGGTTCTGCTGCGCCATCAGCCGGCGCTGCAGCCGGTTGGCGAGCTTGGTCACCGCGCCCTGGAGATGGACGAGCTGCTGGTCGAGATAGGAGCGCAGCCGGGCGAGCTCATCGGCGTCGCACAGATCGGTCGCGGCGATCACCTCGTCGAAGCGGGTGGTCCAGGCCTTGTATTCGAATTGCGGCGCGAAATCGGAGAAGGGGCGGTTCGGGCGCACCGGGAGCATGCCCTCCTCGCCATCGTCACCGGGCTCGCCGTCCATGTCCTCGAAATCGCCGTCACTCTGCTCGGCGCCTTCGCCATCCTGCGATTCGGCGTCGCGCTCGGAGCCGCGCGCTTCGATCTCGCCCTGGCCCTGCTCACCCTCGCGCTCACCTTCCTCGCCTTCGTCGGATTGCTGCTCGTCAGTGCCCTCATCGTCCGAGCCGCCCTCATCGGCCTCGTCGGGGACCATGTCGCCCTCGACCAGATCGAGATCCTCGAGCAATTTGGTGGCGAGGCTGGCGAAAGCGCGCTGATCGTCGATCGCGAGGCCGAGAGCGTCGAGATCGCCGCCGGCTTTCTCCTCGATCCAGTCGCGCACCAGCGCCAGGCCCGGCGCGGCGAGTGCGGGCGCTTCGGTGCCGGTCAGCCGTTCGCGGACCATCAGCGAAAGCGCTGTCGAAAGCGGCACCTCGTCGCGATTGCGCGCGCGCGTGATGGGATCGGAGCGCAGCTTCAGGTCGAGCGCGGTCGCGAGGTTGGAGGCGATCCCGGCATAGCCGCGCGCGCCCAGCGCCTCGACCCGCGCGCTTTCTATCGCATCGAACACCGAGCGCGCGACTGCCTCGGCGGGGGCGGTCTTCGCGTGCAACTTGCTGTCGTGATGGCGGAGCCGGAGGGCGAAGCCGTCAGCGAAACCCCGCGCCTCGGCGACCTGCTCGGCCGGAAGCGTCCGGGCCGGCATCGGCACCTTGATGTGCTTGCCGCTCTGGGTCGGCGCATCCGCGGTGAAGGCGAGCTCGATCTCGGGCTCGCGCGCGATCGCCCGCGCCGCGCCGCCGAGTACGGCCTTGAAACGATCGAGAGGGGTTTCAGTGGTCATGGCTTGATATCCGGCAGCACGAAATGCCCGGGCGCGAGATCGCGGTCTATCCGAATCTTTGCGAAACGCGTCACCGGATCGAAGGAGAGGATGGTCACGACCGCGCCTTCGATCACTGCATAAGCGGGCAGCTTCCTGATCGCGATGCTGTGCCGCGCGCCCGGCAGGACGCGCTGCATGCCGAACACATTCACTTCGACATCGAAGGAGAGGCTGTCCGTCTCGTCGACCGGCCCGGCGAAGCGCAATTTGAGCTCGCTTCCGCCGCCGAGCATCATGCCGGTGATCAGGCCGTATTTCGCCGGGGGAATCGCGAAGGGGGCGCGGTCGGTCTTTGCGCCGATCAGGATCGCGTGATCGAATGTCTCGTCATTGTCGCTGTCATAGAGGCAATAGCGCGTAGCGGGCTGGGCCGGGCGGAGCGCGCCGATCAGGCCGGACGCGAGCGGGCTGGCCGGCGCCTTCGCCGCGGTCGGCTCGGCCTCGCAGAACAGGACCGGGGGATTGCCGGGTACGCCAGGAATGCTGGCCGACTGGAGCACCGTCTCCCGGGAGAAAGTGCGTTTCTGGCCGGGGCGGTCCAACGCGATCGGATCGATGATCAGCGCGGTCTCGGGCCGGCCGAGGACGCTCTGCGCGACCACGTCGCCGGGGCGGACGAGCTGTTCGCCCTTGAGCGTCCTGCCCGGAAGCAAGGTGAACGGGGCCGGGCCGATCCTGTACTCGGGCGCGGGCGTTGCCGTGGCTGCAGTGAGCAGCATGAACAGGACAAACGCCGCCCCGCGCCGCGCAGCGACGCTCGTACGACCGGCAGGGATCGCCGCCGGCGATTCCCGCCCGATACTCAAGCTTTCCCGACCACGCTCTCCGGCAGGTCCTTGCCGAACACGCGCTGATAATATTCAGCCACCAGCGCCCGCTCCGCCTCATCGCATTTGTTGAGGAAGGAGAGGCGGAAGGCGAAGCCGACATCGCCGAAGATCAGCGCATTCTGTGCCCAGGTGATCACGGTGCGCGGGCTCATCACGGTCGAGATATCGCCGTTGATGAAGCCGCGCCGGGTCAGATCAGCGACGCGGACCATATTGTCGACCGCCTGCTTACCCTCGGGCTTGTCATATTCGCCCGATTTGGCGAGCACGATCTGCGCCTCGACCGCGGCGGGCAGATAGTTGAGCGTGACGACGATGTTCCAGCGGTCCATCTGGCCCTGGTTGATCTGCTGGGTGCCGTGATAGAGCCCGCTGGTGTCGCCGAGGCCGACCGTGTTGGCGGTCGAGAAGAGGCGGAACCAGGGGTTGGGCCGGATCACGCGGTTCTGGTCGAGCAGGGTCAGCTTGCCCTCGGTCTCGAGCACGCGCTGGATGACGAACATCACATCGGGGCGGCCGGCATCATATTCGTCGAACACCAGAGCGGTCGGCGTCTGCAGCGCCCAGGGCAGCAGGCCTTCGCGGAACTCAGTGACCTGCTGGCCATCCTTCAACACGATCGCGTCGCGGCCGACGAGATCGATGCGGCTGATATGCGCATCGAGGTTGATGCGGATGCAGGGCCATTTCAGGCGCGCCGCGACCTGTTCGATATGAGTCGATTTGCCGGTGCCGTGATAGCCCTGGACCATCACGCGGCGATTATAGGCAAAGCCGGCGCAGATCGCGAGGGTGGTGTCGGCGTCGAACACATAGGCGGGATCGAGATCGGGCACGCGCTCATCGGCCTCGCTGAAGGCGGGCACTTCCATATCCGAATCGATCCCGAAGGCCTCGCGGACCTTCAGCATCTTGTCGGGCGCTTCCATGATCGTCGTTTCGCGACTGTCGGGCTGGGTATTCGGGATATCGGTCATGAGAGTTTCCAAATTCCGTGCGCCCCCGGGCGTGACCCCGGAGTTGCCGAAGCCCTGCCCTTCTTCAACGATCGAGAAGGAAGAACGGTGCTTCGCAAGGTTGGCCTTTGTCACTGCGAACGGAATTCGGTCGCGTCAAGCCGAACCAGTCTTTGGCGGTAAAGGAAACAGCGTCACGAAGCGTTCCGCGAGCGCCCGATCGCCCTTGATCGCGAGTACGCCGGCGCCCTCAGCGTCCGCCAATGGCCGCCCGCCATAGACGACCGAGGCGATGCTCACCGGATCGCTGGTGAAGATCGTATCGGCATCGGCGGGGTCGCCGCGCCGAATCGCGATTCCCGCTTCATCGACGCGGGCGACGAAGCTCTCGTCGCCGAGCCGGAAACCGATCGTCCGGTTCACCGCGCCCGAGCGGGTGCGATCGATCATCGTCCGGAACGACAGCATCAGCGAGGCGGCGCTGAGCGGCAGCGTCGTATCGTGGCGGGGCGACTGGACCGCCCAGCGGCCGAGCTCCTGGATCGCGACCTCGCTCTTATAGCCCCAGGGGGTCAGCGCGTAGACCTGCACCGACGCTGGCGGCGGCAGTTTCTCGCGGGTGAGGATGCCGGCCGTCTCCAGGCCCTCGAGTCGCTGCGTCAGCACATTCGCGCTGATGCCGGTGAGCGCCCTGCGCAGCTCGCCGAAGCGGCGTGGACCGAACATCAGTTCGCGCACGATCAGCAGCGACCAGCGTTCGCCGACCAGCTCCATTGCGAGCGCGGTACCGCAGGCATCGTCATACCAGCGCTTTTCCGCCTTTTTTTCAGACTCAGTTATTTTTTCTAACTCCATGGTTGCTTTTAATAACCGACGATGGCATCAGGGTCAAACAGTGATTCGCCGGAAACGGCAGCCGAACCGGATGGAAAGGATTTGCGATGCCCAAGATGATCTTCGTCAACCTGCCCGTAGCCGATGTCGAACGCTCGGCCGCCTTTTACCAGGCGATCGGCGGGACGAAGGACGAGCGCTTCTGCCAGGCGGACAGCACGGCGATGCTGATGTTCTCCGACACGATCAGCCTGATGCTGCTGAGCCACGCTCGCTTCAGCGACTTCACCTCGAAAACGATCGTCGATGCACGCAGCCATTGCGAAGTGATGATCTGCCTGACCGAGGACAGCCGCGACGGCGTCGACCGGACGCTGGCCAAGGCAGTCGCCGCCGGTGCCCGGCCCGATCCGGTCCCGGCGCAGGACCATGGCTTCATGTATGGCCGCAGCTTCGAGGATCCGGACGGCCATATCATCGAACTGACCTGGATGGATGTCGAGGCGGCAATGGCCGCGATGAGCGGCGGGGAACCCGTCGCCGCCTGAGTCCCAAAGCTTCGAGGAGAAGAACCATGAACGCCATCACCATCGATTCGCCCGTCACGACAGGTGCGCCCCGGCGCCGCGGCGCCATCGCCGGCTGGGCGATGAGCGGGCTGGTGATCCTGTTCCTGTTGCTCGACGGGACGATGAAGCTCGTGCCGCTGCAGGTGGTGATCGACACCACGGCCACGCTCGGCTGGCCGACCGACCCTGCCACGCTGCGCCTGCTCGGCGTGCTGACGCTCGGTTCGGCGCTGCTCTATGCCTGGCCGCGCACCTCGCTGCTCGGCGCGATCCTGATGACCGGGTATCTCGGCGGAGCGGTCGCCACGCACGCCCGGATCGGGAGCCCCTTGTTCAGCCATACGTTGTTCGGCGTGTATGTCGGCGCCCTTGCCTGGGCCGGGCTTGCTCTGCGCACCCCTGCCCTGCGCGTGCTGCTGATACGCCGCGACTGAGTAACCGACGCGCCACCATAAAATCCGGGGCCAGGGGCCGGCACCAGCCGGACACCACAGGAGATGATCGATGAGCTATATCCAGGGTTTCGTGCTGGCCGTGCCAGCCGCCAACAAACAGGCCTATATCGACCACGCGTCCAGGGCATTGCCGTTCTTTCATGAGCATGGCGCCACCCGAATGGTCGAGAATTGGGGTGACGATGTGCCGGACGGCAAGGTCACCGATTTCAAGCGCGCGGTGAAGGCAAAGGACGACGAGGTCGTGCTGTTCTCCTGGGTCGAGTGGCCCTCGAAAGAGGCGCTCGAGACGGGCATGGACAAGATGATGAAAGATCCGCGCATGGCCGAGATGGGCAAGATGCCTTTTGACGGCAAGCGCATGATCTTTGGTGGTTTCGCGCCTCTGCTTGACGAGGGCGGGAGCAGTTCGATCGGTTATGTCGACGGCTATCTCGTCCCGGTGGCGGATGACAAAAAGGACGCTTATCGCGGCCTGGCCGCCAAGGCATCCGCTATATTCCGCGAGCACGGCGCGACCCGCGTGGTCGAAAGCTGGGGCGATCAGGTGCCGGATGGCGAAGTCACCGATTTCAAGGGCGCCGTGCAGGCGACCGATGAAGAGAAGGTCGTCTTCTCCTGGGTCGAATGGCCGTCCAAGGACGTACGCGACGCCGGCATGGCCAAGGTGATGGCCGACGAGCGGATGCGGCCCGGCGACGATGTGCCCTTCGACGGCAAGCGCATGATCTATGGCGGCTTCGCACCGATCCTCGACCAGTAACCCACTCAATCAGACACCCCAGGAGAGCGACGATGACAAACCCCGAAGGTACCCCGATCTGGTATGAGCTGATGACCGCCGACCCGGATGCGTCAAAGGCGTTTTATGACGATGTGATCGGCTGGTCGGTGGGGCCACGGCCATCCGAGGGTCAGGACTATCGGATGATCGACAGCGGCACTGACGGCATGGTCGGCGGTGTGCTGCGGCTGACCGACGAGATGCAATCGCATGGCGCGAAGCCGACCTGGCTTTTCTATATCGGCGTCAATGATGTCGACGCCTCGGTCGAGAAGCTCAAGGCGGCCGGCGGCAGCGTCCTGATGCCGGCCTGGGACATCCCCGGCATTGGGCGGATCGCGATGGTCGCTGATCCGCAGGGCATCCCCTTCTATGTCATGCGCGGCGCTTCCGAGGAGAGCAGCACCGCCTATGACCGGATGGGCATGGGCAAGTGCAACTGGAACGAGCTGGCCACGACCGACCAGGCCGCCGCCAACGCGTTCTACGCGACTGTCTTCGGCTGGACCTATCCCGACAAGATGTCGATGGGCGAGATGGGCGACTATGTCTTCGTCCAGGCCGGCGACCAGACGATCGGCGCGACGATGAACGCCGGGGCCGGCGGCGCGCCGGTGGGATGGCGCTTCTATTTCCGCGCACCCGATATCGAAGAAGCCGCGGCGAAGGTGACGAGGAATGGCGGAACCGTCCATGCCGGCCCGATGGAAGTGCCGGGCGGCGACCGCATCATTGTCGCCAGCGATCCGCACAATGTGATGTTCGGGGTGGTTGGCCCCGGTAACCAAGGAGAGTGACCATGACGAAGATAGCCCCCTGTCTCTGGTATGACGGCACCGCCGAGGAAGCCGCCGCCTTTTACGCCGCCACTTTCCCGGATTCGCGGGTCGAGGCGGTACACCGCGCGCCGACCGATTTCCCCGACGGGCAACAGGGCGATGTGCTGACGGTGGAATTCACCGTGCTCGGCATGCGCTTCCTCGGCCTGAATGGCGGGCCGCGCTTCAAGTTCGACGAGGCGGTTTCGTTCCAGGTCTATACCGACGACCAGGAGGAGACCGACCGCTATTGGAACGCGATCGTCGGCAATGGGGGCGAGGAAAGCATGTGCGGCTGGTGCAAGGATAAATGGGGCCTGTCGTGGCAGATCACCCCGCGCGCGCTGATGAAGGCGATGACCAATCCCGACAAGGCAGCGGCCAAGCGCGGCATGGAGGCGATGATGTCGATGCGGAAGATCGACATCGCCGCGATCGAGCGCGCGATGGCCGGGGAGGCGGTGGCATGAAGGCCGAGCATGAACTGTCGGTCACCAGGCTGATCGACGCGCCGGTCGAGCTGGTGTGGAAGATCGCAACCGAGCGATTGACCGAATGGTGGTGCCCCAAGCCGTGGACGACGGAGGTGGTCGAGCAGGACTGGCGGCCGGGCGGCCGCTCGGCGATGATCATGCGCGGCCCCGACGGCGAGGAACATCCGATGGAAGGCGTGTTCCTCGAGGTGACGTCGAACCGGCGCTTCGTCTTCACTGACGCTTTCAAGGCGGGGTGGATTCCGCAGACCGCTTTCATGGTCGGGTTTTTCGAGTTCGCGGATGAAGGCGGCAAGACCCGCTATACCGCCGGTGCCCGCCACTGGACCGCGGAGGCGAAGGCGCAGCACGAAACGATGGGCTTTGGCGATGGCTGGGGCAAGGTCGCCGAGCAACTCGCCGAACTGGCTGAAAGAGAGAAGGTCCAGGCCTGAGGCCAGCCGATCGAGGACAATCGCCATGAGAAAGATCATCGCGGGCGCCTTCCAGTCGCTCGACGGCGTCATGCAGGCACCGGGCGCGCCCGAAGAAGACACGACCGGCGGCTTCACGCTGGGTGGCTGGTCCGCCACCCTGTGGGACGAGGTGATGGACCAGCAGATGGGCGATGTGTTCAGCAGCGATTTCGATCTGCTGCTCGGCCGCAACACCTATGACATCTTCGCTGCCTATTGGCCCTTCCAGAGCGGCAATCCGATCGGCGAGAAGTTCGATGCCGCGACCAAATATGTCGTCACGTCGTCGACCGAGCCGCTGAGCTGGGCCAATTCCATCGCGATCAACGGGGATGCCGCGACTGGGATAACCAGGGTCAAAGCGACGGTCGGTCCGGATCTGCTCATCCAGGGCAGCACCAAGCTCTATCCCGCGCTGATCGAGGCCGGGCTGATCGACCGGCTGTTCCTGATGACCTTCCCGGTCATCCTGGGGCGCGGGAAGCGTCTGTTCGCCGATGGCGTGAGGCCCGGTGGGATGAAGCTGATCGACTCGAAGGTCTCGACCACCGGCGTGATCATCGCGACCTATGAGCCGGCCGGGCCGGTTCCCCTCGGCTCGTTCGTGACGGGCGAGCCGTCGGCGCTGGAGGTCTCCCGGCGGAAGAAGATGGCGGTAACGGGCTGAAGGAAGTCACGTCATGGAACATCTCGCCTATCCGAACGAGAGCGTGGAGTATCGCACGGCGCGCAACGCGCTGCTCGATGCGGAAATGGCCCTGCGCCGCCAGATCGAGGAGGTGGCGGCACTCCGCCGCGCCCTCCCGCCGGGCGGGGTGGTCGATCAGGATTATGTGTTCGAGCGGATCGGCGCCCATCAGCGGCCGGAACAGGTGAAGCTTTCCGAGCTGTTCGAGGGCAAGCCGAGCCTGATCCTCTACAGCTTCATGTACGGCCCCGAGCGCGACGATCCCTGCCCGGGCTGCACCCACCTGCTCGACGGGCTGGACGGCGCGGCGCGTCATGCGCCGCAGCGTGTGCCTTTCTGGATCGTTGCCAAATCGCCGATCGCGCGGCTTGTCGCCCTCGCGCACCGCCGGGGCTGGAATCATCTGCGGTTCCTGTCGACCGCGGGCAACAGCTATGACGCCGATTATTTCGGCGACACCTCACGGGTCTCACCGGCGATGCTGGCCGAGCGGGGCTATGAGGAGGGCAGGAACTGGGACGAGCCGGTTTTCAACATATTCCGGAAAGACGGCGACACGATCCGGCATTTCTGGGGCAGCGAACTGGTCTTCGCGCCCGAGGAGCCCGGCCAGCACCACCGGGCGGGCGACCTGGTCGATCCGCTCTGGGGCCTGTTCGACATGACGCCCGAGGGGCGCGGCGACTTTTTCCCGAAGCTTGCATATTGACCCTCTCGCGCGCGCAGCTGGAGGATTCGGATCAGGCGAACGCCGGCGCACCCTTGAGCTGGGTGTAGGCGGCGATCACGTCTCGCAAAGCCTTTTCATGGCTGCGATCGCCGCCATTGCGATCAGGGTGATAGCGGCGGACCAGTTCGGCATAGCGCTGCCTGAGGCCGCGCCGATCCACGTCAGTCGCCAGCCCCAGCACGCGAAGCGACTTGCGGTCGCTCTCGGACAAGGGTCGCCCGTCCTTGCGCTCCGGCTCCATCTTGCGCTGGAAGCGGGCACCGATCGCGTCGAGAGGGTCTGAAAAATCGGCCCATTTCGGCGGGCGGTCAGCGCCGCCGGTCGCAAAGGCGCGGGTCTCGCGCTCCCAGCCGGCAAAGGGTCGCTGCGCGTCGTGGATTTCGTCGGGGCTCATGCCGTTGAAGAAATTGTAGCGCGCGTTGAAGGCGCGGACATGATCGAGGCAGAACCAGCGATAGGGCCTCGGTCCCTCATGGCCATTCGACGCGCCTTCTTCCGGCGGCGCGCGGAATTCGCCCGGCGCCTCGCAGCCCGGTTCAGCACATCCACGCCCCGTTCCCTCGACGCGCCCATGGAAGCGCGTGTTGGGCCGTTCCTTCTTTTCGCTATCCCGCGCCACGCGGCTCCCCAGATTCGACAAAGCGGCCTATATAGGTGCGATGACAAATCTCGCCACCGGCTCCGTCGCGTCCGAAATCGCGTCCCGTCTCGCCTCGGCGCTCGATCCGACGCATCTCGAGGTGATCAACGACAGCGGCAAGCATGCCGGCCATATGGGCGATGACGGGACGGGCGAATCGCACTTCACCGTCATCGTCGAGAGCGCCGCATTCGACGGGGTGTCGCGCGTGCAGCGGCAGAGGCTGGTCAACACTGCGCTGGCCGACCTGCTCCGCGACCGTATCCATGCGCTGGCCATTCGCGCACGGGCGCCTGGAGAGGCGGGATGACCTATCGGCTCTGGTATTGGCCGACGATCCAGGGCCGCGGCGAATTCGTGCGGCTGCCGCTCGAAGCCGCCGCGATCGCCTATCGCGATTGCGCACGCGAAGAGGGCGCGCAGGCACTGATGGCGAACATGAAGAGCCATGCCCGGCATGGCCCGTTCGCGCCGCCCTATCTCGAGCTCGACGGCATGGTGATCGCCCAGGTCGCCAATATCCTGCTGTATCTCGGCGAGCGCCACGCTCTTGCGCCATCGGCCATGGCGGGCCGGTTGTGGCTCAACGAATTGCAGCTGACCATCGCCGACCTCGTCGCCGAAGTGCACAATGTCCACCACCCGATCAGCGTCTCATCCTATTACAAGGATCAGAAGGATGCGGCGATCGCGGCGGCGAGGGGTTTTCGGCAGGATCGCATTCCCAAATTCCTCGGCTATTTCGAGGCGGCGCTGGCGGCAAACGAGAGCGACTGGCTGGTCGGCGATAGCTGGAGCTATGTCGAAACCTCGCTGTTCCAGATCGTCGAGGGGCTGCGCTATATGTTTCCGCTGCGGATGGCGGCGATCGAGCCTGACTATCCGAACCTGATCCGCATCCATCATCAGGTCACGGAATTGCCGGGGATCGCGGCCTATCTGGCGAGCGACCGCCGGATCGGCTTCAACGAGGACGGTATCTTCCGCCACTATCCCGAGCTCGACGCCGCATGACGGAGCGTACCGAGCGGCCCGCCGCGCGCATCCTGCTGGTCGATGGGGCGGGGCGCGTGCTGCTGTTCCGTTTCGATCCGGGTGACCGTCCGCCCTTCTGGTGCACGCCGGGCGGCGCGGTCGATCCGGGGGAAAGCTATGCCGAGGCGGCGCGGCGCGAGCTTCGCGAGGAGACCGGCATCGAGATGGATTGCGGGCCCGAAGTGGCACAGCGCCATGTCGAGTTCATCACGATCGAGGGCGTCCCGGTGACCGCCGACGAACGCTATTTCCGCGTGCACACCGACGCGTCGGAGATCGATACCGCCGGCCATACCGCGCTCGAACAGCGGGTGATGCAGAGCTGGCGCTGGTTCACGCGCGACGAGATCGCGGCGCACCCCGAGATGATCTTTCCCGAGGATCTGCTCAGCCTCCTGGCGACGACGGAGACCGAAGATGCTTGACGATTTCGTACTCCAGACGATCACGCCGGCGACGCATGATCTTGGCGGATTCAAGGTGCATCGCACCCTGCCCTCGCGGCCGCGCACGATGGTCGGCCCGTTCCTGTTCTTCGACCAGATGGGGCCGGCCCATCTCGATGTCGGCACCGGCATCGACGTACGGCCGCACCCGCATATCAACCTCGCGACGGTGACCTATCTGTTCGAGGGGGCGATCGACCACCGCGATTCGCTGGGCACTTTCGCGACGATCGAGCCGGGCGCGGTCAATCTGATGACTGCGGGGCACGGCATCGTCCATAGCGAGCGCTCGCCCTCGGCCGAGCGTGCGCAGGGGCCGCAGCTATCCGGCATCCAGACCTGGATCGCACTGCCCGAGGCCGATGAGGAGATGGCCCCGGCCTTCGAGCATGTCGAGAAAGCGGCACTGCCAGTGGTCGAGACCAGTGGCGCACGGGCGCGGGTGATCATGGGGAGCCTGTGGGGCGCCACGGCACCGACCACGACCTATGCCGGGACCATCTATGCGGACATCATACTCGATCCGGGCGGCGCGGTGCCGATCGACGCCGGGGCCGACGAGCGGGCGGTGTATCTGGCGCTGGGCGAGGCGAGCCTCGACGGCGTGCCGATCGAGCCGATGACGCTCTATGTGCTGAAGCCGGGGATCGCGACCTCGCTTAGCTCGAAGAGCGGGGGACGGGTGATGCTCTGTGGCGGCGAGGCGTTCACGACGCCGCGCCATGTCTGGTGGAATTTCGTTTCCTCGAGCCGGGACCGGATCAACCAGGCCAAGGACGACTGGAATGCCGGGCGGTTTCCAAAAGTGCCGGGGGACGACAAGGAGTTTATTCCGATCCCAGCCGTGCCGAAGACCGTGAGCTACCCGTAATATTCCGCCTCCCGTTTCGGGAGGGGAGAACCCTCTCGCCGCCTGGACATCACCGCTTTTCCGATCTCCCGAATAGACCGCGTCGCGGCATGTGTTACCCACATGGCACAATGAGCTAAAGAACGGCCGGACCGGCTTTTTTTGTCCTTGTCACCCTACCCTGCCATGTTTCACTTGCGACAATCTGGGAGAGAATGTTCCGAAGGCGTGGACAGGAGACGAATTCATGCGCGCTATCAAAATGGGTAAACTCGCCGGCATTGCCTCGCTGGCACTCATCACGGGCTTGTCGACCACGGCGGCCCAGGCTCAGGACGCGCCTCCCGCAGACGCGGCGGCGCCGATCGACGACATCGTCGTGACCGGGTCGCGCATTCACCGCAATCCGCTCGATCAGGATTCGCCGGTCATCACACTCGACCAGTCAGCGCTCGGACAGACCGGCCTTACATCGGTTGCCGACATCCTGCAGCGGCTGCCAAGCGCCTCGGGAGGATTGAATTCGAAAGTCAACAACAGCGGCAACCTCGGCAATCCGCCGGACGGCGGCGGTGTGGGCGCCGGATCGGCCGAAATCGACCTGCGCTATCTGAGCGCGAAGCGGACCCTGGTGCTCGTCGATGGCCTGCGCTTCGTCAACGGCACGAGCGGCAGCGGCATTCCGGCGACAGTCGATCTCAACACGATCCCCGCCAACATGATCGACCGCGTCGAGGTGCTGCAGGCGGGCGCGTCGCCGCTTTATGGTTCGGATGCTATCGCGGGTGTCGTCAATATCATCACCGTCGCGCAGCAGGTCGGCCTTCGCGCCTCGGCGCAGTTCGGCACGTTCAGGCAGGGCGACGGCCATACCCAGGATTACAGCCTCAGCTATGGCATCAAGAGCGACACGACCAATTTCGTCTTCGGCGCGAGCTATGTGAAGCAGGAAGCGGTCCGCTCGGCGAACCGAACGATCTCGCAATTTCCCAATCCCGGCCAGACGGCGTGTTCGAATGGCGGTGGCGGCTGCAGCAGCGCCGCGCTGAACGGCCGTTTCCTGACCGATTTCGGCAACCAGACGATCTCGACCGCACCGGACAGCACACCGACCTTCGCCGAGCTTCGGCCGTTCCTGGTGACCGACCGGTTCAACTTCGCGCCGTTCAACTACATCCTGACCCCATCGGAACGTTATGGCGGGTGGTTCAGCTTCAAGCAGGAGGTGACTTCGAGCATCAACCTGCGGGTCAAGGCCGAATATAACCACCGCAACTCCGAGAATCAGGCTGCGTTCGAGCCGCTGTTCATCGGCCCCGATGCAGGCAACGGCGCCGGGAGCCTGTTCGACACGCTGTCGTTCGACGTGAGCAACCCGTACAACCCGTTCGGCGTGACATTGTCGGCCGGCGGCCCGGGCCAGCCGCCGCAGAATTATTCGTTCATCGCCCGCCGCCTTGTCGAGGCGGGGCAGCGGACCTTCGACCAGCGGGTCGACACCTTCTCGGCGACGACCACGATCGACGGCTCGTTCATGGTCGGCGAGCATAAATGGTATTGGGACGTGAACGCGCTGTTCGGCATCAACGACGCGCACCAGAGCTTCACCGGCAACGTCAACGCAGCCCGCGTCGCCCAGGCGATCGGCCCGATCGCGAACTGCACGGCGCCGTGCGTGCCGCTCAACCTGTTCGGTGGCGCCGGCTCGATCACGCCGGCGATGCTGAACTTCATCACCTTCACCGAGCACGACAGAAGTCGTCAGTATCTGGTCGACTATACCGCCAACCTCAGCGGCGCGCTGCTCGACCTGCCGGCGGGCCCGCTCGGGATCGCCATCGGCTATGAGCATCGCGTCCAGAGCGCGAACTTCGTGCCCGATCCAATCGTTTCCGCGGGGCTTGGTGCCGACATTCCGGCGCAGCCGGCGGCCGGCCGCTACAATGTCGACGAGGTTTACGGCGAAGTCCGGATCCCGATCCTGAAGGACACGCCCTTCTTCCATTCGCTCGAGGCGACCGGCGCCGTGCGCCATTCGAACTATTCGATCGGGGGCAGCAGCACCACCTATACCGCAACCGGGCTGTGGAAGCCGGTGCCCGACCTGTTGCTGCGTGCATCTTATTCGACCGGCTTCCGCGCACCGAGCCTGGGCGAATTGTTCGGCGGCAAATCGCGCTTCGATCTGCCGGTCACCGATCCGTGCTCGAACATCGCGGGTTCGCCCTATCAGTCGAGCGCGACGGTCCGCGCCAATTGCACGGCCAATGGCGTGCCCGTATCGGGTAGCTATGCCGAGGACCCGGGCCAGCTTCCGGTCATCACCCAGGGCAATATCGCGCTGAAGCCGGAGAAATCGCGCAACCTGTTGTTCGGGGCGGTCTATTCACCCGCCTGGGCGCGCAGCAGCAGCTTCGCCAGCGCGTTCAGCATCGAGGCGAATTACTATGATATCCGCGTCAACAACGCGATCGGCGCCGTCGATCCCAATCTGACGCTCAACAACTGCGCGCTACGCGGCGACGCGCCGAGCTGTGCCCTGGTCGTCCGCACCAGCAACGGCTTCGTCAACTCGATCAACGGAACGTTGCAGAACCTCGACAAGATCGAGACCAGGGGCATCGACGTCACCGCGAACTATCGCAGCCCGACGACGGGCATTGGCACGTTCGGTCTTTCGGCGAACGCGACCTGGCTGCTGAAATATGTCCTCACGGCGTCGAACGGTTTCGTCGTCCTGGACCGCAGGGGCACCGAGCGCGGCAGCCCCGACCAGGCATTCCCCAAGTTCAAGGGCAATGCGACGCTCAACTGGTCGATCAGCGATTTCAGCGCCTCCTTTACCGGCCGGTATGTTGACGGGGTGACCGAGATCAACCCGAACACCGGAGCGCCCAACGCGATGGCGAGCCGCTTCTACGGGGACGTGCAGTTCGTCGTCACGCCGGGATTCATGGACAGGCGCCTTGCCTTCACGGTGGGCGTCAACAACGTCTTCAACCAGGATCCGCCCGGCTGTTTCTCATGCAGCCTCAACAATTTCGACCCGACGACCTACGACGTGCCCGGCCAGTTCGGCTATGCGCGGATCAGCTACAAGATGTAGCTGCGACATGTCTCCCCGGCGCCGATCGATCGGTGCCGGGGGGACAAAGGCGTTCATTCCGATCCCGGCAACGCCGATGACTGTAAGCCGTCCATAGCAGGAGTCCCCCTCCCACTTGTGGGAGGGGCTAGGGGAGGGCATGTTCCGGCGATGGATACTGAACAGACCCTCCCCCGACCCAGTGGCGCAACCGATCAGGGCCGGGATGGCCCCCGGCCATCCCTCAACCATGCCGGGGGCATGGTTGACCCAGATCGGTCGCGCCACTCGCAAGCGGGCGGGGAGTTTGAGCTCCAACATGTGGACCTCCCCACCGGCGTCTCGCTCGACGTCGCGGTCGCGGGCGATCCGACGAAGTCCGCGATCATCCTGCTTCACGGTTTCCCCGAATCGCACCGCACCTGGCGCAATCAGATTCCGGAACTGGCGAAGGACCATTTCGTTCTCGCGCCTGATCAGCGCGGCTTTGCGCGTTCGTCCAAGCCGGCGGAGGTCAGCGATTACACCCCGGACAAGATGGTCGCCGACCTGATCGCGCTGGCCGACCATTTCGGCATCGGGAAATTCACCCTGGTCGGCCATGACTGGGGCGGTGCGATTGCCTGGATGGCGGCGCTTACCCGGCCTGACCGGATCGAGCGGTTGATCATCGTCAACGCGCCGCATCCCTATATCTTCCAGAAGACGATGTTCGACGATCTGGGCCAGCGCGAGGCGAGCCAGTATATCCGCGCCTTTCGCAACACCGATCTCGAAAAGCATATCGAGGCCATCGGCCTGTCGGCGTTCTTCGACGGCAGCTTCATGCGCCACACCGATTTCGAGAAGATCGCCGACGAGAAGCCGATCTATCTCGATCAATGGGGCCAGCCCGGCGCGATGACCGCGATGCTCAACTGGTACCGCGCCAGTGCGATCATCGTGCCCGCCATGGACGAGACGCCCGAGCGACCCGCCTTTCTCGACGCGCCCTTTCCGCCGATCACGCAGCCGACGCTGGTGATCTGGGGGGTGAAGGACAAAGCGCTGCTGCCGAGCCAGCTCGAAGGATTGGAGGCGCTGGTGCCCGACATGACGCTGGTGAAGGTCGATGCCGGGCATTTCGTGCCGTGGGAAGCGCCCGAGGCGGTGACCGGAGCGATCAGGGACTGGTTGCCCTGAAGCCGAGCGAAGCGCTCCATCCGCATCGGACCATTCCGTCGGCGGCATGACCGGTTTCGCTATATATCCGGCCCATAGCCGCGTATGAACGCCGGATGTTCGACCTGTTCCTGAGCCAGGCCTATGCGCCATTCACGGTCGCCTTCCTGGTGATGATCGGCATTGGCCTGATCGAGGGGATCGGCCTCGGCCTCGGCAGCCTTGATCTGCACGCCGACATCGGCGGCGATGCCGATGGGATCCATGCGCCCGACCTGCTTGGCTGGCTCGGCCTTGGCAATGGATTGCCGATCCTGATCTGGCTGACCTCGCTGCTCGGCTGCTTCACCCTCGCGGGCGTCGCGATCCAGCAGATCTCGACCGGGCTGTGGGGCGCGCCGCTGCATTGGGGCATCGCCTGCGCGGGCGCCGCGGCGATTGGCCTTGTCGGCAATGTCTTTGCCGCGGCCGGGCTTGCCCGGATCATGCCGGGCTATGAATCGACGGTCGTCAGCATCGAGGATCTTCTGATGCGGCGCGGCACGATCCTGGAGGGCACCGCGCGACGCGGCCATCCGGCGCGGGCCAAAGTCGTCGATCAGCATGGCCAGGCGCATTATGTGATGGTCGAACCGCATAACGACAGCGATGTGGTTGCGCCGGGCGAAACCGCGCTGCTGGTGCGGCGCGCCGGCCCGACCTTCTTCGTCGTGCCCGACGTCGACCCTAATCTCCGGCCGATCTAGCCTTTCAACAGGAGCCTTCCCCGTGCCCAGCTCATTCCTGAACATCCTGATCTATGCCGGAATCATCCTTTTCGCGATGATCGTGATCGGGCTGGTCCTGACCCGGCTCTATCGACGCGCGACCAAGGACGTGGCGCTGATCCGCACCGGCTTTGGCGGCGAGAAGGTCGTGCTCAACGGCGGCATCATGGTCATCCCGGTGCTGCACGAGCTGATGCAGGTCCGCCTCACGACCGTGAAGCTGGAGGTCTCGCGACTCAACAAGGATGCGCTGATCACCCTCGACAAGCTGCGCGTCGACGTCGTCGGGCTGTTCCACATCAAGGTGAAGCCTGACGCCCAATCGATCGCGGCGGCGGCGCAGACGCTGGGCGAATCGGTCAACAGCGCGGATGCGGTGAAGTCGCTGCTCGACGGCAAGCTCGTTTCGGCATTGCGCTCGGTCGCGGCGACGATGACGATGGAGCATCTCCACGCCAACCGCGCCGACTTCATCCAGAAGGTCCAGGAAGCGCTGATGACCGATCTGGACATGAACGGGTTCCAGCTCGAATCGGTCTCGATCACGCATTTCGACCAGACTGCGTTCGAGCATTTCAACGAGAACAACGCGTTCGACGCGGAGGGGCTGACCGTGCTCACCCGGACGATCGAGGAGCGCAAGAAGATCCGCAACGACATCGTCGCGACCAACCGGGTCGAGATCGAGCAGCGCAACCTCGATGCCAACAACCAGTCGCTCGAGATCGCCCAGGCGGCGGAGCAGGCCCGGCTGACCCAGGAGCAGACGCTCGCCGCCCGCCGCGCCGAACAGGCCACCGCGATCGCCACGGCCGAGGCCGAGCAGACCCGCCTCGCCGAAATCGCGCGCATCACGGCGGAGCAGGCGCAGACGGTCGCGCAGACCGAGGCCGACAAGGTCATCCAGACCGCGACCATCGCCCGTGACGGCGCGGTTCAGACCGCGACGATCGAGCGCGACCGCAATATCGAGCTCGCGCGCATCACCACGGCCGTGCAGACCGCGCAGAAATCGGAAGAGGAATCGACCGCGACCGCAGCCGCCAACGAGGCGCGCGCGCTCGCCGTCCGTGCCGAGGAAAGCGTCCAGACCGCCAAGGCGACCGAAATCGCCAACCGCAACAAGAATGTCGCCGTGATCGCCGCGACCCAGCGCGCCCAGGAGGAGGCGGTGCAGATCACCGTCGCCGCCGAGGCCGAAAAGGAAGCCGCCGAGGCCCGCGCCGCTGCGCTCCGCACCGAGGCGACCGCCGAGGCCGATGCCGAAAAGGCCAGGGCCGAGGGCCGCGCCGCCGCGTTCAAGGTCGACGCTGCCGGCCAGACCGCGCTCAACGAGGCGACCAATGTGCTGAGCGACAGCCAGACCGCGCTGCTGGTACGCAAGGCGATCCTCGAGGCGCTTCCCGCGATCATCGCCGCGGCGAGCAAGCCGATGGAACAGATCGACAAGATCTCGATCGTCGACGCGCGGGGCCTGCACGGGGAGAGCAGCGACGGCGCGACGGCCGGCACCGGCAATCTCGCCGACGCGGCCGTCGCCGCGGCGATGCGCTACCGTGTCGGCGGCCCCCTGATCGACGCGTTGATGGGAGAACTCGGCATGACCGGCGGAAATCTGAACGGGATGCTCGCCGGCGCGACTGGCCAGCAAGCCGATGAGGCCGAGGCGGTTCCAGCCCGGTTGAATGGCGGCCCGGCCGCAGCCGCCCCGGCCAGCGACACCGCTGACTGAGCGGTTGCGTCGTCTGATCGTCTAGAGCGAAATCCGCGCCGAGGCGGGCAGGTCGATGCCTGTGGCGGATTTCGGCGGGCCGGCGTCGATCCAGGCGGCATGAGCATGCGCCGTGGCGACGATCTGCGCCTCCCCGTCGCCGGGCCAGCTGCGGACGCGGACGACCTGTTGGGCGAGCGCGCGATCCGGCTCCATCGTCACCCAGCCGAGCGGGCGCTCGGGCGTCGCGCGGTCGCCAGCCGCTCGCATCGCCGCCCTGATCCGCTCGGCCACGGTCTCGGGCAGATATTGCCAGACGACTGAATGCATCAGGACCCGAGTCACCCCCGACGCCTGCGGTTCCGCAAGGCGTGCCTCGACCCAGTCCGCGGCATCGGCCTGCTCAAGTCGCACGGGACGGTCGCCCAGCATCGCGATCGCGGCCTTCATACGCGCGGCGCGATCCGGGGTTTCTGCCCAGACATAGGCCGCAAGCCGCGCCGCCGCGTCGGGATCGGTCGCGTCGATCGGCTGAATGTCGCAGCCGCGGACGGCGACGATCTCGATCGGGACCGCGGGCGGCGGCGGGCCGCGCCATTCCGGGACGATCAGGATCGGAGCGGATTCCGGGCCCACCACTGTGCCGCCAAGATCGAATCGGTAGCGATCGATCATCAGGTTCAGGCCGGCGCTCGACCCGATCTCGAATATCTCGATCCGCGGGCCATGCCGCCGCGCCACTTCGAGCAGCCCGGTCATCAGTGCGGCCGAGCGGCCTGGCTCATTGGTCTGGGGCGGGCCATCGAGCCAGGGAATCAGATCGGCATCGTGCTCGATCAGGGTTCGCGCCAATATGGCTTCGATCGCCTCCGGATCGGTGACCACGCCCTGGAACACAGCGGCCAGTTCGGGGTTGCGGCCGGCAAGGACCAGCGCGTGCAGGCCTCCTATGAGGCGCAAGGGCAGTGCATCACGGGTTGGCTCGCCGGGCCAGTCGAGGACCCGCGCGCCGACCGCGCTGTCGCGCGTGAGCCCCCTGGCCAGCGCAGTGCAAATGCGCGCATAGGCAGGGGCGTTCATCTGGCGACAATAAAATTCCTGGATCAGGAATGCGCCCCGGTTGTTCTCTTCGCTGGACATACACCCGCCCTTTGGCTGATCGCCGCGTCTGTTGCGCCCGCGAACACCCCCAAGTAAAGCCCCGCTCACTCATGACCGATCCGATCATCATCGCCGTCCCCAAAGGGCGCATTCTCGCCGAGGCCGTGCCGCTGCTCGAACGCGCCGGCATCACCCCGGAGGCAGCGTTCAGCGACGAGGAAAGCCGGGCACTGCGTTTCTCGACCAGCAACCCCGGAATCGACCTGATCCGGGTCCGCGCCTTCGATGTCGCGACCTTTGTGGCGCACGGCGCGGCGCAGCTCGGCATCGTCGGATCGGACGTGCTGGCCGAGTTCGATTATTCGGAGCTTTATGCGCCTGTGGATCTCGGCATCGGGCATTGCCGGCTGTCGGTCGCCGAGCCGGCCGATATGGCCGAAAGCGATGATCCGCGCGGCTGGAGCCATGTGCGCATCGCGACGAAATATCCGCATGTTACCCGGCAGCATTTCGAGGCGCGCGGCGTTCAGGCGGAATGCGTGAAGCTCAACGGGGCGATGGAGCTGGCGCCTACGCTCGGGCTGGCGCCGCGGATCGTCGATCTCGTGTCTTCGGGGAAGACGCTGAAAGAGAATGGCCTGGTCGAGGTCGAGGTTATCGCCGAGGTGACGTCGCGGCTGATCGTCAACCGGGCGGCGTTCAAGACGCGGGGCGAAGTGGTACCGCTGGTCGAGGCGTTCCGGCGGGCGGTTGCGAATCTCCCCTCCCGCGAGCGGGAGGGGAGTAGAAAGTGATCCGCCTCTCCACCTCCGATCCCGGCTTCGAGCGGGAATTCTCCGCGCTGGTCAATGCGCGGCGCGAGGCCGATGCCGATGTCGCGCGGGATGTCCGCACCATCGTCGCGAGCGTTCGTGACGAGGGCGATGCGGCGCTGCAGGCGTTCACGAAGAAGTTCGACCAGCATGATCTGAACGAGACGGGCTGGCGGATCGAAAAGGCCGAATGGCTGGCCGCCCACCAGTCGCTCTCGCCCGAATTGCGCGAGGCGCTCGAACTCGCAGCCGAGAGGATTGCGGCCTATCATATCAAGCAGAAGCCTGAGGACAGCGACGGCATTGATTCGGCGGGCGTCCGGCTCGGCGCGCGCTGGAATGCGATCCAGAATGCGGGAATCTATATTCCGGGCGGCCGCGCGGCCTATCCCTCCTCGGTGCTGATGAATGCGATTCCGGCCAAGGTGGCGGGCGTCGAGCGCCTGGTGATGGTCACGCCGACCCCCAGGGGCGAGGTCAATCCGCTTGTCCTCGCCGCCGCGCATATCGCGGGTGTCGACGAGATCTGGCGGATCGGCGGGGCGCAGGCGATCGCCGCGCTGGCTTATGGCACCGGGCGGATCGCGGCGGTCGATGTCATCACCGGGCCGGGCAATGCCTGGGTCGCCGAGGCCAAGCGCCAGCTTTACGGTGTGGTCGGGATCGACATGGTCGCGGGGCCGAGCGAGATCGTCGTCGTCGCTGACGGCAAGAATGATCCGGAATGGATCGCCGCCGACCTGCTCAGCCAGGCCGAGCATGACCCGACCAGCCAGTCGATCCTGTTCACGGACGATGCAAGGTTCGCAAAGGCGGTCGCGGACGCGGTCGATCTCCAGATCGGCCAGCTTGCCACCGCGCAGGTGACGCGGGCGAGCTGGGACGCGAACGGGGCGATCATCGTCACCGCCGACCTGATGGAGGCGATGCCGCTGGTCGACCGGCTCGCGCCTGAACATCTCGAACTCGCCTGCGACGATCCGCAGCCCTTGTTCGACCGGGTGCGCCATGCGGGATCGGTCTTTCTCGGGCGGCACACGCCGGAGGCGATCGGCGACTATGTGGCCGGCCCCAATCACGTTCTCCCCACCGGCCGGCGCGCGCGTTTTGCCTCGGGCCTGTCAGTGCTCGATTTCATGAAGCGCACCAGCTTTCTCCAGCTCGACGCCGCCGCGCTCGGCGCGATCGGCCCGGCTGCGGTTGCGCTCGCCGAGGCCGAGGGGCTTCCCGCCCATGCCAGATCAGTGGCGCTCCGCCTCGCGGGCGACCAGACGGAACTCCTGTTATGACCAAAGCAAACGCCCGCTCCAGAGCCCGCGCCGCCGCGCGGCTCGCCGCCACCCAGGCGCTGTACCAGCATGAGATGAAGGCCGTCGCGGTTGCGCCCTTGCTTCATGAATTTCACCAGCACCGGCTCGGCGCGACGATCGAGGATGCCGAATATGCCGAGGCCGAGGTCGATTTCTTCGACGATGTGGTGAAGGGCACGATTGCGCGCCAGGGCGAGATCGACCTGGCGATTTCCGGCAAGCTTGCGCAGGGTTGGGCGCTGGAACGGCTCGACCGCTCGATGCGCGCGATCCTGCGGGCCGGGACCTATGAACTGCTGGCGCGCGCCGATGTGCCGACCGCGACGGTGATCACGGAGTATGTCGATGTCGCGAATGCGTTTTTCGACAAGCGCGAGGCCGGGTTCGTGAACGGGTTGCTCGATGCGATCGCGAAGGATGTTCGCTCCTAATTCCTCCCCGGCACGGGGAGGGGGACCGTTCGCTGAAGAAGCGAATGGTCCCCCTCCCCCAGTTCCTGGGGGAGGAACTGAATGACTGAGTCCGAATTCCTCACCGCCCTTCGCACCCTCCCGCTCCACGAAGCGGCGCGCGGGCTGCGCGACGATACCGCCCTGCTCGCTGCCGCCGGCCCGCTCGTCCTGACCACCGACACGCTCGTCGAGGGCGTCCACTATCTCTCCACCGACCCGGCTGAAGACGTCGCCTGGAAGCTCGTCGCGGTGAATCTGTCGGACCTTGCGGCCAAGGGCGCGACCCCGGTCGGCGTGCTGCTCAACTATCCCCTCGCCGGCGATGATGCCTGGGACCGCGCCTTCCTCATCGGGCTGGAGGAAGCCCTTGGCGCTTTCGCTTGTCCGCTGATCGGCGGCGATACCGTCTCGCTCCCCACCGCCAGCCCCCGGATCTTCACCCTCACCGCGATCGGCAATGACGCACCCGCCCCACCGAGAAGCGGCGCGCGTGACGGCGATGCGCTGTGGGTCGCCGGCGCAATCGGCGATGCGGGCGCCGGCCTAGCCATCGCGCGGGGCGACGCCGGCCAGGCCAGCCTGCTCGCCGCCTATCGCCGGCCCGTGCCGCTCCTAGCCGAAGGCCGGCTGCTCGCGCCTGTCGTCCATGCGATGATGGATGTGTCGGACGGGCTGCTGCTCGACGCTTCGCGCATGGCAGCTGCGAGCGGGCTTGGCATTAGCGTCGACCTCGCTGCAATCCCGCTGTCAGTCGATTATCGCGCCTATGCCGGTGCAGATCGTGCCGCGCGCCTCTCCGCCGCGACCTCTGGCGATGATTATGCGCTGTTGTTCGCGATGCCCGCCGGCACGCAGCCACCGGTTCCCGCCGCCCTGATCGGCAGCTTCGCCAACGGCGCCGGACTCGTTTTGCGCGATGGTGCCGAAACGATACCGATTCCACCACGCCTGGGTTTTGAACACCGGGTCTGATCGGCTTGCGCTCTCCGCAAGCCCCTTTATACAACCCCGCAAACCGTTGGCAGTACAAGCTTTCGCTAGGCTGACCGACAAATTAGGGGAAGAGCTACATGACGATCGTCTATGCGGCCATGATTTGCGGCCTGATCGCCGTACTTTATGGCATCATCACCAGTCGACAGATTCTCGCTGCCAGTCCCGGCAACGAAAAAATGCAGGACATCGCTTCGGCGATCGCCGAGGGCGCCAAGGCCTATCTGGGCCGGCAATATCGCACCATCGCCATTGTCGGCGTCGTCGTGGCGATCATCGTTTTCTTCTTCCTCGGCCCGATATCGGCCGCGGGTTTCGTCATCGGCGCCGTCCTTTCGGGCGTGACCGGCTTTATCGGCATGAACGTGTCGGTGAAGGCCAATGTCCGTACCGCGGAAGCCGCACGGACCTCGCTGCAGGGCGGCCTGACCATGGCGTTCCGCTCGGGCGCCGTCACCGGCATGCTGGTGGCGGGCCTTGGCCTGCTCGCGATCACCTTGATGTTCTGGTATCTGATCGCGATCGCGCATTATGACCTGGCTGTGCAGGCCGATCGCCGCGTCATCGTCGACACGCTCGTCGCGCTTGCGTTCGGCGCCTCGCTGATCTCGATCTTCGCCCGCCTCGGCGGCGGCATCTTCACCAAGGCGGCCGATGTCGGTGCCGATCTGGTCGGCAAGGTCGAGGCCGGCATTCCCGAAGACGACCCCCGCAACCCAGCCACCATCGCCGACAATGTCGGTGACAATGTCGGCGATTGCGCCGGCATGGCGGCCGATCTGTTCGAGACCTATGTCGTCACCATCGGCGTGACCATGGCCTCGATCGCGCTGCTGCTGCCTAATGCCGACCATCTGTTCCAGCTGATGACGCTGCCACTGCTGGTCGGCGGCGTGTGCGTGATCACTTCGATCATCGGCACCTATTTCGTCCGTCTCGGCAGCAATAATTCGATCATGGGCGCGCTCTACAAGGGCTTCTGGACCACTGTCATACTGTCGGTTTTCGCGATCTATGGCGCGACGGCCTATGTGCTCGGCGACATGAAAGCGGTGATTGGCGGCTCGAGCGCACTCGGCGATGCGGCCAGCCCCGAAGCCCTGGCGGGCGCGGCAACGATCAGCTTCACCGGGAATGGCCTGTTCCTGTGCATGCTGATCGGCCTCGCGCTGACCGGCGCGCTGGTGTGGATCACTGAATATTATACCGGCACCAATTATCGCCCGGTCCGCTCGATCGCCAAGGCGTCCGAGACCGGGCACGGCACCAACGTCATCCAAGGCCTCGCCGTCAGCCTCGAAAGCCCGGCGCTGCCGACGATCGTCATCTCGGTGGCGGTGATTGCCGCCTATCAGCTGGCCGGCGTGATCGGCATTGCATTCGGCGCCACCTCGATGCTGGCACTGGCCGGCATGGTGGTTGCGCTCGACGCCTATGGCCCGGTGACCGACAATGCCGGCGGCATCGCCGAAATGGCCGGCCTGCCCGACGATGTCCGCCACCGCACCGACGCGCTCGATGCGGTCGGCAACACCACCAAGGCAGTGACCAAGGGCTATGCGATCGGCTCGGCCGCGCTCGCAGCCCTTGTGCTGTTCGGTGCCTATACGACGGATCTGGGCATATACTTCCCCGATCTCCATGTCGATTTCTCGCTGTCCAACCCGTACGTGATCGTTGGCCTGCTGCTGGGCGCGCTGCTGCCATTCAGCTTCGGCGCGTTCGGCATGACCGCGGTCGGCCGCGCGGCCGGTTCGGTCGTCGAGGACGTCCGGGCGCAGTTCCGCGACAATCCCGGCATCATGGAGGGCACGGTTCGCCCGAACTATGCGCGCACCGTCGATCTCGTCACCAAGGCGGCGATCAAGGAAATGATCATCCCGTCGCTGCTGCCGGTGCTCGCGCCGATCGCCGTGTATTTCATCATCACCGCGGTTGCCGGCCAGGCGAGCGGCTTCGCGGCGCTCGGCGCGCTGCTGCTCGGCGTGATCGTCTCGGGCCTGTTCGTCGCCATCTCGATGACCTCGGGCGGCGGCGCATGGGACAATGCCAAGAAATATATCGAAGACGGCAA